>Ga0172375_10007737_pt1 | contig 14652 bp, 10 predicted proteins | sample LakKiv1m_FD_114537 | JGI IMG/M metagenome (GOLD analysis project Ga0172375, IMG submission 114537) | Freshwater microbial communities from Kabuno Bay, South-Kivu, Congo - kab_092012_11.1m | ecosystem: Environmental > Aquatic > Freshwater > Lake | place: Democratic Republic of the Congo... | reverse complement strand
GTTCCTCATTGTCGTTTCACTTTCGTTCCTTCTTATTTTCGGAGGATTTATAAATGCGATAATACCCAAAGTCAGGGAATACAATATAGAGATCCCCAAAAGAACTGAAGGAGTAGATGCTATGAGAGTAGCAGCTGTATCGGATATTTATCTTGGAAGTATAATAAGGAAGAGGAGTATTAAAAATCTGTCTTCAATACTGGCTGAACAGAAACCAGATGCCGTGTTCCTCCTTGGAGATATTATTGATGGAGAAATAGGCCCCGTACTGAGGGGCGACCTTTTGCAGTATTTCACAATACCTGAAACGGAAGATGGATTATACGCCATTACAGGCAACCACGAATTCATTGGAGGAGCCAGGCATACAATTCCATATATAGAGAGCAAGGGGATAAGAGTTCTCAAGGATGAGGTGATTATACTACCTGGTGGCATTCAGCTCATTGGCAGGCTCGACAGGGATTCGAAAAGGTTTTATTCTAAGGAGAGGATGCCTCTGGAAGAACTCATGCAGAACATTGATCATTCACAGCCGGTAATACTTCTCGACCATCAGCCTCTGAACCTTGAAGAAGCAGAAAAGAACGGCGCAGACCTGCAGCTTTCAGGCCATACACATAACGGGCAGTTCTGGCCGCTGAACTATTTTACAAAGGCTATATATGAGATCAGCTACGGATACGGAAAGAAAGGCAATACCCAGTTTATAGTCTCTTCGGGTTTCGGAATATGGGGTCCCAGAATAAGATCGGCAAGCAGATCGGAAGTGCTTCTTTTGAATATCCGTTTCACCGGGAATAAGCCTGCTGAATAGCTGCGGGCCTAGAGGATTTCATATAATTGTTCAAGTGCAATACCTCGCGAACCTTTTATCAGAATATGATTGCCCTTCAGAGGTTTAGTCCTGAGATACTCTTTAAGTCTGATTACATCACGGAATGTTTTGAAGCGGAACCCGGCTGAAACCTTTGAAAAAACCGGTCCCACGAGGATAACGTCGCGCAGATTATGGTCCGACAATACTTTATGAATTCCAATATGTTCCTCTTCATTCTTTTCTCCTAACTCAAGCATATCGCCAAGAATGCAGACCTTCTTCCCTGCATCGAGGGCAGCAAATGATTCTATTGCCAGACGCATGCTTACCGGGTTGGCATTATATGAGTCACAAATGAGAGTGTTGTTTTTTGTAACCTTAACCTGCGACCTGTTGTTTTCAGGTACGAATTTTTCAACCTCTTCAATAGCATCTTTAATATCGACACCAAGAAAAAGACCTGTTGCAATTGCAGCTCTTATGTTCTCAAGATTATATTTCCCGAACAGGTTTGTACTTATACCATATGTCTTGTTCTGGTACGTCGCACTTAGCTTCAGATTCATTTCTGATTGCACTGTATTTAAAGACAGTTTAATACCTGTGGGTTCGGAAAATGGAACAGCCCTGTTTACCAGCCGGTAAATCTTTTCAGAAAGGATTGGATCCTTATCATTATAAAATGCGATGCCATTTATTTTCCGGAGATGTTCGTAGAGTTCAGTCTTGGCTTTCACAACTCCCTCAAAAGAGCCAAATCCTTCAATATGTGCAGGACTGATATTTGTTATAATTCCGTAATCGGGTTTGGCTATCAGGCATAATGTTCTTATTTCTCCGAGATGGTTGGCCCCCATTTCAATTATCATCATTTCTGTATCGAGTGGTGCTGACAGTATGGTAAGTGGCACACCGATATGGTTATTGAGGTTGCCTCTTGTATAGTGCACCTTAAATTTCCGGGAAAGGATGGCAGATGTAAGCTCTTTAGTGGTTGTTTTTCCATTTGTTCCGGTGATTGCAATCACCTGGGCGTTCATCTCTTTCCTGTGGTGGGTTGCCAGAGCCTGAAGTTCGGCCAGGGTATCGTCAACAAGGATTGTCTTTTCAGTCTCAAAGGCAGGATCATCTATAACTGCCCAGGCAGCACCTCTTTCAAGAGCATCGGCAGTAAATTTATTACCGTTATGGTTATCGCCCCATAGTGCAAAAAAGATCTGTCCAGTGGTAACGGTTCTGGAATCAGTAGAAATACCAGTTGATTCCCTGAAGAGCTTATATATCTGGTCTGTTTTCATTTTTCAAAAAAATGCCTCATTATGCAACCATAATGAGGCTTATTTTATGATGAAAATCTTATGTTAGAATCCGGAGGGGCTACCCAATCTGATCATAGCACAGCGGAAACCTATATCGTCGCGTGATTCACTCTGGTCGAGGAATCTCCTGGTTGATGGATTCAGCCAGTAAGCCCTGTCTTTCCATGAGCCGCCCTTATATACTCTGGCGTTGTCGTTAATAAGTGTTACAAAATCAACAGTTCCACCATCAGCTCCAAGGTCCTGGGCATACATCCTGTAAGATCCTTTTTTGTTATCAGGGTCATCTTCGTTAAGCCAGTCGGTTACAACAGTTGATTTCTGGTCGCCGTCCTTGAAGTTCCTGTAATCGCCTTTCTGATAATTATACCTTGTGGATACATCTTTTGAAAGTACTGTATCAACATAGAGCCTGCCGAGGTTGCCTTTAGTAACGACTCTTCCGTTTGCATCACGGCGAAGGTCGGTATACACGTTTCCTCTGAACGGGTTAAACTCATCTACATCGTCAGATGTCATCGGACGGTATACATCCTGAACCCACTCGTTAACATTTCCTGCCATGCAATAAAGACCGTAGTCATTTGGCCAGTAAGACCTTACTTCGCATGTAATACTTGCATTATCGTTAAGGTTTCCGGCAACTCCCATCATATCGCCTCTTCCACGTACGAAGTTTGCCATCATCTCACCGCGGCTTTTCGGGGCTGAATTTCTTACATTATGGCCGTCCCATGGATATATCCTTCTTTCATATATTAGTTCTTCGAAGGTTGTTCCTCTAAGGGCATATGCTGCAAATTCCCACTCAGCTTCTGTAGGAAGGCGGTATGCAGGAAGAAGTAATCCATCTTCAAAGTTTGTTCTTCTTTCAGTTTGATTTGGGTTGAGGCTCTCCCTCAGTTTGTTTGTTACTCCCTCATACTGAGCGGCGAGATAAGCTTCAGTATTGAAGTTATCCTGGTTAAGCTGATTTGGATTGGGGCTCAGTTCACCTTCATCGATAAGTATCTGTTCATTAACCCTGTCAGTTCTCCAGAGGCAGTAATCGGTTGCCTTCAACCAGCTTACACCTACAACTGGATACTGGTTATACGACGGGTGCCTGAAATAATTTTGTACATAGGGGTCGTTGAATCCCATAGGACTTCTCCATACCAGTGTATCAGGAAGAGATCTCCTGTGTACTTCCGGGTAATCGACGTAAACACGGCGCAGCCAGAAAAGATATTCCCGGTAATCGACGTTTGTTATCTCTGTCTCATCCATGTAAAATGAAGAAACAGTTACCGTCCTGGGTTTGTTATTCCAGTCATACAGGACATCCTGTGAGATCTGGCCCATAGTAAATCTGCCTCCTTCGATGAGAACCAGTCCCGGACCTGTCTGCTGTTCGGAGCCAAGAGCCACTTCAAACCCTCCATTGTCAGGATCATTGTAGGCCCATCCTGTCGTTGAAGAGACATTTGAATCACCTTTCTTCTTGAACAAACTGCAGGATACCAGAAAAAGTGAAGCTAAAAATATTACTCCTAAGGTTCTGAATTTATGCATAACTCCTATAATTTTATAGCTTTTTAGAATATTCAAATATAATAATTTTATAAATCCCAGATTTTTTTGATCACCAAATATAACTACAATTTAGGAAAATTTATTGTTTTGACAATTTTTCTTTTATCAACATTATTTAAACCTAAAGCAATACCAGTCTGGTGAAGAAGTGAAAATGGCAGCGAATTTTCCCCCGACGCAAGATTAAACCGATAACTGTAAAATACAATTAATCCTCCTGTATTTATAGAAAATCCGGCCTGAAGATCTATGTTTTTATTGTTGTCAGCAAAGAATATAGCGTTGACTGACAGATATTTACTCTCTAAGGAGGCACCTGCCCCTGCAGTTAATAATTTATTGCCTGTTCTGACACTTGCAACCGGAATTATGTTAACATTCCGTTCCCTGTTCAGAATAAATTCTCCGGCTCCGTGCATTAAAAGCGTACGCCCGAGTGTGACCTCTGCAAAATCAGATACCGACAAGTTCGGCTCGGTTAGGTGGCTTACCGAAAATCCCCCGTAAAATCTCCCCGTAATGAACATAAAGCCTGTACCCAGGTCAAACACCGTTTTCCCCTGTGAAACAAGTGATTCCGCTGACGGCAGAACTGCTCCGAGAAGCGGATCTATCTGATCGGGAAGTATTGAGCCTGTGAAATTGTATCCCCTGTGATAGAAAGAGGCAGAAAGGCCGGCATTTATGTACAGCTTCTCAGCAGCCTGAAGAAAATATGAATATGACAATCCCCCGGACAGATTATTAACTGTCCCGCCCAGATATTCATCAGAGATATAGAAGCCTGCCCCCCCGTGAAGTGCCTCAAAATAACTGTCGTAAGAGAGTCTTAAGGAGTGAAAATTATAATTGTTACCCGGATAATGATTAAGATACGATAACCTCAATGTTCCAGCTCCTTCACTCCCCGTAACAGCAGGGTTGTTCATCATAGTCGCCTGAAAATTCATCCCCTCCTGCCCTGATGCACGGGAAGCTGAAAGCAGGATTATAAAAATAAGGCAGGGGATATATCTCATCATATTAAACAAATCTGCAATATCAACGTACCGGATACGTTATTATTTTAAACCTGATGGTTTCACAAATAAGCAAAATTAGCAGACAAACTGAAAACACATTTCTATCTTTGCCCGGAAAGATGATAAGATTATTTAAAATATCGTCACTTTTTCTGCTTTTTTTCAGCTATTGCCTGAATGGACAGCATACAAAAGAAGGATATGTCTCCTCGTCAGTTCTCGCTGAAGGCCAGTGGTTTAAAATGGCTCTCGTAAATGATGGCGTTTACCGGATCGATTATAACAGACTTCAGGAGCTAGGACTGTTAAATCCTTCCGATCCGCAGATCTTTGCCAATAATTTCGGACAGCTTTCCTATTTCAATAATGATCCAGGCCCCGACGACCTTATTCAGATTGCCATTTATCTTGAAAAAGGCAGCGATGGCATTTTTAACGCGGGCGATTACCTGCTGTTCTACGGACAGGGCACGGGAAGATGGAAATTCAATACTTCAAATGGAGAATATGACTTTATAAAACACAATTATGCTGATACAGCCTTCTATTTTATCACATCAGGGAAGGGGCCGGTAAAAAATATAAACATTGCCGGAATCTCTTCTTTATCTGCTGATTACAGCTCTTCAGAGTCTGATGCACTTTATGTCCACGAATCGGACAATGAGAACCTGATCAAATCAGGCCGGGAATGGTATCAGACAGTATCGGTATTAAGCGGGATAAATGTCAATCCGGGATTTTCAGACCTTGTTACAACCGAAAAAATAAAATTCAGGATAAGAGTGCTTGCACGATCATCGGCAAATACAATGTTCAGGTTCTATGAGGGGGAAGACCTTTACAAAAGCATTCAGGTGCAGAGTGTCAACATGCTCAATTACACAGGAACATATGCACAGATAACTGACTCCTCGGGATCAGCATTCCCTAAATCTTCCTCTCCGCTGTTTGATCTGAAATTCTATAACAATGGAGAACCGGGTGCCCATGGATGGCTCGATTTTGTAAAACTGCAGGCAAGAAAACGTAACATATTCAACGGAAAAACATCATTTTACTCCGATTCAAGGTCGATAAGCGCCGGACGTATAACTGAATTCACATTTAAAAGTCCGTCACATACACCCGTGGTATGGGATATCTCCGATCCTGCTTCCCCGGAAAAAATTGAATACACAAAAACCGGGGAGATCATTTCCTTTAAAGCTGAAACAGATTCACTCAGAAATTTTGTACTCTTCACTGAATCAGGAATTCTCTCCCCGATAATAAAACCACAGGTATTGAACAGGCAGGATCTCCACGGATCAGCACCGGCCGACATGGTAATCGTCACACATCCTCTTTTCAGAAAATATGCTGAAATACTTGCCGGAATGCATTTAACAAACAGCGGGCTGGTATCTCTCATAGTAACTCCCGAAGAGATATACAATGAATTTTCAGGTGGCATCCCCGATATTGCTGCTATCAGGAATTTTATGAGGATGAAATATATTAAACAATCCTCAACACAGCAGCCTCTCAAATATTTACTTCTCTTCGGCGACGGTTCATATGAAAACCGGACACTTCCTCCAAAAAATCCAAATTTCATCCCTACATACCAGTCGCAGGTATCCAATATTGTTGTTTCTTCATTTACCTCCGACGATTTTTTCGGACTGCTTGAAGACGGAGAAGGGGAAGCTGAAGGAACAGAAGATATTGGAATTGGCCGCCTGCCGGTGTCCGATACAACTCAGGCAGGTATCCTGGTAAGAAAAATTTCAGGTTACCTCGATCCCTCAAACACCGGCGACTGGAAAAACGTGATTTGCATCACTGCCGATGATGAGGATGGCAATGCCCATATGTCTGATGCTGAAGGACTTGCAAATCTGGTGAATGATAGTGTGCCACTTTTCAATATAGACAAAATTTATCTCGATGCTTTCAGACAGGTTACCACGGCAAACGGTCAATCTTATCCCGAGGTAAATTCAGCTATAAATGCACGGATCAACTCCGGGTGCATGATCTTCAATTATGTCGGTCACGGAGGCGAAACAGGACTTTCGCATGAGAGGGTTATGAAGATTGAAGATATAAAAGCCTGGAACAACGGATCCAGGCTTCCGCTGTTTATTACAGCAACCTGCGAATTCAGCAGGTTCGACGATATGGAGATCAACCTCATCACCAAGGAGATGGATGAGAAAACATCTGCCGGGGAAATGGTCCTTCTGAACGAGAAAGGAGGGGCAATAGCGTTAATGTCAACGACCAGGGTTGTATACTCCGCACCAAACTACTTCCTTAACAGGAATATATATGATGCTGCATTTAACCGCGATAGTGAAGGGAAAGCGCTTAGACTGGGAGATATTATCAGGATAGCAAAGAACAATTCGGGCAGCGGAGCCAACAAAAGAAACTTTTCACTGCTTGGCGATCCGGCATTAAGACTGGCTTACCCATGGCACGGAAAGGTTGTAACGGATTCAATTAATAATGTGTCTGTAACCGGATCACCCGACAGTCTTAAAGCGCTTACTTATGTGACAATTTCCGGCCATATTGAAGATAATCAGGGCATGGATATGAGCACCTTCAGCGGTATAATAAATCCGCTGGTTTATGAAAAGGCTTCAAAGGTCAGAACACTTGCAAATGACGGGGGACAAACAATAAATTTCGAACTTCTCAACAATAAAATCTTCAGCGGAAAAACAACAGTTGAAAATGGAAAATTTCGTTTTTCATTCATCGTTCCAAGAGATATCGACTACACATATGGTTCCGGTAAAATAAGCTATTATGCATACAATTCATCCCTCGACATGGGTGGTTATTTTTCCGATATAATAGTCGGAGGATTTTCAAATACGAACACTGTCGACACTACAGGACCTGAAATAAAGCTTTACATGAATGATACTCTTTTCAGGAGCGGGGGCATGACTGACAGGAATCCAAGAGTATTTGCCATTATTGAAGATTCCGGTGGAATAAACACAACCGGGTCCGGTATAGGACACGATCTTACAGGTTTTCTCGATAATAACCTGAATAACTCATTTGTCCTGAATAATTATTTCGAAAATGATTTCGACAACTATATGAAGGGTACACTAATATATGACCTTTCAGGTCTTTCTGCAGGAGGTCATTCCCTTAAGCTGAAAGCATGGGATAATTTTAATAACTCCTCTGAGGAAATCATTCTTTTTGTTGTTGAGACAGATGGCAGGTTCATACTTTCAAACCTGATCTCCTTTCCTAATCCGGCTGTTGCAGAATCAAAAATAACAGCTGAACACAACCGGCCGGATATGGAGCTCGCGATCACCATAACAATCTACGACGGAGCCGGCAGGCTCGTCAGGATACTTAAAACGACAGATTATGCAGCTGGATATCAGCTCCCGCCTGTAATATGGGATGGAAGAAGCAATGGCGGATCAAGAGTTTCAAAGGGTATCTACCCGTACCGGGTGACTGTCAGTACTCCGGATGGAGAGAAGTCTTCTGCCTCAGGCAGAATAGTCATATTATGACTTTTACACAATAACTTAGGTAAAAAATTGTTTTATATTTGCACTTTTGCAGAACGGAAGGAATGATAATGAAAAAGAATACGGTTGCTCTTGTATTGTTTTTGGCTGCCCTTTTGGCGAGTCCGGCGACATCCGCACAGGATGATTATAATTATAATCCAATCCAGACAGTAGTTTCATTTCTTACTATTGCACCCGATTCAAGGGCTGGTGCAATAGGTGATGCCGGAGCTGCAACAACACCCGATGCCTATAGCATGCACTGGAATCCTTCAAAATTCGCCTTAATCGACGGAAAAGGCGGTGTTGCACTTTCCTATGTACCATGGCTGAGATATATTGTATCAGATATTAACATTGCATATCTGACAGGTTATTACAGATTCGACAAAAAACAGGTCCTGAGCGGAAGCCTTCGATACTTAACTTACGGACAAATTGATTTTACCGATGAAACCGGATACACAATGCTGGTGGTAAGCCCAAACGAATGGGCAATTGATGCCGCCTACTCACGGTTGCTGTCCGAAAAATTCGCCGGTGGTATAACATTCCGGTTTATATACTCTAATCTCACACATGGATACAGAGATACTAAACCGGGTTATTCGATGGCGGCAGACATTTCAGGCTACTACCATAACGATATCAGTCTTTTTAACAAAGATGCATTGCTGGCCCTTGGTTTTAATATTTCCAACATCGGATCAAAGATGAGCTACACGGAGTCTTATTCCGATTTTATACCTATGAATCTGAAAATAGGATCAGCTCTTACATATAATTTCGACAGGTTTAACAAAATAATGCTTACTGTCGACCTTAATAAACTTCTTGTGCCGACACCTGATTCAACAGTCACAGTGGAAAAGAATATATCGGTTCCGGAAGCTTTGTTTACATCATTTGCTGATGCTCCCGGAGGATTTATTGAAGAACTTCATGAAATAACGTACTCATACGGAGCCGAATACTGGTATAATGATATGTTTGCTCTGAGGGCAGGATATTTTCATGAGAATGCCAATAAAGGCAAACGCCAGTATTTTACTGCCGGGGCAGGTTTCAGGATGAGCGGATTTACAATTGACTTTTCCATGCTTATGCCTGTAGCTATAAGCCATCCTCTTGCCCGTACACTGCGCTTCTCTCTCTCCTTCGACAGCAGTGCCTTAAGAAAAGCATCACAGGTAAGCCGATGAAGCTGAGAACCGGACAGGGTATCGACTTCCACCGTCTGGAAAAAGGTCGTAAATTATACCTTGGAGGCCTCCTGATACCCTCAGAAAAAGGATGCATTGCACATTCCGACGGCGACGTTCTGATCCATGCCATATGCGACGCCCTGCTGGGAGCTGCTGCGCTTGGCGACATAGGACATCATTTCCCGGATACAAGCCCGGAATTTAAAAATATCGACAGCAAGATACTTCTGAAAAGGACCTTCGGAATGGTGAAGGAAAAAGGTTACAGCATAATCAATATCGACAGCACACTCTGCCTTGAAAAACCAAAAATAGCTGCTTTTATTCCTGAAATGAGAATAATCATCGCAGAGATACTTGAAACAACAACTGACAATATCTCAATAAAAGCCACCACTGCTGAAAAAATGGGGTTCATAGGAAGAGAAGAGGGTGTTGTGGCACTGGCTACAGTACTGCTAAAATAAAATAGCCCCCCGTCCCCCCTGAAGGGGGGCTTACGATTCAAATAAACAATCTATAATTCTATCCTCAACCAGATTTGGTAAAGTAACCACTAACCCAGGTGTTCTCTCCATTTCTCTCTTAACAGTGAACATCGCCCCTTCATTTCTTGCCCAGCTTCTTCGTGCGATCCCGTTATTGACATCCCAGTGAAGCATCATCCGGAGTTTTCTGCCGGTATCCCTGGTCCCGTCAAGTAGCATCCCAAAACCACCGTTAATAACTTCTCCCCAGCCTACTCCTCCTCCATTGTGTATCGATACCCAGGTGGCTCCCCGGAAAGAGTCGCCAATAACATTCTGCACAGCCATATCTGCTGTAAACCTCGATCCGTCATAAATATTTGAAGTCTCCCTGTATGGAGAATCCGTACCCGACACATCATGATGATCTCTTCCAATAACAACCGGAGCTTTAATTTTTCCTGAAGCTACTGCCCTGTTGAATGCACCGGCAAGAGCTATCCTCCCTTCGGCATCGGCGTAGAGTATCCTTGCCTGTGAACCAACCACAAGCCTGTTCTTACCGGCTTCTTTAATCCAGTGAATATTATCTGCCATCTGCTGCTTTATCTGATCAGGAGAATTTTTCATCAGGCTGTTCAGTACCCTGAGAGCTATTCTGTCTGTTGTTTCAAGATCGGAAGGATCGTTTGAGCAACATACCCAGCGGAAAGGCCCAAAACCGTAATCGAAGCAGAGAGGCCCCATAATATCCTGTACATAAGAAGGATATCTGAACTCCCCGTCAGGTTTCAGGATGTCGGCCCCGGCCCTGGAAGTCTCCAGCAGAAATGCATTCCCATAATCAAAGAAGTAGGTGCCCCTGGCTGTGTGTCTGTTGATGGCAGCGACCTGCCGGACCAGTGAATTTCTTACATGTCTTTTAAAATTCTCAGGGTCGGCCGACATCATTCTGTTGGATTCTTCAAAACTCAGTCCTGCAGGATAGTAACCTCCTGCCCATGGATTATGCAAAGATGTCTGGTCGGACCCAAGATCGACTTTTACATTTTCATCTGCCAGTTTTTCCCACACCTCTACAATGTTGCCCTGATAACCAATAGATACAACCTCTTGTTTCTCAACCGCTTTCCCAATTCGGCTTACAAGAATATCAGGATCCTCTATTACCTCATCGATCCATCCCTGTGAATAACGGGTACGTATTGCCTTAGGATTCACCTCAGCAATCACCGAGATCACTCCGGCAATTTTTGCTGCTTTAGGCTGTGCGCCCGACATTCCGCCCAGACCCGACGAAACGTAAAGCTTCCCTTTCAAACTCCCCCCATTTCCGCCTTTCAGCCTCACAGCATTCAGTATTGTAATTGTTGTCCCGTGAACAATACCCTGGGGACCAATGTACATATATGATCCTGCAGTCATCTGTCCGTATTGCGTAACACCAATTGCATTGAATCTTTCCCAGTGGTCCTGTGAAGAATAATTTGGTATCATCATGCCATTTGTAACGACTACCCTGGGAGCATCCCTGTGCGATGGGAACAACCCTGCCGGATGACCTGAAGAGACCACCAATGTCTGATCGTCGGTCATTTCCGACAAGTATTTCATCGTAAGAAGATACTGAGCCCAGTTCTGAAAGACGGCTCCGTTACCTCCATAGGTTATAAGTTCGTGTGGATGCTGGGCTACAGCCAGATCGAGGTTATTGGATATCATAAGCATAATTGATGCAGCCTTTCGTGACCGGTGAGGAAAATCATCAATATGCCTCGCTTTGATCTCATAATCAGGACGGAACCTGTACATGTATATCCTGCCATAATTCCTGAGCTCCCCGGCAAACTCCTCAGCAAGGATCGCATGCAGGTTTGCCGGAAAATATCGGAGAGCATTCCTGAGTGCCAGTTTTTTTTCTGCAGGCGTCAGTAAATCCTTGCGTTTGGGTGCATGATTAATAGAAGGATCATAAGGTTTAAGCGGTGGAAGTTCGGAAGGAATTCCCTTGGAAATAATTTTCCTGAACTCGGTTATTGTCATGGAATTTTAATTTAAGGCAAAATTACAAATTTAACTTGTTCCGATCTTCTTCTTGTTTCACATGTACTCATCCCCCCAGCCCCCTTCTCTGGTAAACCAAAGAAGGGGGAGTAATTCATTGATAATAAATACATTCCCCCTCTTTACGAAGTAGAGAGGGGGACAAAGGGGGTGAGTACATGTAATAAAAAAGCCGGTCATAAACTGACCGGCTCATGTATCTAAAACTTAATTTCAGATCTTGCTTTCATTGATTATTTCATCGTCAACGAGGATGCGGCCGCAATATTCGCAGACAATTATCTTCTTTCTTGATTTGATGTCGAGCTGCCTCTGAGGGGGTATCTGATTGAAACAACCGCCGCAGGCATCACGCTGGACAGGAACAACTGCAAGGCCGTTTCTTGCATTTGAACGGATTCTTTTATATGCAGTAATCAACCGTTCTTCGATAAGGTTCTGGACTTTGTCAAGCTTCTTGTAAAGTCCTTCTTCCTCTTTCTGGGTATCCATGATTATCTCGTCGAGTTCCGATTTTTTGGTTTCAAGATCAGATTTTCTTTCTTCGAGGGTGCTTTCAGATTCCTTTATAAGCACTTTTTTCTCCTCTATCTGTATCGTGAACTCCTTTATCTTTTTATTATAGAGCTCTATTTCGAGATTCTGATATTCTATCTCTTTGGAAAGTGAGTCAAACTCCCTGTTATTCCTTACATTCTTTTGCTGCTCGACATATTTTTTTATGAGAGTTTCCGATTCGTCTATTTCATTATGTTTCTTCTGAACATTCTTCTCAAAAACTACAACCTCTTCCCTCAGGTTTCCAAGCCTTGTTTCAAGCCCGGCAATATCGTCCTCGAGGTCCTGAACTTCGAGCGGAAGTTCACCACGAAGGGTTTTAATTTTATCTATCTCTGAATCAACCAATTGGAGACTGTATAATGCACGTAATCTATCTTCAACGGGTACTTCGGCATCGTGTGATTTATTCTTTTCCATCTTATAAATAGTTTATCGGATTCGTATTTACCTCTGAAAACCGGAGTGCAAATGTAGGGAATTTTTTGATAATTAGATCGTATAATATCTCAGTTGAGAATTTTTCACTTTCAAAATGTCCTATATCAGCAAGCAATATTTTTGGTCCGGCCTCAAAAAAACTGTGATATCTGATATCTCCGGTAACATAGGCTTCGGCTCCTGAAGCCATTGCCTCATTAATCAGCTGACCTCCGGCGCCTCCGCACAGGGCTACTTTACTGATCTCTTTCCCGGTTGGTTTAGAGTATCTTATCCCCTTAGCTGAAAACACAGATTCAAGCAGCTTAAGAAACTCTTTCTCGGTGAGTGGTACCGAAAACTCACCCGTACATCCCATGCCTGTTCTGACATTGTCATTTTCAAGAGAATACAGATCATAGGCAACCTCCTCATAAGGATGTGCTTCCAGCAAAGCTCTTATAACCCTGCTCTTCATGTGTGCGAATAAAACAGTTTCAAACCTTATTTCTCTTTCAGTATGGAGCTTTCCTTTTTCTCCGGTAAAAGGTTTTGTACCATCACCAGCTACGAAGCTGCCGTTACCGGTTGAAGCAAAACTGCATTTATCATAACCGCCTATAACCCCTGCTCCGGCACTGAAAACAGCTTCGCTTACCTTTTCGAGGTGTTGCTCAGGAATAAAAACGACAAGCTTCAGCAGCCTGTTCCTGAGAGGTACAAGCACTTTTACATTATTAAGACCGAGCTTTTCAGCCATCTTTCTGCTTACTCCGTTCTCAAGAACATCGAGGTTTGTGTGAGCTGAATATATGGCCACATCCTGCTTTAATGCCTTTAAAACTATTCTTTCAGTAACATTCTTTCCTGAAAGCTGTTTTAGACCTCCGAAAATTACAGGGTGATGCGAGATGATTACATCACATCCGGCATAAGCGGCTTCATCAAGAACCTCCTCCGTTACATCAAGTGTTAAGAGTGCCGATCTGATTTCCTTATCAGGTGATCCCACCTGAAGTCCGGCATTATCGTAACCCTCCTGGAAAGAGAGGGGTACTGCCGAATCGAGAAATGTTGTCAGGTCATTTAGTTTCATTTATTTCTCTTTTTAACCCTTCCCCCTGCCCCTTCCCTTAAGGATAAGGGAAGGGGTGTGAACGTAGTATGTTAATGGACACCCTCCCCTTACATTTAAGGGGAGGGTTGGGGTGGGGTTTGTTAGCTATTTATTATCTCTTAAATCCAAAAGCAAAGATTTAATTTTCTGCAACGACTCATTAATCTCATACTTGTAATCTGTCTCCTCCCACTTACCAGTCAGTCTCTTTTTAGCTCCGGGAAGTGTCATTCCCTCATCCTTAAGAAGGTGATGAATGATCTTCAGGTTTTTTATATCGGCAGGTGTGAACATCCTGTTGCCCTTTTTATTCTTCATCGGCTTCAGTATGTCGAACTCATTTTCCCAGAACCTTACAGTTGATACAGGAACATCAAGCATCTCTGCAACTTCGCCTATAGAGTAGTATAGCTTTTCGACCGGTTTTTCCTTGTATGGCATGGCGTTTATTTATATAATATTTCTCCGTTTTCATTTATTATTATTACTGCTTCAGGGAAATCTGCAGAAGTAAGATCCCTCATTTTCTGAATAACGCGCTTC
>Ga0172375_10007736_pt1 | contig 14652 bp, 11 predicted proteins | sample LakKiv1m_FD_114537 | JGI IMG/M metagenome (GOLD analysis project Ga0172375, IMG submission 114537) | Freshwater microbial communities from Kabuno Bay, South-Kivu, Congo - kab_092012_11.1m | ecosystem: Environmental > Aquatic > Freshwater > Lake | place: Democratic Republic of the Congo... | reverse complement strand
AGGGAGCCATTTTTCTGGCTGACAATCTCCTGCGGCGGCATCATCCTGGCTTTTATTGTCCTGCCCCTGTTCGATATGATGACCACCCCCTCCCTTTCCATGCTCAAGGAGACCCTGAATGATCGCGACGTGGTTCGGTCCATCTGGCTCAGTATGTATACGGCTGCCGCGGCCGCGCTGATCTCATTTGTGTTGGGGACACCCCTCGCCTACCTCTTGGCCCGCACCCATTTCAGGGGGAAACGATGGGTGGAAAGCATCATTGATCTTCCCATTGTTATCCCCCACCCGGTCGTGGGCATCGCCATCCTCAGTGTGGCAGGAAAAAACCACTGGCTGGGGCAGGTCTTGAGCGACCTGGGTGTCCAGATCATGGGGAGCGTGACCGGGATCATCACGGTGCTGACCTTCGTAGGCCTCCCGTTTTATATCAACACCGTAAAGGCAGGTTTTGAGGGGATTTCCCCGCGGCTGGAAAAGGTGTCGCGCAGCCTGGGGGCCTCCATGTCACGCACTTTTTTCAGGATTACCTTCCCCCTGGCCCGGCGGAGCATGACCATCGGCCTCATCATGTGCATGGCCCGGGCCATCAGCGAATTCGGGGCCGTGGTTATCGTGGCCTATCATCCCATGATCGCGCCGGTCATGATCTATGAACGCTTCGAGTCATACGGCCTCAAGTATTCTCAGCCGGTGGCAGTATGGCTCGTGATGGTCTGTCTCTGTTTGTTTCTACTGCTTCGAATCCTCACGCTTCGAAAGGCACGAGAGGCATGATCCGCGTCGAAAACCTGAACCTGAGGCTCCTTGATTTCCGCCTGAAGGATATCCATCTCACGGTAGAGGAAAATGAATTCTTTGCCCTGATGGGACCCACCGGCGCCGGAAAGACGGTCCTCCTGGAGGCCATTGCCGGCCTCATCCCGGTCCGAAGCGGCCGCGTCTGGGTCGACAACAGTGACGTGACGGGGCTCCCCCCGGAAAAGAGGGGGGTTGGCATTGTGTATCAGGACCACGCCCTTTTCCCGCACCAGACTGTCCTGCAAAACATCCTGTATGGGCTCCATTTCCAGCGGGAGCCCAAATCTGAATCAGAGCGCCGGCGGGATCGCCTGATCGACCTGCTGCGGCTCTCCCACCTCCTGAATCGGTTTCCCACCCATCTGAGCGGCGGCGAAAAACAGCGGGTGGCCCTGGCCAGGGCCTTGATGGCCGGCCCAAAGGTCCTCCTTCTGGACGAACCCCTGTCCGCTCTGGATCCCAACTTCAGGGAGGAAGTTCGCGACTCCCTGAAAGACCTTCACCACTCCTCCGACACCACCTTCCTCATGGTGACCCACGATTTCGCCGACGCCCTTTTTCTGGCCCAACGGGCGGCCCTGATCCATGAAGGGCGAATCGAACAGAGTGGGGAGACCATGGAACTCTTTCGGCGGCCCAATTCCCTTTTTGCTGCCGAATTTGTAGGTATGAAAAACATCTTTCCAGCGACGTTTCACGGGACCACCGCGAGGGTGGGTGAGCTTGCCATCGAAATGGGCACGGCGCCGAAAGGGTCGATGCGATATCTGTCGGTCCGGCCGGAGGACGTGGTGATCAGCAGGGAGCCCACATCCCGAAATGGCGCCACCATTTTTCAAGGCGAGATCAAGCGGGTGGTGGACCATGGTTTCTACTTGAGCGTCTCGATCAAGACAGGAGGGCTTGTCTTTCAGTCCGTGATGCCTAAGAACGCGTTCCTGGATGCGGACCCGAAAAATTGGACCGCCGTCTATGTGCAGGTGAGGCCGTCGACCCTCCATGCCTTTTGATGCAGATCGACTCTCGACCGAGCATTCCATGCCAAGAAAGGAAATCTCCATCATGAGAAGATTCATCACCTTTCTATTTTGTTTCATCGTGTTGGCCCAATGTGCAGCAGCTCTGGCAGAACCTCGCTTTCGGCAGATTGTCATCGCGACAGGAAGTCCCCTTGAACTGGGTCTCGTCACCGAGCTGGGAAAGGCGTTTGGGAAAGAACACAACTGCACCGTCAGATACATTAAGACACCCACCGGTCCAGGGCTGGATTTGGGAAGACATGGCCTTGCCCATATCACGATGGGCCACAACCGAAATGCCACCGAGGAATTTGTCCGGCAAGGATACGCTGCCAGAAGGGCGAATTTGATGCACAACTACACGATTATCATCGGACCGGCAGGCGATCCGGCCAGGATCGGAGGATTGACCGACTTGAAAGAAGCCCATAAGCGGATATCTGAGACGAAGTCAAATTATCTCTCCAGGGGGGACGGAGGCGGTATGCATATCCTCGAAATGAACATATGGAAAGAATTGGGTTCCGATCCTGCGGGCAAAACGTGGTATGCGGTGAGCAACACGTTCATGCTGGAGGGGATGCTGAATTCAGACAGGGATCAGCAGTACCACATGCTGGATTCGAGCACCTGGGCGATGCACAAATCCAAGTGCATGCACTCCAAGCTGCTGGTCAAAGGACCGCCCAATGAATACGAGATGTGCCTGGTGAGCGCGAAGAAAAACCCAAATCTGAAATATAATTACGATCTTGCCGAGAAATTCTTCCATTTTGCCATCAGCCAAAAGGGACAGCAACTCATCGCTGAATTCGGCGTCAAGACGTACGGAGAAGCCTTGTACCTCCCGGATGCTGTTCAAGCATCCAGATAACAGCATCCCGACCCGCTAAAAACATTGTCTGAATAACCTGACGCCGTCGTTTTCCCTGGTTTGTGGTCTCTAACGGTCATCGAGAGCTCGATTCGTCTCGGGCATTGCCGGCCAAGCCCGCCCATTTCTGTCGTTATTTGTTATTCTAAGGTATTTAATATCCTTTAGAGAATCATATATCGATTGTTCTTGACAAAACAGACCACTCTGGTGAATTACCACCACGCAATGACTTATGTCAGGATTGAAAGATGCCAGGCTCTCTCCTTCGATCTTCTTTCGATGTGCGCTGTATCGGGCAAGGAGTGAAAGCCATTTTGTCTGAGTGGAATGTCCCCCATGAACCATCTGATTTCGACAGGGTACGTCGCTGCTTTTGGCCTCTATGTCGCGACGCTCATCGCCAGTCTCCTGGAATGGAACCGCCTGTCTCGCATCCTGTCCGTTACGGCCCTGACTCTCACCGGTTGCGTTCTGGCCGGAATCTCCATTGCATCCCGACAACCGCCCATCTTCGAGGGCTTCAGCGGGTTGATTTTCGTGGCGTTTGTTCTTGGAGCCCTCGGCAGCGTCGCGTGCCCCAGGGAAGATAATAGAATAGGCGTCAGAGCATGGGCCTGGATCGAGGTCCTCCTCCTCTTTGGCATTACCCTGTTCTTTCCCAAAGACATTCCTCCCCACCGGTTCCATCACACCTATCTCTGGGTGATCCTGTTCCATGGTAACCGAGGGCTGGCCCTGTCCTTTGCCCTTTTTTCTGCTGCCCACTTCATCTCATTTCGAATGAAGCCAGCGCCTCGAAGGGGTAGTGACGCCCTGTTCGGCCGGGGCCGCAACTTCCTTCTCCTGTCGGCCCTCTCGTTCCTCTGCGGGGAGTATGCCGGGATCGTTTGGTGCCAGAACGGATGGGGGGACTTCTGGCACTGGAACCCTGCGTTTTTTCAATCCACCCTGATCATCCTCTGTTTCATGGTTGCCTTTCACATCCCCGGTAAAAACGCCGGCTTCAATGATCTGCGGTCGGTGATCGCGATCATGACGCCCCTTCTCATGCTAACTGTAGCGGTGATCAAGGGGGTATCATGAAGCGGCTAAATGAATACCTCGCGTCCATGCAATTCACGATCGGGATCCTTCTGATCCTGATGTTCTGGCTTGCCTGGGGGATCCTCCTGGCGGAATCCACTGCTTTTCGCGAAGGATTCAATCTTATGAACAGCGTCCTGGCCCCGGAGTGGTTTTCCCGTCCGGAAGGACTCTCGTCGCTCTTGAAGTTCTGGTTCGTTGGACTCTGCGGCGTGATGGCTGTTTTAGGGATCAACCTCATTTTCTGCTCATGGACCAAGATCCTCAAACTCATGAGGAACCGGCAGGCCGCCTCACGACTGGTCATGCTGATCATCCACGTCGTCTTCGGTCTTGTGGCCCTGGGCCATTTCGGAAGCTTCGTGCTGGGCTACCGCTACGAAAACGTCCACCTGAAGGAGGGTCAGACCTTTACCCTGCCCGAAGGACATGCCGTAACCGTCAAGGCGATTCATGGGGGAGAAAACCCGGTGATGTTCCAGTCGCCCAGGGATCAGACGGCCGGTACCTTTGATCCGGAAGCCAACTACTGCGAGGTGGCCCTGATTTACAACGGGGCAGAGGCAGCGCAAGGGCCGGCCTTTTTCTTAAAACCCTTTGTTTACAAAGACATCCAAGTCACCCTGAAGCGCTTCATGTCGCCCAAAGGAAAGAAACATGAAAAGGCCGATGGGTCGAAACCGGTTGCCCGGCTGATCGTCAGCCGGAACCCGGTCAAGAGGGTTGTGTTTGTCCTTTTCCCGGTCATGCTCGCGGGAATAGGCCTCTATCTGGTGATGACGTGGCGCACACGTCCGGCCGATAAGTAACCTATCGTATAAAATGAGGAGGAAGGAAGAGATGAAACGGAAAGGAAGCATGATGGCATGGGCAGCCGCTATCCTCGTGGTGACGGGCGCGGCCTTTGCACAGGAGGAGAAAATGGGGACAGGTGAGGCCCTTACCCAGGAGGAAAAAAAGGCGACGGGTACGGTCCCGGCCCAGGCAGAAAGGACCAAGGGACCCATTCCCGAGGTGGGAACGGTCTTTTCCCTTGGCGAGGTGGTGGTGACCGGCGATAAAGATGCCGTCGAGAAGATCGCCACCACAGAGATCATCGACGAAGAGCGAATCGACCTCACCACATCCAAGAACGTCTCGGATGCCCTCGATACCCTTCCTGGCGTCTTTCTCAACGTGGGAACCCGAAACGAACAGGTCTACAATGTCCGGGGGTTTGATCAACGGTATGTCCCCATCTTTTTTGACGGCATTCCGATTTATGTACCCAATGACGGGTATGTAGACGCAGGGAAGCTTCCAACGGCCAATATTTCGCAGATCACCCTGACCAAAGGCAACAGCTCGGTGCTCTACGGCCTCAACACCATGGGCGGCGCCATCAACATCCTCTCCAAGAAGCCTGAAAAGGAGATCGAGACCAAATTTGATCTTGGCGGGCAGCAGTCCAACACCTTTGATTCCAACCTCTATGTAGGTTCCAAGCAGGACCTGTTCTATGTGGCCGCCAACGTCGGGTACCTCAATTCAGACGGCTACCGGGTCTCCAGCAATATGCAGGTCGGCCCCAACCAGGGCCATGGGACGCGAAACAACTCCGACGTCAGCCAGACAAACGGCTCGGTCAAGTTTGGGTTCACCCCTGCGGAAGGGCATGAGTATGCCATCGGCGTCAATCACATCGATAGCGAGTGGGGGGTCCCTCCCGATGCCTATGCCACGACGCGGCCCGATCTCAAATGGTGGCGGTTTACCGACTGGAAAAAGGACACCTATTATCTCATTGGTGATTCCAAGATCACAGACAAGCTATCCTCCAAGATTCGGATTTATCACGATACCTACTACAATATTCTGGATTCCTATGACAATAACACCTACTCCACGCAGACCCGGCCATACGCCTTTCACAGCACCTACGATGATCACACGAACGGCGGGTCTCTGACACTTCGGGGCGCCTACATTCCCCAGAACATCACCAGCTTCTCTTTCCATTACAAAGACGATGTCCACAAGGAGCAGGATAACCGTGGGGCAGCCTGGGAAACATATGAAACCGAGTATTTCTCGTTCGGGCTCGAAGATGACTATGAAATCATCGAAAACCTCTCCTTTGTGGTGGGGGCCAGCTATGATGTGCAAAAGCCCGAATATGCCAACGGGGCATCGGTGAGGGATGATGACAACGCCTTCAATCCTCAAGGGGGCATTCATTACACGGTCCTCAAGGACCTGGGACTTCATTTCTCGGTGGGAAAAAAGACGCGATTCCCGACCCTCCACGAACTCTATTCCGGACGCCTGGGCCAAAACGAACCCAACCCCGACCTGTCATCGGAGGAGAGCATCAACTATGAGCTTGGCGCGGAGAAGCCATTGCCGGGACGGAATTTTGTCGGCCTCAACCTCTTCTATTCTGATGTCAAGAATCTGATTGTCAATAAGGAACTCCCCAGTGGCCTCGATCAGTACCAGAATATCGGAAAAGCCACGTTCAAGGGACTGGAGTTCACCTTTAAATCCATGTTCATCCCCCGCAACACGTTCGAGCTGAGCTATACCTATCTCAATTCGGAAGACCGGTCTCCCAACAGGACCAGCGATCATTTGGAGGAAAGACCTGAGCACAAGGTCTACGTGAGCGATCTCTATCAACTCACTGAGTGGCTCGCCCTGTTCGGGAAGCTGGAGTATTATTCCAAACAGTGGTATGAGGACTCCAGGGCAGGGTGGCAGGAGCTGGACGGATTCGTCACCTTTGACTTCAAGCTCATCGGGACCGTTTCGGACCACCTCACGCTGGAAGCGGGAGTCAAGAATCTGTTTGATGAAGACTATTCTCTTTCCTACGGGTATCCACGGGAGGGAAGGACCATCTTTGGCGTGTTGCGGACGACGTTTTGATGGAAATTGAAAGATTGAGGGTCGAAAAATTCTGAACTTGAGGAATTCAGGGAGAAATTTATGAAGAAAATATGCATGTGGCTCATGACAGCCGCCCTGTTTCTGATTTTGCCGCCGGCATGGGCCGGGGACGCTTCCTCTTTGAGCATCACCGGCCTTGTGAGACAGCCGATAAACCTCTCGATGGACGATCTGCGGGGCTATCAATCCATCGAGGTCCAGCTCAATGAAATTTTTGAGGACAGCAGTTATACGGGCGCCTTTCTATACCGGGGAGTCCCTCTCAAAGCGTTGCTTGAAACGGCCTTCATTCAGAAAGAAGAGACCGATTTCCTGAAGCGTGTGGACCTCGCTGTTTTGGTGAGGAACAAACAGGGAAAACAGGTGGTCCTGTCCTGGGGCGAGATCTTTTACAAAAATCCGGGGCGAATCATCTTGGGTCTTTCGGCCCGGCCCATCCTGCCTCACAAGGACTGCGCCAAGTGTCACAAGCCTGAGGTCTATCAGCCCCGCATGGCCCCGTTCTTTCGACAGATCGGATTCCCCAAGCTCGTGGTGGCATCGGATGAGTTTGCGGACCGGTCTTTGGAAGATATCGTGAGCATCCGGGTCCTGGACCTGAACCCGGACCTTCCTTCGAAGAAACTTGAAAAGCTGTATTCCCCCGAATTCGCGGTCTCGGGGGCAGTGAAGACGCCCCTCACCATTACAGACCTATCGGCCTATCCAAGAGAGCAGGTCAGGGCAAGGCATCTGGGAGAGGGAAAGGGGTATCACGGCATCGACCTCGTTGAGGGCGCTCCCTTTAGATCCATTCTAAACAAGGCGGGCATTCAGCCTGACCTGTGTACCGCTTTCCTCTTGTCGGCCCCGGATGGGTACCGTTCCCTCATGTCTTATGGGGAGGTCTTTCTCGATCCAGAGGGCGAAAGAATGCTCGTGGCCGACAAGATGAACGGCAGGCCGATAGAGCAAGGCGGGAAATTCTTCTTTGTCCCGCCCGACGACCTGATGGCCGACCGGGATGTGAAGGCCCTCGAAAAGATCGAGGTCATATCCCTCCAACAGGCCCCGGCCCTCTACGTGATCGGGGTCGGATGTGGGGATACCGGTCTCATCACGCTGGATGCCATCTCTTCCATGGCGAAAGCCGATGTGTTTGTCTCCCCTCCGGACATTCAAAAGCAGTTCGCCAAATACATGGGCAACAAACCGGTGATTCTGGACCTATATGAGTTTGTCCCACCGGTCATGAGGAAGAAGCATCCGGACCTCTCGCCGGAGGCGCTGGAAAGCCTGATGAAAAAAGAGCAAAGCGGTAGCGCCAAGGCCATTCAGAAGGCCCTGGATGAAGGCAAGACCGTGGCCATCCTCGACTATGGAGACCCCACCATCTGGAGCGGCTGGCGATACATTTACGGCCAGTTCCCTGAAGGAACGATTCGAATAGTGCCGGGAATCAGTTCCTTCAACGTGTCCAACGCCCTTATCGGCAAGGACGTGGCCTGCAATGGCGCCATTGTCGTCGCCACCCCGAGGGGCCTCAGGGAAAACCCGGCCCTGGTCAAAGCCATCGCCGAAAAGGGCGAAACCCTCTGCATCTTCATGGGGCTCAAGGACGTGAAAGACCTGGCGGCCCTCCTTGGGAAATGGCACCCTAAGACCACACCTGTCGCTCTGGTTTACAAGGCCGGCTATGGGGCGAGTGAATCCATGGTAAAAACGACCCTTGACGGCATGGCAACAGCCGCAGGAAAGGCCACAGAGAAATTCCTTGGCCTCATCTATGTGGGGCCGTGCCTGTCAGCGAGTTCAAACGGCCGAGTGTTGGATTAGACGAAGTGATGCAGTGATGAAAAAGTCAGCAGTCGTTTGAGAGCCAGTCACGTCTATCCGCCAGCGTTGCCAGGGTCCTTGCAATTCCACAAACAATCTTGTATCAACGGCCTCGTGGAAAGGATTCTGGCAAGCTGGATCGGGTCGCTCCCCCACGCCCCCATCGTTCTCCGGCCTGAGAAACTCACCGGTCCTACCCAGTATTGAGCTTCATGACCGCATGAAGCGCTCTGAATACAACCGGGTTGCCAACTTTCTCCATACCCGGCAGGAAACCCATGTCGCGGCGGGCAAAGATCCCCCGGTCAGTTACAATATTAAGGATAATTTAGTTTATGGTCAGTGCTTTTAATATAAAATTCCTGCGGGTTGCGGCGGCATTGACCGCCCTCGCGTTCGCCTGCCCCTTCGTCGCCGTTCCCTACGATGATCGTCCCCGACCCGTCACCGATGAACTACTGAGAAACCTGGGTCTCGACCGGGAATACCACCGATGCACGCATGTCGCCGATGGCGACACCCTCACGTTGGACGGTCTCGGGATTGTCCGATTTGTGGGCGTGGACACGCCGGAAAAAAATCATCCGATGCTGCCGGTACAATTCATGGCTGAGGAATCGAGCGCTTTCACCAAGAGCCTGTGCATGAACCGACAGATCCGGCTAGAGTATGATCCCTACGACGACGACAAGCGCGGAAACTACGGCCGCATTCTGGGATATGTTTATCTCAGTGATGGTACATTGGTTCAGGAAGCGCTCTTGAAACAAGGCTATGCCATTGCCTACACCAAATATCCTCTCGATGAAAACAAAAGAGACCGGTTTCTTGCCCTGGAGCGCGAGGCCCGAGAGCGGGGCATCAACCTCTGGAAGGAGGATGGGATGCCCGAAGTCCGGTGGATACTCGACCAAAAACAGGCATTGATGCAGGCGGAAAGGGCTTCACCGTCAAGCTGGAGACTACGTTTTGGAGACTGGTCCTCAGAGCCTTCTCCTTGTGTTGAAATGGAACACAAATTAAATGACCTATATTCGGCCATCTACAGTTTATGCCCACGCGATCTTCGGGAACGGCTAAAGCAGCTTGGATTTTATCAGGGCCGCCCGCGTGCCCCAACCCGCGAAACCGTCACGATGATCGGTATGGCCCACAGGAAGTGGGGGCTTATTCATGGCGGATTTGCCCGGCCGCGAACGTCTTCTGGATTACTCGCTGCAGATCTCCAGAAACTGTCTCGCTGGATGGATCTTTCTGGGCCCACAGAGATGAAGACCCTGCTGATCGAAAACGGCTATCACCCCCTACCTCAAATGCCCGATGCCTCTCAAATCGGAGAAATCACGAGTGCGTTTCTGGCGTCATACCAGGTCCAAACAACCGGCAAAAATGCTGTTTCGTGGGAAACGGCCGGGCAATACATCGGGAAACGGCGTTCCGTGGAGGGCAAGATCATCCGCACCCACAATTCCGGAAAGGCCTGCTATCTGAACTTTCATAACAACTTCACGCGGTACTTGAGCCTCGTTATCTTCCAGGAAGATCTCTGGAAGTTCCCGCCGCAACCCGAATCCTTTTATTTAAATAAAACCATTTTAGTGAGGGGAAAAATAGAGGAGTATGAGGGGAGGCCAGAAATCGTACTGAGACATCCGAAACAGATAGTAATTCTTGAAGGGTAGCCGCAGTCGTGTTACTCTCCATACGGTCCCCCTTCACCTCGGTAGGCTGGAATCCGCATTTGCTCTTCCATGGTCCCAAGTTGACGGGAAGAAAAGGCGGACATTCCCGCCGGCAACGGTTTTTATTGAGATAAAATGACTATAAATACTAACAAGATACAAGGTTCCGGGAGGGAAACCGACCCGGGGCTGAGAAGGGAACTGGGTGCGGGATCGGCCATCATCCTTGTCATTGCCAATATGATCGGCACCGGGATATTTACCACATCCGGTTTTATCATGCAGGCATTGGGCGATCCCATGGCCATGTTGGTTTGCTGGTTGGTCGGCGGAGGTCTGGCACTTTCGGGGGCCCTATGTTACGGTGAGTTGGGCGCCATGTTTCCCAGCGCAGGGGGAGAATATGTCTATCTGCGGGAAAGCCTTGGACGAATGAGTGGGTTTCTCTCGGGCTGGATATCCCTCATCGTGGGGTTTTCCGCTCCCATTGCGGCGGCGGCCATGGCGTTTGCCTCCTATTTCTTTCGGGTCTTTCCAAACGTCTTTCCCGGCGCCCCCCCTGCCTCCTGGGTCGGGATACCATGGGTCACTATTTCGCCACGGTCCCTCTTTGCCGTAGGGATTATCATTCTCTTTTCACTGATCCATTCGTGCGGCCTGCATCTGGGGACCCGAATTCAAAATGTGCTGACTGGGTTTAAGCTGGCGGTCATTCTGGCATTTGTGGCGGCCGGGATCGCTGTTGGCCAAGGCTCCATGGCCCATTTTGCCGGGGGATCGCATAGCGGTGCTCTTTTCTCGACTGGATTTGCCTCATCCCTGATCTTCATCTCCTTTGCCTACAGCGGGTGGAATGCGGCGGCCTATTTGGGCGCCGAAATCAAGAACCCGGCCAGGAACCTTCCCCTCTCCCTGTTCTGGGGGACCCTTTTGGTGATCATCCTCTACCTCCTCCTGAACGGGGTCTTTATCTATGCGCTTTCTCCTTCCGAAATGAGCGGGGTTCTGGAAATGGGGGCCGCTTCGGCCTTTGCCCTGTTCGGGGAGGGAGTCGAACGGATATTTGCCGGGTCCATCACCTTCTGTCTCCTATCGGTCATCAGCGCCATGATCCTGGCAGGTCCCAGGGTCTATTACGCCATGGCCAGGGACCAGCTCTTTTTTGCCCGCTTCGGCCGGGTGACCCAAAGTCATGGCGCCCCCAGCCAGGCCATCTTTCTCCAGGCCGGCATCGCCATCCTGATGGTGATCACCTCATCCTTTGAGAAACTCCTTATCTATATCGGCGTGACCCTGTCCCTCTTTGCCATGCTCACGGTGATCGGCATGATGGTCCTGCGGGCAAAGGGGCACCACCTCAGCGTCCCCTATCGGACCTTCGGGTATCCGATCACGCCCCTGTTTTTCATCCTCTTCAATATCTGGATGATCGTCTTCTGCATCAAGGACAACCCGATGGTATCGCTTTACAGCGCCGGAACGATTGTCTGCGGGATATGGGTCTTTTTCTGGTTCAACCGGAAGAGGACATAGGATCGCACGCATCTCAAGAGCTCATGGCCTGGCATCTTAATGCCGAGGAGGGACGGGCGGCCTCAACCGGCCCAGCAACAGGATCGGCACGGAAAACAGGTTGGGAATGACCGGTTTCGGCTTGACAACCAAGACGAAAGCCACTATAGGTACTGGCGAGGCAAGAAGTCTCTTCCGGGCATGAAGTCCGACTGAACCTAACGACGTTACCGACGGATCATCCAACACCACGAAGGTGCATCTTCCCAACGGGGAGGGCTTTCGTGGTTTTTTTTTGACAGCGAGGAACGGACATTGCTGCTGAAACCATTTATGCGGGAAGGGCTAATGACCCTTCCGGTCACGTTTATCTCCACCATCAGCCGGGACGGGATACGGAACATCGCACCGTGGTCATGCGTCATGCCCGTTCTGCGGCCTCTGGATCTGATCTGCGCGGCCTCGGCCAAGAAGCGAGACACCTTGAAAAACATCCGGGAGACAGGGGAATTTGTCCTGAACCTGGCCGGCGCTGGGATGCAGAGCAAGGTCATGCCCACGGCCAGATACAGTGCTCCGGAGGTGGACGAATTCATTGAGGCCGGCCTCGATGAAAAGCCGTCCCAGGCAATCAAGGCGCCGGGGATCGCGGGGTGTTATGCCTGGATGGAATGCTCCCTGGTAAAGGAATTCGAGGAGACCCGGTATGTACTTATTGTGGGAAAGGTGTTGCGGCTTGAAGTGGCCGACGATGTTTTGAAACCGGATGGGTCCCTGGATATTGAAAAGGCGAAACCCCTTCTCATCACCGGGAGCAGAAGGGGCATGCATTTCTGCACTCTTCAAGACCTGGGGATATCGGAGGCTTTTTCCGCCATGTTTCCGGATGGGAAGGACCCGTTTGGAATCAAGTACGAATCTTGATGGCAAGGAGAAATACCGATGAACGCAGACGAGATCATGGGACAGGATGACTTCCGACGGTGCGCCGAGTTTCACGGGCATATCTGCCCCGGACTGGCTATCGGGTACCGGGCCGGAAAGGCGGCCCTCTCATGGCTTGAGGAGCGACGGTCCCCGGACGAGGAAATGGTGACCACGGTGGAGACCAATGCCTGTGGCACGGACGCCATTCAGGTCCTGACCGGGTGCACCCTGGGCAAGGGTAACCTCCTGTATCGGGACTGCGGCAAGCACGCCTACACGGTGTTCAGCAGGAAAACAGGGGAGGGCGTCCGGATCGCCCTGCAACAGGGCGCCTTGAAACTGAGCGATCGACATCTGGAATTGGTCCAAAAGATCAGAGAGGATCGGGCCACGCCCGAGGAGAGGAAGGAATTTCAGAGGCTGCACATCCAAAAGGCCCGGGAGCTTCTTGAAAAGCCCTTAAACGACCTTTTTTCCGTGCGGTCTGCAAGCGTGTCGGTCCCTGAAAAGGCCATGATCGAGCCCTCCCTTCCCTGCGATCGCTGCGGGGAGCCCACCATGGTCTCAAGGCTGATCCGGGTCAACGACCAGTCGTTGTGCAGGGATTGCGCAGCATCATGATTGCCGCAAGCCATACAGGGTTGGCGCCCCAGGGCAGCCTGGTCGCCTCCTACAAGGGGCTGCTGCACCGGAAGGTCCTCTTTTTCTTTGTCCTGCTGATCATCCTCATTGCCTTGGCCGTCTATGCCATCGCGGCCGGGACCTATGACCTCTCGATCCTGAAGGTCATTCAGGCCCTTCTGGGTTATGGGGAGGGGGCGGGGGGCATCGTGATCTGGAACATTCGCATGCCCCGGATCGTGGCGGCCATTGTGGCCGGATGGGGGCTGGCCATCTCAGGGGTGGCCATGCAGTGCCTCCTCAAGAATCCCCTCGGCTCTCCCTTCACCCTTGGGATCAGCCACGGCGCCGCCTTTGGCGCGGCCCTGGCCATCGTGGTCCTGGGTGGGGGGGCCACGCAAAGCAGCGTCGTCAGGACCACAGCCTCGAGCCTGAAATTCATTGAGAATCTGTTTTCCGTCACCTTCTTTGCATTTCTCGGCGCCATGGCCGCCACCCTGGTGATCCTGGCCCTGTCGCGGATGAAACGGCTGTCGCCGGCCTCCATCATCCTGGCCGGTGTGGCCCTCTCCTCCCTGTTTGTCTCAGGGACGATCCTCATCCAGTACTTTGCCACCGAGGTGGAGATCGCCACCATTGTGTTCTGGACCTTTGGGGACGTATCCCGGTCGAACTGGCAAGAGATCGGCCTGATGACCGCGGCCTCGGTGGTCGTCACCTTCTACTTTTTTGTAAACCGCTGGAACCTGAACGCCCTGTCGTCCGGAGATGAGGTGGCCAAGGGTATCGGGGTGGAGGTGGAAAGGGTGAGATTGTGGGGCATGCTTATGGCTGCCCTGGTGGCCGCCCTGGTGACGGCCTTTCACGGGGTCATCGCCTTTCTGGGCCTCCTGGCCCCCCATATCGCCCGGCGCATGGTGGGAGCGGACCATCGCCTTCTGATCCCCTATTCATGTATCGTGGGGGCCCTTCTCCTCCTGCTGGCCGATACTGTAGGTCGGATCTTGATCGGGTCCGGAACCCTGCCGGTGGGAGTTCTCACGTCTTTCATGGGCGCGCCTCTCTTTCTCTACCTACTCGCAAGGGGGTATGAAAAATGATGCTTACCATCGCGGGGATCGAGTTCAGCTACAACCACCATCCCATTCTCAGCGATATCCGCCTCGAACTGGATCGAGGACAGATCTTGGCCGTGCTCGGTGTCAACGGGGCGGGCAAATCGACCTTTTTGAAGTGCATCAATCGAATCCTGCGGGTTCGAAAGGGCACGATCTCCCTTGACGATGAGGATGTCCTCAAGATGAGAGGCGAAGAAATCGCCCGGCACATGGGTTATGTCCCCCAACGATACGGAGAAGAGGAACTGACGGTCTTCGATGCGGTCCTT
>Ga0172375_10007735_pt1 | contig 14653 bp, 24 predicted proteins | sample LakKiv1m_FD_114537 | JGI IMG/M metagenome (GOLD analysis project Ga0172375, IMG submission 114537) | Freshwater microbial communities from Kabuno Bay, South-Kivu, Congo - kab_092012_11.1m | ecosystem: Environmental > Aquatic > Freshwater > Lake | place: Democratic Republic of the Congo... | reverse complement strand
GGACGTCACACGCCGTTCTTTAACGGCTATCGACCGCAGTTTTATTTTCGGACAACAGATGTGACAGGTGTTGTGACATTACCAGAAGGTGTTGAGATGGTGATGCCGGGAGATAATGTATCTATTGATGGAGCATTGATTACACCGATAGCTATGGAGGAAGGGTTGCGATTTGCTATTCGAGAGGGTGGACGAACAGTTGGTGCTGGTGTTATTAACAAAATTGTTGAATAGGTGAATGGCTATGATCCAAACGCAAAAAATTAGGATACGATTAAAAGGATATGATCATAAGCTATTAGATCAGTCAACCCAAGAAATCGTTAATACTGCCAAGAGTACGGGATCAATAATTGCTGGCCCTATTCCTCTACCCACGTCAATTAACAAGTATTGTGTTAATCGTTCTGTACATGTGGATAAGAAATCTAGGGAACAGTTTGAAATGCGGACACATAAACGTGTGTTAGACATTCTCGAACCTACCCAGCAAACTATTGATGCATTGATGAAATTAGAATTGTCTGCTGGTGTTGATGTAGAAATAAAGCTGTAGTAACTTATTATTAATTTAATTCAGGTTTTTGCTATGCCCAAAAAAATAGGATTAATAGGAAAAAAGATAGGGATGACCCGTCTGTTTAATGAAAACGGACAAGCTGTTGGAGTCTCTGTAGTCGAGATCGGTCCATGTGTTGTTTTGCAGATTAAAACTGTGGCTAATGATGGTTATAGTGCATTGAAAATTGGCTATGGTGCAAAATCTGATAGTAAAGCAAGTAAGCCTGAACTCGGCCAATTTGAATCTGCGGGGAAGGGATGCTTTACAGAAATTAAAGAGTTTAAAATCTCTGATCCGTCCGTTTATCAAGTCGGGCAAGTACTTGTGATTAATGATTTTTTTAAAGTTGGAGATCTTGTTGATGTCTCAGGAATAAGCAAGGGTAAGGGCTTCCAGGGGGTTATTAAACGACACGGTTTTAAAGGAGGGGGCGCTGGTCATGGTTCTATGTTTCATAGAGCACCAGGGTCAATTGGATGTTCAGCATGGCCAAGCAGAGTTGTTAAAGGGAAAAAGATGCCTGGACAAATGGGGCTACAAAAAGTGAACAAAAAAAATGTAACAATTATTGATGTTCGAAGTGAGAGCAATATCGTGTTATTGAAAGGATCCGTTCCAGGCGCAAAACAGGGGATATTGCAAATATTTACAAAGTAGTTACCCCCTGTGAATGTTGCGTAATGTATATGTAACATAATTTAACAATAAGCTTATTGAGAGAAGCAAGAGTTCATTTAAAATGAGGTGCTAACTATGCCGGTTTCTGAATTACGTAATACTAACAATGAAAAAGTCGGAGAATTACATCTTAACGAGGATGTTTTTTGTGTACCAGTCGACAGACATTTTTTACACACAGTTGTTAAATCTCAATTGGCTTCTCGAAGGGCTGGAAATGCGTGCACCAAAACCCGTGTTGAAGTTCATGGGAGTTCTATTAAGCCTTTTAAGCAAAAAGGGACAGGAAAAGCGAGGTCTGGAAGCAAACGATCTCCTTTGTGGCGAGGGGGCGGTGTCAGTCATGGGCCCAAGCCGAGAAACTTTGCCTTAAAGCTTAATAAAAAGGCGAGGCGTTTGGGTGTTAAAATGGCTATTAGTGCACGATTTGCTGAAAGCAATTTAATATTAATTGATAGTTTTGAGATGGAAGTAGCCAAAACAAGAAATTTTTTGTCGTTAATGAATGGATTTGATGTGCATAATGCACTAATTGTTGTTCCTGAACATAATGATAATCTTGAAAGATCATCAAGGAATGTTCATGGATTTAAAGTGTTAACTTCTGTTGGACTTAATGTTTACGATGTGCTCAATCATAAGCATCTTATCCTTATAAAAAAAAGTGTAGAACAAATTGAGAAGAGGTTGCTGGCATGAAAGATCTATTTGATATCATAAGGAAAGCGTGTCTTACTGAAAAAGGGATGCTTTTACAAGAAAAGAACAACCAAGTTGTGTTGACGGTTAATCCGATTGCTAATAAAATTGAGATCAAAAGGGCAGCAGAAAATCTTTTTAATTTGAAGATAAGCAAGGTTAGAACGTTAAATATGTGCGGAAAAAGTAAGCGGGTAGGAAAGCATAACGGAAAGACTAATGATTGGAAAAAAGCAATTGTTAGCTTGTGTGAAGGCCAAAAAATGGATTTTTTAGAGCAGCTGTAATTTGGTGCTACTTTATTATTTAAGAAACTTTGAAAATCGGGGTTTGTAATGGCAATAAAAACCTTTAATCCAACATCGCCAGGGCGACGTAATTATGCGCTGATGGTTTCATCTGAATTATCTAAATCTGGCCCATTAAAAAGCTTAACTGTTCCTCTAGCGAAAAACGGAGGGAGAAATAATAATGGCAGGGTAACTGCGCGACATTTGGGAGGAGGACACAAGAGAAGTTATCGCCTCATTGACTTTAAAAGAGACAAAAAAAATATTGTGGGGAAAGTGTCATCCATAGAATATGACCCAAATCGATCCGCAAATATTGCTCTTGTTTCTTATACCGATGGCGAAAAAAAATATATTATTTCTCCGTTGGGTATAAAAATAGGTGACTTAGTAGTATCTGGTGACGAGGTTGATGTGAAGGTAGGCAATTGTATGCCTATGGGAAATATGCCAATGGGTAGCATAATTCATAATGTAGAAATGAAAATTGGTAAGGGTGCGCAGCTAGTTCGTAGTGCTGGTGCCTCAGCTCAGCTAATGGCCAAAGAAGGTGAGTATGTATTAATAAAGTTACCTTCGGGAGAGGTAAGGAAATTTCATAAGCTTTGCCGAGCGTGCTTTGGTCAAATAGGAAATGTAGAATATGATTCTCAAAAAATGGGCAAAGCTGGTCGTAATAGGTGGCAAGGAAATCGTCCCAAAGTCCGTGGAGTTGCAATGAACCCCCATGATCACCCAATGGGGGGAGGAGAGGGGAAAAGCTCAGGGGGGAGACATCCCTGCTCACCTTGGGGTATCCCTTCAAAAGGGTTTAAAACTAGGAAGAAGAAAAATTCTGACAAGAATGTTGTAACTAGAAGGTCATAACAGGAGAAACATATGGCTAGATCGATAAAAAAAGGCCCTTTTGTAGATACGCACTTGCAAGAGAAGGTTTTAAAAGCTAAGGAAACTAGTTCACGAAAAGTCATTAAAACATGGTCGAGGAGATCTGATATTATTCCGGATATGATAGGGTTAACATTAGCTGTTCATAATGGGAAAAAGTTTATACCAGTATTTGTTTCAGAAAATATGGTTGGGGGAAAGCTTGGTGAATACTCCCCCACGAGAACTTTTTTTGGCCATGCTGGAGGTAAGAAAGGTAAGAAGTAAATCGAATCTTAGTCGTTATTTTACAGGAGTAATAAGTTATTTATAAGGAGTAAGTGTTATGGAGGCTAAGTCAGTATTGAGGTATTGTAGAGTATCTCCCCAGAAAGCTCGGTTGATTGCTAATCTTGTTAGGGGGAATCACGTTGAAAGTGCAATTAATAGATTAAAGTTTATGCCTCAAAAGAGTGCTGCTATTATAAAAAAAGTCCTTGAATCGGCAGTAGCTAATGCTAGACAGAAAGAATCAATTGACATTGATACGCTCTTTATTAAGAAGATATTTGTCGATGGAGGACCGATGTTAAAACGTATTATGCCTAGAGCGATGGGGCGAGCAAATCGTATATTGAAACGATCAAGTCATATAACTATTGTTGTTGACGAATTATAATAATATTTTAATTGCTATGGAGGAAGGTTTTGGGCCAAAAAGTTAATCCAATCGGTTTACGCCTTAATATAATTCGATCATGGGAGTCAACGTGGTATGCAAGTCATGATTATTCTGCTTTTTTGCTTGAGGACCAATTATTAAGAAAGTTCCTGAAGAAGCGACTTTATCATGCTGGTCTTTCAAAAGTACAGATTTCTCGTACTGGGGATAAGGTAAAAATTAAATTGTTTACCGCACGACCAGGGATTGTTATAGGGAAAAAAGGGTCCGAAATTGAAATCCTGAAGACTGAAATTGATAAGCTGATCGGTAGGCAGTGCCTGCTTGACATTCAAGAGGTAAGACGTCCAGAAGCTGATGCTCAGCTTGTTGCAGAGAATATCGCCTCTCAACTAGAGAGGCGGGTTGCATTCAGGCGAGCTATGAAAAAGGCAGTAAATATGGCCTTGAAGTTTGGTGCAAAAGGGATTAAGATATCCTGCTCTGGACGCTTGGGCGGTGCTGAGATAGCAAGAAATGAATGGTATCGGGAAGGAAGAGTTCCCTTGCATACGTTGCGTGCTGATATAGATTATGGTCTTGCTGAATCTATGACTACGTTTGGTGTCATTGGCGTTAAAGTTTGGATCTTTAAGGGTGAGATACTTTCTAATGTTGATAATGTAATCTAAATTATATAAGGCGATCTTCATGTTAAGTCCAAAAAAAGTCAAACATCGTAAGCAATTCAAAGGTAATATGGGGGGCGAAGCTCAAAGAGGCTCTACGATTGAGTTTGGTGATTATGCCCTTAAAGCCGTTGAATGTGGCAAGTTGTCCGCTCAACAAATTGAGGCAGGAAGAATTGCAATCAATAGGAAAATAAAACGTGGTGGTCAAATGTGGGTGAGGATTTTTCCTTCAAAGCCATTTACTCGAAAACCTGCTGAGACAAGAATGGGGGGGGGGAAAGGTGCACCAGAAGGCTGGGTATCAATAGTTAAGCCCGGAAAAGTTTTGTATGAAATAAAGGGGATCGAAGAAAAAACAGCGGTTGAAGCCCTTGAGTTAGCTCAGCACAAGTTTCCATTCGATACAAAAATTGTATGTAAGGATACGTCAATATGAATTATTCCGAAGTATTGCAATTAAGCGATAATGAGCTTCTGATTAAAATTGAATCTTTAAAAAAAGAGTTGTTTAAGCTTAAATTTCAGCATGGGATAAGGCAAATTGGAAATACAGCTAAGATAACATTATTAAAAAAAGATGTTGCTAGATTAAATACGGCGCTTAACGTTAAAACCGATACAATTTGATTGTCTTACTTTGCTAGTAACTACTCACCATATGATCAAAAATAAGGCATACCTCGGAACCGTATTTGTTCCGCATCACTTCATTTTGCGGTAAGCGGGCTGGAGATGCGTAGACTCGACTACGTGAGCAAGATTGAGCGTTGCTGAACAAGTACCTAGATTATTTTAGTCGCATAGCTATACAGGGAATATGATGACGGATTCTATTAAAAATAAAATGACTCTTGAAGGTGTTGTTAAAAGCAACAATATGACGGGAAGTATTGTGTTGGAGACAAAGCGACTTGTATCGCACACCTTGTATGGGAAAATGGTAAGTCGACATAAAAAATTTATGGCCGATGACCCCGGAAATATTTGCGATATTGGCGATACTGTTCTTGTTGAAGAGTGTAGGCCAATTAGTAAAAATAAGAGATGGAGAGTCCTTTTGATTGTCAAAAAAGCGGTGTAATTTTGTAGGCAAATATTTAAGCATGATTATTTCGTTGGTTGATTTGCTAGTATCATCGCTTCAGATCAGCGCATGACACTTTGATTTTTTTTTGACACTAACGTGTCCTGTGTGTTTGCTCGAAACCTAAATTTGTTGCTAGTAGATTTGCCAGTTTTGGCTTTTTTGCATATTTGTTTCGTCAAAATTTACGAGCATAAAAACCTAGCTCGCCAACTCAATCAGAAGTGCTATCAAGTAGCATTGTCTCTGTAACTTGAAAGTTTGTGACCCCTATCGAGGCACAAGTGCCTCACATATGAGTTTAATAGGGTTTCCTTTTTTTATGTATTCACTGCAACAAGTTACAATAATTAAATTTACGCAATTTTAGCATGTTAAATCTTGTAAACCTATGAGACAGGTTGCTGAATGACTTTCATCGTGTCGTATGTTGTATGTAGTTGTGTCGTATTAGTCTGTAGGATGTTATATGGTTTCATTTTGCAAGAAGCACTTATCCTGTTTCAAAAATGACGATAACGGTAAGTTTTTGATCTGGATTCAATTCTGACCTTGACATATTTTTTTGTTAGGAGGAAGAGCCTGCTTGAATGTTGATTTTCCGCTAATCCTTCACAGTGTACTTGATTGTAGTTTGTTTCGAGGGTACTTTTTCTCTGTAAGATTGAGCGAGTTGAGATTAGTTTGTATTTTTTTGGGGCAAGTTATACGGCAATTTGCGTTATAATTTTCAAACATAATTTGATATAGGTTAAATATGATACAGACTGAGAGTGTGTTAAGGGTTGCAGATAATTCCGGTGCTAAGTCTGTTCTTTGCATCAAAGTTCTTGGTGGTTCAAAACGCAGATATGCCGGAATTGGTGATGTCATTGTAGTATCGATTAAAGAAGCTATACCTAATTCAAAAGTAAAAAAAGGTGATGTGATGAAGGCGGTTATAGTTCGTAGTGTCAAACGGATTCGTAGGAGCGATGACACTTATGTTAGATTTGATGAAAATTCTGCCGTATTAATTTCTGGAAACGGCGAACCTGTTGGTACTAGAATTTTTGGCCCTGTTGCACGTGAACTGCGGGCGAAGGGGTATATGAAGATAATATCATTGGCCCCTGAAGTTTTATAACACTCGGAGTGTTTTCTCATTTTACGAGATATTGAGGTAATAATTATGCGTAATAAGCGTATGTTGAAGAAAGATGATAAGGTTGAAGTGTTGTGTGGAAAAGATAAAGGAAGAGTTGGGAAGATTCTTGCTGTTTTTCCTGAAAGTAATAAGGCTATAGTCGAACGTGTGAATATTGTAAAAAAACATACTAAGCCAAGTTCTACGAATCAACAAGGAGGGATTTTTGAGGTTGAATCTCCTTTAAATTTATCTAACTTGCAGATTATTTGTAAAAATTGTTCAAAAACGGTAAGGTTACGGTTTTCTTCTGCTAATGGGGAAGAAAAAGCGAGAATTTGTAAAAAATGTAATGGACTTATCGATTAAATATAATTATCGAGTACCTTGAGAGGACTATGAGAATGCTAAGTTTAAAAGATTATTATTTTAAAGAGTGCATCCCCCAACTCATTGCTGAGTTTGGTTATAAGTCTAATATGCAGGTTCCCAGACTAGATAAGATTGTTTTGAATATGGGGTTAGGCGAAGCTGTTCAAAATCCAAAAGTAGTTGACGCTGCTGTTCATGAATTAAGCTTAATAAGTGGGCAGAAGGCGGTTATAACACGAGCAAAAAAGTCCATAGCTGGATTTAAATTGCGAGAGGGAATGCCAATTGGATGTTGTGTGACTATAAGAAGAGAGCGTATGTATGATTTTCTTGCTAAGCTTATTCATATTGCGTTGCCCAGGGTTAGGGATTTTAGAGGTGTTCCATATAAGTCATTTGATACAAGAGGTAACTATGCTTTAGGTGTCAAAGAAGAAATTATTTTCCCTGAAATTGATTATGATAAGATAGATAAAATCAAGGGCATGAACATAGTGATTGCCACGACAGCTAGGACAGATAAGGAAGGGTTATTTTTATTGAAATCATTGGGGATGCCTTTTAGAAAATAAATTCGTAACAGAGGTTAACTGTGGCTAAGAAATCATTGATTGCAAAGTGTAAACTTGCTCCCAAATATTGTGTACGATCCTATAATCGTTGTAAAATTTGTGGGAGACCGCATGGCTTTATGAGAAAGTTCGATCTATGTCGTATATGTTTTCGGAATATGTCTAATAATGGGTTAGTTGTAGGAGTAACAAAGTCAAGTTGGTGAGTTTATTTAGATTTGTTTAATCATATACCTGTGAGGCATTACCATGTCGATGAGTGATCCGTTGGCGGACATGTTAACTAGGATTAGAAATGCAGTTTTGGCGAATCATGAGGCCGTTGAAATTCCATATTCTAAAATTAAAGAAGAAGTTGCCAGTATTCTAATGAAAGAAGGTTATGTGCTCGATTGTATAAAAAAAAATAATGATGGTGCGATAAAGTCATTATTGCGTATTACGCTGAGCGATTCGTCACATAGAGAGAGTGTGATAATGGGGATTCGAAGGGTCAGTAAGCCCGGACGACGTGTTTATTCTAAATGGAATGAAATCCCAATTGTATTGAGTGGACTTGGGATTTCCATCTTGTCTACTTCGGGGGGGATTTTGACTGATAAAGAGGCTAGAATGAAGAATGTTGGTGGAGAGATACTGTGTGAAGTTTGGTAAGTTTATAATTTTAATTTTGTTGCTTGGAGATAGCAAATGTCAAGAATTGGAAACAAGCCTATTTTGATACCAGAAGGAATTTCGCTGGAATTAATAGATAAAACAGTTAGAATTACCGGCATAAATGGCGTGCTAGAGCAACAAATTTCGCCAGAGATTGAATTGGTTCGTATAAATGATACTCTTTTGGTTAAAGGTGTTGATGATGCTAGACGGACGAATGCATTTCGTGGATTAACAAGGTCACTAATCAACAACATGATTATTGGCTCTACTACAGGCTTTAAAAAAATATTAGTTGTTGAAGGTGTTGGATATCGGGTAAACATTGAAGGAAATAAAATCAGTTTATCCGTTGGTTATTCCAATGTTGTTGATTTTTTCTTACCTAAGGTTGTTTCTGCAACTGTTGTTAATAATCAAATTATATTGTCTTCAACAGATAAGTGTTTGCTCGGGCAAGTAGCTGCAAAAATAAGGAATATTCGTAAGCCTGAGCCATACAAAGGCAAGGGAATTCGGTATGATAATGAGCATATAATTCGAAAAGCTGGTAAAACTGCAGGTAAGAAATAAACAGGATAACCAAGATGGCAAAAACAAGCGATAAATCACTAGCTAGACAAAAAAGAGTTAAAAGAATAAGAAAATCTATTCATGGATCTTTAGCTCGTCCTCGAATGCGTGTATTCAAGAGTTCTAAACATATCTATGTTCAACTTGTTGATGATGTTTGTGGAAATACAATTTGCTCAGCATCATCTATGGTTTTTTCGGTAGCAGAGGATAAATTGTTTAAGGGGAAAGTTGAGCAAGCAAAACGTGTAGGTTTGCTGATAGCTGAATATGCTCTATCTAAGAACATATTCAGGGTTGTTTTTGATCGCGGTGGTTACATTTATCACGGAAGAGTAAGATCATTGTGTGAGGGTGCTCGTGAAGGAGGTTTAATTTTTTAAGAGGGTTGGTAACTCTTTCATTTTATTAATTTTTTGCGGTGGTATGCTCTGTAATATTTTTTAAACATGCAATAGCAGACTAGTACATGACGTACTAGTCTCTAATTGTAGAAGCCTGTTATCGTTTATAATAAGCTCAACGTGATTGTATTGCTTAATATATACCATAAATGTAATGCAACGAAGTTATGCAATTGAGCGACTGTTGTCTAATTGTAGAAGTTCGTTATCGTTTCCGTTAATTGCAACATGCTAATATTGTTTAATGTGTGCCATAATGCATAATGCAAAGACCTTACGCAATTAAGCACTAGTTGTCGTACCCCATAGTTAGGATGTTTAGGTACCGTCGTTAAGTGGATGCAGCTTGAACTTGATAGTTCATACAATGATGAATTGGAGGTTATAAACTTGGCAAATATGACTAGTGAGAAAGATGACCAGTTGATAGAAAAGATTGTCTATATTAATAGAGTTGCAAAAGTTGTTAAGGGTGGTAGAAGGTTTAGTTTTAGTGCTATAGTTGTTGTTGGTGATGGAATAGGTAAAGTTGGTTATGGGTTAGGTAAAGCTAATCAAGTCCCTGATGCGATTCGAAAGGGTGTTGATCAGGCTAAAAAAGATATGAAGATGATTTCGATTGCAGAGACAAGTATTCCACATGAGATTTATGGTAAATTTGGAGCTGGTAGAGTTATGCTAAAACCGGCTTCACCTGGCACTGGCGTTATTGCTGGAGGGGCTGTTCGAGCAGTACTTGAGGCAGCAGGGGTTCATGACATTTTGACTAAATGCCTCGGTTCGCATAATCCTCATAATCTTGTAAAGGCTACGCTTAATGGCCTTCGTAATTTGCGTGCTCCAGAAAAGATTGCTGCCTTACGAAAAAAAACTGTAGACGAGATATTAAGAGGGTAACATATATTTAGGAGTATTTATGAAAAGCGATATAAAAATTAAACGTATAAAGAGCTACATTGGAAGTACAAAAAAAATTCGTGAAACATTGATTGGTTTGGGATTAAATCGAATGCATAAGGTCGTGACAAAAAAAAATACAATTGAGCTGCAAGGGATGATAAGGAAGGTACAGCATCTTATTGAAGTGGAGGAATAAAAAAGTGATAAATTTGAGCAACCTATCGCCATATCCTGGTGCAGTAAAACAGCGAAAGCGAATTGGACGTGGACAAGGAACGGGTCAGGGTAAGCAGGCTGGAAGAGGGCATAAAGGTTTCAAGGCTAGATCTGGAAGTAGTATAAGTTCTGGGTTTGAGGGTGGTCAGATGCCTTTACACCGTAGGCTTCCAAAGCGAGGTTTTACTAACTTTAAAAAAGAAGTGTTTGGAGTTGTTAATGTTAAAGATTTGAATATCTTCGATGATGGTACACATGTTGATATTAGTTTATTGCATGACAATGGATTGGTTGGTAAGAAATACCGAAATATCAAGTTGCTTGGATTTGGAGATATAACAAGAAAACTGGTTATTGATTTAAGTTATATTAGCGAAACAGCAAGAATAAAGATTGAAGCGGTTGGTGGTAGGGTTGAGGGCTGATTATGGCAAATGGATTGCTTGGAACAGCTAACATTCCTGAGCTTAAAAAAAGGATTACTTTTACAGTTTTGATGTTAGCTGTTTATCGGGTAGGAGTTCAGATCCCAACCCCGGGGATTAATGGCGAAGCGTTGGCTGATTTTTTCGCAAAGAATTCAGGAACAATTTTTGGAATGTTTAATATGTTCTCTGGTGGTGCGTTGCAAAATTTTTCGATTTTTGCCTTGGGGATAATGCCTTACATCAGCGCATCTATCATATTTCAACTTCTTCAAGTTGTTGTCCCTCAGATTGAGTCTATTGCAAAAGAGGGAGAGTCCGGAAAAAGAAAGATTACTCAGTATACACGGTATTCAACGGTTTTGTTAAGTGTTATCCAAGGGTTGTTTATAAGTATTGGTCTGGAAAGCATGGCTGCTCCTTCTGGAAGTTCGATGATTGTAATTGAGCCCGGTTGGAGCTTTAGGTTGATGACTGTTATCACGTTGACATCTGGAACTGCTTTTATCATGTGGTTGGGTGAGCAGATGACTGAGCGTGGAGTTGGAAATGGAATTTCTTTAATCATATTTGCAGGGATCGTAGCCAGGATGCCCCTTGCCATTGTGAATACCATAAAGATGGCTTCTGCAGGAGAAATGTCTGTCGTTCTGCTGCCTATTCTGCTTGTTATGGTTGGCGGGGTTATCGCTTTTGTTATTTTCTTTGAAACGGCTCAACGACGTATTCCAATTCAGTATGCGAAAAGGATGATCGGCAGGCAGTTGTTTGGAGGTCAGCGATCACATTTGCCATTAAAAATTAATATGTCTGGTGTAATCCCACCTATATTCGCTTCTTCTATTATGATGTTTCCTGCGACTATTGGTGGCTTTATTCAAATTGATTGGGTTAAGCGGCTTTCCGCGTCGTTGGCGTGGGGTACATTTTATCATACATTTTTGTATGTTTTGTTGATTGTTTTCTTTTGTTTTTTTTATACAGCAGTAACCTTTAATCCTTTTGACATTAGTGAGAATTTGAAAAAGAATGGGGGGTTTATTCCTGGCGTTAGGCCTGGGAAAAATACGTCTGATTTTATTGACAAAATCATGATACGTCTCACAGTGATAGGGTCTTTTTATATCTCATTAGTTTGTGTACTCCCTGAAATTTTGATCAAAAAAGTCAATGTGCCATTTTATTTTGGTGGCACGGCATTACTTATTGTTGTTGGGGTAGCCATTGACACCATCTCTCAAATTGAATCTTATACGGTTATGCGTAACTATGATGGTTTTTTGACAACAGGCAAGATTAAAGGTCGATAATATTTGGTTATGGGCTTCCTACGCCTTTTTTAGCGCGAGCAAGAACACAATTGCACACCATCTGCTTTGTCAGCACAGCAGTTTGGTTTCACATATGGGTTCTATAGTTCGCATGCCGCTTGTTGGGGCTTTCGTAAAATTGGAGGCGAACATTCTTTCATATGTGTATTGAGTGTAGGTAAAGAAACAGTCATCCTTAGTTAGAAGCACCCCACACAATGCGCTCGTGCTGGTTACTCGTAAAATAACTTTTGGGCCAATACCGTTTGGGTTAGAGACCAAGATCAAAAAAATAAAAACAAACAATTTGTAACATGTTAGCTAGGTTTTCTGGAGGCCAAAATTGATTCATGGTTGCGTTTGGGACTTTTGGTCAATAAGGTCGAATTCGTGTTGCATATTCACACCAGATCACGGGTTTGATCCGCTATCTAATTACCGACATTGTTATGAAGTTTGATTGGACACTAGTGTGGCAATTAATATAAAATCTAGTGAAGAGGTTAAGAAGTTACGTACAGCTAATCAAATTGTTGCTGAGACGCTTAATTTGATTAGCGATAGTATAGTCCCTGGCGTTTCTACAAAAGAACTTGACATACTTGCTGGTGATTATGTAAAACAATTCAATGTGTTGCCTGCGTTTAAGGGGTATAAGGGGTATCCATCTTGCTTGTGTGTTTCTGTTAATGATCAGGTTGTACATGGCATTCCCTCTGACAGTGTAGTCATTAAAAATGAAGATATTGTAAGTGTCGATTTTGGCGTTAACTACATGGGCTATTTCGGTGACGCAGCGGTTACCGTTATTGCTGGGGCAACTGATAATCTTGAAAAAAAGAAGTTGCTTAAGGTAACTTACCAATCTCTTAAAGAGGGAATTGCGCAAGCAAGGTTTGGAAATAGGATTTCTGATATTTCAGAGGCGATTCAAAATTGTGTTGAGGGAAATGGCTTTTATGTTGTTAGGCAGTTTGTTGGGCATGGTATCGGTAAAAAATTACATGAACCTCCAGAAATACCTAATTATAAGCGATCTGGTGCGAATCCAAGAATACTTCCTGGGATGGTTTTTGCCATTGAACCAATGGTAAATGTCGGTACATCTGATGTGAAGGTTTTAAAGGATGGATGGACCGTTGTTACCGCTGATAAAAGTTATTCTGCTCATTTTGAACATTCTGTGCTTGTCACAGACGGAGAACCTGAAATTCTTAGCGTAGCAATACATTATAATTCATTTTGATTTGAGATAAAGGAATTGTTGCTCCATGTCTAAAGAAGAATCAATTCAAGTTGAAGGAATTATATTGGAACCATTACCAAATGCGATGTTTCGTGTAGAGCTTGAAAATAAGCATAAAGTTCTAGCTCATATATCAGGTAAGATGAGAATGCATTTTATTAAAATTTTGCCAGGTGATAAAGTAACTGTTGAGTTGTCTCCTTATGATTTAACACGTGGTAGAATAATTTTTCGTGGTAAGGCAAATAAATAAGGGGGGAGCTAGTTGCATTAGTTTTTTTCGTCGAATAAAAAATTTGCCCTCCGGGTAAGGATCAAGTTTAGCTCCTATGCACTCTGATAGGATCAACGGTAGTCTTGTGTAGAGTTGATCACCCATAGCCTCAAACCTATGAGCTACCAATAAGTCGATCTGGCATTACTGGCATTGCCAATGCCATTAGATATGGATACCAAACCACTGGTGTGGGGTACTGACTGGAGATATTGGAGAGGAAGTCGAGCGATGCATAAGAATATTTTCGGGCTGAGCAGAAGTGGAAGTGATTGAGTTAAGTGTTCACAAGCTGATGATCGTGTGCGCTTACTGGCCATGATCTCAGAAGATCTCTTTGTCGAATTTTGTAGGGATTGTAAAGGGGTGTACGGCGTTCAACGTTTTGGACAGGTACTGTAAGTTGAGGGAAAAGCCCTATCTGGCCAATCATTTTTGGAGCAAAGTGTATTATTGCGTAGACACAGTGTGTATCGATGATGCTACGATGATTCGCAAGTGCGTGCAGTATCAAGGAGGTGCAAGAGAGACTGGCGGAACAACTTAAGCTGTTTTAATGCTAGCAACGGTGACGGTACAATCCTTGCCCTCAGTGCTCGGCTTCTTTACTTTCTTTATGAATAGTGGTGGCATTTCAAGGCATGCGCCGTTGGTTAACCGCACAAGAAGACTTAGTCGCCCCTTCAGTGTTTTGCCAATAGCTGATCAGCAGAGTTGTAACTGATCACAGGATTAACCCGCCCCGCATTGGCACTCTGCCCCAGCCCTGTAGGCGATCGCAGGGCGTACCAGATGCGGCTAAAGTGCCCCCTCTGTGAGCTTATCCTCTGTATGAGCAAGCAAGGTTTCCGGCAGCTAATTGAAGACTGCGAAGCGGATGGGGTGGTCTGTGATTGCTTAACCAGAGTTCCGTCTGGTTGAGCGGACTGATATTTTTTTTGCCTGCGCAGATGGGGCAAGGGGAGTAAGCAAGTTGTTGCAGAGTTAGGGATTGCCTCCCCCTACTGTCGCTAAGTGGCGAAAACATTTTCTCCTAAAGGGGGGG
>Ga0172375_10007732_pt1 | contig 14655 bp, 13 predicted proteins | sample LakKiv1m_FD_114537 | JGI IMG/M metagenome (GOLD analysis project Ga0172375, IMG submission 114537) | Freshwater microbial communities from Kabuno Bay, South-Kivu, Congo - kab_092012_11.1m | ecosystem: Environmental > Aquatic > Freshwater > Lake | place: Democratic Republic of the Congo... | reverse complement strand
TGGATCCTATCTAAAACGCTTTGTGGGAGGTCACGCCGTCGAATACTGCAGCCGGGCGCCGGTCAAAACGCCGCAAGATCAAAGCGGTCCGATGGACAATGTGTGCAGCAGAGAAACCGAGGGCGCGAATGTCCCGCAGACGACGCAGGGAAGCGGCGGGGTTTAGATAGTCTGTAAGGCAATTTACCATTTCTTGTTGTTCGAAACAGGCAGCCAGCAGCCAGCCAGATACCGAGTCCGCAGGTGCGAAGCCCTCGTAACGTGCGCAGGGCGGGAGGAAGGGTTCGCTTATTTCCGGCTCGCCCTCCAACAGGCGCGCAATCACGGTGGCGAGCAGATCGTTGGCGCGGCGGGCCAGGCCGGCTTCGTAGAGCAAGCGCGCATGGGTCAGACGCCGTGCGAGAGGTGCATCGGCGCCGCCAAGGCGGGCGAGCATATCCGTCGCGATGCTGAGGTGGCGCCAGCGCTGCACCCGAGCAAGAGTGCTATCGCGGGAAAGGGCGTAGTGCTCAAGGGCGATCCGGTAACTTGGGATTCCAGAACCCGGCGCCGCATCTGCGTTTTGTTCCATCCACATGCGCCATGTCTCTGCCCACGGCCGCGCGCATGGAAGAGCGAACAGGCCGCTCAGGGCATCGGTGCCATTTGCGGCAGACTCGGCTTGCGCCTGTGCCCGCGTGAGCGCCAGTCGGTCGGCGGCTGCCAGCGCCTCGGCGCGATCGGGTTTGCAGAAGAACAGGTTGAGGGGAGGCGCGTCCGCCAAAATGCCGTCGTCCGGCACCACGGGCACGAGCAATTGCAAGCCCGGAACGAGACGCCAAGGGGCATAGCGCAGGGCGGCGAACGCGCCGACTATTTTATCGTTGCGCTCGCTACCGTTCAGGTATTCGGCCATCACCAGGGGCGATTGAGTGGAAAAAAAATCCTGACCGCCGAGAACGATGCCTGCCTCCTGGCCTTCGGCGTCGATCTTGACGAAGTCGATCGACGGCAAGCCCGTCGCGAGGGCCCACTCGTCGAGGCGGATTGCAACGACTTCGACGTCGCCGACCGCGGCCTGGCCGTCCACGACGATTTGCCGCAATTCAGCCCCACCGCGGTCCTGAAGCCGGGCGCGGCCGGTCCACGCTGTCACTGCTGCCTCGACCACTTCCACTCGGGTGAAACCGTTTTCCGAGCAACTCCGGCGCAGTGCTGCCGCCACCCGGGGGGCCGGCTCAAAGGCCCATACGCGGCCGCCTGCACCCACCCGAGATCCCAGCGCAAGCGCGTACACGCCGAAGTTGGCGCCGATGTCGATGACCTTCATGCCCGGCCCGACGAGCGCGCGGACGAAGGGGCTTTCCTGCTCGAACCAGTCGCCCTGCTCCTCGATCACATAGCGCGTCATAACTTCCAGCGAATCGGGCAGGCAAATGCGCACGCCATCAGGCAGGTTAAAGGTGCGGAGTCCCGGCGCTTCAGACCCTGAATCACGGGTATTCTCTCTGTCCAGATAGCTTCGCCAAATCGTGTCGTAGGCGGTTTCCAGATTGCGCGTGAAGCTCTTGGCATCGAGCAGGGGCGAGGACCGCATGCGCCCCCGCAGGCTTGCGCGCAGGGCGGCGAGCCGCGCGGGATCGGCGGCCAACCGGACAGCGCCGGCTACATAGTCATCGCGGTTGGAACTGACCAATTCGTCCAGACCCACAGCGGCAAGCAGGCTTGCGCCCACCCGCGCCGAATGGCGATCCCCAGCCAGCGTCATAACCGGAACCCCCATCCACAGGGCTTCGCAGGTGGTGGTCGTGCCGTTGTAGGGGAAGGGATCGAGGGCGATGTCGATCTGGCCATAGAGCTCCAGGTGTTCCGTCACCTCGGGATGCCATGCGATCAAATCGAGCCGTTCGTTGGCGATGCCCTGGGCCGCGAACATTTCCCTGAAGCGCTCCACCGCCGCAGTACTGCAAAAAGCCAAGCCTTTCAGCAACAGGCGGCTGTGGGGTACGGCGTGGAGAATTTTCGCCCACGCAGCTACCACCTCCTCATTGACTTTCACCGGATTATTGAAACTGCCGAAAGTGACGTAGCCACGGTCCGTGACGGGCGGGCGTATGACCGCAGGCGGATCCGGCGCTGGCAAGTAGGTGAGGAAGCATCCGGGCAGTCGCAGCAGCGTCTCGGTGTGCTCCGAGTCCGCGCGTCCGGACGGGTCGGTTATGTTGTCGACGATGCGAAAGTCGATGGCCCTCAGCCCCGTGGTGGCCGGATAGCCGAGGTAGCTAATCTGCACCGGCGCGGGTTTGCGCGCCAGCAATTGCAGTCGATTGCCGACGGTGTGGCCGGAAAGTTCCACCAGGATATCGATGCCATCGGCGCTGATTTGCCGGAACGCTTCCTCGTCCGATACGAAAGCGATGTCACGCCAGTGCTCGGCGCGTCTCTCCATTCTTTCTGTCACCGCATCGGGCTTGGGGTTGTTGGAATAGCAGAAGATCTCGAATCGGCTGCGGTCATGCCGGGCGATCACGGGCTCGACGAAATAGGCCACTGAATGGCGGGCAAAGTCCTTGGAAAGGTAGCCAATGCGCAGTCGTCGTCCAGTTCCATCCGTTGTATGCCGGGCCCGGGCTGGCATCGCGGATTCGGCGTGAAGGATCGCCCATTCCCGCGCCTCCCGAAGAAAATCGGCAGGCCGGCTGTTGGGATCGTAAAGCCGGTTGAAAAGATGACTGCTGCCGGTCCCGCTGCCGGCACCCAGCAGCAGCGCGCGGCCGAACAGCTGGTCGGCGCCCCGGTAATCCCCCAGGTAACTCGCGTTGTTGCCCCGGAGGGCGAGCACTTCCGCTGTCGCCGGGTGCAGGCCTTGGGCCGCTCGCAGGTGGTGCTCCGATTCGTCCCAGTCGCCCAACACCTGAAACGCGGTGCCGAGACGCAAGTGGGCAATGTAGGAATCCGGCTTGCGCTCCAGCACCCGGCGATAGTGATCCAGCGAACCCAGCAATTGCTCCGGGTCGTTCAGGGCCATGGCCAGATTGAGGTGCGCCTCCGGCAGATCGGCTTGCAGGCGCAATGCGTCCCGGTAGCAGTCGATCGCCTCGCCGCGGCGTTCCTGGTTCAGCAGGGTGTTGGCCAGGTTATTGAGGGCGCCGGCGAATTGCGGCCGCAATTGCAGAGCACGGCGGCAGAAATCTTCCGCCTCCTTGTACCGCCCTTGGCGATTGAGGGTCATGCCGAGATTGCCGAGGGCCTCGACATATTCCGGATCGCAATTCAATGCGTCCTGATAGTGGCGCTCGGCGCCCGCGAAATCCTCCCGCTCGACAAAGATGTTGCCGAGGTTGTTGTGGGCTGCAGCCAGGCCTGGCTCCAGGTCTATCGCCTGTCTGAATAGAATTTCAGCGGCGGCAAAATCCTCGGCGGCGAATCGGATGGCGCCCAGCAGATTCGTGCCCTGGGCATGACCAGGATGCTTGCTCAGCAATGCCTGCAACAATATCTGCGCCGTGCTGTGATCGCCTGCACCCCAACAGCCCCGCGCTTCTGCATAGAGCGAGGCGGCAGTACCCGGATTGAGGCTGCTGGCTTGGGCGTAACAGCGCTGCGCAAGGCCTTCCAGTCCTCGTCCTCGCAGCAGGGCGCCCAGCTTGCGAAGAAAATAAGCGAGAACGGTGGTGGTGAGGCGATTCAGCATTCCCCGATGGAGGCGGCAAGTGGATTGTCGCACCCCGTCGTAGCCGGATTGCACACCCGATGGGGACGCAGCGGCGGACTGGACTTGCTTCTACCGAATACCGGGAGAACAAACCGAAGGAAATTGAGGGACGGGTCGCAGAACGGGTCGCAAGCGGCTACGGGGATTCTTTGCGTGCCAATGCCTTGGCCGATACCGCGCTGGTAATTTTCATAACCAGATCCGCGGGGTAGCCCCGGCCCAGCAGTTCGTCCTGAAAAGCCTTGGCGAAACGGGCGCGGCCTACAATGCCCAAGCGCTGCTCGCGGCTGAATGCCGCAGCATCCCGGTAGAGGGACTCCAGCGCCCCTTCGATCTCGCGGTTCGATAGCGACTTACGTCTTGCGCCTGGAAGCGGGCAACGTTTGGAGAAGGACTGAATCAGCGCGTCGGCGCGCTCGCGCAGGGGTTTTCCGGAAAGCAGATCGAAAAACCCCAGGCGACGAGCGGGCGATTCGGACCTCGGCTTCAATCAGGCGCCGATGGCGACAAAATTCGCTGTCTTGGAATTGCCGCCAGTCACTGTGCAGGTTACCGTCCCGCCCGCCGTGACAGCGGCTGCGCCGATGGTGTACCCGGCTGGCATGGCCTGCAAGGCGTTCGATACATCCGTGCAATTTGCAATCGCAACACCCTGCGTCCCCGCCTTCTTTGCGCCATAATTGATTGCTGCGGCCGATCCCAGCGCGCCCGCCACGCCGTTGACCGCGGCTTGATCGGCTTCTCCGCTGAGGTCGACGAACTTCGGCAGCGCCGTTGCGGCCAGAATGCCGAGAATCACAATCACCACCACCAACTCGATCAAGGTAAAGCCCGATTGTTGCTTCTTCATTTCATTTCTCCTGCTGAAAGAGGCCGCAGCCCCGATGGCGGGAGCCGCAGCCCCCTCTAGTTGCCCCGCGATCATATCCACAGGAGCAAATAATTGCAAGTAAATGTTCCGCAAGGCGAATTTCAGAACGTACCGTTTTGCGGCTAGCGCGCGGCCCGGGAGGAATATGGCAAAGCTTGCCCGGACCTAGAATTTCCACCCGCCCCGCCAGATCAAAGGCCCCAGCGCTATCAGGATATAAAGGCCGCCTGCGATCATCAATACGCCCGCCGTCTTCCTGTGGCGCAGGAGCCCCTGGTCGAACGAATAGTGCATGCCATCGAACAACTTCACCATGCCTTCGGTGGCAATCCAGCGATTGCTCGATTTCTCGATCTCGCGCAGCAGGCTCGGCCGGGCCAGAACGACGAGGCCGACCAGCGCCGCAAGTACACTGCCGATCAGCAGCATCCCGACCAGCGCGTCCCACAGCCCCGGACTGCCGGACGCCATAACCGCGGAAATTCTGCGCATCTTCTTGCTGAAGAGGAAAACGTATACGACAAAAATCGCCCCGATCAGCAGGGCAGCCCCCACCACGCGGTGGTGGCGGTAGAAATAGCGCTCGATCCAGCGCGGTCGATCGAGTTGTTCATGGACCTTGTCGGCGCTGACCCATTGGGAAAAAAATTGATTCCAGTTTGCGACCCGGTCCGGCTTCCACAGCATTCCGGCGCCCAGCAGAACGCCGGCAAGGCTGCCAACGCAGAGCAGGATCAGAAAAAAACGCAGCAAAATTTCTTGGACGATGCTCATACTTGAATATCTCCGAACCGCCCTCGGATTCCACCCGCTTCGGGCCCGGGGCGCTTGCGGATTTGTCGTGGAGAGGTGGAAAGAATAGCATGGCCGTGCGGCGAGGAGGCGACTGCCGCGCACGTGAGATGATTTGCGTTGCCAGTACCCAATCCAGCGGACATGTTTGCAGGCCAATCTGATAAACTAGAACGCCTTGCGCAATTGCATGCCAGTTTTGACGACGGTCGCGCGCCCTCGCGCCTGGGCGGGGAATGTTGATCGGTGGTTTCTTGGACGGAAAAGGAGTTCTCGATGAAGTCACCCCTGGATGGACAGATGCGACGCCGAGCGGCCGGATTTACGCTGATCGAACTCGTCATCGTCATTACCATCGTCGGCATCCTCGCCGCCGTTGCGCTGCCGCGCTTTGTCAACTTGCAGCGCGATGCGCGGATCGCGAAAGCGCAGGCCATTTTCGGGTCGATTCGCTCGGCAGCGGCGCTCGCCAAGTCGCGCTGCGAGGCGGACCTCGGCACCGGGGTCGTGGGGTTCTGCACCTCGTCGGCGGGACAGATCAACATGGACGGCGCACTCATCCTGATGGTGAACCGTTATCCTGCGGCGACGCTCGACGGAATCGACCTCGCCTCGCAGGTATTGGCCTCGGACGGCTTCACCATCGCCGGGGGAGGCGCCAGCGCCAGAACTTACGATGTCGTCGGGGCCGCGATACCGGGCCAATGCCGGATTTCCTACACGGCGGCGGTGGCCAACGCGGCACCGGTGATGTCGCTCGATGTCTCGGGGTGTTGAGTCGAACTGGCGTTGAGCCGTTGCAGCAGGAGTTGTTAAGGAATTGAGAGTACCGGGTGACTTGAGTCGAGCGTCCAATTCCCCCGTTTCGCTCTCGATCAGCGCAATGACTGCAGGGTGAGCGGAATTCCAAGCCGCAGTGGCCTGTACTTTCTGATGGCACGACGCGCTGTGGGCAATTTGCGAATTGGCCGCGCCTGAGGGGCAGGTTATTTTCACAGAATTTTACGGAAATTTTACGGAAAATTCATTGACGACAATGGGTTAATAGCGTAACTTAACGACGTTACTGCGTTTTTGGGCGCTATCGCTTGATATTTACTCGAACTCCTTCGGCGGCAGCTTGGACGGTACTCGCGGCCGATGCGAAACAACTGCGCTACGTGCGGGGTAGCGCGGCGGGCAGGCCCCGCGTGTTCGCCTTCGGCGAGGCGGAATTCACCGGGAACGGCCAGGGGCTGGCGCGGGCGGTAAAGGAATTGCGAATTTCGCGCGCCGCGCAGTGCGCGGCATTGCTCGGCACGGGCGACTATCAGATTCTTCTGGTCGAAGCGCCGGACGTTGCGGCGCAGGAACTCAAATCGGCCATGAAATGGCGGCTCAAGGACGTCATCGATTACCCCGTGGAGGAAGCGGGCTACGACGTTCTCGATCTTCCCGTCGACAGGCACGGACCCGCGCACGGGCACTCCGTCTATGCCGTTGCCGCGAAGAAGCAGGTGCTCAAGGCCTGCGTGGACCGTTTCGACCGGGCGGGCGTCCCGATCAACGTAATCGACATAGCGGAAACGGCGCAGCGCAATGTCGCGTCGCTGTACGAGAGCGACGACCGCGGCGTCGGCTGGCTGTATTTCGACGAGTCGGGCGGATTGCTCACGGTGAGCTACGGCGGCGAGCTTTATCTGTCGCGCCGGCTCGACATCAGCTTGACGCAATTGCGCGAATCGCAGGGCGAGACGCGCACGGACCTGTTCGACCGGGTGCTGCTGGAGCTGCAGCGCACGCTGGACAATTTCGAGCGCCAGTTCAGTTTCATCGTGATCGGCAAAGTGATGGTCGGTCCCGAACCCGAAGATACGGGCCTGGTAGCTCACCTGATCGCGAATCTGGAGACCAAGGTCGAAGCGGTCGATCTGCGCGCGGTCATCGATGCGCCCGGGGACCGGGAGCTGGATCCGGCCGCGCAGTGGCGCATGTTCCACCTGATCGGCTGCTCGTTCAGATCCGCGAATCCGACCCGATGAGACAGAGCCGATGAGCCAGCAGATCAATCTTTTCGACCCGGGCTTGCGGTCGCGGCGCTCGCCGCTCACCGCAGGCACGATGGCATTGGCGATAGCGGTGCTGGTGGCGGGCATGCTCGGTTACCACCAGCTTGCAAGGCGGGATTTTGCGCAGGCCGAGGCATTGCGCGTGAGCGCCGATACCCGGGCGACGGAACTGCGCGCGCAATTGGCCAAGATCGGATCGCAGTCCCGGCGCGACGCGGACAAGGCGCTGCTGGATGAAGTCGCGCGCGTGGACGCGCGCGTGAAAGGCTGGCAGGAACTGCTGGAACGCCTGCGCGGCGCCGGTATCGGCAACACCGAGGGCCACGCGGGTTTCCTGGAGGCGCTCGCGCGCGAGCACGCCGATGGAGTATGGCTGACCGGCGTTGCGATTGGCGGCGCCGCGGGAGGATTTGGCATTCAGGGCCGGGCGCTGCGTCCGGAACTGCTGCCCGGTTATATCCAGTTGCTCAGCCGCGAACAGGCGCTGCGCGGGAGGCGGATCGGCGACATGAAAATAGTTCAGGCGCGGCAGGACCCGTCCAGGCGCGGTCCGGCAGGCGCGAACGCCGCGCCGAAATCTGGTACGGAGCCCTCGCCGCGGGAAACCCGGCAGCAGGGGTTCGTCGAATTTTCCATCGGCTCCGATGCCACGGCCGATGCGGGCGGATAGCGCATGATCCAGTACTGGAAGCTGCTCTCCGAGCGTGTCGACAAGCTGAATTTGCGGGAACGCGCGATGCTGCTCGCAGCGGTGTTGCTGCTCGTGTTTACGGCGATGGATACGCTGCTCGTCGCGCCGGTTCAGGCAAAGCGCAAGGCGGCGATGGCCGGATACGCCCAGAGGCAGGACGAAATCAAGGCCGTGAACGCGACGCTGCAAACCCTGGCGCGCAGGCGCAGTGAGGGCGCGGACGCGGGCGCGGCCGCGCGCCTGAAGGAATCGCGTGCCAGGCTCGCGGCGCTGGAGACCGATGTCAGGGAATTGTCCTCGCGGCTGATGTCTCCGGAGCGCATGCGCGACGTGCTGCAGCAGATACTTGCGCGCAGACCGGGGCTGGAGTTGATTCAGATGAAGACGTTGCCACAATCCGCGGTCGGGCTGCCTGTCGACGCGTCAAAAACGCCCCAGCCGGCCAAGCCGGCGGAAGCGCGCGCCGAAGGCGTGCCGACGGGATCCATTTACAAGCACGGTATCCAGCTGACGGTGCGCGGGACTTATCTCGATCAGCTTGCCTATCTGAAGGAAATCGAGTCGCTCCCGGTCAGAATTTACTGGGACAAGCTCGACCTCTCGGTGGCCGATTACCCGACTGCGGTGCTGCGGGTCACTTTGTACACGGTCAGCCTGGACAAGACATGGATGCAGGTATGAAATCCGCTGCCGTGCTGCTGCTCGTTGCGGTTTCGGCCGCAACGACGGTTTTTGCACAGGCGCTGCGCGATCCGACCCGGCCGCCCTCGTTGTCCGAGTCGGCGCGCGACGGTGAAACGCGCGTAGCCCAGGGACCGGTATTGCAGTCGGTGATTGTTTCTCGCGGTAGGAAACTCGCGCTGATCGACGGCAGGACGTACACTGTCGGCGAAAAGGTCGGTGAGGCGAAACTGATCGCCATCTCCGGTTCCGAGGTCACTCTGCGCGAATCCGGCGGCAACAAGATACTCAGGCTCACTCCGGATTCTCGGAAAACCACCGTAGCGCCCGAAGGGGGCTCGCCCCGGACTTCTCGCGCCAAAGGGCAAAAATGAAACAACTCGCGCTGCTATTGATCGCCGCGGTCCTTGCCGGATGCGCCGCGCCCCCTCGCCGTCCGGTAACCATAGATCCCCGCATCGCGGCCGAACTGAACAAGGCGGTGAACGAACCGAGGAAAGAACCGGTCGAGAGCGACATCCGCGATGCGCTGCTGCCGCCGCTCAAGCTGGAGATGCCGGGCGCGGCCGGCAGGCCGATTGAGCCCCGCTTCGACCTGTCGGTGAATGAGGCCCCGGCCGCGCAGGTGTTCATGTCCATCGTGTCGGGCACGCGCTACTCGATGCTGGTGCATTCCGACGTGAAGGGCGCCGTGACCGTCAATCTGAAAGACGTCACGGTGCAGGAGGCGCTCGATGCGCTGCGCGACCTGTACGGCTACGAGTACCGCTTCGACGGCACCCGCATCCTGATCCAGTCCTCGGGCATGCGCACGCGCGTTTTCCGGGTCAATTACCTGATCGGGCAGCGACTCGGGCGCAGCGACATCCGCGTGACCTCCGGTTCGATCGCCGATTCCGCGGGAACCTCCGGGGCGGGGATTCCCGGCGTGCCGGGGACCACGGGCCTGCCCGCCGCGCCGACCCAGACCGGCGCCGCGTCCGCGACCGCCTCGGGGATGAGCGACAGCAGCCGCATCCAGACGTCAGTGCGCAACGATTTCTGGGAGGACCTGCGCCATGCGCTCGCGCAGATCATCGGCCGGGAAGGCGGGCGCAACGTCGTGGTCAATCCGCAGGCGGGGCTGATCGTGGTGCGCGCCATGCCGGAAGAACTGCGGCAGATCGAGTCTTATTTGCGCGCGATCCGGCTCTCGGTCGAGCGGCAGGTGATGCTGGAAGCCAAAATCGTGGAAGTGACGCTTTCGGATGAGTACCAGACCGGGGTCAACTGGGCGCTGTTCTCCAGTTCGGGACGCAGTTCGCTCGGAATGGCAACGCCCAACACCACGCTGGGGACCACCGGCGCCAACGTGAGCGGCAATCTGAGCGTCAATCCGCAGCCGGGGGCAGGGTCGTTCCAGGCGGGGGCGACGGCGGCGGCGCTGATCCCGGGACTTCCCGGCGGCTCGCTTTTCGGCCTGGCGTTTCAGACGTCGAATTTTTCCGCATTGCTGAGTTTTCTGGAATCGCAGGGAGCGGTGCAGGTGCTGTCGAGTCCGCGCATCGCCACCATCAACAATCAGCAGGCGGTGCTGAAAGTCGGAACGGACCAGTTTTTCATTACCAACATCGCCGGCGGCAGCGGCACCACCGGCAGCACCCTGGGCGGCACCACGAGTTTTCCGACGCTGACCATGCGGCCGTTCTTTTCCGGCGTCGCGCTGGACATCACGCCGCAGATCGACGAGGACTCCAGCGTCGTGCTGCATATTCATCCGTCGGTGAGCAATGTCCAGCAGGACGACAAGGTGGTCAATCTGGGCACCGTTTTCGGCGGCCAGATCACCTTGCCGCTGGCGCGCAGCACCGTGAGCGAGACTGACAGCATCGTGCGGGTTCGGAACAGCAACATCGTCGCCATCGGCGGCCTGATGAAGCTCGACACCGCCGACGGGCGTTCCGGACTGCCGGGACTGCAGGACTCCCCGACGGTCGGAGGCCTGTTTGGCAGCCAGCAGCGCACCGCGGTCAAGAAGGAACTGGTCATCCTGATCAAGCCGACCGTCGTGCAAAGCGACCGCGACTGGGAGACCGCTCTCGGCGAATCGCGCGACCGGATACTGAACGTGGGCGGCGGTTCTCCAGGTGAAGCGACGGCGCCGCCGCGGAGATAAGAGATGATTTACCTGTCGCATTTCGGCCTGAAGGAGCCGCCGTTCGGGATTACGCCGGACACGAGTTTCTTCTACGCCTGCCGGAGCACGCAGGAGACGCTCAATGTGCTGCTTGTCGCGCTTGCAAACGGCGAGGGCTTCATCAAGATTACCGGTGAAGTCGGCACCGGCAAGACGCTGCTGTGCCGCAAGTTCCTCGCCGTGCTCGACGAGCACTGGATCAGCGCCTATATCCCGAATCCGAATCTCGAACCGCGCACGCTGCTGCTCGCGCTCGCCGATGAACTGGGAGTGCACATCGAAGGCGGGCTCGATCAGCATCGTCTGATCAAGGCGCTGAATCTCGCGCTGCTCGATTTTGCGCGCAATCGCAAGCGCGTCATCCTGTGCCTCGACGAGACCCAGGCGATGCCGCTCGACACGCTGGAGACGCTCAGGCTGCTGACCAATCTCGAAACGGAAAAACGCAAGCTGCTGCAAGTCATCATGTTCGGCCAGCCCGAGCTCGACCGCAAGCTCGAGCACGATTCGGTGCGCCAGATGCGCCAGCGCATCACTTTCCAGCATCGGCTGGGGGCGTTTACGCGCGACGAAACGGAGCACTACCTTTCGCACCGCCTTGCGGTCGCGGGATATCAGGGGGACCGTGTGTTTACCGGCACCGCGGTGGGGGTTATTTACCGGGCGAGCCGCGGCGTGCCGCGACTGATCAACATCCTCGCCAACAAGGCGATGATGCTCGCCTACGGCCGGGGCAGCCGCCGGGTGGGCTGGAGCGAAGCGCATGCGGCAGCGAGTGACACGCCGGCGGCATTTTCGCGGGCCCCGCGATGGGTTTGGTTCGCGCTCGCCTGCTTCGCGGGCTCGGGCATCGGCTGGATGTTGCTGCGATGAGCCTGATCAACAAGATGCTGCAGGAACTCGACCGGCGCCACGCCCCGCAGTCTGCCGGCGCCCCGCCCGGCCTGGCGCAGGACCGGGGCCTGCAACCGGTTCGCGGCGCCACGCCCATGGTCGGCTCGGAATGGTTCTGGCGCGTGGTTGCCGCCCTGATTCTGATTACCCTCGGGTGGGTCGCGTGGGTGGCGTGGCAGGTGACGCCGCGACACAGCGTGACGGAACTTGCGCTTCAGTCGGCGATCCGGCCGGTGCCCGCAGCGACGCCGGTAGCGCCGCCGCCTGCCGTACCCGTGCCTGTGCCTGGGGCACCGCCTCCGGGACGTCAGGCCAAACCCGAACCGGATCGTCCTGACACGTTGAAGCTCGCGCTGGAAATCCTAACGCCAATCAAGGAACGCGGTGCGCGCGTTCCCGCCGGCGTGCCCGCGCCGGCGCCGGCAAAACGCGTCGCCCCGCCCGCGAATATCCCGGCCGCGGACGCGCAGACCGGGCCGGCGATCAGATTGGAAACGACGCTTGCGCCAACACGATCACGGCCGGGCGCGGCTCCGGCGGCCGGGCAGATCAGCAAGCGCGACGGCGTCACGCCGCGCGAGCGCGCGGCAGCGGAGTTCCGGCGCGCGGTGAGTTTCGTCAACCAGGGCCGCATTGCCGAGGGCATGGAGGCGTTCCGCGCCGCGCTCGCGCTCGATCCCAGCTACGAAGCCGCGCGGCAAACCCAGGTTTCGCTGTTGCTTGAAGCCAAGCGCATGGACGAGGCCGCGAGCCTGTTGCAGGAAGGCATCTCGCTCAATCCGGCGAATGCGTCTTTCGCGATGCTCCTTGCGCGGATCATGGTCGAGCGCAACGACGTCGGCGGGGCGCTTGCCCTGCTGCAAAGGCACGCCCCGGCGGCCGCGGCCAATGCCGACTATCATGCATTTGCCGCCGCCCTGTACCAGCGCCTCGGCCGGCACGGCGAGGCGGTGACCGAGTATGGCGCGGCGCTGCGCGTCGCCCCGGCTTCCGGCGTGTGGTGGGTGGGGCTGGGTATTTCCCAGGAAGCCCAGCAGCGCGGCGCCGAGGCCGCTGATTCCTTTCGCCGCGCGAAGGAAACCGGAACGCTGAGTGCCGAACTCGCGGGCTTTGTCGAGCGCAGGCTGAAGGCGCTGCGCTAGGCTGCCCGTCCGTACGCGGATGAAAATCGTCGAGCTGCTCCAATCGTTGTCGGACGGGCAAGTTCAGTACGTGCTGGTCGGGGGGCTGGCGGTCCAATTGCATGGATTTCTGCGATCCACGTTCGACATCGATATAGTTTTGGCAATGAACGACGAGAATCTCGTTCGGTTTATTGCGGTAGCCAAACGTTACGGCTTGGTTCCGACGATTCCGGTGCCGATCGATTCGCTCAGAAACGCCGGCCAGATCGACCAATGGCATCGCGAAAAAGGCATGTTGGCGTTTGCGCTGCGGGAGCCGCACATCGGTGGCAGTGCGGTGGATGTTCTGGTGCGTCCCGAGGTGCCGTTCGACCGACTTAAGGCCAACGCAGTGGCGGGCGAATTGTTTGCCCGGAAGGTGTGGATAGCTTGCATTGACGATTTGCTGGCCATGAAGCGCATCGCGAATCGCCCCAAGGATCAACTCGATATCGAGGCACTGGAGAAGATCAAGCGCGGAGAAGACCCGAATGTCTGAACCCGTTGGCCGCGCACGCGCGGCAATTCCTGAACATCTGCTGCTCAGCCGTTTGGCGCAGTCCGAACAAATGCGGGAATTTTTTATCCAGATGTGGATTCAAAACCCGGCGCTGGCGAGGCAAGGCGGGAGCAAAGTGCAAAACCTGCTGTCCCCGCTTGCGGACGCCGATGCGGTGATTTCTCCCGATTCCCCAGCCGGTTTTGCGGCGGATATCGCAGGGGACGGAAAATGAACGGCATTCTGGCGCGAGGAAAGCGTGGCCTGTACCCGGTTTACTGGTGGCACCGGAGAGGATCAAGCGTGGAGAAGACCCGGCGGTCTGAACCTATATCCGGCCTCGGTGACCCACACCAGAGCCGGATGAATCGTTTTTTTTGGGTTAAAGGCATGATCGAGCGGGCTAGATTATTCGTCTGGGGCATGGTGATACTGTCGGCAGCCTGGTCTGCCGAGGCCGCGGTATGCACCAGCTTGAGCGCGGGCGACTGGAATGTTATCGCACGCTGGAGTTGCGGGCATATTCCCGTGGCGGCGGATACCGTGGTCATCGCGCACAACGCGATCCGCATGCGCGGCAACTACACGGTTGCCGGAGTCACGATCAACGCGGGCGCGGTGCTGAACGATGACGGCAACAACCTGACCGTGAATGGCAATGTCGTCGTCAACGGCCAGCTCGGCATCAACCAGGGCGGCGCGCTCAGGATGAGAACAGCGGGCGCGACTTTGTCCGGCACCGGCATCGTCAAGGATCTCACCATCGAGATTGATGCGGCGAATATTTCCGTTCCGGCAGGATCAACTCTGGATTTCGACCCGAACGCGGAGATCGACGTCGGTGCGAACCTGGCAGGCAGCCTCACCATCAACGGCACCGTGACCGCAGCGACGCAGACCGCGGGTGATCGCGTTATTCGCGTGTCAACAGGCGGATCCTTGACTGTTGGTTCTACCGGCGTCGTCAACGCACCGAATTCACGGCTGGATGTGCGCAATGGCGCATCGGCAACCAACGACGGGACGATCACGGTCGGCGACTTGCGCGGGCGTACCGGAACGCCGGTGCCAGTATTCACCCAAGGCGTCAATTCGACGCTGAATGTCAGCGCAGCGCTGTGCGCCGCCGCCAATCCGTGCACTTTG
>Ga0172375_10007730_pt1 | contig 14657 bp, 13 predicted proteins | sample LakKiv1m_FD_114537 | JGI IMG/M metagenome (GOLD analysis project Ga0172375, IMG submission 114537) | Freshwater microbial communities from Kabuno Bay, South-Kivu, Congo - kab_092012_11.1m | ecosystem: Environmental > Aquatic > Freshwater > Lake | place: Democratic Republic of the Congo... | reverse complement strand
TCTGACGTATACACAGCAGTCAAAATTTTCATTCCATTCGTTCTTTTCTTATTGGGCTTGGCGTTCAGCATCATCCTTCTCACAGCAAAAAAAGAAAAGACATTGGCAGTTGCAGCTCTAGTCTTGAATGCAATCGGAGTAGTCAGCGGACTGTTCACGGTATACAGCGTATATTTCGCGGTCTAAAGATTCTTCAAATACTTCACCGCCTCATCAAGCTGTCTGTCAACGCCGGCTTTGATGTCATCTTCGTAGTTCTCAACGATGATATCCGGAGTAATTCCTATGTGGTCTGCCAAACGCCCGTTCGGCGTGAGCCATTTTGCGATTGTAAATCTCAATGAAGATCCATCCTCAAGCATTTCCACCTCCTGCACACTCCCTTTTCCAAACGTCTGTGTGCCCATAAGAATCCCGCGTTTGTGATCCTGAACCGCGCCTGCGACAATTTCCGAAGCGGAGGCGGATCCGTCATTGACCAAAACAACAAGAGGAGTTTTTAAAAGTTTTTTGCCACGGCTGTCTGTGTACAAAGTTTCATTGTCAGAAAGATTGCGCCTTTGAATGGAGACCGCCGGCAAATCGGACTCGAGAATTTGCGACAAAATTTCAACAGCGATATCAAGATATCCGCCGCCATTGTATCTCAAATCAATGATCAAACCCTTTGGCTCATTCAAAACCAAATCGGAAATAGCGTTTGCGAATTCAGTCGAAGTGTCATCTGAAAATTGATTGATCCCGACATAAACAATTCCGTTTCCCATATCTTTTTTCTCAACGCTTTCAATTTCAATTTTCGCGCGGATAATAGTGATTTCAATAGGGTCTTCATTATCTTTTCTCAAAATGGTTAAAGTCACGGGCGTCCCGATTTCTCCGCGTATTTTCATGATCGCTTCAAAAAGAGTAAGATCGGACGCATACTCGTTATCAATTTTATAAATAATGTCTTTTGGGAATAATCCCGCCTTTTCAGCGGGGCTGTCCTTCAGCGGAGAAGAGACGATTATACTTCCATCGTCATCAACTTCCAATCTCGCGCCGATCCCTTCAAATTCACCCTCGATATTCTGAGTGAATTCCTCGGTTTCGGAAGGATTCATAAAAACAGTATAAGGATCACCGAGCGCGTCAGTCATTCCTTTTATTGCGCCATAAGTCATTTTTTTGCGATCCAAAGCGGACTCATCAACATAGAAATCTTCAAGCGAATGCCAAACCGTCCAGAAAAGCCCCATGTCAACGCTGTATTCTGGCGGCAGCTTTGTCTCTACGCCACCTTCCCCACCAACAAAAAAATTTGAAATATCGGAACTCCAGCCTCTGGTTGTGGCCTGCCATCCCGCGGCTCCGCCAAGAATAAAAATCACGATTACAACAAAGAATTTTTTAAAAATTTTCATAGGTGGATCGATTCTAGCACTATTTCGCATTTTATGAAAACGCAATAAAAATGTTAGAAAAATTTAAGAAAAATGTTAGAAGTGAATGTTATGCTCGGAAGCGTTTTTAAAAGAATTTAACCGTCCGTTGAAATGAACACAATCGAACGAGCAATCTACATCGGGCTGATCGCCCTGATGGTGGGAGTGGTGAGCTTGGATTACTACTCCGCCCCGACGCAGCAAATCGAAAAAATCCAAACAAAAAGTCAACCGCCCTCTCAACCGGAAATGAAAACGCCCGCGTTTATCAAATTGAACATCGGGAACGGGTATGTCCTCCACTACGACGCGAAGGATGAACCTCTGTATATAGAAAAAACTCCGGTGGCGGGAAAACCAAACTACGTCAGCATGGAGATAGCTAGCGAAGGGAGGAAATACAGCGAATACATGAACGAGATTTTCGACGCCGAGAAAAAAATCCCAAAGTTGTATGACGGGCCGAACGGCTGGAAATACTACAAAGTCGAATCGTGGGATCCGGCGCCAAAAATGAACCAGGAAGGATGGAATATCTCCAAGGTTTTCATCAAAGAACTGTGTGACAACGTGTTTACGGTCACTCAGAACGATTACACCGGCGGAAAGTACGACAAGGAGGTTGAAAGATGGGTTTCAAAGATTGAAATAGTTTACTAGCTTGCTGCGGCACTTGGCCCTTTGAACTTGGTAGTGGTTGTTGACGACGTAAGAAAAAACGGAGGAGATCATGGAAAGCAAAAACTGTTTCGGCTCCAAGGCGGGAGTTCTTCTGAGCTCCATTGTTGTTTTCTCTTTCATCGTCGTTTCGACGACGATCGTGCGGGCTGAGTATCTCATCTACATGCCTTTCTCGAACGGGCAGCAGTGGTACTGCGTGCAGGGCAACAACGACAGCTTCTCGCACAACGGGAAGCTGGCGTACGCGTATGACTTTGTCCTGCCCGGCGGAAAAAACTCTTTCGGACAGGACATCGTGTCCCCGATCGAAGGAACCGTCGTGAGCATCAAGAATTCGATCCCCGACTACAAGTTCAACAACGAAATGAGCTCGAACAACAACGGGGGATGGGGGAACACCGTTCTGCTCATGGACACGGCCACGGGGAGATACATTCGCATTGCCCACATGAAGCAGTACTCGGTGAATGTGAGCAACGGAGATGCCGTGAAGATAGGCCAATACCTCGGGCAGGTCGGGAATTCAGGATTTTCCTCTGCTCCGCATGTGCACCTCCAGATGCAGACGACGAATTCTTCCAGCGGACAATCAGTCAAGTTTTCATTCATCGAAGGTCCGATCGGGAAGGGGGTCACGGCAAAGTCGGAGCTGACAGAAAGGTCTTTCGTTCTGGACCATGACGGGGACAAGAGCCTGAGCCACAAGGTGAATTCCTACCAGGGAAGCAAGTCGAGTGGCTGGTCGAGTTCCTACTCGTCACCAAACAAAATGGTCGGCGGCAGCATGTGGATGAAAAAGCTGAAGACATACTTCTCGGTATGGTACAAGTGGACGTTCAATCTGAGCAAACCGGGGTTCTACATGATCTACGCGAAGATTTCCACGAGCAGCAACAACGACCCGTCCGTGAAATACCAGTTCTACGATCCTCAGACGTCGAAGGTCTATTTGTCCACATACATCAACCAGCAAGCCTCAAGCGGTGACTGCTGGTATCCGCTCTTCGGGTCGTATCTGTCGTCCGGGAAACCCTACGCTGTTAAAGCCGAGGGGATGACCATGGGCAAGTACACCAACGCCGATGCTCTGATGTTCGTAAGATTGTGGTAATCGCCAAACGGAAACAGCTCCCCTGTCTTGATGGGGGAGCTTAAATTCTTTCAAAGGCGCGTAGCTTAAAAGCGCAGCCTTATTACATACAAGTGTCAAAAGGCCAAGCAGCTTCAAGCTCTACTCAAGTTCCGCTTGCGGAACTTGAGCTATTGCCCCCTCGCTATCCAACGTGATAAACACTAGGATTGGCAGGGGGCTTTCTTTTGCATAATTTAAACTTTTTTCAACGGCGCAATACTTGCCGCCAATTTTTTCGTGCCAATCGAAGAATCTTCAAACTTCACGGTAATAACTCCGCCCTTCACGTCTCTAACAACCCCTTTCCCAAAAACATTATGAGTAACTCTGTCGCCGATTGAATATAAAACCCCCTCATCAACGCGATCCTCAAATGATTCGGAAGAAATTTCAAACCCCATTTCAATCCCGCCCGCGGGATTGAAATTAGAACCCGCAGCCAAAAACGGTTCACTTGGGATAGGCTGGCTATCGAATCCGCTTTCCTCAAAAGTAAGAATCCTGCGTGCGCGCCCTCTTTCAAAACTCCCCTGCAAAAGTTCCTTCGGAATATCGCTCAAAAACTGCGAAGGCGCGTTTGTTCGATATTCTCCATAAAGCATCCTTTCGCCGGCGCATAATAAATAAAGCCGCTCCATCGCGCGTGTCATCGCGACATACATAAGCCTTCGTTCTTCTTCCAACTGATCGCGATCCAATAAACTTCGATTGTGCGGGAAAATTCCTTCCTCCAACCCCGCCACAAAAACATAAGGGAATTCAAGACCCTTTGCGCTATGGACTGTCATCAAAGTAACCGCGCTCTCGCCATCATCCACGGAATCAATGTCGGCTATCAAGCTCACCTCCTCCAAAAATATCGCCAAAGAAATCCCAGGCTCGAGCGCATCATATTTTGAAGCCACGGAAATCAACTCCCTCACATTTTCCAAACGAGTTTCCCCCTCGCTCGACCCGTCATCCAAAAACTCGCGATAACGAGCTTCCTCCAAAACATGCTTAATAACACCGGACGCCGGGAATTCGGAATTTGCCTTCTGTAAGCCAATAATTAGTCCAATAAACTTCTCGACTTCAGCGACTTTCCCCTCATTCAAACCTTCAATACTTTTCACCTCCTTCATCGCCTGGAACAAAGAAATTCCCTGCCGTAGCGCGTATCCCTGCAAAATTTCAATCGTCTTGCTTCCGATTTTTCGCGCGGGGACATTTATAATTCTCATCAAACTCACCGAGTCATTCGCGTTCAAAATCAACCGCAAATACGCGAGCATGTCTTTGATTTCTTTTCTCTCATAAAAACGAATTCCTCCAACGATTCTATACGGAACACCGTATCTCAAAAAAACTTCCTCCATCACGCGTGACTGCGCGTTTGTGCGATACAAAACAACAAAATCATTATAATTTGGACTTTCATATCTTTTTAAAATTTCACCGATTTCAGAAGCTATCAACTCCCCCTCGTGTCTCTCATTTCGCGCGACCAGAAGCCGCACCAAATCTCCGCCAATATTTTCCGTCCACAGTTTCTTTTCTTTTCTCGCGCGATTTTTTGAAATAACACCGTGCGCCGCGTCCAAAATCGCTTTTGTAGATCTGTAATTTTGCTCGAGCAAAACAACTTTCGCCTCCGGATAATCTTTCTCGAAATCCAAAATATTTTTGATAGTCGCCCCGCGCCAAGAATAAATACTTTGATCTTCATCACCGATTACGCACAAATTTCTATACTTCGTCGCCAATAATTTTATGAGCACATACTGCGCGTGATTTGTGTCCTGATATTCATCCACCGAAATGTATTTAAATTTCTCCTGATACTCTTTCAAAATCTCCGGAAATTTTGTAAAAAGCTCAACCGTTTTCATTATCAAATCGTCAAAATCCAGTGCGTTATTTTGTCTCAACGCTTTTTGATACGGCCCATAAAGAGCCGCAACTTTTTCCATAAAAATCCCATCTGCATATTGCCCGAATTTCTTCTCGTCAATGAGCTGATTTTTCGCGTTTGAAATGGCTCCAAGCACGGCCTTTGGATTCATTTTTTTAGGATCAATTCCTTGCTCTTCCATGAGCCTTTTCATCAAAATCTGCTGATCCGCGTCATCATAAATCACAAAGCTCGACTCATAGTCCAAGTGCTGTAAATTTTTTCTCAAAATGCGGACACAGACGGAATGGAAAGTGCCTATTGTCGGCAACGCGGACGTGTCGAAATCACCGAACCTCCTGCCGAATTCTTTTTCAAAACTTGCCCCGCCACCAATCAACTTCACCACCCTGTTTTTCATTTCATTCGCCGCCTTGTTTGTAAAAGTAACTGCCAAAATATTCCCCGCCGGCACGCCGCGTTCTTTTATCAAATACGCGATACGATGCGTCAAAGCCCTAGTTTTCCCCGATCCAGCGCCCGCAATCACCAATACGGGTCCGTCCGTACAAGTGACAGCTTCAATCTGTTTCTCGTTTAAATTTTTAAAAATATAACTCATGGGGCTTCAATATAGCCGAAACCCCACAGCCCTTACAAGCGATAAAAATTCCTACCAGTGTATCTCAATCGTATCCCCAACCTCCGTGAATTCAAATGTGAAATCAGCGTCCTCCGGCAGCATTCTCACGCATCCGTGACTGACTGGAATTCCGATGTGATTTTGAGCCTCGGTCCAGAACACTCCACCATCCGTTCCCAACGAAGGGAGCGCGTGCAGACCTGCCCCGCCGGAAGTGAACATTTGGAATTTTGGCATAATATAATGAGGAGATTCATGGCCGATTCTTACTTCATTTTTAAGTAGAATTTTAAAAGTTCCCCGGGGAGTTGGAGTTGATGCCTTTCCGGTACTTACTTTAAACGACTTCACAACATAATCATCAATTTTCAAATAAGCCATCTGGTCGGACAAATCGACTTCGACCTTTCTTTTCCCTTCAACTTGCATATCATTCACTCTCATGCTTTTGAAAGTATACAAAAGTTTTTTTCTCAATTCTTCAGCTGATTCGTCAGTTGTTCCGGTATAAACATCAACTTTGAATTCCGCGTCCGTGAGCCATCCGACCCCTTCAACAACAGGCGCAAAAAACTCTCTGTAAACACTCGGTTCGCTGTCAGCTTTCCCTTCAAAAGTGAAAAGCGCAGCTTCGCCCGGATCAACACGCATTTGATTTGAAGCGAGCCTTATTCTGTTTGCAGCCGTCCATCCGGTTGAATTTTTATTATAGAATACGCTCGCTCTATCAACTTCTCTTGTTGTGCCAAGATAAACTCTCGCGCCGATACACTTACTGTCCGGCGAAAACCAAGGCATATTTCCGGTATTTTTCACGTAAACTTTTACGGTAAAATTTTCATCCGTCATGTATCTGAATTTTTTCCTCACTGTAATCACTTGCGCGCTGTAAACAGGTTCTTGATCCGCAGCATCGGTAAATCCGCAAACATCGGTTTCGGTAGAATCGGTTGCGGTCGTAGAAGTCCCGTCTTTAGACGCCTTCGCGGTTTCGCTGTCCTTTGTGGTCTTCTCAGTCCCTTTCGTCTCCGCAACTTTGTCTTTCGCCTCTGTTCCGCCAGTCTCCGCGACTTCAGTTTTTTTTGCAGCCACCTTTTTCTTCGGGGTGATTTTCACTTTCGGAGTCGTCTTCACAGTGTCGGAACTGTTCACAGTCGACGTGTAAAGCAAACTAGCTTTAAAAGAATTCTCAGCAGGGAACATTGCGAAAGCAGCAATCGAAAACACTGCGAGCGCAAGAAGTGTCAAAGTTTTTTTCATAGGTTTTTGTTTTTATTTATAATACAAAATTATAACACAAAAAACGCCCCCGTGCAACCGACAAACTGCCTCAAATGCTAACCTACTTCTGCTGCACCGAAGCATGCTGCTAGACATACATGGATTCTGCCTTTCAATTTCCCGTTTGGAGTTTTTCCCAACCTGAAAAATTTTCCCAAACGGGACTCACCATGTCACCTCGGAATTCTCGCCCCAGACACACTGTCTCTTCCAGGGTTCACAATTCTCGCCCCGGACTTTCCATCTCTCCCCAAATTTACCATCTTATGCTTCCCGGGATTCCTCAAAATATAAGCCATCACATTGTAAAAATGATCATCGTCCCGAATCTTCTCAGCATAAAACCGCCCCTTGTACAATTCTCCCTTCAGTCCATACTTGCGATTAAAATAAGTCGAATAAACCCTTTCCAGCGCTCTCATAAATTTTTCGACTCCAAAGTCGGAAACCTGATACATTAGAAAATGGAAATGATTTGCGATTGCAGAACTTACCACAATCCCAACTTTTCTCTTCTCATACGAGTCGATAAGCTCAGAAAATTTAGAATAATCAGCCTCATCAATAAAAATCCTTCTTCCTCCTTTCCCTTTATTAACAATATGATAAGAATGTCCATTTCTAAACTCGCAATCTCGATATGGCATAAAAATACAATTTAAAAATACCACCAGAATAGTAGTGATCAAACCTTACATTTTTCTTAAATTTTTCTTACATTTTTGTGGAAAAGGTTTACATATCGTTGAGACATTTTCTGATTCCCCGTTTGAGGAAAATCCCAACCTGAAAAATTTTCCCAAACGGGACTCACCATGCCGCTCGTCAACTCGCAATGGCGAAAAATCCGCCCGCCCCCACCCATGTCGAAAGACCCACGAACCCTCACTTTAACAGCTTCTGCAGCTCTTTTTTAAAAGTCTCCAAATCCTTAAACTGCCTATACACCGAAGCGAAACGAATATACGCAACGTCATCAACTTTTTTCAAAGCTTTCATAATTCCTTCCCCAATCAAAGTCGAAGGAACCTCTTTCCCAATTTTCCCCCATTCTTCCTCAAGCGCATCAATAGCTTTTTCAACCTGATCCTGCGTTACCTGCCTTTTTTCACACGCCTTCCAAATCCCGCGCTCAACTTTGCCGCGGTCATATCTCTCCCTCGAACCATCTCTTTTTATCACAATAAAATTAGACCTCTCCGGCTCCTCATAAGTGGTAAAACGGAATTTGCATTTATCGCAAACTCTGCGTCTGCGGATAGCTTTCGAGTCCTCCGTCTCTCGTGAGTCAACGACAGAAGTATCTCCCTTTTTGCATTTCGGACAAATCATTTGAAATGGTTACAAAGCCAATTTTAAGCCAAAAGTTAATTTTTTACAAAACCGGGATCACTCAAACATCTGACAACAGTTGATTTTTTACAAAACGCAGTCATTCACAATTTTCAAAATCACACAAAAACGTTTGTCATTTCACCCCCAAATTCCTCTCCACTTCACTCCCCAAAAATTTATCTGTCATTCCCGCGATATAATCTTTTATCGCAACTTCCAGCACCTCGCCATCTCGATACTTCGCCGGCACTTTTTCCGGATTTTTTAGGTAAAAGTTAAAGAGCTCTTTTATCATATTTTTGCCCTTCTCTAGCCTGCTTCGCACCTCAGGACTTAAGTAAAATTTTTCATAAAGAACCTCGCGCAATTCAGCGACTTTCGCTGTCATTACCTCGCTAAACCCAATTTTTTTCTCATCAAAATTTTCACAAATATCAACGATCATCAAATTAATAATGCGGCTTATAATTCTCGCGATCACAACGGACATGCCACGCTCCGGCAAAGTATTTTCTCCCGAACTTTTCCACTTTTCAATTTTTCCGTATTCATTCTCAACGCCGATCAAAGCCTCCTTCCACAAAGCCAAATTCTCCAGATCAGAAACTTTCAAAATCCCGCTGCGCAGGCCATCGTCGATATCATGGTTTGTATAAGCGATTTCATCGGCGAGGTTAACAACCCCTCCCTCAAAATGCATAACAGCGCCGGTATCAACCCCAGCCCTGTCCCACGAAGTCTTGTGTTTCTCAAGTCCCTCCAAAACCTCAAAGCTCAGATTCAAACCATCAAAATCCGGATATAATTTTTCAAGTTTTTCAACGACTCGGCGGCTCTGCTCATTGTGTTCAAAGTGGCCGTGCCCAGGCGCCACAGATACGCCGGAATCAGTTCCGTTCAGGCCGTGTCCTGCCGAATCCTCAAATCCCCCCATAATTTCATTCAACGCATCTTCCCCCGTATGCCCAAAAGGCGGATGCCCAAGGTCATGCGCGAGAGCGATCGCCTCGGCCAAATCCTCATTCAGTCCAAGTCTCCGCGCAATATCGCGTGAAATCTGCGCAACCTCAAGAGTGTGAGTAAGCCGAGTCCTATAGTGATCCCCAAAAAACGCCGGGAAAACCTGAGCTTTTTCATCAAGCCTTCGAAAAGCCTTGCAATGTATGATGCGGTCGCGGTCTTTTTGGAAGCAGAGCCGGCCCGTTTCAAATCCCGCCAGGGATTTGAAATTATGAGCCCCTGAGCCCTTTTCGACACCACTACTAACAGTATCCCTCTTCTCCCCAAACTTCCTCCCTTTCGAATCTTTGCTCTTCGTCGCGTACGGCGCCAGCCTCTCGGCCTCAAGTTGCTCTAATTGTTTAACTGTTAGGATCATAGTGTATTGATTGTTGCCCGTCTGTGCTGTCTTGCCCCATAATGCTCTTGCTTGCCTTTCACTTCCAGCTCTTGCCGTCAGACGCTTATCTCGCATCGGGGTTGAATCTCTGGGCTATTTATGATATACTCTTATGATAAATTTTAAAAACAAAAATCATGGCAGGCGATCAGCAATCACAAAAAGTCGAAGTTCCTCAAGGCGGACAAATAGAAAAAAAAGAAGGCCTCGCACAGATAGCGAGACTGATTTTAGAGAAAATTTTCAGGAATACATCTTTTGAAAAATTCTACGACTCCATCCGCGAAAAATATAATTTGGTTGCTTCCGGAAAAGGAACCCCGGCCGACGTTAAATTTTTAAATGAAGCAATAGAAAAACACGAAGCGGAAGTAAAAAAAACATACTCTCCAGACGTTGTCGAAATAGCCGGAAACTATCTCCGAAAGCTAAAACTGGGTATTGGAGAAACTCCGGTAGAGGACAGCGAGATGGCGTAACAAAAACTCCACGAGGCGGTAGAAAGCACGAAGGTGTAAATACTCTGCCGAGCGCAGCAAGTTCCGGCCTGTCCCCCGCTTAAGCGGGGCGGGGAACTTAACTGAAAAGGGTAGCCGAGTTCCGAACTTTGGACTATAGCTGAATCAACCTAAGTTGACATAGGTAAGCCACCTGTCGCCACCCATATCAAGATATGACATCTTATTCTGATTCAGCTATATCTTCACTTTGCACAACATTTAGTAGTCTCTCCCCGGGGAGGAACACGAAAAATGAAAAGCATGGTGTAATATACTTTGGGTAGGAGGGGAATAACGCGACACGTCTCAGCCGAGTTTCGAATACAAGCGTCATGTGCTATATTTACTTTGCACAATGTTTCTCGTCCCCGGGAACGAGTTAACAAAATCATCTAATTATTGTTAAATAGGCCTGCCCGGGCAGCAGACGCCGAAGACGTCCTTTTTGAGCCCATCCTACCCAAAAACAACTGTCTCCATGACCATCCAAGAATCCATCCGAAAATTCCTCGAATACTGCGAAATCACAAAAAATCAATCGGACAAAACGATTGAAAATTATTCGCATTATTTAACAAGATTTTTAGAATTTTTAGGACGCCCTGCCGCTTCCCAAAATAATATCACTCAAAACAGTCCTCCCAACAAAATCACCCTCCCTCTCATAAACGACTACCGTCTCTTTCTCAATCGTCTCAAAGAAAAAGGGAAAACGCTTTCAATAAAAACTCAAAATTATCACATTATTGCACTCCGAGCATTTCTAAAATTTTTAATAAAAAATGATATCGAAACGCTCGCTCCGGAAAAAATCGAACTTTCAAAAATTCCTGCGCGCACTGTCGAAGTCCTAAATAAGGACGAACTCGACAGAATTTTCGACGCCGTCGACGCGACGACTCTTAGAGGTGCGCGCGACCTCGCCATCCTCGAAACCCTTTACTCAACGGGACTAAGAGTTTCCGAACTCGCCTCCTTAACCCGCAGCCAAGTCGACCTAACCCGACGCGAATTCATGATCCGTGGCAAAGGCAAAAAACCACGCATAGTTTTCCTTTCGCAAAAAGCCGCCGACACGATCAAACGTTACCTTGAAAAACGCACCGACAATTTTGATCCATTTTTAATTTCAATAAAAACCGCAGCAACCCCGCCTTGGCGGAGCCGATCCTGTAGCCCACCCAGCCAAGGCGGGGCAAAGAGCCCGGCAGCCCGCAGCCCATCCCAAGACATCGTAGCTAATTTCTCAAAACCCCTCTCTACCGTCTCAATCGAAAACATTGTCAGCAAATACGCCCGCAAAGCCGGAATAATCAAAAAAGTAACCCCTCACACCCTCCGCCATACTTACGCAACCCAACTCCTCATCAACGGAGCGGACATAAGATCCGTCCAAGAACTCCTCGGCCACGCCTCCATCACAACCACCCAAATCTACACCCACGTCACCAACAAAGCCCTAAGAGAAATCCACGAAAGATTCCATAGATAAGACTGCAAACCCGAACCTGTTCGAGTTTGCAGGATAACCCATCCTGCCCTATGCCCACCTGCCTCAACTGCCAAAAACAATTCGCAATCACAGAAAAAGACCTAAACTTTTACAAAAAAGCGAGCCCGACCATAAATCAAAAAACCTATCTCATCCCGCCTCCAACCCTCTGCCCATCCTGCCGCCAACAACGCCGTCTCTCTCACCGCAACGAAGTAAATCTCTACAATGCAAAATGCGCGAAAACAGGAAAGCAAATAATTTCAATGTACGAACCCAGCACCCAATTCAAAATCTATGAACAGGATGAATGGTGGAAGGACGATTGGGATCCAATACAATACGGCCAAGAATTCGACTTCAGCCGCCCATTTTTTGATCAGTTCCAAGAACTCCGTCTCAAAGTTCCGCGCATGTCGTTAAACTGTATCGACAACGAAAACAGCTACTACACAAACTATGCATTAAGAAATAAAAATTCCTACCTCATAACAACCGCCGACTACAATGAAGATTGTTACTACGGCCGCTTTTCCCAAAGAAATTATCGATGCTTAGACTTCGATTTTTCATACGAATCAAGAATCCTTTATCAGGCAATCGACGTCCATAAATCCGAACACTGCATCTGGTGCCAAAAAACAGAAAACTCCAGCGAGTGTTACTTTTGCTACGACATGAAAGGCTGTCACAACTGCATTTTTTGCGCTGGCCTAAGAAACCAAACTTATAAAATTTTTAATAAAAAAGTAACGACAGAAGAATTTGAAAATTTTAAAAAAGAGCTGAAATTGAACACGAAATCAGGGATGAAAGAAGCTCTAAAAAAAGGCAGAGAATTTTGGCAGACCATCCCTCACAAACAGCTTGAAACAATCCAGTGCGAGGACTGCATCGGAGATTATTTAAAGAACTCAAAGAACGCGGAATTTTGTTTCGACAGCAAGGACTTGCACGATGTGAAATTTGGAAGCTTTTTGGAAAAAGCAAAAGATTCGTATGATTGGGATTTCTTCGGCCACGGCGAAGTTTGTTACGAAATGGCAAACTGCGCATATAGACTTTTTGAATGTAGATTTTGCATGAATACATGGGAAGGAAATTCAAACTGTACTTATTGTGACCTATGTTTGGGGAATACGAATTTGTTTGGTTGCGTAGGATTAAGAAAGAAAAAATACTGCATTTTAAATAAACAATACACAGAAGAAGAATACGAGAAACTTGTTCCAAAAATTATCGAGCACATGACAAAAACAGGTGAATGGGGAGAGTTTCTTCCAGCGAAATTTTCTACTTTTGCATACAACGATTCAGTGGCGTTTGAATACTACCCGAAAGCAGAAGGATTGAGATTCCGCGAAGAAAACAAAAAAGAATATCTCGAACAAAAAATAAACGTAGCCGACGATATAAATAATATTCCAGAAGACATTACAAAAGAAATTCTTGCATGCGGCACATGCAAAAAGAATTTCAAAATAACAGATCAAGAGCTCAAATTTTACAAAGAATTCCAGTTGGCTCTCCCAGAAAATTGCTGGCTATGCCGCCATCACGAAAGAATGTCGATGCGCAATCCGAGAATAATTTATGAAAGAATTTGCGACAAATGCAAAGCTTCAGTCAAAACAACCTACAGTCCAAATCACCCCGAAAAAATCTATTGTGAAAAATGCTATTTGAACGAAATGGCATAGTTCCTATATAATCCACTCATGATCAAATTCACCAACATCACCAAGCTCTACGGCCACGGAAGAGAACAAAGAAGAGTCCTCGACAACGTCACTCTCGAAATAAAAAGAGGCGAATTTGTATCAGTAGTTGGGCAATCCGGCGCTGGCAAAACAACTCTCATCCAGGCATTAATCGGCGAAAAAATAGACGAAGGCTCAATCACGGTAAATAATTTTGACATTACCAAAGCAAAACCATCAGAACTCCAAGAGTACCGCCGCCACGTCGGCGTAGTTTTTCAAGACTACAAGCTACTCCCAAGAAAAACAGTTTTTGAAAATATTGCTTTCGCACTAGAAGTCTGCGGCTACAAAAAGCACGACGTCTCACATCTCACAACCGAAGCGATGCGCAAAACCGGAATAGAAGAGCAAAGAAACCAATATCCAAACGAACTTTCCGGAGGCGAACGCCAGCGCACAGCAATCGCCCGCGCGCTCGTCCACGCTCCGGAAATTCTGATCGCGGATGAGCCAACAGGCAACTTAGACGAAGAAAACGCAAGGCAAATTGTCGAACTTCTTTTGAAAATTAACCGCGAAGGCACGACAATAATCCTCGCCAGCCACAACAAGGAAATTGTAAATCAGATAAATAAAAGAGTTATAACGTTGAAGAGGGGAGCGCTGGTGAGCGACCGAGCAGACGCCGCAGGCGTCCCTTGAGCCCGCAGCAAGCGCGGACTAAAATCCGCGCAACGAGCCCGCGGCCATTAAAATTTTAACCTTAAAATAACAACAATATGACAACCTATTCTCAATCCGGAGTCAATGTCGAAACCGGCGATAAAGCCTCCGAAATAGCATACGCTCACGCGAAAAAAACTTTCATTGGAAGAAAAGGAATGATGGCGGAACCTTTAATAGATGATTGGGGCTTCACGGGCGCAGTCGATATGGGAGGTTTTTACATAGTCGCAAACGACGATGGAGTCGGCACAAAAATGGAAGTCGCGGAATTGATGAATAAATATGATACGCTTGGCTATGATCTCCTAGCGATGGTTGCGGATGACGCGGCGTGCGCGGGCGCGGAATGCGTCGCAATCACAAACACGATCGATGCTGACAAAGTGGAAACAAAGAAAATTGACGAAATGATGGCAGGCTTAGAAAAGGCTTGTCTTGAGCAAAAAGTAGCTGTCGTCGGCGGTG
>Ga0172375_10007728_pt1 | contig 14661 bp, 14 predicted proteins | sample LakKiv1m_FD_114537 | JGI IMG/M metagenome (GOLD analysis project Ga0172375, IMG submission 114537) | Freshwater microbial communities from Kabuno Bay, South-Kivu, Congo - kab_092012_11.1m | ecosystem: Environmental > Aquatic > Freshwater > Lake | place: Democratic Republic of the Congo... | reverse complement strand
GCCAGCACCGCGTCCTGCTCCTGGCGTTGCACCATAATGGTGCGGATACGCTGGTCCAGTTGCGCCGCCATGTAGTTCAAGGCTTCGGCCAGGCTGGCCAGCTCATCGGATGCGGGCACCGGCACCTTGACCCGCAAATCTCCCTGGGCAAACCTCTGGGCGCCCTGCTTCATTTCTTCCAGGGGGCGGGACAGGCGGCGGGCCATGAACAGGCTGAGCAGGGCGGCCAAAAGCGCCGCGCCCATGCCCCCCAAGGCGACCTTAAAGTACATGCCGTTGAGCACCCGGCCGATGAAGGCCACGGGCAGGGAGGCCCGGACCACGCCGAGCACCCGGCCCTGGTCCTTCACCGGCACCGCCACATACATCATGGGGGTTTCTTCCGTATAGCTGTGCCGGGTGTAAATGCCAATTTTGCCATCCAAGGCCTGCTGGATTTCGGGCCGGTCAGCGTGATTATCCATGGAGGCCGGTTCCTTGGAGGAATCGCCCACGACCCGCCCGGAGGGCAAAATCACCGTCAGGCGGGTGTGGCTGAGCCGCCCCAATTCCTTGCAGAGGCGGTCCACGGTCTCAGGTTGCAGGGGGTCGAGCAGCGTTTGAAACTGCGGCTTGACCAGGTCGGCCCGGACCGTCAAGTCTGCGGCGGTCTGCTCCAGAAAGGAATGGCGCCAGGCCTGGGACACGTACCAGGTGACCGCCAGCAGGGCCAACAGGACGATAATCAGGTAAGAAGGGAAGATTTGGGCTACCAGGCGACGGCGGCGCATTTATAATACCGTTTTCGGTTTCCGGTTAAAAAAAAATTCTCAAGTTCATTTGAGAGCGCACAATTCAAGTTTTCGGGTTTGAGTGAGAATCATCCATGGTTAACTATCAAATAAATTACCTTTTGAGCCTCTTGCAAAAGTCTCCCTGTCTGTCATTCTGAAGGAGGAAGCGACCGAAGAATCTCAATAAGTTGGTGAAAATACGAGATCCTTCGCTTCGCTCAGGATGACAAATTGGCTTTTTTGCAAGAGCCTCTTTTAAAAAGGACTATACCGGGATCATTTTCAAATACAACGAGACTCTATCCTAAATCTTTAAACCAGAAACCGGAAACTTTATTATTCCTTGAAGCGGTACCCCACGCCTCTTACGGTCTCGACATATTTGCCCGCTGCGCCCAGTTTTTTGCGCAGCCCCACGATCTGGACGTCCACGGCCCGCTCCGTCACCGAGTAGTCCTCGCCCTGGACCCCCTGGACGATCTGGGACCGGGTAAAGACCCAGCCGGGCCGCCGGGCCAGAAAGGAGAGGAGGCGGAACTCGGTGGAGGTCAGGTTCACGGGCCGGCCTTGGATCAGGACTTCGTGGCGGCCGGGGTGAATGATAATTTCGTGGAGCTCGATGAGGTCCGCTTCCGCCTGGGGTTCCGCCTGGCGGCGGCGGAGCACCGCCCGGACCCTGGCCAGCAGCACCCGGGGGCTGAAGGGTTTGGTGACGTAGTCGTCGGCGCCCAACTCCAGGCCCGCCACGATGTCCGCCTCCTCCCCTTTGGCCGTGAGAATGATGATGGGGAGATCACGGGTCTTGGCGTCCATCTTGAGTTCCCGGCAGACCGTGAGCCCGTCGATCCCCGGGAGCATCAGGTCCAGGACGATGAGGTCCGGGGGTTGGGATCGGGCGGCCTTGAGGCCTTCCTCGCCGGAGAATGCCCCGGTCACCCGGTAGCCTTCCTTCATCAGGTTGTAGCGCAACAACTCCAGGATGTCTTCCTCATCCTCCACCACCAGGATGTGCTCTTTGGACATGGGAATCTCCTAACAGTAAGCAGTGAGCAGCCGCTCATGAACCGTAGTTCTTTCAAGATCATAAAAGTTTGGTGGGGCGGGCCTCCGTGCCCGCCGCATTTGGTAGCATAGGCTCCCGCTTGTACCTGGTGCGCCTTGCGCACCAGCTATGGCTTACTCCAAGAATCCAAATCCCCCCTACCCCCCCTTTGCCAAAGGGGGAACTTACTGGAACTCTTTTGAAAGTCCCCCTTTGAAAAAGGGGGATTTAGGGGGATCTAAAAGCCAGTAATCAGAAAAAATTTTTGGCTAAAGCGATAATTTCCACGGTTCAGGGTAAGCACAGGCCTCATGAACTACTGCTCACCTACCTTGGCCTTCAACTTTGCCAGGCGTTTTTTCAATTCCTGTTCCCGTTGCCAGCGAATGGTAACGTCCCGGATAATGGCCGCCGCACCCAGGACCGCGCCCCGGTCGTCCTTAATCAGGGTGATGGTGAACTCCAGGGAAATTCGGGTGCCGTCCTTTTTCAGGCCCGGCACGGCCAGGAGTTCCGTGGCGTACCGGCTGGCGCCCGTGGCCATGACCCTCTGGTAGCCCTGGTTATGCCGGTCCCGCAAGTTTTCGGGAATGATCACCGCCAGGTCTTGGCCGATCACTTCGGCGGCCCGGTAGCCGAACATGGCCTCGGCCCCGGTGTTCCAGAGGCGGATGCGGCCCTCTTTATCCGCAAAGATGATGGCGTCCCGGCTCTCGGCAAGAATACGGCCGCAGAGCCGATCCTGAGAACTCGCAGCATCCATAGCGCACCCACCATTCGATCAAGCTCTCGTTTGCTAGTATTTTGATATACACCCGTTAGGGAAAAATCATAAGGGAAAATTGTGGGCCGAAGCAGAAACTCCCGGGAAGAGGCTTGCAACCATTGATTTCTTCCCTGTGCTGTTATAGTTCTAATTAGGATGTCGATGAACGGAGAAGGCTTACTTAGCCCGGCAATCCGGAAGGCAAAAACCCGGCAGTCTCCATGAACCTGCTGGGTACCGAGATTGTGGGGAGTGACCGAAAGGAGTATCTTATGAAACCAGGCCGCGGCAGTATCCTAATCCTTTTGCTGGCGGGGTGGATGTGGCTGGCTCCGGTGCTCCCGGCACTGGCTCAGGGGGCGGCGACCCCCAAAGACTTGCCGGTGCTCCTGGAGTTCGACCGTAAATTTTGTCCCATCTGCCGGGCTTCCGAGCTCATTATCCTGGCGGTCAAGGACCAGTATCCCGGCCAGTTTGAGGTGCGAAAGCTTTATATCGACGAGGAACAATCCTGGTTTCGCCGGTATAAAGTGGCCATCGTGCCCACCCTGGTGTTTTTGGACAAAGGGGGTAAAGAGGTCTATCGTCACGAAGGCGTGTTCAAGAAGGAGGATTTGATTAAGAAGCTGCGGGAGTTAAAGTTTATCGAGGATTAGGCGCGGCGCACCAGACCTGACACAGAAACCCCTCCGGCCTAAACCGGAGGGGTTGGATGCCAACACCTGCAGGTGAGATGAGTTTATGGACGGATGGTAAGCACCGGACAGGGGGCGCTTTGCACCACCTTGTCGGCCACGCTGCCGAAAATAGCCCGGTCTATCCCTTTGCGGCCATGAACGCCCATAATGATTAAGTCGATTTTTTCTTTATCGGCCAGTTCCAGGATCTTGGCGGCGGGGGAGCCCACATCTACCCGGGTCTCCAGTTTGGAGAAACCTTTAAAGAATTCCTGCGCTGCGGCGGCCATTTTCTTTTTGGCCGAATTTACCGCCTCTTCCTGGAAGCTCTGGATATTGGCGTGGGGCACGAAAAAAGTGGAGAAATTCGACAGATCCTGTGTGACGAACAGGACATAAACGGTGGCGCCGAACTTTTCCGCAAACGTGGCGACCCAGGGCACCAGGGTTTCAAAATGCGAGGCAAAATCAATGGGGAAAAGAATTTTTTGAACCTTTTTCATCGAGCAAGCCTCCCTTCGGCTGTTCTGCGTGGGGATTGTGAAATTTAGAGTAAACTAATCAATGCCCCTGTTCTTGTCAAGTTAAAAAGCCGGAGTTGCACCAAGATATGGAACTTAAGAGAAAAATGCTGCATTAACTTAATGAGATAGGCATACCATGCAAAAAACCCTTGCCAAACTTTTTTTAGGTTATTATATTTCCCCAGCGTCTATTCCTTAGGGGAATTCAGACAATATCGAGGAGTGGGGTGAGTACCATCGGTGAGATACGCTTTAGCCCGGACCACGTCTGGGTCCGGATGGATGATGACTCGCAGGCGACCATCGGCCTGACGGATTACCTCCAGGAGAAGCTGGGGGAAATCTATAGCTTGCGCCTGCCCGAGGAAGGCGAGGAGTTCATCAAGGATGAACCCTTCAGCCTGGTAGAAGCCAAAAACGGGCGCCGGGAGCTAAAGGCGCCGATCTCCGGGGAGGTCGTCGAGGTCAACTACGAGGCGGCGGAAGTGCCGGAAATTATCAATGAGGACCCACTCACAGAGGGTTGGTTGGTCAGAGTGGAGATGGCTTCCGGTCAGGAATTCGATGAGTTGTTCACCGAAGAGGAATACGAGGATCATTTGGGCGAAGCAGAAGATCTGGAAGAAGACTGAGTCTCCACCCCAGTTATTCCCTCCCATCCCCGAGTGGTAAGGGCGCTGCCTGATGTCGCGGTATAAATAAGAGGATCACCAGCGCCGATCAATGCATGTCTGTCACCCGGATTCATTCTAAACCTAAGTCATGGCTATGGGGGACCCTAACCTCCATCCGCCTGACCGTCTTTGTCCTCCTGATTCTGGCGGCAGTCGCGGTCATCGGCACCGTGGTGCCCCAGAATCAGCCACCCAGCCAGTACCTTGCCCATTTTGGGGACGCCTGGGGAGAACTGCTTTGGCGGGGCGGTCTCACCAATGTTTACTTCAGCCCATGGTTTCTGGGGCCCATCATAGTCCTGGCGCTCAATATCATGGCCTGCATAGTCCACGGCCTGCCCGAGGCAGTGAGACGGGCCACGCGCCGGTTCACCATCGAGGCTGCTCTCGCCTTGCCGGAACGGGGCCAGGTCACCTGGCCGGCGGACGTCGATCCCCATCCTTTAGTTAGCGCTACTTTGCGCCGGGAGCTGGGCCGCTGCCGCCGGGAGACCTTGCAGGATCGAGAGGTGTTTCTCCTGGAACGGGGCCGCTGGCGCCCGCTGGGGCCTTACCTGATCCATGTGGCCCTGCTGCTGATTCTGGCGGGGGGCCTGATCGGCAAATTCTGGGGGGTGGACGGCCAGTTGGCCTTGGACCAGGGAGAAGTGGCCGGCGCTTTTCAGCTAGGGTCCCGGATGGAGCAGCCTTTGCACTTCCAGGTGCGCCTGGACAATTTCCAGGTTTCCTATTATGAACGGGGAGGCATACCCAAAGAATTTCGCTCTGACCTCACCTTTCTTAAAGATGGCCGGGAAGTCAGCCGGGCCACCTGCCGGGTCAATGAACCCGTGAGCTTCGGAGGCTTAACCTTCTATCAAGCCTCTTACGGCTCCCAGGCCGCCGGACCCATCCGGCTCACCGTGGAACTGGAGGGGCGGCGCCAGACCATCGCAGCGCTCCTGCGCCAGCCGGTGGAGTTGCCCGGAGGCCGGGGCAAACTTATCGCGGTCCGGGTGGACGGCAACTTTCAGGGATACGGGCCGGCGGCGCTGTTGGCGTATAGTGCCGGCACCGGTCATCCCATGGTTTTTTGGGTCTTGCAAGGTCATCCCGAGTTGGGTGAGCAACCTGGGCCCTACCGGTTCACGGTGGAGTCCATCCCCTTGAGGTATTATTCGGTTTTCCAGGTCAAGCATGACCCCGGGGTGTGGTGGGTGTACACCGGGTTTCTGATGTTTCTGCCCGGACTCTATCTGGCCTTCTTCCGTCCCACGGAGCGCTGGGTCCTGGTCTTGGCCAAGACCCCCCAGGGGCAATGGCAGGCTCGCCTCTTGGGGGCCAGCCCCCGCCAGCGGGAAGAATTTGCCGCCCGCCAGGAACGGCTCCTGATGGAATTGAAGGGAGGGACCCCATCATGATCAGCCAGCTCTTCGGCGCCGTCATGTTGGCCTACTTACTGGTGGCAATATTATTTCTGACGGCGGAGTTATGGTCGTCTCCCCGGCTTCAGAATGCAGGCCGGATCGTCCTGTGGCTGGGACTGGGGGTCCAGAGCGCAGGGCTCATCGGCCGCTGGCTCGAAAACTACTGGCTGGCGCTGGGACATTCGCCGCCATTGGGGTGGACCGAGAAATTGCGTCTGATTATTCTCCACGCACCATTAGCCAACTTCTATGAATCCCTGATCTTTTTCGCCTGGTGTCTGCCGACCCTGGGCCTGTTGGCTTTTCGGCGCTACCTCAAGGGCTACCTGGGGGCTCTGATTGCCGTGCTCTCCACCCTCCTGCTGGCCTATGCCTCGTTTGGGGTGGACAGCCGCATCAAACCCTTGATGCCGGCTCTAAAGAGCAATTGGCTACTGATCCACGTGGTGACGGCTTTTCTGGGCTACGCCGCCTTTGCCCTGGCCTTCGGGAGCGCCATCCTCTATCTGGTTCAGGAAAAACGGCCCCGCTCCTCCCTGCCGCCTTTGCCGGTGCTGGACAATCTCGTCTACCGCACTACCGTGCTGGGATTTCTGATGCTCACTCTGGGGATTATCACCGGCGCGGTGTGGGCTGAAACGGCCTGGGGCCGCTACTGGAGTTGGGACCCCAAGGAGACCTGGTCGCTGATCACCTGGCTGATTTATGCGGCCATGCTCCACGCCCGGCTTCTGAAAGGCTGGCATGGACACCGCATCGCCTGGTTGGCGGTTTTGGGGTTCATGGCGGTGTTGTTCACCTACTTCGGCGTCAGCTTTCTCCTCACCGGGCTACACTCTTATCTGACCTGAAAAAATTAAGGGGCTGAGAACGGAGAGATTCTCAACCCCTCGTGGATATGGAGGTGTTAATGGGGTGAGGGAAATATGTTTAAACTGGCATTAGGCCTGGGACGTGATCACACCGGCACTTTGTTGGGTTTACAAAGCAAATCCTCGGAAGGCGCCAGCCGCCCGCATTGCTCACAGACATATTTCAGGTCTTCCATCTTGCCTTTGCAGTAATGCTTGGCATGGGGAACCTGCTTGCTGCAATAGGAACAGGTGGCCATTTCCTCTAGAGGGGCGCACAGATGGCCCTTTTCCGTGGCCACTGCCCCACAGGTTTTGCAGGTATAAACTTTTTCAGCCATAAACTCCTCCTCACAATCGGGGTATAATAAAAAAATAAGACCGTTAAACCGGTTGTCAATGGGAAATCATTGAACAATATTTTACAGAATGTTAAAAGCCGGTTAAAAATTTCAGGACAACAGCGTGAGGGAGGCGGTGCCGGCATCCAGGTGAGCCCGGGCTCCTAAAGGCAGGGTGTGATTGTCAGGCTGGTGGCCTACCGGGAAGTCCCCCAGCACCGGCACCTTCAGGGGCGTCAGGGCCGTGGTCAGGACCTCCAGGAGAGCGTCGCGGGAGCCGCAGTTGCTGAAGGCCCCCAGCACCACTCCCAGGACGCCGTCCAGGACCCCGGCCAGAATCAGGTGGTGGAACATGCGGTCCAGGCGATAGAGGGCTTCATTATGGTCTTCCAGGAAGAGCAGGTAGCCGTTAAATTGCGGGGCATAGGGCGTGCCTACCAGGTGGCACAGGGTGGTGAGATTGCCGCCGGCCAGGGGACCGATGGCCGCTCCGGGCTGGAGCACGGTCAGGTTTGGGTAGGTTAGGTCTCGCGGACCCGGCGAGCTGAGCCATTTATGGAAATTTTCACGGGCTGCGGGGGTGAGTTCGGGGAGCTGAGCTACCATGGGACCGTGAAAGGTAACCAGCTTGAGGCGCCGGTGCAGGTCCCAAAGGAGGTTGGTGAGATCGCTGAAACCCACCAGCCGTTTGGGGATGGCGGACGCGGCAAGATCTAGATAGGGCAGCAGCTTCAGAGAGCCATAGCCCCCCCTGACCCCGATGACGGCCTTGACTTCCGGGTCCAGCCAGAGTTCCTCAAAACGCCGGGCCACCAGCTTATCAGTAACCATCCCATAAGGCCGAGGCTCCAAAACCTCCGGGCCGCAGCGCACCTGGAAGCCCCAATCTCGGAGGATTTTCATCCCGGCCTCCCATGGGGCCCGGCTGACATGGCTGGCCGGGGCCGCCACCGCGACGGTGTCGCCGGGAAGCAGCGGCGGCGGCCAGTAAAATTCTTGGTGTTTCATAAGGTTAAGGTTATGAGAGTCTCTTTTCCCCTTGATGACAAGTAAAAAGAAATGATAAGATAATAATATTTCAACAAGTTCCGATGTACCAGGGAATTTTTTATATAAATCACTGGATTGATATTCGGCAAGATCTTAAAACCTATTTCAAGACCTGAATAAAACTAAGGAATATTTTCTCAACCCCAACAGGGTTAAGAACGGAGGTCCACAGTCCCCCTTTGAAAGATGGGGATTTAGGGGAATTTCAGAGACTTATATAAATCCCCCTACCCCCAAAGGAGGGTGATTATCTCCCGACTCAAATCCTTTGTTTGGTTCAGGATGAAGTTGGAAATCGGCTTGAAATGGCATTAGTAGACCATAGGTTAAAGGCAGGCCAAGGTAATATTATCCCGCTATTCCTCTGGTTATCGCTTGCCCCCGAAAAATGTTCCCAGCCATGCCACCCCCGGAGATGACTCTCATCCCTCGCGCTAAGTCCCATTCCCAAACTTCTTCCCGGCCCTACCTCACTGCGGTGGCCGTGGCGCTGATCTTTGGGGTAGCGGTCTATTTCCGTCTCTATGACCTGGGGGGCCGGGACCTGTGGACCGATGAGGCCTGGGTGGCCCTGGCGGCCATGAAACCCACGGCTTGGGAGGCCCTGGCTGCGGGGCAATCCACCCCGCCTTTCTATCTTCTCACGGTTTGGGCCGCGGTGCAGCTCTGGGGCCCCAGTGAACTAGTGCTCCGGAGTCTCTCATTTCTGTTCGGGGTGGGCACCTTGGCGCTCATCTGGCGGCTCGGCCGCGCCCTGTTGGAAGTTCCGGCCGCGCTGCTGGCCCTGACCGCGGTGGGACTCTCCCCCATCATGGTCTACTACTCCAAGGAACTCAAGCAATATAGCGGCGATGCCTTTTTTGCCCTCCTGGCTGTGTGGCTGGCGGAACGCCTCAGGACCGCTCAGGGGCAACGGGGTTGGCTGGCCCTGGCCCTGGCGGGGGTCGTGGGCCTGGGCTTTTCTCACGCCCTGATTTTCACCCTGCCGGTGGTGGGGGCGTTCTTGTGGGTTGTCCTGCCCCCAGGCCGCTGCAGCCGCCTGGTGACCGTAGGCGGATCTTGGGTCCTGGCCTTTGCCACTTACTATTTCATGTTCGTCAAGCAAGGAATGGACGCCGAACATGAGGCCTATCTGGTGGCCTACTGGGGTCAGGACTTCCCGAATTTTTCCGGCCTGGTGCCGTTGGTTAGATGGCTGGGGTCGGCTTTTTACCGCTATTTCTGGTACTTCTGCGGCGAATGGGGGGTGGTCTGGGGGCCGATTTTGCTGGCGGCCGGCATGGTCGCCCTGGTACGCCAGGGCCGGGCCAGGGTCTTGTTATACCTGGGAGGACCGTTGTTGCTGGCCTTCGGGGCCGCCTGCCTGCACCGTTACCCTTTCATGGCCCACTACGGCGGCAACCGCCTGATGTTGTTCAGCGCCCCGCTCCTCTACCTGATGGTGGCGGCGGGGGGCTGGGCCGGGTTCGCCTGGCTCTGGCAGCGGCGCCAACGCTGGCTGGCCCTGGCCCTGACCGCGGTGTTCCTGGCGGCCTTGCATCCCTGGGCCGGGCTCCGGGAAAGCCTCTCGCCCCTCAACAACCGGGAAGAGATTCAACCCCTGGTCGCCCATCTGGAGGCCAACCTGGAACCCCGGGATTTGGTTTACGTGTATTATTTTGCGAAAGCGCCCTTCAAATACTATTACCGGGGGCCCGAAACCAAGATCTGTTGGGGCCAATCCTGCGTTGAAAAAGGTCTGGACACTGCAAAAAACGACGGGGGATCTTCCCGACGGCTCTGGTTGATCGCCTCCCACATTCCGGATTTGAGTTTCCTGCGCCAGTTCGCCGCCAACCTCCTGGGTCCCGACTGGCGGGAAGCCGCCTGCTATGCGCGGGTGGGCGCGGTGCTCCTCAGGTTTGACCGGGAACCCCAGGCCGCGGCCGGCAACCCCCTTACCGGCCCTTCAGCACGGCCTGAATCCGGCGATCCAGATCAGTAAGCCGGTACGGCTTAAAAATCAGCCCCAGGGCGCCCTCATCCTTGAGGGCCGCCGCCTCCTGGAAGGAAAAAAATCCCGAGGCCATGAGCACCCGGGCCCGGGCGTCCAGGGCTTTGAAATCCTTGAGCACCTGGCGGCCGTTTTTGTCCGGCAGGTAATAATCCAGCAGCACCAAGTCCACCTGCCCCAACTTCTGGTACTTTTTCAGGGCTTCGGCGCCGTCTCCCGCAGTCTCCACCCGGTATCCCAGGTGTTCCAAAAGTTCCCGGCCCAGACCCCGGATCAAAGGATCATCATCAACCAGCAGGATAGTGAGTGGTGGCTTTTTGAGCATCTTGGTCATAGTCAGCTAGTACTTAACAGCCCAAATTAGCGTTAGATTCTATGAAGAGCTTAATTGAGCCGAGGCAGAAAAGTCCTCCTTTTCTAAAGGGGGATTTAGGGGGATTATCAAGCGCTTATATAATCCCCCCCTGACCCCCCTTTAAAAAAGGGGGGATTGAGAATCTTGAAGAAAATATCTAAATTACGCAACCAAGCATTAGACGCTCCCGGGTGGCTGCCGGGCCGTCGCCTGGGATGAAAGGTGAAAGAACTTTAAGAGCTTTCTTTATTTTAATTTTTTATGAATAAAAAAATAATAATTTATAAGTTTCTGGCAAAATTCATTTTGCGGCAAGCAATTTTCCCGTGCTCCCAAAAAAATCTGGTAGCCCAGGCTTTCCATCCTGGGTGGGCGCAGGCTGAAGCCTGCGGTTACCCTATTTAACCAGAGGCTCAAACTGCTGTTTTAGACTTCTTTCGGATGAAATCGAAAATTACTTGAGGACAGACAGAGATTTTCTTAAAGGGGATTCACGAGGGTTGCCCCACCCGCACCCGCAGATCCTTTACCTTGCCGGGTCCCAGGGCTTGGTCCAGGGCCGCCAGGATTTTCGGTTTGAGGAATAGCAGTTCCTGGCTCCAGGGGCTGGCGCTGACTTCCACCCAGAGTTCCTTGCGCCGCAGGTCCACCAGCCGGGCGTGGCTTAAGAGCGCGGCCGGAACCACCGCTTCCCAAATCCGGCGGATATTCTGGCGCAGTTCCAGGGCGTCGAGGTCACCGGGGGAGAGAATTCCCCGGACCACCTCTTTGACCGGCACCGGCCGGGGCAGAGTGGGGCGTTTGGCCATAAAAAAAATCGTTTCCAGTTTTCAGTTTTCGGTTAAAAGATTATCCCGACATTTTTTGCATAGCCCGGGCAAAGCCGGGGGCTGCGGCCTGGATGACCTGTTCGGAGACGCAGAAGGCCAGGCGGAAATAACCGGGCCGGCCGAACCCGCGGCCCGGCACCGCCAAGATATTTTCTTCCTTGAGGGCCGCCACGAACCTGAGGTCGTCCCCGCCGGGGGCCTGGGGAAAGAGATAAAAAGCACCCTTGGGTTTGAGGAAATTATACCCCGCGCCGGCCAGAAGGTCGCAGAAAAGCTCCCGACGCCGGGCGTAGGGGGTGATATCCAGGGTCACATCAGTCAAGGATGCCACCACCCGCTGCATGAAGGCCGGGGCGTTGACAAATCCCAGGATGCGGTTGGCCAGCACCATGGCGCCCTCCAATTCGCTCCGGCCGGCGGCCCGGGGGCTCACCGCTACATAACCCAGCCGCTCGCCGGGGATGGACAGATCCTTGGAAAATGAGGTGACCAGCAGGGTGTCGGGGTAAGCCGCAAAGACGCCGGGGGCCTGGACGCCGTCATAGACGATATGCCGGTAGGGCTCATCGGCGATCAGGTAGACGGGCCGACCGTGGCGCCCGGCGTGGTGGCCCAGAAAACGTCCCAATTCCTTCAGGGTGGCGGCATCGTACATCTGGCCGGTGGGGTTGTTGGGGGAATTGATGATCACCGCCCGGGTCCGGGGGCTCAAGGCCTCGCCCAAACGGTACAGATCGATTTCGAAGTTTTCGTCCGTTTCCGCCACCCGGGCGATGCCGCCATGGTTATCGGCATAAAAGAGATATTCGGGGAAATAGGGAGCCAGGATCAACACTTCGTCCCCCGGGTCCAGCAGGGCCTTGAGGACAATGTTGAGCCCGCCGGCCGCGCCGCAGGTGAGAATCAGATCCTGGGCCGTAAAGTCCAGGCGGTGGTCGCGGCAGAGCATGTCGGCCAGGGCCTGGCGGGTGTTCAGGAGTCCGGCGTTGGGCATGTACTTATGGAGACCGGGGCGCGGGTCCGCGGCCGCGTTAACCAACTCCTCTTTTACCTGGCGCGGCGGCTCCAAATCGGGATTGCCTAAGGTGAAATCAAAGACCTGGTCGGCTCCCAGGCGGGCCTTGAGCTGCGCGCCTTCTTCGAACATACGCCGGATCCAGGAGGAATTTTGCATAGCGTTTCTGATGCGGGCGGAAATTGCCATGGTTAGGTTTCCTGTTTTTGTTTAAGAAAAAGAAAAGTGGGTGGGCATGGTCCATCAGCACAGGCTGGAAAGCCTGTGCCACCGAGGATGGCAGTAAACTTCGGCCTGCCCCACTGCACGGAGGTCGCCACAACTGATTTTAATAATTTTGAGAGAACCGAAGGCTCACGGGCAATTATTTTCTGTTTTTTGGCTCTGAGGATACACCGAAAACCGGAAACTGGAAACCGAAAACCGGTTTTTAAGGCTTCTCTTCCACCTTATAACCAGCCTTCCGCAGCGCGGCGAGCACCGCGTCGCCGTGTTCCGGGCCCCGGATCTCCAGGTTAAGTTCCACCCGGGTGTGATCCAGGGGCAACTCCTTCGCCAGGCGGTCGTGGAACAGGTGCAGGATGTTGGCCCCTTGCTCCCCCAACAGGCTGGTGAGACGCCCCAGGGAGCCGGGGTAATCGGTGAGGGTTACCCGCAAGGTCAGGAGCCGGCGGCGTTCCACCAAGGCCCGGGGCACCACCCGTTCCAACAGAGGGATGTCGATATTGCCGCCGCTCACCACCAGCACCACCTGACGGCCCAGGTCCCGGTCCGCCAGGGGCCCTAAAAAGGCCGCGGCGGCCACCGCGCCCGCGCCTTCCGCCAGGACCTTCTTGCCCTCCAGCAAGAAGAGCAGCGCCTGGACGATCTCCCGCTCCGCCACCAACACCACTTCGCTTAAATGCTGCTGCAGGGCGGGAAAGGGATGGCGGCCGATGAGGGGGACATTGATGCCGTCGGCCAGGGTGGGCTTAGACGGCACCGGCGCAGGGGCGCCCTTCTCCAAGGCTACGGCCAGGGAAGGCACCTGGGCCGTCTGCACGCCAATGATCCGCACCTCGGGCTTGCGCGCCTTTAAGGCAATGGCCACACCAGCGGCCAGGCCGCCGCCCCCCACCGGCACCACCACGGCGTCGACCCCGGACAGGTCTTCGATGATCTCCAGCCCCAGGGTGCCCTGCCCGGCAATCACTTCAGGGTCGTCATAGGGGTGAATAAAGGTATATCCCTGGGCCACCAGGGTCTGGGCCCGCTCCAGGGCTTCCCCCAGGTCCCGGCCATGGAGGATCACTTCGGCGCCATAGCCCCGGGTGGCCAGTTGCTTGGAAATGGAGGCCCCCTGGGGCATGACGATGGTGGCCGGAAGGCCAAGATGCGCGGCGGCGAAGGCCACCCCCTGGCCGTGGTTGCCCGCAGAGGCGGCCACCACCCGGGTGCCTTCCGCCCTTTCTTTAAGGAGGGTCAGGCGGTTAAGCGCCCCCCGCAGTTTGAAGGAGCCGGTGGTCTGGAGATTTTCCAGTTTCAGGAAGACTTCCCGGCCACTGGCCCGGCTCAAGGTATGGGAGTAGATGAGGGGGGTGCGAAGCACTACCCACTGTTGTCGTTTTCGGGCTGCTTCAATATCCTGAATTCTCATGGTTTCATGATAAGGGTGGTCTTCCCTGAAAACCACCCCCGGACTCATGAGAAAATCTATTTAAATCTGATGGAATCGATGATTCTTTGCAGTTCGGCCCGATTGGCATTGAAATCCTTGGGTTCGCTATGGGCCATGAAGCTATACATATAATTCTGGCCATCGTAGCACTGCCATTGAATCCTTTGAAAGCCTCCGGAGCCCTTTTCCGCGGTCTCGATGGTTTCCCAGCCGATCACCCCGCTTTTGCCGCCCTGGTCCCGGCGCTTCACCGACAGGTATTTGCCGATGCCCATCTCTTCTTTGGCCTGCTTATAGCCGGCGTCCACTGCGGCTTTCCGGGGGAAGCTGGGCACCATCTGGGTCCAATGAATGTTAAACCCGCAGGTGGTCCCGGGCTTCATGAAGATGATGTTTTCCCGTTCCGCATTACCGGCGGGGTTGCCCCTTTCAAGCCGCCAGCCCGCGGGGATGGTATAGGAGAACGGCCGGACATTGTTTTGATAGGTCACCGGCGTGGTGGATACCCCGGTTTTCGTATCACTCATGGATGCCGACCCTTCATAAGCTTTAGGGGATTGCGGGCTCGGCTGGCTTTGACCGGCGCGCCGCGCCGCATCCACCCCTTGTTGAATAGCACCCCATTGGGCCCAGAGGTCCCGGGACGCCAGCAAGAGGGAAAGCCCGCCAATGGTCATGATTAATAACGTCCGCCCAATTTTCCGCAT
>Ga0172375_10007725_pt1 | contig 14662 bp, 13 predicted proteins | sample LakKiv1m_FD_114537 | JGI IMG/M metagenome (GOLD analysis project Ga0172375, IMG submission 114537) | Freshwater microbial communities from Kabuno Bay, South-Kivu, Congo - kab_092012_11.1m | ecosystem: Environmental > Aquatic > Freshwater > Lake | place: Democratic Republic of the Congo... | reverse complement strand
TAAACCTATATCGGTAAAATATACTTTTTTCATTTTTGAAATAACTTTTCGTTTATTGGTGAAAAAAGGTTGAATTAATTTTATAATAAACATTTGTTCTAACAAAAAAATATAGTCTTCACATTTCCTATATGCAAGCCCAGTAGTATTGGCAAGCTCGTGCACGTTTATCATATTACCTATTTGTGAAGCGAGCATAACAAGAAGTTTATTAAAACCTACAGCATCCTCATTCTTAACATAACTTCTTACATCTCGTAAAAGATAAGTCTTGTAAATATCATCAAGCAGTTGAATTTTGGGCTGCTCTCCTTTTGTTAGAGCTATTCGCGGAAGCCCGCCAAAGATAAGATATTCATCAAAATAGTATTTTATTTTTGAGTCCACAATCTCATCGGCAGTACAACTATCGTACTTGTTGTAAAGAGTAAACAATTCTTCATTTTGGAATCGTAAATACTCTGAAAATGAAAGTGAGTAAACATCAATAATGTGCACCCTTCCGGCAAGAGATTCTTCAACGTGTTGGATAATTTCTAAACTTGAACTTCCACTGCAAATAATTTTTAATTTTGGATGAAGATCAACAAGAAGTTTTAATGTTGTCGAAATATCCGCAATGAATTGAAATTCATCGAGAAGTAAAAATCCGTCCAACTCGGTATCTAAATTTATTTTTAGATAATTCTCAACCGTACTCACTTTGGTAAATAGTAACGCAACAGCCGGGTCTTGTCCTACAAGATAAAGTGACGGTTTTTGTAGGTTTAGGTTTTTTAGAAGTGTAGTCTTCCCTACCTGCCTAGCTCCAATTAGAATAGTAATAGGAAGTAAAGATGCATTATCCTCAATTTGTTGAAGCAATTTATCACGTCGTATAAACATAAATCTCCAATTTATTCAACCGAAATATAGATTATTGCGATATTTTTTACAATAATGTAAAAAAAGAGGCGATGTATTTTGCGTTTTTGTTAAAAAACTCGTTATAAGGATTGTTGATGATTCCTTCATCAAGCAGTAAGTATTCAAACTTCATGTGAAGTTCTTTTCCGAAAATAATAATAAATCATGCCGAGCGTTACAACTACTTCTGTTGCCAATACAGAAAATGCCGAACCAAAAGAACCATAAGTCGGAACTAATAAAAAAGAAAGTGAGATACTTATTACACTTCCTAAAATAATTATTCCGGTAAATTCTTTTTTCTTTCCGAAGTTTAATATACCTTGAATACCGAACATGTTACTCAAATAAATTATAAACGGAAGCAGTGCAATTATTTCTAAAAGATAAATTGATTTTGAATAGTCGCTTCCCGCAAGAAACATTATTAACGGTTTAGCAAAAAAGAAAATTACTGTTCCAATTAAAAACAAGGTTACTCCTCCGGCAAAAGTAAATTTCAGCAAAAGTTGTTTTGATTGCGCTTTATTATTCTTAGAGAGAAAAGCTATTCTTGGATAAAGCGCCTGACTAATGGGATTTGCTAAAGATTGTATCCCCGAACGTATTTTATCTGCCGCTGCAAAGTATCCAACTTCTGCCGGAGATGATAATAATCCGAGTAGGAAAATATTTGTAGTTGTATAAAGACTGATTGAAACGCTTGAGATAAAAAGGAGATAAGATTCTTTAAACTGATAAATTAATTCCTGACGCGCCGGAATGATAAATGCTATTTTATAATGTCTTTTCATTATTACTGTCAGCGCAACGGCGTTAAGTATTGTACTTGCGCCAATAAGCAGCAGATAACTTGCGTCATCCGCTTGCGAATGAATAAAAACAAATATCCCAACTATCATCAATAGTTTTGTAATTGTTGAAACAAGAACAAGTGGCTTCATCTCTTCCAAGCCCTGGAAAAACCACAGCGGAGTAAATGTTGTCCCGAGTACAATAAAAAAAGAAAAAAGAAATAATTCTTTTTCAATAGAAAACTTTGGGATCAAAGAAACCAGAAAGAAAAAGCTAAAAAAACATAAAATCAAAAGCGGAACTTTAATTGCATAAACCGATGAAACTATTGAAGCAAGTTTGCCCTTTTCGTTTCGATAGATTGATATTTGTTGAGTAGCAGAAAAGTTAAACCCGAAATCTGTAATCAGTGAAAAATAAGCCGAGAAAGCTGTAGCAAAATTTACCAAACCAAATTTCTCCGGACCAAGAACACGTACTAAGTATGGGAAAGTAACAAGCGGTAAAAGATTATTTACTACTTGAAGAAATGAAAGCGAAAGAACATTTTGAAGCAGCTTTGACTTAAAAGAGAATTTTAAAAAATCTCCTTTCACCTTCGCACCAACCATACTTCTGGGTTTTGGTGGTCGCGCTGTTTCCAAATTTCAAAATGCAAAACTCTTCCTTCGATACTTTCGGAAACATCACCGAGAATTTCACCAGAAGTAACTTTGCCCCCTTCTTGTACAAATATTTGTCCGAGATGTCCGTAAACAGTTCTGTATCCTTCACTATGCGTAACAATAACAACACTGCCGTATCCGGGGAGCCATTCAATCGCAGAAACAATGCCCTCGCCGACAGATTTTACTTTTAAATCACCAGCAACTTTAATATCAATTCCGTAATTAAGCGTTACGGTTTTTAACTTATCATTTTTATCTTCGCCGAATTTTCTAACAACAACGCCACGCGCAACAGGCCAAAGTATTCTCCCTTTCATTGCAGAAAAAGATTTGAAATTTTCTGTGGCATATCCTTCAGTAGGAAAGTCTTTCATTGCTGATTCGGCGGACGCCGCCTCTGGAGTTTCTTCTTTTGTTTTCCCTTTAAGAGATTCTCGTTTTCTTTTTCCCGCAAGTTTCGCCGCTATTTCTTTTTCTCTTCGTTCGGCTTTTTCTACCAATTGAGCGATAAAATTTCTGATTGATTTTTCAGCTTGTTTTTTATCTGCTAACTCTTTTGCCGCCGCTGATTTATCATTTTTAAATTTCTTCAAAAGATTTTTTTCTTCAGCAAGTTTTTTCTTTAGCTGAATTTCTTCCGAAGATTTAAGACTAAGAAGATTTTCTTTTGAACGCTTCTCTTCATTTACGATTGAAACATTTTCCGCAAGCTGCATTACGTTGCTTCTTATCAACTCTAAATCTTTTTTCCGGCTGAGAGAAAATTGTTTAAGATATTGATACCGCGCCAATGCTTGCTGAAGCGATACAGCATCAAAGAGATAAATAAATTCATTCCGGTAAATGCCTTTATAAATTGCGGCTGCATATCGCGCATAATTTTCTTTTAATAAGTTTGTTTTTTGTCTGAGTGTTTCTATTTGCAGCTGAAGTTCTTCTATCTGTAGAGATTTTTCTTCAATCTGATTTTTGTACGAATTGATGAGTTTGTTAAGAAGAAAATTTTGCTTCTTGAACTTTTCCACAACAGTAAAAGATTTCTTTTCGCGTTTAGAAAGATCGGTAATTTCTTTTTCGAGCGATTGGATTTCCGTTTTCAGATTATCCAATTCATGTTTTTTTTGAGTGAGTTCTTTTTGCTGCGGTAGAGCAAACGAAATAAACATTAGAGCAAAAAGGAAATGCTTTTTGAAAACTACCATCTAATTATGGTTGCGTCTGTTGGAAATTTAAAATTGATATGAATACTGTTCCGGTTTGCCAAAATATTCTTGTACTCTATCTGAAAATATTGATTTTCCGCTTTGTTCGAGATTGCAATTTTCTTCGGAGTTGCCACGCCTTCGGTAAGTAAAAAATTAGAGTACTCTCCAATAAATAATTGTTTCCCTTTAGCGCTTGTTAAAGAGTATGCGGTTATTCCGAGATTTCTGATATCTATTGCATAGGTGGAAGTACGGTTATCAATTGAATCGGCATAAGAAATCACGTACTTATCATTTTGAACTTTGTATGAGTCTGGGTTTTTATAAAGTCTGTCTGTTAAATTTACTGCCCCGATAACGGCGTCAAGCAAATCGGAAAAAGAAAGATCAATGCGTAAAATATTTCTTAGCACATCATCATTCATTTCTCCCATATACACAGTGTTGGAAAGTGTTTCGTAAAAGGTGAAAGCTCTTTTTGTAACCAATGCTTGCGCCAGCTCAATCCCAAACGGACCCATAATGGTCAGGTAGATTGAGTCAGGTTTTACCATCACAACGTTAAATGAAGCGGAGTTAGTAAAGTCCGGTGTATTAATCGTAAGCGTTCCGCTTCCCTCAAACGAGCGAATCTTTCTTCTGTTGGCTTCAAGTTTTTTTACTAACCGGTCAGCCGGTAAAATCTCTATCGTTTCTGATGTTGTAGTAGATGAACATCCGTAAAAAAAAGAAACTACAACCGAAACCAAAACAAATGTAAGAAAGAAGAATTTTATTTTCAAAGCGCACCTCGTTCAATTTTAGACTTCAGTCCTCCGAGTGTATTATCAAGTTCAAAAGCTTTTTTCCAAGCAGCAATAGCGCCTTCATTCTCCCCAAGTTTAGATAAAACATCCCCCAAGTGATCAAGAATTACGGCTTTTTCTCCGCCAACCAATAATGCGTCTTCAATATATTTTTTTGCGTTGTTGTAATCGTTAAGTTGATAATAAACCCAGCCAATGGTATCTAAATAAGAAGAATTTTTAGGTTCGGCAGTGATAGCAACTTTTGCCATTAAAAGCGCTTCGTTCAACCGAACCGCTCTTTTTGAAAGCGAGTAAGCATAGTTGTTATTAATCAGCGCATTGTTAGGGCTGCTTTTTAAGGCAAGCGAATAAATGCTATCGCACTCTGTCCACGCTTCTTGACCGTCATAAATTAACCCAAGAGTTCCAAGAAGATCAACGTTTCCGGGATCAAGTTTTATTGCTTTTGTAATATAAAAAACGGCTTGCTCGTTTTCTTTCAGTTGGCTTAACGTATATCCGTAGGAAGTTAAGGCGTTAATATCATTACCGTTTAGTTCAACAGCTTTATTCAAATAACTTTTTGCATTGCTATGTTTATCAAGCTGGGCGAAGGCAACGCCGAGTAGAAGATTGATGGTAAAATCTTCGGGAAACTTTGCAATTGCCACCGAAAGAACTTTAACCGTTTCTTCATATTTTTTATTATCGAAGTAAAGCCCGCCGAGCCTAATCCACCCTTCCGGATGCCACGGAGCTAATTCCGTAACAAGGTTATAATAGGCTTTCGCAAGTGAATCATTCTTTTCAACTGAAGCGATTGCGCCAAGATGAAGTTTAACTTGCCAATCAAGGGTGTCTTTGTCTATGGTTGTAAAAAGTTTTTTAGCAATTGGCAATAACGTAGAATCTTTAAACGAATTCTGAAAATAACTTGCCCCGATGCTAATTTTAGTTTCAAGCGGAACATTTTTTTGCTCAAGAATATATTGATATTCTTCCGAAGCTTTTGCCAAATTGTCTTGCAGAACATAAATGCGCGCTTTCGTTTCCCGCGCTTCAAGGTCATCGGGATAAGACCGAAGGACATCATCAACCTGTAGAATTGCTTTTTCGTAATTTTTTGTGCGGAGATAAAAATCTACAATTACCTTTTGCAGCTCTTTATTTGCGGGATCAATTTCGGCAAGCGCTTCAAGTGTTTCAACAGCTTTTTCATATTCTCCTAAACGTTCGTATAAATCGGCAACGCGCGTTAGCACTGTCCAATCATTCCCGATAAATTTTGTAAGTTTTTGATAAATCTCTACTGCTTGTTTTGGTTTGTTTGGTTCGTACAACCGCGCAAGTTTGTAGTAGGCGTTAATGTTTGTTGAATCTAACGAAAGTATTTTTTCAAGTACCGTAACGGCTTCATCGTTTTGCTTTGCATTGGAAAAGATTTCTTCTTGCAGCAACAAATATTCAACGTTTTCCGGCTCCAGATTAATTGCTTTAGCAATGTTCTGCAGAGCAAATGAAAGTTTGTTCAGGAACAAATAATCTTTTGCAATAGCATAATAAATTCCGCCGGAAGAATCTACTTGCAAAGCTTCTTGATATTCTAAAATAGCCGAAGCATAATCGCCTTTTGCATCGGCGTTTGCGCCGTTGAGAAAAAGATCAAGAGCTTTTCGCTTTGCATCAGCAGCAAGATATTTTTTTTGTTGATCGCTCCCGGTATGCTCTCCTATTCTGCTTGAAGAAGAACAACCGATAAATCCAAATAACAAAAAGGTAAAAACAACTATTCGCATTAAATATTCTTTTGTGTTGATAAGTGGTGATTCCTCTTATGTGGTTTTGGTTTTCTCAATTTCTTCATCAAGAGGATATTTTTTTTTATTTTGGTTATAAGATATTTTAGAAACAAAATTTTCATGGCAAAGATACATAAAAATGATTGAAATATTTGATATAGGAATAGCGTACGTTTGGGAATTTGACGAAGATTTTATTCATAAGTTCGAAGAAGTTTTCCACGCAAATAATTTGTCAACCTTCATCATTGGTACGCATAACATTGAAGAAGTAAAGAAACGAGTAAAAGAAAAAACGCTTCATTTTAACTTTTATTTTGATAGAGGCTGGGATGTTGAGGAATCGTTTGAAGAGCTTGGTCATCTTTTAATGAAACGTAAAACGCATTTCTTTAACCCTTATAAAAAAGTACTCCACGCAATAGATAAAGCAACCATGCACCTGGAATTTATTACAGCCGGGTTAAACGTTCCTTATTCTATTATTATTCCGCCTGTAAAAGAAAAAGAAGAATTATTTATTTCTCTTAGCAACCTTGCCATTCTTGGACGCCCATTTATAATAAAACCGTGTAATACAACCGGCGGCGGAGTTGGAGTTGTAACCGGCGCGGAAACTCTTCACGATGTTCTTTATGAACGGAAAGTTAATTTTGAAGATAAATATCTTTTGCAGGAGAAAATTTATCCTGTTTATCTCGAAGGAAAACGCGCGTGGTTCAGAGTGTTCTACGCGTTCGGTAAAATTATTCCGGTTTGGTGGGATGATCTTACCCATCACTATCAGATAGTGTACAGCGAAGAGATTGAAAAATTCAGATTGAAAAAACTCTTTCAGATTACAAAAACAATTTATTATAAGATTGAACTCGATTTTTTTTCTACTGAAATAGTTATTACGCCGGAGTATAAATTTATCGCCATAGATTACGTAAATGATCAATGCGACCTCCGCTTTCAATCACTGCATGAAGATGGCGTGCCGGACGAAATCATCTTCGCAATTATTGATGCCGCAAAAAACCGCGTCAAGCGCTTAAAAAAAGAATTAGGAGTATAACCGATGTCTAAAGTTGAGATTTACTTTACCGCCTTTACACTCTTCATAGTATTAGTTTTACTTGCTCATCAATATATTTTTTCTATTTACGAAGTTGAGTATAAAATTTCTTCGCGAGTACTCTATCTTAACTCTGACGCTAAAATTACGCTTGAAGCAATTCCAGTAAATAGTTTTGGAGTTAGAGCGCCGTTTAGAAATAGCTTCACAAATTTTTCCGTAGTTGAAGGAAAAGAACTGATTGAAGTGGTAGAGAATAATTATGACGCGGGCAAATTTGTTTTCCGCTCAAAAAATATCACAGGTATCGTAACTATCAGAGCAAAATCAAAGTTTGCGCTGCTTCCAACGGAATTTGAAATTAAGATTCTCCCAAACCTTGCGTAGCATTTTCACCCGGCAGTTCACAACTTTTTACTTTATACTTTTAACTTTTTAGTATATTTAACAAAGAAATTCAAAACAATTATTGAGAAAGCAATGAAACGTTTTTTAAACTTATCGCTTAGCTTACTATTTTCATCAATCGCCGCATTCGGGCAAGGAACCGCGGGTGAAGATGCAAAACAAGAGTATCGCTATTTAGTTGATATGCCTGCGGCAGGTATCCTCGAAAAAGGAGCCGTAGGTGTTTCAAATGATATTTTACCAAACGGAATTGTAGTGGGAAGAATGGAAGTCGGCGTTTTTCAAGATGTCTCTTTCGGTATATCCTACGGAGGCGCAAATATTATTGGCTCAGGCGCTCCTAAGTGGTATAAATACCCCGGTGTAAATTTACGGTTCCGTGTTTCGGGTGAATCGCTTTCTTATCCTTCTCTTACTTTTGGGTTTGATTCTCAAGGCAAAGGAGAATTTTTCGATTCTACAAATCGTTATGGAATCAAGTCTCCCGGATTTTTTGTCAGCGGTTCAAAGAATTTTCAATTCCTTGGCTACTTAAGTTTTAACGGCGCTATTAACTATTCTCTCGAAAGCCGAGACGGAGACAATTTTGTAAATTTAATGATCGGCGCAGAAAAAACAATCGGCAAAAAAGTATCTGCCGTTTTAGAATATGACTTTGCTTTTAATGATAACGCCGCACGATTTTATGGAAAAGGAAACGGCTACTTAAATCTCGGCGTCCGATGGTCTGTTGGCGAAGGTTTAACCTTAGGCTTTGATTTGCGCGACTTGCTCAGCAACAAAAAATGGAGCGCCGCTTCTGCCGACCGTTCAATCAGATTAGAATATATTCGTCCGATATAAATAATAAGATTACCAATGAACTATCTTTTTGTATCACTCGGCGCCGCGCTCGGAGGAGCTGTGCGTTATTGGTTCGGCGATGTTGTTCATAAATCGCTCCCCTCTTTTTTCCCGTTCGGAACATTAGTTATCAATATCATCGGAAGTTTTCTGCTCGGAATTTTTATTTTTTATTTTGATGAACGCGAACTTTTAAGCCAGCCGGTAAAACTATTTTTAACCATCGGCTTCTGCGGAGGATTTACTACTTTCTCTACTTTCAGCTTTGAATCAATAAAACTTTTTCTTGACGCTCAATTTATGTTGGCGTCAGTTTACATTCTCTCAAGTGTATTTCTATCAATCTTTGGTATCTATTTAGCCTATATATTAAGCAGATAAGGAGCCATTATGCATCTTGAAGGCGAAGCAAAATTACTCAGAATATTTATCGGCGAAAGCGATAAAGCCGGAATGATTCCTCTTTACGAAAAGATTGTTCTTGAAGCAAGAACTTTTGGATTAGCCGGCGCTACGGTTACAAAAGGCATTATGGGGTTCGGAAAAGAGAGCCGAATACACACCGCTAAAATTCTTCGGCTGTCAGAAGACCTGCCTATTGTTATAGAAATTGTTGATACACTTGAGAAGATTGAATCCTTTAAAGGAAAGTTGAATGAACTGTTTGAATCTTCTCAATCGGGCGGCTTAATAACAATAGAAAAAGCAGAAATCATTCGCTACTCGGCAAGTAAATGAAATATGTTCTTTTTTATGTAATTCCCTTCCTTTTCTTCTCGTATACACCTATTCTTCGGTTCGAAAAAGATAATTCAACGAAAGGGGAAAATTCATTTTATTCCAAGTTGAAAGCCGGGCGTGTTGAACCAAAAATTCTTAAATCCTCAACTTGTTTTGCTTCTTACTATGCTGAAGAATTTCACGGAAAGGAAACAGCAAACGGAGAAATATTTAACATGCATAATTTAACTGCGGCGCACATCTCATATCCCCTCAATACAATTTGCCGTGTAACAAATTTAAAAAATGATAAATCCGTTGTGGTAAGAATTAATGACCGGAAACCCGACACCAACCACCGCGCAATTGACCTTTCTTTAAAAGCCGCTCAAGTAATTGAAATGATAAATGAAGGTGAAGTAAAAGTTAGAGTTGATATTTTAGAATGGGGTAGAGAATAAACGGGCTATTGTCAATGAGCAATTGTCTCTTCCCAATTTTTCTTCTTATTTTGGGAGCGTAAAAATGGAGCAACTATGTCCTTAGACTCTCTGCGAAACAAAGTTCAGCAAGCCTATAACGATTGGAACGAAAAGACTTATCAAAAGTCTGTGGCAAAAAATCCCGAACGAGAAAAAGATTTTTCAACTGTTTCTTTTACTTCCGTTAAACCTTTGTATATCCCAACTGATTTGACTGTAGAAAATTATGTAGAGGAAATCGGCTTCCCGGGAGAATATCCTTTTACACGCGGCATACAGCCTTCAATGTACCGCGGAAGATTTTGGACGATGCGGCAGTATGCCGGTTTCGGTTCCGCGCAAGAATCCAACGAACGATACAAATTTTTGCTTGCGCAAGGGCAGTCGGGGTTGTCTGTTGCCTTTGATTTGCCGACACAAATAGGCTATGATAGCGACGCTGAAATTGCTTTTGGAGAAGTTGGAAAAGTCGGTGTTGCCATTGATACGCTCGCCGATATGGAAATCTTGTTCGATCAAATTCCGTTAGATAAAATTTCAACTTCCATGACAATCAATTCAACCGCAGCAATTTTACTTGCTCTTTACATTGCGGTTGCAGAAAAACAAGGCATCGCAAAAGACAAAATAAGCGGAACAATTCAGAATGATATTTTAAAAGAATACATCGCACGCGGAACTTACATCTTTCCGCCAAAACCTTCAATGCGTTTGATAACAAATATTTTTGAATACTGCGCGAAAGAAATTCCAAAGTGGAATACCATTTCAATTTCCGGTTACCACATTCGTGAAGCCGGTTCAACCGCCTCACAAGAAGTTGGGTTTACGCTTGCTAATGGCATCGCTTATGTTGAAGCCGCAATAAAATCGGGGTTAAATGTAGATACCTTTGCCGGACAACTTTCTTTCTTTTTCAATGCACATAATGATTTATTAGAAGAAGTTGCCAAGTACCGAGCCGCAAGACGGCTTTGGGCGAAAATTATGAAAGAAAGATTTGACGCAAAAGATGCGCGCTCAATGATGCTGAGATTTCATGCACAAACGGCGGGGTCAACCTTAACGGCGCAGCAGGTTGACAATAATATTGTTCGCGTAGCCATTCAAACTTTGGCGGCGGTACTTGGCGGAACGCAATCGCTCCACACAAATTCACGCGATGAAGCGCTCGCGCTGCCGACTGAAGAATCTGTCCGCGTTGCACTTCGCACACAGCAAATTGTTGCCCACGAAAGCGGCATTACAAACACGATTGATCCACTTGCCGGTTCTTATTATGTTGAAGCGATGACGAGTCAAATTGAAATGAAAGCTGCAGAGTACATTCAAAAAATTGATGATCTTGGAGGAGCTGTGCAGGCAATTGAAAATGGGTATCAGCAAAGCGAAATTCAAAACGCTGCTTATCAATTTGAAAAAGAAATTGAATCCGGTAAAAGAATTATCGTCGGGCAAAATAAATTTCAAACCAAAGAAGAAGCGCCAAGAAATCTATTAAAATTAAATGCAAACGTGCAAGCTGAACAGATAAAGTTTTTGAATACGGTACGCACTGAAAGAAACAATGATAATGTTACAGCTTCCCTTTCGGCTTTGAAAACAGCGGCTCAAAGCGATGCTAATCTTATGCCGTTTATCTTGGAAGCCGTTCGTGTTTACGCAAGCGTTGGAGAAATTTCGAACACGCTGCGAGAAGTTTTCGGTGAGTATAAAGAAACTGTAGTAATTTAATTAGGAATTAGGAATGAGGAATTAGGAATGAATGCAATAAACAAAATCGAACACATCGGGATAGCTGTAAAAAATCTTGATGATGCAATCGCCTATTATGAAAATAATCTCGGATTGAAATGCTACGCCATCGAGGAAGTCGAAGATCAAAAAGTGAAGACCGCATTTTTTATGGTTGGAGAAACAAAGCTGGAATTACTCGAAGCAACTTCTGCGGAGAGTCCGATAGCAAAATTTATTGAGAAAAAAGGAGAAGGCATTCATCATATCGCCTTTGCTGTAAACGGCTTGGATGCGCATTTGCGTGAACTGGAAAACAACGGCGTTGAATTGATTGACAAGCAGCCGCGTAAAGGCGCCGAAGAAATGAACATCGCTTTCATTCATCCTAAATCTACTTTTGGGGTGTTGACCGAGCTTTGTGAAAAGAAAAGTCGTTCCGAGAAAGAGCGCTAAAATATTTTTAGAAATAATTGCTCAGCATACTAATTGCACGGTCAACGGCTGCATGCGTACCGGTTAGAACAAGCGTATCGCTCGCCAACAAGGTTGCGCTACCGGATGGATTGGTGATGGTCTTACCACCCCGCACAACAGCAATGATAGTAACGTCCACTTTAGCACGTAAATCAATTTCTTTAAGTGATTTTCCCACAATTGTGTTTTCTTTGCTCACATAAAAAGTTTCCGTCAGTCCTTGAGCAAGAATTTCTTCGATATGATCAAGCAGATGTTTTTCTTCTTTCTCTTTCCGTAAAAATTGATACGATTCGCCCCTCAGAATTGAAACTTGCTTCATAATTACATTTAAGGGAATGTGATATTTCACCAATACTTTATTAAAAATTTGGAGTGATGTTTCAAATTCCTCCGGTATCACTTCATCCGCACCAAACTTTTTCAATTCGTCTATTTCGCTGATATATCGTGTGCGAACAATTGCAAAAATTTTGGGATTCATTTGTTTTGCAAGGCGCAATGCAATTTTGGTAGATTCCGGCGCTGAAATTGCAAAGACAATTATATTGGCTTCGCTAATATTAGCAGCTGCTAAAATTTCACGCTTCGTTACATCCCCATATAAAATATTTTGTCCTCTCTCTTTACACAGAGCAACTGTTTCGGGATTTAATTCGATAATAACATAAGAAATACCAGTTTCTTTTAAAACCTTTGCGAGATTTTTTCCGTTCAAGCCGAAACCGACAATAATAACATGATTTTTCATTTTTAATTTCCCCAGAGCAATTTCTGTTTCCTTCTCTTTAAAATGTAATTTAGAAAGTAGAACCGGCGTTGCGGAAATTAAAATCGGTGTAAGGATCATGGTAAAAATTGAAGCGGCGAGAAACGCATTAAAATATTCCCCATCGATCAATCCGGACTTTGCACCCGACTTGGCAAGCACAAAAGAAAATTCTCCTATTTGCGCTAAACTAACCCCTGTAATCACCGCTATTCGTGAAGGGAATTTCAGCCACATTACTATCACTATAATGATGGTTGATTTTATTATGATGATTCCTATTACTAATCCGGTCAACTGTACTGGGAAAGAAAGTAAAAATGAAATGTTCAACAGCAAACCAATGGAAATAAAAAACAGACTGTTAAAAGCATCTTTGAAGGGAAGAATCTCGGCAATTATCTCGTGATTGAAATCTGATTCGGCAAGAATAATTCCCGCGATAAAAGCGCCAATGCTGAATGAAAGTCCGATTGATTCCGTAAGATACGCAGTACCTAAAATCAAAAGCAGAATGCCGATGGTGAACACTTCACGGATGCGCAGATTTGCGATTTGAAAAAGTATTTTCGGTATGAAAAATCTTGCTAAGAAAAGTATAATCGAAACTGCTCCGAAAGCGAAGAAAAGTTTCCAGATTATTTCTAAAATTGAAAGCTGTTCTTTGGAGCCAAGAATGGGAAGCATAATCATCATCGGAACAATAATGAGATCCTGAAAAATTAAAATGGCAACCGCTATTTTCCCTTGCGGCGCATCAAGCTCGTTTTTATCAACAAGAATTTTTAACACGATTGCCGTACTCGAAAGACTGATCAGCATCCCGAAAAAAATTGCTTGCTGTAGGCTGACTCCCATAATTGAAAAAAGAAAAGCCACGGCGATAACCGTACCCCCAACTTGCGCGGTTCCGGCATAAAGAAAAAGTTTCTTCATCTTCACTAATTCTCTAAGTGAAAATTCCAACCCGATGGTAAACATCAAAAGGATAACGCCAATTTCCGCCATAATTTCAATTTGTTCGGAAGAAGAAATAAGTTTTAACCCGTACGGACCAATAATCACTCCTGCAATAAGAAATCCAATAATGCTTGGCATTTTCAATTTCTTAAAAAGAAAAATGATAGGAATAGCAACCGAAAGGATGACGACAATTTCTTTTATGAAGAGATACTTTTCCATAGCTGAAATTAATGAAAAATTTTCACTTTCAAAAAATTTCCTTGCGGGTGCTGTATCAAATCTCTAACTTTGTCTAACCGATAGAACACTATTTAAAGGAATGTCCATGAAGAATCAACTTGTACATGAAAAAATAAAACAGGCTGTACAAATTTTAAATGAAAAGAACATAGATGCGTGGCTGATTTTTGTTCGAGAAAGCGCTACCATGCGCGATCCTTCGTTGGAACTTGTGGTCGGCACAAATTGCACGTGGCAATCTGCTTTTATTATTAATAAGAACGGAGACACCACCGCAATTCTCGGCTCGCTCGATGTGCCGAATATGAAAACTGTCGGAACGTATAAAAATGTTATCGGATATGTGCAATCGGTAAAAGAACCGCTGCTTGAATATTTGCAGAAATATGATCCGCAAAAAATTGCGGTGAATTATTCGCTTCACGCAAACCTTGCAGACGGACTAACACACGGGATGTTTCTTTCGCTTTCCGAACATTTAAAGGACACGCCATTCTTAACCCGTTTCATCTCTTCGGAAGAAATCATTGCAGCGCTTCGCGGAAGAAAGTCTGCCTCCGAAATTGGACTGATGAAAGTTTGTGTCCGCGAGACAGAAAGAATTTTTGATGAGGTAACAGAATTTTTACAGCCTGGAAAATCTGAAAAAGATGTTGCTGATTTTATTAAATCAAAAGTTACTGCACGCGGTTTTGAGTTGGCTTGGGACGAAGACCATTGCCCCGCCGTTTTTACCGGACCAGATACAGCCGGCGCTCATTCCGGTCCAACTGATAGATTAATTGAACGGGGACATATCCTCAAT
>Ga0172375_10007724_pt1 | contig 14662 bp, 17 predicted proteins | sample LakKiv1m_FD_114537 | JGI IMG/M metagenome (GOLD analysis project Ga0172375, IMG submission 114537) | Freshwater microbial communities from Kabuno Bay, South-Kivu, Congo - kab_092012_11.1m | ecosystem: Environmental > Aquatic > Freshwater > Lake | place: Democratic Republic of the Congo... | reverse complement strand
GTTAATTTTTGTATTGACTCGTCTATCTCGTCTTTTGTCATTTTTCCTTCAAGCTCTTTTGCTATTTCTTCTTCTGGAATGAATTTTCCAAGTCTTTCTTCTAATTTTGTTAATGTTTCTCTTAGAATTATTACTTTGCTTCTTTGACTTGAAGATACTCCTACTGCTATTCTATCTATGTCAAATGAACCTGTTTCAGGGTCTCTTCCTATTTGATTCATGTAGTACTTTATTATATCTATTGCAATTTTAGAATCTTCTTTTGTTACTTTTTTAGATAATCTCATTTTTGCGTGAGCTTCTGATAGTCTTACTAGTGCCTCTAGTTGTCTGGCTGAGATGGGAATGGATTTCATTCCTGCTGAATCTGCACTTACAGGCATATTTCTCATTCTTACATAGAAATCTTTTATTTCTTTAACTGCTTCATCGCTTAATATTGGTTTTATTTTTTGTTTTGCATAAGCTACATATTTTCTGAATAATTCTCTTTCAACTTCAATATGCTTTTCTTTTTTTTGATATATAGATAATACGTGAGTGGCTATGGCTTCATCTTTAAATTTTTCAGGCATATCTCTTAAGGTGAATATTACATCAAATCTGTTAATCAAAGCAGGAGGTAAATCTATCTGCTTTGCAATTGTTTGATAGGGTTCAAATCTTCCCAGTTTTGGATTTCCTGCTGCGAGAACAGAGGTTTGGGCCTGTAAGGTATTTCCTTGTATGGCTATTTTCCCATTTCTTCTGGTAATGAAGAAACCTGTTTTTGTTGAGAAACACCACACTTTTCCATTATAATTAACTTTTTTTATTGAGTTCTTTTTTATTTGGGGTGTTATCTGTTTTGAGAAAACAATTCTAAAAAAATCCCTTCTATTGCCCCTTGATTTAGATTTATATGAAAGGTGTTTACTTGCAGATTTTCCTATTAGCATTCCTATCATTTGCATTTGGTTTGCGAGGGTTTCAGAGGTAGAACCGAAAGATTTTCTATCTTTTGAACCATCCCCTAACATTAATGCATTGAATAAGATTATTAGTTGACTTCTAGATAATTCGCTTAATTTTATTGGTATATTTTTATATTGAACTCTTTCTCCACAGTTTTTTATTAAATAGTCTGAGAGCTGAGTATTGGTTATTTTAAATTTGAAATAACTTTTATAGGGTATTTTTGTTAAAGTAAATCCTAATATTTTAGATAATTCTCTTAGGCATTTTTCTATTTTCTCCGCATTTTTTCCAGCTTTTTGAGTTATGCTTACTGTTGAAAGTGTTTCTTTCCCGCCCTCTGTTACATAATATCCAAGGAATTCTAGCCAGAGATCCATTGGTATTTTTTTATCATGATGCTGATGCTCGTATTTTGGATGAATTCTATTTTGTTTATGCTTTATTGCTGGAAGAATAAACTCTTTAGTTTCTTTATTGTCATATTCCCCTGAATTTATGAATTCTATTCTATTGTATTTTATCTCCTCTGCAGGAAGAGCCTGAAATTCTTTTTGTCTTGGTTCTTTGAAAAGCATTTTATGGTTTGGAGTTACTAAAATATCATTTCTTTTATCTTTGAAATGATACATTTCTTTATTGTATTTATATATAAATAACCCCTTATGATTTAGAAATTCTATTTTTTTATTTTTTGTATTGAATTGGGCTATTTTTAAATTCTTTACTTCTTTGTAATTTTTCCATCCTTCTTCTGTTAAAACTTCTGTATCCTCGGAATAACAGGCCTGTACATTAGCTTTACTAATAGTAACTGTTTGTTGTTCTAATGCTTCATGCATAGAGGATCTATCGTTTGGATCCATTTTTTCTATTTCATCTATGCATACTATTCCTTTGTTTGCTAGAACCATTGCTCCTGCTTCTAATGCCCAACCTTTTAGGAATTCATCTTTAACTACTGTAGCAGTTATACCTGCTCCTGATGCTGCTTTACCAACAATATAACGTCCTTTTGGAGCTATGTCTGCTACGAATTTTAATATTTGAGATTTTGCTACTCCAGGGTCTCCTATTAAAAGAATATGTATGTCTCCTCTTTTTACGCTTCTATCCTGGCCAACTTTTCTTACTCCTGAAAACATTTGTAGTACTAGTGCTTTTTTCATTTCATCATAACCCCATATGCTTGGAGCTATGCTTGCTGAAAGTTTATCAAAGACTTTTGGATCTGCTGCTAATTCTAAAATTTGTCTTTCATCTTCTTCATTTACTTTAACTTCTTCATAGGTTTCTTCTAGTGGAATTAAATTGTTAGCTTCTATGGCATGGTCAAACCTTGTTGAAATGCTGCCTGTTGGCAGTGGAACAGGTATTTCTTTTAAAACTCCTATAACTTGAACTCTGCTTCCTGGAGTAGTTTTTTCTTCCATCTTGGGCTCTACTAAATCTTCTTGCAAAAATACAGATAATCTTCTTGGTTGTTCTCCGCCCATCAAAGATTCAGGAGACTCTTCTATAACAAGTCTTTGAGCATCAACCATTTCTTTGCTTATTAATCTGAACTGGCCTTTTCTTCCACATGAGCATCTGGTTGGCTCGCGAAATTTTTTTTCTATTTGAAGAACTGAAATTATTGTTCCGCATGAGGGACATTCAAATTTTGCATTTACCACTTGAGGGCGTACATCTGAAGCTTGTCTAACTATGCCTTCTATGGCTATCAATCTATTCAGATGTTTTGCTCTTATGTGACCTATTTTTGTTCCCTGAGTTGCAGGAATATTTGTAAATCTAACTCTTGCACTTTTGATAAGTCCTAGGTCATCTAGGGCGGTTTCTAGAACTTGGAGAATTTCTTCTGGAGCTGCTAATAAGTCTTCTGCAAGTTGATGTGAGAATTCGGATAAATCACTAAAATTTACATATATTACTCTTTTATCTTCACGAATACTTTGACCTATTTCTTTCTTATAGGTATCAAAGAATCTCTTTGCTTCATTTATTTGATCTTCTGTACTTCTCTTTTGTTCAGCCATCTTTTATAGTTCACTCTTTTTACATAGAAACAAGAAGTGCTTTCTATTTTAAAGGGTTTCTATGTTGTAAGATATATGTTAAAAAAATACAGGAAACTCTTTAATAGGCTTAATTAAGAATAAATATTATTAGTGAGTAGAGAGATAGGCTTCCTCTTTTCTTGCTTTGTCAAGTTGTCCTATTTCGCCAGTTCTTATTTCTTTATATGTTGTTTGAAAGATAGAAGACAGTTCTGGACCTGTAAATCTTAAGGCAGTAATACTTATTACTCCAAGTTCTTCTAATCTTTTAGGTATAGCTCTTTCAGACATATTTAGAATAAAGCTGGCTTATTTATATAGTTTTCTCTGAGAAATAATTATTTCTCAAGTCTCTTACTGACATCAAAAATTCTCTAATAATTTATAGGGTGCTTCAAAAGACACTATTTCTCCAATCTTTTGGACACTTCTTTAATCTTTTTGTTCAACTGAAGCATAGAATCATCTAGCTGTGCTTTATTCTTTGTTCCTGTGCATACAAGTTTTCCATTGCTGAATAATAGGAATGTGGCATTTGGTTCTGCTAATTTGTATACTAGGCCTGGAAATTGTTCTGGCTCATATTCTGTGTTTTCTAATTCTAATGCTAAAAAGTTTAAGTTAAGATTTACATTTATGCTTCCTGATGCGACTATATTTTGAACAGTTATTTTTGGAGTTATTGTTACTCTTACTCCAATTTTTCTTAATTGTTTTATAACTTCTTGAATTACTTCTTTAACTTGAGCTATACTTTTAGTGCCTGTGCATACTAAATTTCCTGAAGAGAAAACTAGGACAGCTGATTTTGGTTTTTTTACTCTTAATACTAGGCCCGGAAATTGTTCAGGATTATATTCTGTATTTGAAAGTGTTTTTGCAAGTTTTGTTAAAGGAACATCTTTTCCAAGAGAAGTTGTTGCAACAATATTCTGAACTTTTAAATTATTGTCTGCCATGTTCAAGCTTTATAAAGAGTTAGGGTATATAAAGCTTTTGGTTTTTCTCGAGGATAATTTTTCTTGTTTTTAAAGGTAATTCGGCTTTCATCTTCATTTCCCTTTATGAGGTTATTTTATTTTTCTTAAAACATCTGTTCGTTCTCTTCCATCATATTCTTCAGGTCTGATTTTGTAAAAATTAGTATATTTCCTTTTTCTTATTCCAAATCCATCTAATATTTCAGCAGTTATTCCTTCTCTTGAATGTTCAATGTAAATTTTTTTAGGTTTGCAGGCCCTATAAATTCCTATACCTGTAATAATTGAGCCCCATGCAAATCCAATCCCTAATGATAATGTGTCTAGGCTCATTTTATTTTTGACCTCTGAATAATCTTTTAAATAGAGACCCTCTTTTTTGAGGCAAAGCAGTTTGTTCGATTTTTGTTTCGTCTTGAGTTTTTGATGTTGTAGGTCTTTTGTGTTCTCGGGCATAGGCTCTTTCTTCTTCTTCTATTCTATTTTGAAGTTCTTCTGTTCTTTGCCTTCGCACATCATAAACTCTTTGTATATACCTGCCTAGGAATGGTTCTGTTGCAGCGATTATAGAATCATATTCTTGTTCGGTGATTGTTCTGTTCCATATTTTATCTATATATTTATTTATAGAAGCTCTTATTTTCTCATGAAGATAATCCTCTCGACCTTGGAAGAATCTTTTTTCACAATCATTCTTGAATTCATATAAAGCGTCTAAAGCAGGATTCTGTTTTGCTAAAGGCAATACGTGCCCCATACCCAATCCACCATAAGTAGTTACGCCATATCTTTCAGGATTATTCTCCATTCGTATTTCTAAATCTGTCTTACCCATAATAAGATATTTGAACTTTGATTGTAAATTCTCTTTCTTTTTCTTTATTTGCTGGCATCTAGTCAACTCTGCCTGAGCCCTAGCTACTTCTTGCTCGGCTACTTTCAGTTTTTCTTCAATTGTTCGTCTTGTTTGTCTTTCCATGTTGTTTTTAATCACTTATTTATTACTATTCAGTAGTTTAGTATAGTATATTAAATATTTTAGTTAAAAACTGTTCAAAACGCAATATTTATATAGTTAAATAGTGTAAGTAGATTAAAATGAACGAGCAAATTAAACTAGACTTAAAAGATAGAAAAATTCTTTATGAACTTGATAAGAATGCCAGGCAAAGTAATTCACAAATAGCAAAAAAAGTAGGACTAAATAAAAATACTGTTAATTATAAAATAAAGAGAATGACTGATGAGGGAGTTATATCTGGATATTATGCTACCATTGATAGTTCCAAATTAGGATACTTTAGCGTTAGAGTATATTTGAATTTTTTTAATACTACTTCTGAAGATGAAGAGAAAATGATTAAATGGCTTAAAGAAAATAAAACAGTAGGGGTCTTAGCTAGAATAGAAACAATATGCGATTTGGTTCTCATGGCTTGGGTTCGGGATATTTATGAGTTTGAAGACTTTTGGAGTGAGTTTAAGAGGAAATTTAGAAAGTATTTTTGGCAAGAAAGAGTTCATATCTTTTCAGGAGTTTTACATTTTAAGAGAAAGTATCTGTTGCTTGAAAATAAAAAAGATATACGTGAATTTGAATCTATAGGGGGGAGAGAAAGGGCTAGTTATGATGAGCTAGACTTGAAAATACTTAGGCTTATGGCCGAAAATGCTAGGATGCCTTTAATTGAGTTAGCAGAGAAATTTAAAGCAGATGATAGAACAATAGCTTTTAGAATAAAACAACTAGAAAAGAAAAAAGTAATACAGGGTTATAGGGTTAATCTTAACTTAAATAGAATTGGATATGAATACTATAAACTTAATTTTGTTTTAGACGATTATTCTAAATATTCTCAGCTTCAAGAATTTTGTGAAAATCATGAGAATGTTATATACATAGATAAAACTTTAGAAGATTTGGACTTTGAAATAGACGTTGAAATAAAAAATAAGAGCGAGTTGTTTAGATTAATAGAAGATATAAAGAAAAATTTTAATGTTAGGCAAGTAGAGATTTTGACGTTGGGCGAATATATTAAATTGGAAAGCTTGCCCCAATCATAAATTATCTAATTTTACTGGTTCTGTAAATAAATAAATTTATAATCTTTAAGTTCTTTCAAGATATATGAAATTTGAGGTTGATGTTAGTGGATATGATCTATTTAATGATACTTATGTTATTTGTATTGCTCGAGAAGATGGAGAGATAATACGAGGTTTTAAATTTACTAAAGCACTAATTAATTCTTTGGTTTCTAATTGGAAGCAGAATAAATATAGATATGAATATAATTCCTTTGAAACAAAAAGAGGTATTCTAAAGGTTAGGATTTATTCTATAATTCTTTATTATTTATTTAAATCTATAGAAAAACCTGATTTTTTATCTTTAACAATTTGTAGAGATTTTAAGGGTAGAAATAATGAAATAGTTCAGAGTCTCAGATATTTTTTAGAAGGTTTATTACAAATAAAAATGGGAAAACCTTTATTTCAAAGATTAGCTAATTCTTCCCATGCTCATATTTATGCTAGTATGATGCGAAAGGATATAAAAAATCAATTTAGAACTTATGTAGACATTGGTTTGCAGGATATAGAAAAATTTCTTAGAAAGAAAAATTAAGTTACACCAAGGGGTCGTTAGACCGAAATACCCATTCAATCCTCCCAATTAGCATTGGACGAATTTCCTGGCGTTTGATGTAGTATATTAAGTAGTATGATGTTTATAAATACTTCTACTTACGCCGCCCTTCACCACTCATTGAGCCTATCGAAGTCTCTTTTCAAATCATTAAGAGTGGAGATTTCTTTTAGAGGCTTGTCCTCTTCATCTCTGAGTCTTGTGAATCTCGGAAATCTTAATGCGAAGCCTGATTCATAGGTTGGAGATTTTTGAATTTCTTGAAATATAACTGTTATTACTATTTTTGGTTTTACTCTAACATGTTTGCCTTCTTCTTTTATTATTATTGGCTTGAGAAGTTTTGTTAATTCTTCATAACTTACTGCCCCCTCTTCATCGCTAGATTTTTCCTTAAGTCCTGTTGATACTTTTCCTATCTCTAGATATTTTCCTGTGTCTTCATCAAAACAAGCAATATCAAAACTTGAAAGCCAACCTGCTCTTTTTCCTTCTCCATATTCTGCGCCTGTTATAACTAAATCAAGTTCTTTCTCACTTGGTTTTAATTTAAGCATATGGCCTACTCTTGCTCCGGGTTTATATGGAGAATTAAGATTCTTGAACATTATTCCTTCTTCACCCATTTCAAGTGCTTTTTTATAGAATTTTTCTGCTTCTTTTTCATCAGCTGTTATTAGTTGTTCTGCTGTAACTAATTTTAATTTTTCTTTTGTTACTAAATTTCGCAGTATTTCTGTTCTTTCTTTAAATGGTTCTTCTATTAGAGATTTTCCATTTAAGTAAAGGATATCGAAAACAGTGAGTTCAATAGGAAGTTCATTTACTAATTTATCTATGTCATATTTTCTTTTTATTCTTTGAGAAATATGTTGGAAAGAAGTATATTTTTTTGTTTTTTTATCATAACCTACAGCTTCTGAGTCTATTATAAAATTTTTTGCTTTAATGTGTTTTTTTGCATATTCTACTACTTCTGGAAATTGTGTTGTTACTTCATCTAATCTTCGTGTGAATAATTTTACATTCCCTTTTTCATCTTTGTTAATAAGCATTCTAAATCCATCATATTTGAATTCTAGAGCTACTTTTCCTTCTTCGTCCTTTGCTCTTTCAAAGCCATCTGCTATGTTATCGGCTTTTAGAGCAAGCATTACTTTTATTGGCTTGCCTGGAATAAGTTCTACATGGGAAAGTTCTTTTTTTCCTTTTATGGCTTTTTCAAATACAAGCATAAAGTCAGTTGATCTGTCATAGGCTTCTTGTACTAAGTTAAAGGCTTCTTTGTCATCTTTATCAAAAAAAGTTCTTACTATTGAATCTCTTAATGTTCCTGCTCCTAGACCTATTCTTAAATCATTTAGAAGTGTCCTTACTATATACTTTGCTTCTATTGTTGTTGCGCTTGTTAAGAGTTCTGATATTAAACTCATTTTTCTATCCACAGCGCCCTTTCCTTGCAATTCTGGAAGTTTTTTCAGATTCTCTATAACTTTTTCTGTTGTTAGTCTATGTGTTTCAAATAATGTAGATTGCTTTTTTTTCTTGAATATGTCTTCTGCAACCATTCCTAGGTCTCCTGTTTTTTTGAATTTGGAGATTATGTCTTTTAAAGATACTCCTGATGCTTTAGCAAGAGCTTTTATTGTTAGTTGGTGGGAAATTCCAAATTCTTTTTCTATATAATCAGGCCATACTCTTCCCTGAAGCAAATATATTATCTCTGGGTTTTTTTCATGTTTTAGTATTTTTAGAAATTCTGAAAGAATTTCTGTCTTGTTTAATCTAGAATTATCTGAATGAAGTTTTTCGTATGTTTCACAGAGTTTTGAGTATAGCATTTCGTAGGGTACCTTTTTTTCTTTCAAATCTTCTAAGAAAGGAGGATATAAAAAGGTTGTTAATTATGCGCTTTTCGCATTAAAATTTTTTCAAAGTTTATAGTCCCATCAACAAGAAGATGTAAGCAATAGCCTATAAATCCAAAAGAAGTAAACATTATTATTTTTAATGACTCGTTCCAAAATATGTTTCCAATAACGAAGAGAAATATAGCCCAGACTAATGCACTTTCTATATTATGAAAACATCTTGCTTTTTTTGATATTATGGGTTTAGCTTTACCAAGTATAACATAATAAAATACCAAAGGAAGAAAGAACATTAAGGTATATCTTTCATACCATAGAGATTCATGTTTATTCGCTCTTTTAACTAGAAAATCAGAATCAGGTAGAAAGTTGCTATATAGGAATATTAAAAGGGAAATAAATAGAGATCCAAATATATTTAGATTAAGAATTAATGCAATTAATACATATATTAATATTAAAGGGAGTATTATACGTTTAAACATTATTCCAAGAAAATTAAAATGTTCTTTTATCTCTTCTTCAAGTTTGTTAAATTTAGCATATGGTGGAATAAACTTAAGAATTAAATTATCCCAATATTCACTTAACCTCTTCCTGCTTTTTTTCATTTTGCTAGAATAAATTTTATCTGCCTTTTCTATTCCAAGCTCTTGCACTTGGTCTTATCTTCAAATTAGGATTTCTATTCATTAGTCCTCTGGACTTTCTTCCTGAACTTGTAAGTCCTCTTAATGCTCTGAATCTGTTTGCTGGATTTTGAAGCCATCTGAAATTAGGATCTGCTTTTATTTCAGGAGCATTTGTGTCTACACATATAACTTCAAAATAATAAAACTGTCCGTCTTTTCCAAGTTTATAACTGTTTAAAACTTCTAGGTTTTGGTGATTTTTCTGTACTCTTATTTCTGCAACCTGTTGATAGTTTAATTTTAGAATTTTCTTTACATTAAATCTTTTTGATCTTCTTTTAGTTGTAGGACGTGCTTTTTGTCTTCCGCCTCTTTCTATAACTACTCTGAATACAACGAAACCTTTTTTTGCTTTATATCCTAATGCGTGAGCTCTATCTAATCTTGTAGGTCTTTCTAGTTTTGTTATTCTTTCTCCTTCTCTCCAAGCTATGGATTCTTTTCTTATCTTTTCTATACTTTCTTTTGTTGGATTTCTCCAAGCCTGTCTAAGATAATGATAGAAACCCTTTACGCTTGCTTGTGGAGCTTGTTTCTTTGTTTCTGCTTTCTTTTCTGTTTTTTTCGCTTCTGCCATGTTTATTTGATATAAAATTGGTTTTTAAAGTTATTTGTTTGCTATTTTTGAGAGTTTATAGGTGATATTTGCTATCAAATCTGCTCCGTCTGCTCTGCATTCTACTATCTTTTTGGATACTTTAAACTTCTCTTCTCCTTTTTCAGTACGCATATTTATTATTTCTCCTTCTGAAAGAGGTATGCCTCCTGTATCTTCTACTATTTGATTATTATGTTCAAATGTAATTTTTGTATTTTTCTTTATCATAATAAATCCCCACTCAAAATATGAGTGAGGCCGCGAAGATTTGAACTTCGGACCCCTGCCTTATCAGATTCACCCCCAACTTGAGATATTAACTCTAGTCGAGTGCAGTGCTCTGCCGGGCTGAGCTACGGCCTCACAATTGCTCATTAAACCGAGTTTTTGACTATTTAAAACTCTTTCTAATCATGCTTTAAACTCTAGAAATAGCTTTCCTTCTTCAGGAGATATTGCATATTTTGCTAAAGGTAGTTTTACGGGCAGTGTTTTGAAAAATACTGCTTTGTCTGTATAGGCTTTGATTTCTATTGCCCCCTCTAGTTTGTTTATAAGAACATTACCTACGCTCTCTAATCCCGGAGTATCTAATTCATAAATTAATTTATCTTTAAATCTTTGAACTTTGGATTTTGCTTCTTTTCTTGGAAGTTTTGCAGATTTCTTTAAGATTTCTGCAGATATTTCTGGAAGTTTTTTTTGTTGTTCTTTTATTTTTTCTTGAGAATTATTATTTCCTTGAATATGGTTTTTAAATTCTGGTAGATTTACTTTTTTTCCATTTATGAATAATTGGAAATTAGTTTTTGTTGGAATGCTTGGCGCAGTTCTTTCTATATTTTCTTCTTGATTTATATTTCTCATTTCTTTTTCAAGCATTTTAAAAGCGTTTCCAAGCATTTTTTCCATAAGATTGCTATTAAAATCTAAGCCCCCCATATTCATTTTTGGTAAACTAAATCCGGTTAATGAACTTCTTAATTCATCTATATCATCGTTTTTTCCAAGTAGACCATAATCTTTTGGATTGTTTATAGGAATTCCACAATAAGGGCAAAAGTCAAAACTTCTGCTTACTTTCTTTGAACATTTAGAACATCTTTTTCCGAACATGTTTTTGAAAGTTATAGGTAGTTTATAAAAGTTGTGAAAGCAAACCTTTAAAATAAGGTAAGTATTTTTTATATGAGCAAGAGAGGTTAATATAATGGAAGAAAAAGAATTAGCAGAGCGATATGGAATTAGTATAGAATCTTTAAGAAATGAACAACTTAAGTTAGCTAAAAGCCTGGATTTAAAAGGAAATATAAATATTTCAAATATAGAAAGAATAGGGGCTATAGAGACAGTTATAGTCAAGAATAAGATTATTGCGGTAACTATAATATGTGATAAAGATTTTAATATAATTGAACAGCAATACTTTTTTGATTCTCTTAAATTTCCTTATATACATGGGCTTAGGGCCTATAGAGAACTTCCCTCTATGATTGGTGCTTTTGATAAATTAAGTGAAAGGCCGGATGTAGTTCTTATTCATGGGCCCGGAATAATGCAGAAAGATTTGGGAATAGCAAGTCATTTCTCTCTTCTAACTAAGATTACTTCAATAGGTGTAAATGAGGATGTTCTTGAGGAGAATAAATTAAAAGGAGAAGATATTTTTATAAATGAAAAAAAAGTTGGTAAAGTCCTTATTAGTAAAGAAAATAGTAAGCCAATATATCTTAGTCCTGGAAATAGTATATCTATAAAAGAAGCTTATGATGTTTGTAAGATTTTAGTTAAGGAACCGCATAAGCTTCCTGAACCTCTTCATTTGGCTCATAAGTATGCTAAGAGTGTTAGGGAAGAGTTGAAGATATAATTATGTACGATCTTCTATTTCTAATTTAAATCCGGGGAAATATACTCTTGTGACTCTTTTTGCTCTTTCTACTAATCTCTGAGCGTTTTGAAATCTTTGACTTCTTTTTATACATAACTCTGCTCTTATTATTTTTTCTTCGGCTATTATTTCTTCTGGAGCAAGAAGTCTTGTTAAATTTACTTTTTGTAAACTTTTAGGTAGGTCTGTCCCAGATCTGCCACTTTCAAATATACCGCCCTTAAATTCAATCCTAGGTAGTTTTAAGTTACCATAAAAATGTCTCCCAAAATATTTATCTACTTTAAGAGTTAAGAAATCTCTTGGTTTTAATTCTTCGTCTGTTTCAGTAAGTAAGATATAATTGGTTCCGTTTATATTTATTTTGTGTCCTTCATGTCTTAAGAATAATCTAAGCGGTAATCTATACTGTAATTCATAGTCACATAATTCTTCTGGTGTTCCTAATATTGGAAATGGAAAATCTTCAAGTTTTCTTGCCATATTAATTTTTCTCAGAAATCGCTGAGTGTCGAAACACCTCTTTGAATTAAATAAAATATTGTTTTTAAATCTTTATTTATCTTATTTTTTACATAAATGCTTAAATAGTTCTGTAGTTCTTTAAAGATATGGAAAAAGAGATAGAACTTGCTATTGTGAGTGCATCTAATATGGCCTTGAAGATTAATAAGAAAGCGCCTCATTTGCAAGTTGAGGATATAATAAAAAAGGTTATTCCCTTTGTTTCTGCAGATAAAATTTCTCAGGAATCTAAGATTGCGGCTATTGCTGGTGTAAACGGAGTTATTAAGCTTAGAAGATCGAATAAAATTTTAAGTGATAGGGAAGTTATAGAGAGAACTTTGAAGGAACTTAAGAGTTCTTTGGGTTAATTATAGCCAAGAGCATAGAGTTTCATTTTGTGAACTCCAATTTTTCCAGAAACCAGGTCTTTGGTAATCTTCACGTCTTGGAACTTGATTCATATCATCTCTTACGTGTTGGGTTGCTATTTGTCTTATTAATTCTTTATATATTTCTCCGTAATTTCTAGTTAGTTCTTCTGTTACTTGTTCTATGCCTTCTAAGTGATGCATTCTTTCTCTATGCCTTAACATTTCATCCGGATCTTCACTTTTTTCGAATCCAGCGTCTAAGGCTCTATTTACTTCTTCTACTATGGATTCTACTATTCTTGGAGCTAAACTGTATAAGTCATTGCCCTGTTCTTTTAGGGTTTTCAGTATTCTTTGCTTGTGTTCTGAAGTGTGCATTTTTTATTTAGAATTTAGGGGGTTATTAAATTATGCTTTAGCACTCTTCCACATTAAATCAAAATATTTCCTATAACCTTCTGAGATTTGCTTGTTTTTTATGACTATTGCTATAGGATTCTCTTTACTCCAAAGTATTATTGCAACCTTATCTGCGTAAATGTTTAGGGCAAGAGGAGAGGAGTATTTTTGAGGAAGATATTTTATTTCAGAAAGGGGAATTTTTTTATTTAATTTGTTTGGGGAGTCAAATATTATTTTTGTCTTTATTTTTTTTTCAACTCGCCTTCTGTCAAACCAATGAAAGTAGAATTCTAGCATTTCATAGGCTATTGGGGAAGCCCCAAGAATGAGTATTTCTTTTCCTTCGTTTATTTGATCTTCAAATACTGTTTTCAAGCCTGATTTTCCTTTGTAGAAGTTAGTTTCTTCTTTTTCTTTTGTTTTATTATACATCAGAAGCATTTCAGGAAGTATGTCGCTTATGGAATTTTCTTTTTCTTTTATTATTTCAAGAATTCTATTAGGAGAAGAGGCTTGGAATATCTTTTTATTATTTTTCAGTATATATCCTATAAGCCCTTTTTTTATGAGCATTTCTGTTGTGTCATAAACTACTCTTCTATGCAGACCCGATTTTCTTGATATGATTCCTGCTTGGCTTGGGCCTATTTCGAGCAAAGTTGTATACAACTTTGCTTCGTTTTCAGTCATGCCTGTTTTTCTTATGTATTCTGTTATTTGTTCTTGAGAGGTCATTTTATAATTCCTTTATTCTTGTTATTTTATTTCCATCAAATATAACCTTATTAAGATATTTTTTCTTTAGAATTTTTAGTATTTTTTTATCTATAACTTCTCTAATATAAAAGCCTAGAAAGTATTTATTTCTTAGAAGATTATTTTCCCTTATGCCAATAATCTCGGGCGTTCTTTGTTCAAAATATGCTTTTTTAGCGTCTTTTATCGATGAAGGAAATTTTTTCTCATAGCTTTTTGCTAATTTTTTAATTAAATCATATAATTCTTTTTTCTTTGGATAATTCTGAATAAATTCAAAAACATATTTCTCTATTTTCCAAAAATCAAAACCCTTTTTATCATAATATTTATCTATAACTTGTCTACATATTTCATTTAGATTAGCTAATTTTTCCAAATAGAGCCTATCGTTATTATTCCAATAGTCTATAATTATTCTATACGCATGAAAATTAATATTATTTTTATAATATCTCAAATTTTTTAAGTAGTGTATATCAAATATAAGATTATAATTCCAATTATAATTTATTAAATAAGTAAATCCAAGACTATAATATATTCCATTATCTATTTTTAGAATTTTTTCCATATAAGGGCATTTTTTAGGAGAATCATGTTCTTTTGGAACTTTTAATTTTCCTTCTTGTAATATTTTTTTGAATATTTCTTCTTTGTTAATGGCATGAACTATTATGGGGTTGCCATACTTTTCAATAAATGGTCTAGATAGTTTTCTTCTAATTGCAAATCTCTGCTTCAGTGTACCCTTGAATTCTTGTTCAAATGGTTTATTTTTCATACTCTTCTTATCCTTTTCGTATATATAAATATTGTGGTGAGAAATATCACCTCTTAAATTTATCTGCTTCTCTGATTATGGAATATTAAGTAAATGAAAAAATCAAAAACAGGAGATTAAAAAAATGACAAACACAAACGAAG
>Ga0172375_10007722_pt1 | contig 14664 bp, 12 predicted proteins | sample LakKiv1m_FD_114537 | JGI IMG/M metagenome (GOLD analysis project Ga0172375, IMG submission 114537) | Freshwater microbial communities from Kabuno Bay, South-Kivu, Congo - kab_092012_11.1m | ecosystem: Environmental > Aquatic > Freshwater > Lake | place: Democratic Republic of the Congo... | reverse complement strand
GGACCCTTGCAGGAGCGCTCCTGGGCGGGGCGATCGGCCACTTCGGGTACGACCAGGAAAGGACGAGAGAGCAGACGGCCAGGAACTACAGCTACAAGGAATCCCAGGGCACGGTCCTCAGAATCGAGACTCTCAAGGCGACCCCTGCCAGCGTGCGTCCCGGCGAAACGGTGGATCTCAAGATGACCTATGCGATTCTCCACGATTCGCCCAACACGAAGGTCGCGGTGAGCGAAATCCGGGAGATCACCTACAAAGGAGAACTGGTGGGAAGACCGGAAGTGAAGGTCGAACAGGCAGACGGGACTTACACGACGACGGTGCCTTTGCGATTGCCTCCGAGCGCGGAAAAGGGGACGTACAAGGTCAAGGCCATGGTGGAATCGCAGTACGCAAAGGATGCGAGGGAGATCACGTTCACGGTGCGATAGAGCCGATGGGGGTGGAATAGATCAATGGGCCAGGGTGGAGACCTGTCCCTGGGCCTGCTCCCCGAACTGAGCCCGACGAGGGGAGACGGCACTCTTGAGGAATTCCTGATCCTCTTTGGCGATCTCCACAAGGCACACGCCCATGCCAAAGGCGTTTTCGTCTCCGTCAATGCCGTACATGTCGGCCCACACCACCTTACCGGTGAGACCGATGGCTTGACGATTCGGAGGGAGGATCGCCATGCGGAAATCTTCGTTCACCCGGAGGGGTTCATCGCATCGCACATAGATCCCGCTCAAGGAGATGTTTCTCGTTTCGCCCTGAATGGTACCGTGTTCTGATTCCACGGAAACGGGCCACCGCACGTCGCTCCTTTTGGATCTGCGTTTTCCTCTTCGTGCCAGCAAATTGACTCCCTCCAGGCTCAAGGTGGTATCCCTCCCCCTCGGGAGGGGGAGGGATAAAACTCAGGTTTGTTGTCAAGGAGTTTTCAAATAAGCGGCTAAAGTGTTTAAGATGCTAGGTGGACCCTTTCTGCGATTTATAAGTTGCGCTGATAGTGGACCTGCCTCCAATACCCCATCCCATACACTGGGAATGAATTATATATAATTATATGTCTATATGTCAACTATTATATTCATAAATTTCTAATTTTTTTCATTTATGTTTACGAGGCGTAAATTGAGGGGTTCAATTTGAGCCAAGGCATTGAAAATTGGCCAATGAACATTGAACACTTGGCATTGAGCACGGGGAAAAAGGGGGATGTGATTCACGGCATTGAGAGAAGGCGGCGCCCTGGCTTCCGGGTCAAGCCCGGATAACGGACAAAGGAAAGGAATTTACGGTGCACTCCACCGGCGGCTGAAGAAACGGAGGATGCCTTCGAGAACTCCTCCTGCAATGGCGAGAGCTTTTTCAGAAATGGTGAAACAGAAGTCCCTGTTGCCTCTCGGGTCAATGTCTCCCATCTTAAGGCCTTTTGAAACGCTGACACCCGGGCGAAGGAGACCCCGCAGGACTCCGTCAATGGAGGCGTAGAGCGCTTTGCCCTGAACGGTTCCGATGAGATCCCCCTTCCTGACCCTGTCCCCAATGTCCACGGTATTCAGCCAGGGCCCGCTTGCCGGAGCGCGGAGCACACGGTCTGCGGTGATTCCCTGGACGGCGCCCGGGATCCCGGTGTTGGGCGCGGCAGAGCCTGAGGTGATGAGCTTGCCGAGGTTATGGCCCCTCTGGGTCTCCACAATGAAGAGAGCATCCTTTCCGACTTCGAAGCCAGGACCAAGGGCGATCACGAGGGGTGCGTCTTTTGCCGCGGTCCCGAGGTTTTTCTTGGCCAGGATTGCATCGACGATCACCTCGGGTTTCATCGAGTGCCTGCACACAGCGTCTGGGTCTACGAGGACCGGGATGAACCCCTGATCCCAAACCCCGCTCACCTGTCCCGGTTCCTTTGCCAGGACCGCTTTGACCCCTTCAACCACGGACTGACCGTCATAGACGGCCTCGCAGAAGGACACCTTCCTTCTCACGGCAAGGGGTTCAGGAATTTCCGTGATGAGCACTCTGAAGCCGCTCTGGTGGAGCCTCCAGGCCACGCCGGAAGCCAGATCCCCGCCTCCGCGGACAAGAACTCTGACAGATGCCGTCTGAACAAGGGGTTTCACGATTTGGTTTCTTCCTTCTTCTCTTTTTCCACAAGGTCTTCCTTGGTCTGGGGGAGATCGTCGAGAAGCCGTTTTCGCACGGTAACGACCTGCGGTTTTCCCCTGACCATGGCAAAGACCCGATCCTGGCGAGCGTCATTGCCGTAAAGGATCTCCTCGGTCCGGGTTTCGTCCGAGAGGCTGACCCGGCCTTGAGGGGCATCGAGGCCATAGGGCTTCAGGTCGGTGACCTCCTCCTTTTCAAAGGACTGGGCTTCGGCCCAGAGGGTGGGTCTCACAAAGACTTCCACCTTTTCAGGGTCGAGCTTCAGATCTTCCTGGCCTTCAAAGATCCACCGCCCCTCTTTCTTGTGAAGGGCCCATCGCTCTCCCTTGCGCTCGATGACCACGCGCCGGACCAGGTCGGTCTTGAGGGTGAAAAGCTTCTTGTCGCGCAGCTCGATGAGAGGCCGGTCAAGGGCCCGCTTGTCGTCGCCTGAGATAAAGTAGACTTCTTTTGCATCGCCGCCATTGGAGACGTAATATCCCTTTTCAATGGGACTGATGGTGCCGATGAAGAGGGTGTGGTCCTGGTTTCCTGCCCTGAAGGTCGCGGTGACCTCGGGTTGGTGCAGACCGAACTGAGCGAGATCCTTCGGGCTTTCCGTGATGAGCCGGACCGTCTTCAAACCGGTGAGCCTGCTCAGAAGACGGGTGAAAGCGAAGGAGTCCACTGCCGACCGGACCGGGTGGAGAATCTCCCAGGTGCCGTTCTTCTTCTCAAATCGCATTTCCTGATCTCCGCTTTTCAGCACGAAGCTCGTCACGTCGTCAGGCTTGACCAAGAAAAGAGCCCTGGTCTCTTCTTCAGCGTTTTTCTCCTTCTCCTCTTTACGCGTTTCATAGAAATAGAAAGCCACCAGAAGGACTGCAAGGGCGAAATAAATGAGGGTGGATCGGTATTTCAACGGGACCTCCGTTTGCGCCAGACCACCACGCCCAGAACAATGACCAGCAGGGGAATCACGACCACGGGAATCCAGAAGAGCATCAGGCCCTGATTGCGGGTGAGCATGAGGTGTTCTGCGGGCCGCTCCTTTTCAGGAATCGTGATCAGGTCTTTGCGACCTACGAGGAAATTGATCGTGTTCGTCATGAGCTCGCTGTTTCCTGCGAGGGAGACAAACTTGTTCGAGGCAAAGTCCGCGTCTCCAAAAACGGCGAGCTTGCCTTCTCCCGTGATTTTGTCCTCTTCTTTGCTCTCCCCGGCCTTGGCCTCCCCGGGGTTGAGTTCCACAATCACGGCAAGGGATAGAGGACCCTGCCGGTCCTCTGGGTCGAGCCTGGCTTTCCCCTGATTCAGGGCTTCACGGTCCATCTCTGACCAGGATTCCTGGGAGGTCAAAGCCAGGTTGGTCATGGTGAGGCCTTTTTTCTTGACCTCCTTGTCCAGTTCGACAGAGCGGGCCAGAGAAAAGAAGGAGAGGAGGCGAAAGTTCCTCGTGATCTCGTGATCGCCGTAAGTCACGATCATGGGCAAGAGGAAGTCTCCACCCATGACCCGGCTCATTTTGTCCACCACCATGTCGGAGGTGAGGACCACGCCGTACTCCCGCAGGAAATCTTTCAGCCCTCCATCCTGATAAGGCTCGAGGAAAAGGAGCAGGCTGCCTCCCTTGTTCAGAAAACGTCTGAGGGAGGCCACCTCCTCTGGGAAGAGGCTTTTCTCGGGAGAGGCCACCACGACCAGGGCCGCATCCGAAGGGATGTCTTTCTGGGCGAGGGTCAGCTCCTCGAATGCGTAGTTCTGCTTCGCCAGGTTCTGGTGAAGGGAGGCCAGGGATTCAGGGGCCGTGGACTTGAAAGGCCGTTCCCCGTGGCCCATGACCCAGTAGACCTTTTCGGTTCTGCCCTTGGAAAGACGAACCAGCGCATTGGTAAGACTCCGTTCATCCGGCGTCTTCACGGTCTGGCTCTGCCCGAACCCTTCGAGGATCAGGGTGTTGAGCTCCTGAACATTGTGCTGCCGGGTGAGGGACGGGTTCCGATCCGGATCCACCATGTCGAAAGACAGGTTCTTGAGATGATAGGCGTAGGAGGTGAGAAGCTTCTTCACCGCGGAGGCTTCCTCCGAAGGCTCTTTCACAAAGGCGATGACCGTGACGGGTTCCTGTATGGTTTTGAGGGCTTGCAGGGTCTGGTCCGACAGGGTGTGTTCTCCGGAGGCCGTGAGATCCCAGCGGAAATAATGTCTGTCTGAAAGCAGCGTGATCGCCACAGCCAGGACCAGGATGAGCAGGATGGCAACGGTCATGTTGGAGGAGGCCTTGAGCCTGAACAGAGTCCTTGTGCGATTTGAACTTTCCATGGGCTACCCCCTCCAGAACCGGGTGTTGAGAAAGCGTAACGTCATAAAGAGCCAGAAGAAGATGAACAGCAGGTAGAATACAAGGTCTCTGGAATCGATGAGCCCTTTCACAAAGCTGTCCAGGTGCACCACAATGGAGATGTGCTCCAGGATCGGACCGAGAGTTGGGCCGGCAAAGCTCTTGGCCCAGCCGATGATCCAAAAGAGCAGAAAGGCGCCGAAGCTCAACGCGGCGGCAATGATCTGGTTCTCCGTGAGAGATGAAGTGAACATGCCGAGGGCGATGAAGCTCGCGCCCACGAGAAGAATCCCCAGATACCCGGACGCGATGAGCCCCCAGTCCAGGGGCGCAAGGGACTGAAGGAGAAGGAGGGGCAGGAGCGTTCCCGCGAGCATGGTCATCAGGGTGGCCAGGCAGGCAGCGAATTTTCCCGCCAGGGCGGCGCCATCCGAGAGCGGATAGGTGAACAGGAGTTCAATGGTCCCCATCTTTTTCTCCTCTGCATAGCTCCGCATGGTGAGGAGCGGCAGCATGAGGAGCAGCACAATGGCCATGTCGCCGAAATAGGGCTTGACCACAAAATCGCCCAGGGTCAGGCGTTCTGCCAGAAAGGGGTTCTGGCCGGCTTGAAAGCTCCGGATGGTGTAGATAATGGCGTTGGTGTAGAAAAAGTAGCCAGAAACCACCAGGAAAATGAAACTGGCCGCGTAGAAGATGGGCGATGAAAAGGCGATGAGGATTTCTTTCTTGAATACAGCCATGATTCCGCGCATGGTTCCTAGTCCTTTCCTTCCTCGGTCACGAGCTGGACAAAGACGTCCTCCAGGCTCAAGTCACTGGTTCTCATTTCCTTCAACCCCCAGCCGGATTCCACAATGGTCTTTGCGATCAACGGCCTCAGGCTTTCATCGGCTGCACTTTCCACGAGGAGCTCTCCGGCCCGCTGGGAGGGCAAAACCCGGGTGACCCCCTGGAGGGATTCCAGCTTGGCCTGCACCTCTGGGGCCGGACCGTCCACGTGAAGAATGGTTCTCAATCCTTTTTGAAGCTGGCCGGTCAGGTTAGCCGGAGTGTCTTCGGCCACCACACGGCCCTGATTCACAATGATCACTCTTTTGCAAACCTGGCTCACCTCGGGCAGGATGTGGGTGCTCAGGAGAACCGTTCGCTGTCCGGCCAGTTCCTTGATGAGTTTCCTCACTTCAACGATCTGGGTCGGATCCAGGCCGGTGGTCGGCTCATCCAGAATGACAATGGGGGGATCGTTGATGAGGGCCTGAGCAAGTCCGACTCTTTGCTTGAGTCCTTTGGACAGGTGCCTGATGGGGCGGTTGCGGTGCTCGGTTAGTCCACAGGCGGAGATGACCCTGTCGATTTCCGCTGCAAGGCTGTTTCCGGTGAGACCCTTGATGGTTCCTGAGAAGGACAGGAACTGCTTCACGGAGAGCTCGTCATAAAGGGGAACGGTCTCCGGCAGAAAGCCGATCTTTCTTCTCAGTTCGAGGGAGTGGGTTTGACCGTTGAGGCCGTCCACAAGGATTCTTCCCGAAGTGGGCTGAAAGAAACCGGTGAGGATTCTGAGAATAGTGGTCTTGCCTGCGCCGTTGGGGCCGAGAAGGCCCACGATGTCTCCCTTTTCGATCCGAAAGGAGACATTCTGGACCGCAGGCTTCAGTCCATAGTACTTGGTCAAGTTTTCTGCGATGATCATTGTATTCCCCACTCTATATTGTCACGAGCTCGTAGCCTCTAGAGCCCAGGCCGATTTTTTCCGCATGCTCCAGCTGGACGGTCCAGTCCACACTTGGATAAAGCCCCCCGAACTTGTCTTCTCCAGGGTTTTTGTTGGCAGCGAGAGACGTGCCCTCCAGGCCTTTCTGCCGGTTCACCATGTCCACTGAAGCCTGGTCAATCGCTACGGGATCCAGGGAAGCCATGATCCCCAGGTCATGCACGATGGGTGCATCGCTATGACCGTAGCAATCGCAGGCTGGAGAAATTTGGGTGAGAAAGTTCAGGAAGGCCACCTTCCCCTCCTTCCCCTTTAGCACAGCCAGGGCATGTTCCACCAATTTTTTCTGAAACAGAACCATGTCCGAGTTCCAGCGGACATCAATGGCTTTATTGGAGCAAATCAAAAGGCACTCTCCGCATCCAATGCACTTTTTGGGATCAATCTCCGCCTTTTGCTCCCGCAGCGAGAGGGCCGACTGGGCACAGTGTTCCACGCACTCCCCGCATCCCACGCACTTCTTCCGCGTGATTTTGGGCGATAGGTCCGCGTGCTGGACCATCTTGCCCCGTCGAGAGGCGCACCCCATGCCCAAGTTCTTGAGGGTGCCGCCGAACCCGGAAAGCTCGTGGCCTTTGAAATGGGCCAGGCTGATCAGACCATCCGCCTCCACGATCTCCTTGCCGATGTACGCTGTTTTGACAATCTCCTGCTGGATCTTGACGGCCGCAGACGTGGAGCCCCGGAGGCCGTCGGCAATGATGAGAGGAGCGTTGACCACCGAGAAGGAGAATCCGTTTTCAATGGCCGTGTGCAGGTGGGAGACACTGTCCGCACGGGTGCCGGCATAGAGGGTGTTGGCATCGGTGAGAAAGGGAAAAGCGCCCAAGGTCCTCACCCGGTCCACGATCTGGCGGACAAAGGTCGGCCGGATGTAGGCGGTGTTCCCTTTTTCACCGAAGTGGAGCTTGATGGCTATCAGGCCACGGGGAGGGACAATCCGTTTCAGGTCGAGCATGTCGGCCAGACGCACGACTTTGGCGAGGAGGTTTTCTTTGGCCGAGGCTCTCATGTCCGTGAAATACACTTTGCTCGTTGACACTGGATGCTCCTTCTAAAAGATGAATTCTGAAAGACAGATCCGATTCCTGGGTGAGTCCAGGACGACTAAGTGGTCGCCGATATTAGACGTTTGCGCCCAGCCTGTCAATAAGGACGGCCTCTTGTGGGGTTTTTTCCGTTGACAAGGAAAGGGCTCCTGGATTATGAACAAGCACGATCCAAAGAGCAAAATCATTTTTGAAATCCCAGTTTCTCTCTAAAGGCGACCCCTGATGAGAAGGCGTCTCTTTTCTATCTTTCTCGTGCTTCTAGCGTTGATCTCCACCAGCGCCGGCATGGTCTATGGCCAGGAGCCGAAACGAATCCTCAGCATTGAAGCCTTTGACATGCTCAACACCGTGCCTGACACCTACCTGGTGGACGTCAGGACTCAGGCGGAGTACCAGTTTGTGGGCCACCCCTTCAAGGCGTACAACTACCCCTATGTCTTTTTCACAACCACCTTTTCCAAAGACGACGAAAAACCTTCCTACCAGTTCGCGAAGAACAAGGTCTTCCTGGAGCAGATCAGCAAGGCTTTCAAGAAGACGGACAACCTTCTGGTTCTGGATCGGGACGGAACCCAAAGCGCATCTGCTGCAAAAGAGATCTTGGCTGCCGGGTACAAGAACGTTTTCGATGTGCACGATGGTTTTGAAGGGAGCGAATTTCCTGCCTTTGACGATCCCAACAAGCACAAGTACTACCGGCAGCTTGCCAAGAGAAACAACATTTACGGTTTTGAACATCGACGCCATTCGGGATGGCAATTCTGGGGGCTTCCCTGGACCTATGACATGGACCCCAAGTATGTGTATCCGCCCGATTTAGGCGTTCCGCAAAAGTGAGGTAAGAAAAAGCAATGGAATCAGAAGAATTGGTCAAACTCATGCAGGAAATTGATACCCTCGGAATCGGGTGGGACAAGGTGCAGGAACAAACCAAGGTTCCCTATGCGATCCTGAAGCTCTATGCCAATTCAGGTCCGGTGCCTGTGACCATCATGAAGAAACTCAAGACCTTTGTGGAGGCCCAGGCCAAAGCCGCCTAGGGGATCATTCCCGTCAGAGACAGCCCGAGCAGGGTCTTTCCGTCCAGGATCAATCTCTCCTTGACCATGGACTTCAGCTTGTCCAGAGGGATCTTTTCCACAGACGCGATCTCCCTTTCGTCGATTTCCGTGTCAACTTTCCTGAGCGCATGTCCTGAGTAAATGTGAATCAGTTCGTTCGAGTAGCCCAAGGCCGGAGCATAGGTGTAGACCCACTCGATCCTGCCCGCTTCATACCCCGTCTCTTCCAAAAGCTCTCTTCGAATGCACTGCTCGGGGTTTTCCCCCGGGTCCAACTTGCCGGCCGGGATCTCCAGGGTCTCCTGTCCCAGGGCATAGCGGTATTGGCGGACCATGAGAATTTCCTTGTCCGAGACAAAGGGGATGATCGCGCTGGCTTCCGGGTGATCAATCCTCATTCGCTGGCCCAACTGATTGTTCTGAAGCAGCACCTCGTCGAGATAGGCGGAAAAGCTACGGGTGCTGAGAGAGGCGATGGTTCGGATTTTCTTCTCCATAACGGCAGACCACCTTTTGACCGATCAAGGTTTCAAGTTCCTGAATCATTTCGCGACAGGCAAAGACGTTGTAACGGGGATGCGCAGCGACGAGCGTGCGTTTTCCGGGGTCGGTTTCCACCTTGAACACCACCGACGATTGCCCCGGATAGCGGTAAAGCACGTCCTTGATTCCTTCGAGGTGATTCTTGGAGAGAGCGTCTTTTGAAAGGGGCAGCTCGATCAGCCGGATGGCCGCCTGTCTCACGTTCTCGAGGGACTGGATTTCCTGGGAGATGATCTTGGCCACCATTTCATCCACTTCGGCCATGCCCGCCACGAGCAGCGGCTCATCGCTCTTGAGAAGGGCGCAGGAGCGCTCGAACACATCGGGAAACACGACCACCTCCGTAGATCCGCTCTGGTCTTCGAGGGTCAAGATGGCCATCTTGTCTCCCTTCTTGGTCCGCTTGATCTTCAAGTCCTCAATCACGCCGGCCACGCGCACGGCGGTCTTGTCGGTGAGCTGGGTCAGGTCCTGGATGGAAGAGGTGGCGAAGCGTCCCACTTCGTCCTTGTAGCGATCCAGGGGATGCCCGGTGATATAGAATCCGAGGGCCTCCTTCTCCCGCCGCAGTTGTTCCCTCTCGTCCCAAGCCACGTGATTCGGGAGGTTGGAGAAGTCGAAGCTCCGGATGAAGCCTCCTGGAGCGGCCGAGAAGATCGTGAGCTGATTGGGATCCTGGCCGGCTCCGCAGAGCCGGGTCACTTCCTCCAGGGAGGCCAGAAGCCTTGATCGTTCGATTCCGGTGAAATCAAAAGCGCCGCACTGGATCAGGCCTTCCAGAACCCTCCGGTTGACCTTGGCTCCGTCCACCCTGGTGCAGAAGTCCACCAGGTCCTTGAAGGGGCCTGCCTGGTTTCTCTCCTCGATCACGGATTCAACGGCCTTGAGCCCCACGTTCTTCACGGCTCCGAGGCCGAAGCGGATTCCTCCCTCCACCACGGCGAAATCGGAATGGCTTTCGTTGATGTCCGGAGGAAGGATCTGGATCCCCATCTCGCGGCATTCGGCGATGTTCTTGATGGTCTTGTCCTGGTTCCCCATGTCCTGGGTCAGAAGGGCGGCCATGAACTGGACCGGGTAATGCGCCTTGAGAAAGGCCGTTTGATAAGCGATCAGGGCATAGGCCGTGGAGTGGGACTTGTTGAACCCGTAGCCTCCGAACTTCTCGATGAGGGCGAAGAGCTTGCTGGCCAGATTTTCGTTGACCCCGTTGACAGCGGCGCCTTCCACAAAGCGGGCCTGATGCCTGTCCATGACGTCCTGTTTCTTTTTTCCAATGGCTTTTCTCAGCTCGTCGGCCTCGGCGAGGCTGTAGTTGGCCAGGACCTGAGCGATCTTCATGACCTGTTCCTGGTAGAGGATAACCCCGTAGGTCTCCTTCAGGATGGGCTCAAGACGGGGCAGGAAATACTTGATCTTGCCTTTCCCGTGCTTGCCCGCAATGAACTCTTCCACCATGTTGCTGCCAAGAGGCCCCGGCCGGTAAAGAGCCACCAGGGCGATCAGGTCCTCGAAGACCTCGGGCTTCAACCGTCTCAAGAGGTCTTTCATTCCCGAACTCTCAAGCTGGAACACGCCCGTGGTTTTGCCTTCGCTGCAAAGCTGGTAGGTGGCCGGGTCGTCGAGAGGGATCTTGTCGATGTGGATCCTCTTGCCGGCGGTCTTCTCGATGAGCGTGAGGGCGTGCTTGATGACCGTGAGGGTCTTGAGGCCAAGGAAGTCGAATTTGATGAGACCCAATCGTTCGATCTGCTCCATGGTGAACTGGGTCATCACTTCCTCGTTCGTCCCCTTGAACAGCGGCAGGTAATCCACCAGGGGCCGGTCGGAGATGACCACGCCGGAGGCGTGGGTGGAGGCATGCCTGGAAAGGCCTTCGAGGGACCGGGCAATGGCCAGGAGTTTCTTGTGATGAGCGTCTCCCTGCTCCAGTTTCCTCAGCTCCGGCTCCTCTTCCATGGCCTGGATGAGACTGACCTTGGGTCCTGACGGGACCAGCTTGGCGATCCGGTCCACGTCGCTGTAAGGGATGCTGAGGGTCCGGCCCACATCCCGGATGACCGCCCGGGCCTTCATGGTCCCGAAGGTGATGATCTGGCAAACGTTGTCCCTGCCGTATTTTTCGGCCACATAGCGGATCACGTCGTCCCTGCCGTTCATGCAGAAATCGATGTCAATATCCGGCATGGTGATGCGCTGGGGGTTGAGAAAGCGCTCAAAGAGCAGGCCGTATTTCATGGGATCCACATTGGTGATCTTGAGGCAGTAGGCCACCAGAGAGCCAGCCGCGGACCCCCGGCCTGGACCCACCGGTATGTCGGATCGCCTCGCATAGTCGATGAAATCCGCGACGATCAAGAAATAACCGGCAAAGCCCATCTTGATGATCTCGACAAGCTCGTATTCCAGCCTCTCATGGTACTCTTGAACCTGTTCCGGGGTGAGGTCTTTTCCCTCCTCCCGAAGCTGATGGAGCCTCTGGTCCAGGCCTTTGCGCGCCTCGGTCTTGAGGATCTCTTCCAGGCTCTTGCCGGCGGGGACCTGAAAGACCGGATACTTGTAATGGCCGAAATCCATTTGAAAGGTGCAGCGCCCGGCCACGCCCACAGTGTTGTCCAGGGCGTCAGCGAAGTCCTCTTCGCCGAGGCTTGCGGCCATCTCCTCTCGGGATTTGAAGAAAAACTCGTTCGTGGAGAACTTGAGGCGCTTGGTGTCCTCGATGGTCTTGCCGGTCTGAATGCACAAAAGCGCGTCATGAGCCTCGGAGTCTTCCCGGTTCAGGTAGTGGCAATCGTTCGTTGCCACGAGAGGAATGGAGAGTTCCTGCCCCAGCTCCTTGAGCAGGCGATTCACGATCTTCTGCTCAGGAAGCAGATTGGCCTGGACCTCAAAGTAGAAACGGTCCTGGTCAAAGAGAGAGGCAAGAGTCCCGGCCTCCTTCTTTGCTTCTTTGCGTCGGTTGGCGTTGAGGAGGTAAGGGATTCTTCCCTTGAGGCAGGCGGACAGGGCAATCAGGCCGGAGTGGTATTGCCGGAGAAGCTCCATGTCCACCCGGGGGTGATAGTAAAAACCTTCCAGATGGCCCAGAGTCACGAGGCGGCAGAGGTTCTTGTATCCTTCGTCGTTCATGGCCAGGAGGATCAGGTGGTGGGCATTCGGGCTCCCGTCCTGCGGCATGGTGCGGTCTTTGCGATGGCCGGAGGCCACATACATTTCGCATCCCAGGACCGGTTTGATTCCCTTGTCCGGGCACTTGGTGAAGAACTCCACGGCGCCAAAGATGTTCCCGTGGTCCGTGATGGCCACTGCTTGCATGTTGAGGGCGCGAGCCTTGTCCAGGAGCTGACTGATCCGGATGGCACCGTCCAGGAGGCTGTATTCCGTGTGAACATGAAGATGAACGAAGGAGGATGGACTGGTCAAAGGAACCCCGTTTCTTGTCGAGTGTCAGATCTCTATTTCCTGACTTCTCGGGTAGTTGTGAGAGAAATCAAAATCGAACCGCAGAATATTGAATATCGAATAAGGAATGTCGAAGGAAGACATTGAAGTCGTTAAACTTCGTCATTCGGAGTTCCTTGTTCGACATTCGATATTCATTGGTTTCATTGCCTCCGGTCATTCAGGTTCGGTTAAAGCCGTGCCAAAGTCGAGAAATTCCCACAGGCTCTTACCACCCAATAAAGACCTCTGGAGATTTTCCCAATCAGAGATGAATGTCAAGGGGGTTTTCAAGAGAGCATTGACGACTCTTTCTTCATGGTGTAAGGTCCTGAGCGTGTGATTTTACCTCACTCGTAGCAACCCTGATAGACACAGCGTTCAGAGGGGAAACCTTTTCGGCCTTTCTCTAACTACTTCAAGAAACCTCAAAATCCAGTGCCTGCCATGATGAAAGAAAAGGATCGCTTTGACAAAAGGTTTGCGAGGATGAGGGCGGACCGGGAGCGATTGCGGAAAGAGATCGTCCTGCTCCGAAAGGGAAACCAAGAAGCCGCGAGAGAGCTGAATCAGAGAGAGACCCTTCTGCACGGCCTGCCTTTGGGAATCATGGTCCTTGAGAAGGCAAGAATCGTGGAAGCGAACGAGTTCATTCTGGACCGTCTCGGGTATTCCATGGAGGAGATAGCTGGGCAGCCTTTCTCTGATTTTGTTCATCCCCGCCTGAAGAACGTCATCCGAGACTTCCAGAGGAAACGCGCTTCGGGAAAATGGGCGCCCGAGGAGTACGAGACAGACCTCGTGGGGAAGAACGGCGACGTCCTGAGTTGTGATGTGAGGGTCAGAAAGGTGCACAGAAGAGGACGAACCGCCTTTCTTTTGATGCTCACCCCAAGTGAAGAGCGCAAGAAAAGGGAAAAGGATCTGGTGGAGTCGAGGAAAAGGGAATCTCTCTGCCGCATGGCCCAGAAAATCCTCCGGTGCTTCGAGCCCGATGGGAAGAGAAGCCTGGCCAGCATAACAACGGCTCTGGGAAGTTATACCAGAGAGGCTCTGGACCCTTCACAGAAGTCTCTCATAGACCTGAGAAAAGTGGTGAAGGAGGTGGTGGCGTGTCTCGGCCCAGAGGTGAACGACTCTGCGGGAGTGAAAGGCTCGGGGATCAACTTCAAGACCTACCTCAGAACCGTATCTCCCGTGGAAGGGAATCCCGGAGAAATACAGGAAATGCTCTCACAGGTCATGTCCAACGCGGTAGAAGCAATGCCGCAGGGAGGAGACCTCTATTTGAGCATTGAAGAAAACGCGGGGCAGGCTCACGTCTATGTCCAGGACAGTGGGGTGGGAATCGCCCCTGAGATCATGGACAAGGTCTTCGACCCTTTTTTCACCACCAAGGAAGACGGCACACCGGGCTTGGGCCTGTGTGTGGCCCGGGCCATTGCCAGGAGGCACAAGGGAACCCTGGAACTCTCCAGCAAGAAGAACGAGGGCACGGTGGTGAGCATCCGGCTTCCGCTGGCAACAGCAGCCCCGAGAAAGGGGCGGAAAAAGAGGAAAGCCAACGAGGTGTCCGTGCTGCTGCTTGAGGAGGACGGGATGATCCGCGACCTTCTCTACAAGATGCTCGATCACCGAGGATACAGGGTGAGCACAGCATCAACAGGGCATGAGGCGCTTCAGCAGATCGAGAGAAAGGTTTTTGATCTAGCCATTTTGGGATCCGGGACTCCGGGCATGAAGGTTCAGAATCTCGTCAGAGCGCTAAAGAAGAAAAACACAGGACTGAAGCTGGCGTTGATCACTGAAGGTGAGGGGCCGGAGGGCAAATCCAAGGAAAAAGATCCGGCCGTCGATTTCTTGATCCAGAAACCCATTGACATGACAAGCACTCTGGCGAAATTGTCCGAGCTGCTCGCAGGCTAATATGGACAGCCCTTTCACACCGCTGGCCGACCGGATGAGGCCCAAGAGAATCGAGGAGATGAAGGGACAGGACCATCTCCTGGGCCCGAATTCCGTGCTCCTCCGGGCGATCCGGTCCGGCCGTGTCTTTTCCGTGATCCTGTGGGGACCTCCGGGGTCCGGCAAGACCACGCTGGCCAAGCTGATTGCCCAGTACGCTCAGAATCCCTTCGAGGCTTTTTCGGCAGTGACTTCCGGCGTGAAAGAACTCCGGCAGGTCATTGACGCAGCCGAAAGAACGCGGAACCTCACAGGGAAGCCCACCATCCTCTTTGTCGATGAGATCCACCGGTTCAACAAGGCCCAGCAGGACGCTTTCCTGCCCTATGTCGAGAAGGGAGTGATCGTCCTTGTCGG
>Ga0172375_10007721_pt1 | contig 14664 bp, 18 predicted proteins | sample LakKiv1m_FD_114537 | JGI IMG/M metagenome (GOLD analysis project Ga0172375, IMG submission 114537) | Freshwater microbial communities from Kabuno Bay, South-Kivu, Congo - kab_092012_11.1m | ecosystem: Environmental > Aquatic > Freshwater > Lake | place: Democratic Republic of the Congo... | reverse complement strand
TAAACAGGCAATTTTACTTGGTTCTCCCATGATAGTATAACCCATCTCAATTACGGGTCTGTGTCTAAGTGGATGGTCTGGGTCACGCTGAAAACGTAATCTTTTAGTTCCACTTTCATAAGTCAGAACTGTTGCTTCAGCCATATATTGTTCAACGGTCTTCGGTTCCGGAGTAGCTTTAGTACATCCAGCAGCCCACATTAAAGGCACTGCCAATAAAGCACATAATGTTTTTCTCATAGTCATTTTAATCATACCTCAATTCTTTTTTAGAGAATAGAAGAGGTTTCTATTTATAAACTTTATGTTTATTTACTACTCTAAAGTAAACACTAATCAAAGAAAAGCATTTATATACCCAAAAATTAACCTTAACTAAAAGAGGAATAAAGATGGTATTAAGAGAACAAGACAAACATTTTCTGTGGTCGCTTACTGCTGCTCTGGGAGTAATCCTTGCTTGGAAAGGATTATGGGAAGGATGGTATGAGATACCCACTATAGGCAACGAATGGGTAGCCTTATTTGTAGGATTCGCTATACTTACCTTCTCGGGAATAATCTTCAAAGAATTCGATCCCTTAGGCAGTTTAGATAAATCAGTAAATAGAGTTGCTCACTATGTGCACGGTCATCCTAAGAAAGAACTTTTTGAAATAAAGTATCATGATAAAGTCTTGAAGAAAGATGTGACAATCAGAGCGGAACGCCTAAAACATATCGAAAGAGTAAGCTTAGTAGTTGAACACGAAAAAGGTAATCAGGAAGTGTTTATCCCCTTACATCGTATCAACGAAGTATTGTATCGGGGCAAGACGTATTGGAGGCTCTAAGCATGATCCAACTAAACAGCGAAACGCTCAAACATTACTTCTGGGCCATTCTTGGCTTACTGGGAGTTGTTTTATTCTGGGCAGGACTCTGGGACGGAGTAGGAAATTTGTGGTACCTCCAAAACCCCTTAATCAGTTTGATCGCAGGACTAATTATATTAGCATCATCGGGGTTAATCTTGAAAGAGTTTGATCCTTTAAAACAAGAAGAACAGAGAACTAGCGCTGCCTTGCATGCGGTACATAAACATCCCCAGAAGCACGAATTTCATATCAAGTTTCACGACCACCTGCAAAAGAAGGACGTTATTTATGAAGCAAAACATCTGAAACAGATTGAGAAAGGATTTTTGGTGTTTGTGATGAAAGAGGGGAAAGAAGTTTTTATGCCCATGCATAGAGTTAAAGAAATCCTGCATAAAGGAAAATCATACTGGAAACATGGTTAATCACAGACAGAAAAAGAAGGGTATCACTCCATTAATGGCCACTCTGTTACTTATTTCTTTTGCCGTAGCTATCGGCGTAGTAGTGATGAACTTCGGAGCAGCGGAAGTAGAATCTAACGCTCAATGTCCGGTCCAGATCGGACTAAAGTTAGCCATAATTGGTGGCCAAGATCAAATATGTTACGATTCGGCTAAGAAAGATGTAACCTTCACTCTAGAAAACGGGGTAAACATCAAAGTAGAAGGGTTAATCTTTAATGCTATCGGTAGCACTAAAGCTGAATCTTATGAGTTAAACGAAGCGAAGATGATCAAAGCGGGCAATTATCTCGGCCATGTGACTTACGATTCTGCGGTTAGTGGAACCATCAAACAGATTAAGATTACTCCTAAAATAAACTTATACGATGCAGAACAGATCTGTACCGAGCAAGCCTTAGTGATAGAAAATATTAGGAATTGTTAAAAAAAGAAAAAATTAATTTGGTATGTAACCAAATTCTATTTTCACTTCTGGAACTACCCAATCGATATGCACGGGCACATCATTCTTTCCACCTAATCCAGCACTACAACCGTTAGCGAAATGTGCTGAACCGATAATCTTTTCTGCGGTAAGCGCGCTCCAGCCATGCTTCTTAATATAAGCAGCATCAATCTTGTGATTAGTGCCTATCCCTAGTTCCGCTAAAATATCAAAATTCTTGCCCTCGAAAACTAACGGAGCAATTTTCTCTTTAATATAAGTCTTAGCTCTAGCATCTGAACTTTCTATATTTACAAAACGACCATTTTTGATATGAAAAGTTAGCTCATACTTCAAAGGAAATGGACCGCCCCATCCCTTCGGTACAGTAAGATAGCCATTAGACTTACCTAAATGCTTAGGGACACAACACACTTCTCCTGCCGGCAAATTGGCGAGATCTTCAGGCTTAGCAATTATTCCGGTTTCTCCCGGATGAACTATCTTTGAGTCAACTTCAACTATCAGATCAGTCTTTCTACCGGTAATATGAACAAACTTGCTTCTTTTTAGTTTTAGATAAATTTGTTTTCCTCTCTTAGCTAGCTCTTGAGGATTAGCACACATCGGTCCATTTGGGGCAAACATGTTTAAAGTGAAACCGGGCATACTCGCTACCCTACTTCCCCTTTTCAGTAGCTGTTTAGTGAAAGGGGTATGGGTTAAAGAATAGGCCGTCGGCATGAAAACAATCGAAGGATGATCTTCAAACACTAAATCGTATACTCCCTTAGGCACATCTACTCCGTTTCTGGCTACGCTAGGAGTATAACTCAAAAGACCCACCTCAATTCCTGCTTTCTGATAAACCTCAAACATAGCTCGACAGACCTGATGAGAAATATCAAAATTATTCTTAGTCTCTTTACCTAATTGCTTAGACCACACTTGCTGGATAATCAGAACTTTCTCTCCATTATGATAGTTTAGATTATTTTTAAGAGTTCGAAGGATGATAGAGTTTACGGAAGTCATTATAAAGAGAGAATAAAAGGTGGTTTAAATATTTATAGAAAGACTTTTTAACTGTTAAAAAGTAAAACTTATTTCTGAAGAACAATAATCTTTAAATAAACATTCCTACTACTATAAGGTATGCCTTTCTGTAAAAAATGTGGGTATCCTTTAGAATATGAATGTGATGAAGGCCACCAATACTTACAAGATTGTCCCTTCTGTAAATCGTACGAGAGTATTCCTCGGGGAACAAATCAATTATTAAGGATAAGAAACAGCACCGGATATGATATAGGGGTGTATTTGAGATATAGATATGTTCATAGAGGAGAAGAAGAAGTTCTAATCTCCCCCACCAAAGGATATGAAAAACAGTATGTTGAGAAACCAGTGTGGTACCCTCAAGAAAATTGGTTACATTACAATTTCTCTAATGGAGAAATTAGCAGTTTGCTTGACGATGGTTGGACAATACAAGCAGATATGATTAGAATTTGGGCTGAATCAACCCGTGGCCGGTACGTATGGGAGAAATACAAAAATGTCGCCTTGAGAATTGGAGAAGTAAACGAGCAGAAAAAAACTTTTATTCATATCTTCAATTAGATAGTGAAATATTTAAATAGCTTCTAAATATACATTGATTATGCAAGTAGAAATTGACCTAAACAAATCCGTGGACGAGAATGCCGGAGTATACTTCGATCTAGCTAAAAAAGCTAAAAAGAAGATTGAAGGAGCCCAAAAAGCAGCAGAAGAAAGCAAAAGAAAATTAGAAGAGTTGCAAGACAAAGAACTCCAGTTCCAAGAAGAGGAGCAAAAACGGCAAGCAAAAAAAGAGATTAAAAAAGAATGGTATGAGAAGTTCCATTGGTTTATTTCTTCAGAAGAGTTCTTATGCATCGGAGGAAAAGATGCTACTTCCAACGAGATCATCATTAAGAAACATCTTGATCCAGAAGACCTAGTGTTTCATACTGAACTTCCGGGATCACCTTTCTTCCTGATTAAAGGTGGACAGAAGTGTGGAGAAGCTACCAAAGAAGAAACCGCTCAAGCCACAGCTGCGTATAGTAAATCCTGGAAAGCTATGCACACTCAAGGAGATGTATTTTACGTCTTGCCAGAACAAGTGACTAAGGAAGCTAAATCAGGAGAGTATATTGCTAAAGGAGCATTTATGATTTACGGCAAGAGAAACATTATGAAACCTAAAGTGGAAATGGCCATCGGAGTAGTAGAAGGTAAAACTATCGGCGGACCGGTTGAGGCGATAAAAGCGCAGACTAGCAATTATGTTATCCTTATCCCCGGTAAAGAGAAGAAATCAGATTTGGCCAAGAAGATCAAGTTCCGACTTAAAGGCGGAGACTTAGATGATATTGTTACCTTCTTACCCGCAGGAGAAGGAGATATTAAAAAAGAGAAGTAGATAATTATTATAATCTACTCTTTAAAGTATTCATTCTTCATCAATAAAGCATCTCCTTCAATATTCGGAGATTCAGAGATAACGACACCTTTAATTTTGAACTCTTTCCAGGCTTTGATTAAATCAGTATAATTTAAATCTGATTCATGCAAGTTCAGATGATTTCTTTCTCCTTTTTCAGAATATTCTATCCCGGAAACATGAATATGCATGTTATGCAAAGCTTCTCTACCTTTAGCTTTTTCTATCTCGGTTAACATTGCTCGAAATTCGGGAAGAGTATTATTCTTTCCTCCCGTGCGAGCATGAAGATGGGAAAAATCAATACAAGGCAAGACTTGTTCTACTTCTTGAGATAAACGAAGAATTTCTTTCAAATCTCCCCATTGTGTACCTTTACCGGTAGTTTCTGGACGGATCCATAAAGTATGCCCTTCATTCTGAAGAGCATTAATAATTTCTTTCATGGAAGACTTAACTTTCTGGTAAACATGTTCCGGATCGGCTTTCATATAATAAGCAGCATGAAAAGTCATACTGTATGCCCCACAAAGAGAAGCTATCTTCGCGGCATGGCATATCCTTTTCTTGCTAGCCAGAATAGTTTCCGAATCAGAATTAAGATTAATGAAATATTGGCCATGGCAAGTCAAGGCCACATCGTTCTGAAAAGCAGCTTTCTTTATTTCCGGTGCCTTTTCTTCAGAAATAAAGATCTGTCGGACAAACTCCAATTCCATCGCTTCTAAATTGATCTTCCTTACTTGAGGAATACCTTCTAGAGGTCCTCTAGCTAGAGAAGATAAAGGTGATCCTGCCGTACCAAAACGCAGTTTGTCCATGGATAGATAAAGAAGGATTATCTATAAAAACTTAACTTATATTACTTCGGACCGGACTCAAGTAACCTTTATATACTAAAAACCATTACTTTTACCTTATGCCTTCAAAAAAGATAGATGCAGAATCAGTGTTGGGTAAACCGTTAAGAGTCAAGTATAAGGATGTGTTTGACCTGAAGGCGTTCTATGAATCCTTACATGAATGGTTGCAACATTATGGATGGAAAGATTTAGAAGACGGAGAAGACCATTGGGAGAACCTCTATGCGGAAAGAATCGATCGCAACGGCAACAAAGAAATTTGGATTCAGTGGCGCCCGTTTAGAACAGCAGAAGGCGGACCGTTCAATTACTATCTAGATTTTAATTTTCACGTGTTAGGACTAAGTGGGGTAGAAGTGGTTAAAGAAGGAATTAAGATGAAAGTCCATAAAGGTGAGATGGAACTAAACATTGACGCTAAGATTGAACGAACTTACGTTAAAGAGTTTGAGAAGAATGCGTTTCTGAAAGAGATCTTAGACCTGTTCAACCGCCGTGTTTATCGTCAGGAGTATGAAGAACGTAAGAAAGAGTTGTATCAAGAGGTGTACATTTTACAGAACTTTATCAAGCAATGGTTCAAGCTGAAGAGATATCTACCGTATGAAGAAACTAAAGGTTTCTTTACTTCCTATGCCTGGCCCAGCCATTTGAAAGAGTAAGGTTAATAAATTAAGGTCTTATTTTCTTGTTCTATGCCCCAGTAGCAGAGTAGGTCAATTACGGTTGACGACCGTAGTGCGCTTCACTTCGCTCAGCAGCACAAACAACGCCCCTGTAGCATAGTAGCTATTGCGTTTGACTTGTATTTTAAAAAAAGTCATCAAAAGGTCGGGAGTGCAATTCTCCCCAGGGGCTTATTCCTCTTCTAACTATCTCTCCTTAGCCAAAACCCGAGAACGATCTCTTTTCAGGTAAGATAGCTCTGCTTTTAAATCCTGTATTTGGGCTTCATACAAGTCCTTCTTAACAGGATTAGTTTTAATCATTCTTTTCAGATGAGCAATCTTCATTTCATATCCTTCTATTCGCTCATTTAATCTCCTTAACGGAGTTAACTTCTCTTTTCCAAATAAAGCAGAAAATATTCCCATGTTAATACCTCTTTACACTTCTCGGTTCATTAGTAATCTTTGGCTTTAACCGTTCCGGAATCTGCGGTTTCTTCTCTCCCATAAAACAATTCTTACACAAGTATCCTACTCCTTTGCCTACCCAGACAGTGCTTCCAAATTTGGTTACAGAATAAACTTTTTTACAAGAGTTACAACGAAAAAAACCATCCGGTACCCCTTGTACTAAACTAATCACTTCCGACTCTTTCTCAAACTTATCCTTGCCGAACAACTTCTTAAGCATGTTTTATCATCTCTTTTTAAGTTGAATGAAAAATCTCTAGCGTTACTTAGATATAAAGGTTACGGATGTTTGGTCGAGCAGATCTTAGGGAAATAATTGTAATAAATTATGTAGATCATATTCTTTCATAAAGCACCTCATAATAATAAATATGATTGGTTAAAGGATAATCTCCTCCCCGCAGAACCTCTATCAGAAGAATGGGATTATTATTCTCAGTTTAGATAGTTAGTCTTTTGCTGCCGAAACATTTAAAAATCTCTTCTCTTTTAAAGCTAAAATAAATGATAGATGTGATATCATTTCTGGGTGTTTAAATATGGACGAACAATTAAAAACGGGTACTACTACTGTAGGTCTGTTCTGTAAGGACGGAATTGTCCTTGCTGCAGACAAGCGCGCTACTGCCGGCAACATGATTGTGGATAAAAGAGCAGATAAAGTGCACATCCTTTCCGAGGACATGGCGGTTACCATGGCCGGAATGGTCTCTGATGCCCAATTATTAATCAAGTTGATCAAAGCGGAACTTAAGCTCAAAGAAGTCCGCACCGGTAAAAAGCCTAGCGTTAAAGAAGCAGCCAACCTTTTAGGGGGACTATTATATACAAACATCCGTCAGATGGGCGGAGTAGCCCATTTCCTATTAGGAGGAAAAGATAGTAGTGGAGTTTACTTGTACGACTTGTTCCCTGACGGAAGCGTAACCAAGATTAAAGATTATATCTCTTCCGGGTCCGGATCAGTTTTCGCTTTCGGAGTATTAGAGACACAGTATAAGCCAGAACTGACCGTGGCAGAAGGAGTGAAATTGGCAGTAAGGTGTATCAATACTGCACTTCAAAGAGATAGTGCTTCTGGGAACGGAGTGGATGTAGTTACAATCACGGATAAAGAAGTAAAAAAAGTATTACAGAAAGAGTTAGAATATTCCTTAATCTAATTCTTTTAGTATTACTTACTTTTTCGTTTTAGATAAAGTGGTCCTTCTGTTGGACTGATAACAAACTTAAATTTTAGAGAGAGAGGTTTACTAAACCATGCCAGATATTTTGAAAGAGATTATTAAGACCCTGCCGGAAGGAAAGATTTCCGACGGTGCTTTTGAAGGAGCAAATATTGTTGTATACACTAAAGACAAGAAATACTTCTTAGACAATGAAGGAACCATCAAGACGGCAGTACAGCAGTTCAAGAAAAGGATTGAGTTGCGTCCGGACCCTTCGTTATGTATGGAACTAGAAAAGGCAGAAAAGGAAATAAAAAAAATCATTCCGGAAGAAGCAGGGATACAAGAACTTATCTTCGATCCTCCCCGTTCTCAAGTGATTATCCATGCCGACAAGCCTGGGGTAATCATCAGTAAAGACAGTGAATTTTTAAGAGAAATCCGTAGTAAAACTATGTGGGTCCCCTTAGTCAAAAGAATTCCCCCTATCCGTTCAAAACTGATTGAAAGTATTCGCTCTGTTTTATATGAACATGCTGACTACCGTAAAAAATTCTTAGATAAAACTGGCCATCGTGTTTATGATGGGTGGTTGAGAGAGAAAAAACACGAGTGGGTTAGACTATCTTTCTTAGGAGCAGGACGACAGGTAGGAAGAAGTTGTTTATTATTACAGACACCAGAATCAAGAGTATTGTTAGATTGTGGAATAGATCCCAGCGAAGAAGGACCTGAAGCGTATCCTTATTTAGATGCACCTGAACTAAATATTGGTGAACTGGATGCAGTAATCGTCTCACACTCGCATTTAGATCATTGTGGATTGATCCCTTACTTGTTAAAGTATGGATACAAAGGACCGATCTATTGTACTGAACCTACCCGAGACGTCATGGCTTTATTGCAGTTGGATATGGTCAAGATTCAGAAAGGGGAAGGTAAAGATTCTTTGTATGATACGGAAGAAATCAGAGAGATGGTCTTGCACACTATCTGTTTAGAGTATGACGAAGTTACGGACATCACCCCAGATATCCGTTTGACATTCTATAATGCCGGACATGTGTTAGGCAGCGCTATCTCTCATTTCAATATCGGCAATGGATTGCACAACCTTATTTATACCGGCGACTTAAAGTATGCTCGCACCAACGTGTTAGAACCGGCCAACACCCAATTCCCTCGAGCTGAAACCCTAATCATGGAATCTACTTATGGTGGAAAAGATAACATCATGTCTGAGCAGGAAGCTGACGATTATATGGTTAAAGTCATCCAAGATACTTTTGCCAGAGGAGGAAAAGTGTTAATGCCCGTACTCGGTTCAGGAAGAGCTCAGGAAGTCATGATCATCGTAGAACGATTGATGCGAGAAGGAAAGATTCCCCCATCTCCGGTATACTTAGATGGAATGTTGTGGGATATAACTGCGATTCATACCGCTTATCCGGAATTTCTAAACCGAAACATTCGTCAGGAAATCTTTCATAAAGAGAATAATCCGTTCATGTCCCCCATCTTCAAAAGAGTAGGGTCACAGAAAGAGCGTAAACAAATCATGCTGGAAGAAGGACCTTGCCTGATTTTAGCTACTTCCGGTATGTTAGCTGGTGGACCATCAGTAGAGTATCTAAAAGGTTTAGCAGAAGGAAGCAAACATTCTTTAGTATTCTCCTGTTACCAACCTCCCGGCAGTTTAGGTTACAGGATCAGAAGTGGAGAAACTGAACTGATGATGCGTGATGAGGGCAAGCAACAACACTTAAAGATTAACTTAGAAGTGCATAAAGTAGAAATTACTAACCATTCTGACCGTAAGCAGCTGATGAATTTCGTCAAGCGTTGTAACCCTCAGCCCAGAAAGATCTTGGTCTTGCACGGAGAATCAACCAGATGTCTAGACTTAGCCAGTTCTATCCACAAGCAGTTTAAGATCGAAACTACTGCTCCTAAGAACCTAGAAGTGGTTAGGGTTAGATAATTATGAGTTTTTATTTTTCTTTTTTGGGGGTTACTTTTTAGCTTTTAACATTCCTTCCAGAACTTTTTGTTTCTGAAACAACACGTTCAGCTGGGCGGCATCTTCTGCACATAATTCATACACATTGCCTAAAGTTAAAGTAAAAGCCAGTCTGGGAACGTAAGGATGAGTGAACACTTTACTATTCTGGCCCAGACTTAAAGTAATAATCTCTCGAGTCAATATCGCCCCGGTCTTCTTACGTACAACCTCTATGGGCACGAGAGTACTTTCTTCTAGACAATGGTTCGGTGCGGCCAGAACTGTCCAGTCCAAGGCTCCCGCTCCGGTATAACTACCTTCATTGATTTTCACCGTGTATAACTCCTCATCGCTAGTGAGCATCTCCACATTATAGAAGTTGCACACTTTACTGCAAGAAGATAAAGGAAGAGTGTATAAGCTAGATATGTTAGAACATTTCCCGTTGATACATTTAGATTGTCCGCATTGACGGTGATCTAAACAAGAATGAGTAAGGTCAGTTTGGTTAACTACCACTTGTTTCTCTTCTTGATCACACTTCCCGTTTTTGTTCTCATCTAAACAACAACCGTTCTTTTCCGGGTTAAGGATATGAGGCGGGGTACATTCTACAGTATATGTGACTTCTCCGGAAGTTGCATTCTTGCTTCCTCCGATCAGTTTCTCGAAATAGATGGCTTTACCAACCGAACTGTTCAAGAAAAAGACCAACCCGACAATTAACAAGATACTCACTCCAATAATAGCTAACACTTTATTTCTTTGGATATTAGAATCCGTTAGGGGTGAAGAGGGAGCTTTTCTAACTTTGGAAGATTGAACTCCTTGAAGAACTTCTTGATAGGCCTGATTAATCTCTTCTTTCAGCCAACCCGTTTCCATTAATTTCTGGGTTATATGAGAATATCTTCTTCCTAAGCGAAGATTATCACGAATGTATGTCCTGATTTCCGGATGAGAGCTTTTCTTTTCCATTCCTCTTTTCAAGAAGAGGTTAATCTCTGCATTTATATACTTTATTATGAACTAATGAACCAATGAAAGAAGAGAAAAAAGAAAAATCTAATCTAAAAACTGTTTTCTTACTCTAGAAGCCCAATAGTTCTTCAACTCGTCGAAGACGTTGATGCTTTCAGTAATATGGTTAGTTATTTCTGTGATGTTCTTCTCCCCGCCTAACTGGTCTTCTACGAACTTCAGCTCTTCAGCCATTTTTCGAGTGGAAACAACAATACTGCGAGAGTATTCCTGGAAAGAAGGGTTCTGTAAAGGAACAGCTTCAATCCTAGCTGCTTCTTTTTCAAGGATGGTTCTGCCGTCCCGAATCTTAGAGTAGAAATTCCTAAAATCAGAGATGGTTGCCCTAGCCCATTTTTTCTGCTGTGCGCGCACTAATTCCGGTCGGAACTCGTTGTCGACGTAAGAAAGAACTGCGCTAACTCTCTCCCAAAGCATATCCTTGTTTTCTTTAAGTTCTGCCTGAACTATCGGTTCTTCCACCGGCACTTCTTTTCCGAATAATCTGCTGAAAAATCCCATCTTAATCCTCACATCTAGTTATGTACTTTTTTTAAGCTTATTTTTAGGCTATTTTGAGTTTTAAATACTTTTTGGTGTTGGAGAGGATAGATTGAACCTAAAACTTTATAAAAAAAAGAAACAGTTTGTTCAATTATGCCAGCATCGCATAAACCTTTGGGCAAGCCAAATGTTTAATCGAAATCCGCTCAAGTGGGGCGTTCCTGCGGAAACCCCACGACAAAAGAGATTTCAGCGATACTGACAACCACGCCAGCATCGCATAACCCGGTATTGCGTCAGTCTTGAACAGATTTTTGCCGAAAAATCTGGTAAAAGCGTGGGCGACATGCGCTTCGCTTAGTCCCCCTCGATACTAAAGTTAAACGGCAAAGATTAAGTTAACTGATCCCTCTGGGATTCCCGGTTCAAAGCAAGTCATAACTAAATTATGCTTGAAGAAAGTCCGGGTGCTGGCGCTTTTTATCTTTCTTCAGAAATCTTTAAAATATACTCTTATTCTAATCCATCTATGAAACATGACATGCATCTTGATCCGCTTCCTTTCGAAGAGATGGCTTTAGGCTATAAAACCATTGAATCCAGAGTGAATGATGAAAAGAGACAAAGCGTAGAAGTAGGAGACACGATTACTTTTTACAGAAGACCAGAGAATAAAGATAAAATCTCAGTAAGAGTTATAGAACTGCATCGCTATCGTTCCATCGCAGAGCTGGTCGAGGCCACTCCTTTAAGATACTGGGGACCAAGATATCATTCTAAAGAAGAATTGCTTCAAGGCAAATGGTATTATAGCGAAGAAGAAATAAAGAAGTATGGGATGCTCGCCATCATCGTAGAAAGAATTAACCTTTAGACTACCTAAAAGCTTATTAAGCCTTTTCCCTTATGTTTTGACTATGACTGATTTAGAAAGTGTGATTTGGAACAAGATTTTAGAACTTCAAGGACACGACGGAAATTCCGAAGGAGTAGAAGTCCCCTTCTTGACTGATGTCATCGCACGGTATGTTCCATCACGCGGTGTAGGCGGAAGAACATTATACGAAGCAGTGCAGAAAGAATTAAGCCACGAAATTCCCACTGAAGAATATCTTCCCACATTAAAGAGACTATTCTCAGAAGGATATGAAAGAGAGGGTAAAGTGTGTACGGCTATCCCTTCCGTTCAAGGAGACACCCCTGTTTATCATTATCACATTCATAGAAAAGGAACAGCTATCGCTCCTTGTTTTAAGGTTGGGAATCAAAACATCCTTCTAATAACAGAAATTCCAGAAAGATACCGTGAACTACTTGCGGAGTTAGACCGAACTTTAGAAAATAGTTAGCCATTTACTGATATTCTTGCTGACGGGGTATCAAGAAACCGTTCAAGGTATGATAAGTTTGAGAAAGGCTTTTCTTAATCGTTCCTTCTTTTTTAACTTCTTCTAAATGTTCTCTCAATAACTTTTCCTGACAATATTGTAAATCCTTTTCAAACTGCTTTTCCAGTTCTTGGGCTAAAGCAGTATTGGCAAAGAAGAAATTTATCTCACAATTCATAGACAGGCTAAGATAATCCAAATTAGACGAACCAATGGTACCATATTTTCCATCTACACTTAAGGTCTTAGCATGGATGAAAGTTACTCCGGGTTTGTTATAGAGAAATAAACGTGCTCCTCTGGCTAAGATTTTCTTAAAACAAGCTTGGTTAAGAGCATCAGAAGAACTATGGTCAGTACGCAACGGCAACATTACCTTTACTTCTACTCCCCTTTCTACCGCTTTGCCTAATTCACGGATGAACTTTCTTCCGGGAAAGAAATAAGGATTATTTAGACATATGCTTTTCTCCGCACTTCTGATCAGCTTGATATACTCGTCTCGGATAGCATGTTCCCTAAAAGAAGGGGCGTTTGTCAGCACCTTAAACCCCTTTCTCTGTGATGGCTTAGATACTGCTTGTTTAGATTCTGACCTCCACTCTTTAGCTTTCTCCCGACGTTCCTGATTGATCTTACTCAAGTAGTTCCATTCATAGTTTCGACATTATGAAAGCATCTCGCGATAAGAAGTCACTAGTTCCAGTACCGGAGAGCCCACTAAACATAGATGAGTGTCACGGGTATAACGATCGTCATCACTAAGATTAATTCCCCCTAAATAAGCAATTTTTTCATCGATAATACACAGTTTCCGATGATCACGGCAAAACAGAGAAATCAAAGGATGACGTAATACTGAGAAAGCAGGATATTTAAAAAAAGTGTGTCGAGGAGGATTAAAAATATGAATCTCTACTCCTGCTTTCTTCATTTCTTCTAGGAGTCCACTTCCTTTATAGTATAAAGCTATACTTCCCACTCCGTCGAACATTAACACTACCCGCTTAGGACTATTTGGTTGAGAGGAAAACTCTCTAGCCTTATCAGTAAGAGCTTTAATGATATATTTTCCCACTGTGTCAGGACCGAGCGTATACGCTTCGATTAATACTAAAGATTGCGCAGAGCGAATACTTTTTTCCAATTGAGCATAATATTCCTCCGCTTGGAAGAACATTTTTGCGGAATAGGAATGATCATTTAGGTCATACTCTAACCCCATCCTTTCCTTGGCGGAGAGATGGGCTCCATAACGCTGCTTCATCAGCTCAGCTACGGTGAGTTTGAGAGGTTCGAGCCTTTTCAAGCTGACCAGCAAACCGGTTAAATATTGTTCTCCCTGCTTCAAGAGCAAATTAGCATTCTGCCAGTCAGGTTCCCTTTTTCCGATCTCCTTGATTAATTTCCCGTCCGGCCATCCAATGATAGTTAAGAAAAGACCTTCATCAGTATCAATCTGGGTTTTTATCTTTTCCAATCGGACAATCTCTTCTTCCTTATTTTCATCATGCAAAACCACTTCAATCCGCTTAAGTTGATCATCGAGCCTTTCTCTAAAGCGATGAATCCTTCTTTCGACTAAAGATACTCGGTTTTCCTCATGTTCTACCTTTTTCCGAGAACGATTCATTAAAGCGTTGTAGATACTACGTTTGACCACCCTCAGTTTTTGGTTCTGAAGAATCTTAAAAATAGTTAAAAGATGAGAGATCTCTCCTTCCAGCGAAGAGACTTCTTTAGCTTCTCTCATCACCCAAGTAATTTCTCGATGCAAAACTCTATCTAAACTTTTAGTGGATTTAACATTCATATCTTGAGAATAGAATAAAACAGAATAAAAAGGTTTCTAAATAGAAGTTAATCTTCTTCTTTCAAAAGTATTATATAACCCCACTATCTAATCTTACCTATGATTGTTACTGAAATACTTTCCTGGATCGGCCAATTAGCGGTGCAAACCATCTCTACTCTTGGTTATGGTGGTGTTTTATTGTTCATGGCTATGGAAAGTATGATCTTTCCTGTACCTTCGGAATTAGTAATGCCTTTCGCTGGATTTCTCGCTGCACAGGGAAGATTCTCTTTCTGGCTAGTGATCTTGTTCAGCTCTTTAGGTAGCATAATCGGTTCACTAATCTCGTATTACATTGGTAAATATGGGGGAGAAGTCTTAGTCAGGAAGTACGGAAGATACCTTCTTCTAAATGAATATGATTTACAGAAGACCCATGAATGGTTCCAACGTAAAGGAGAGTTGACCATCTTTACCAGCCGTTTTATTCCGGTAGTTAGACATCTTATCTCTATTCCTGCCGGTATCGGAGAAATGAACGTAAAGAAATTCTTGGCTTACACTTT
>Ga0172375_10007720_pt1 | contig 14665 bp, 6 predicted proteins | sample LakKiv1m_FD_114537 | JGI IMG/M metagenome (GOLD analysis project Ga0172375, IMG submission 114537) | Freshwater microbial communities from Kabuno Bay, South-Kivu, Congo - kab_092012_11.1m | ecosystem: Environmental > Aquatic > Freshwater > Lake | place: Democratic Republic of the Congo... | reverse complement strand
CCATGCCACCACGGTGCCCCCGTAAAGGTTCAGGCCATTGAAGCTGTTGCTTCGCGTGAGAGTCACGGCCCCGACGCCGTGCTTGTTGAGCGCCCCCGCCCCTGTCGTGTTGGCGTCGAACTGGAGCACCACGCCCGAGGCATTGTGAAACAGGTCGGTCGTGGTCTGGAAGGCAATGACTCCAACGTTGCCATGACCCAAGCGCACACGCGCCAACCCGGCCGTGCTGTTATCCAACGTGATCGTGGCGTTGGTCGCCCCGCCGTTGAAAAGAAGATTGGCCCCGTTGGTGCCGTTGATCGTCGTGCGCGTCCGAATGTCGAAAACGTTGTCCGCCCCGCCGGTCAAATTCGCACCGAAGACGATGCCGCGGATCTGACGTTGCGCACCGAGAAACAGCGTGTCGGCTGTCCCCACATTGGTGTCGAAGACCAACAGTGTGTCGTTGATGAAAGCCGGCGCCATGTCCCCGACCCAGTTCGACGCGGTGCCCCAACCGGTTGTGGCACCGCCGCCTTTCCAAGAGTAGACCACAGGTGGAGAAGCAACGGGATCGCCCAACGCCGCAGGCTCCGCCAGCTGGAACCATGAAGGATACGGACGGTCCGTCACCACCCGAACAGTTCCGCCCTCTTTGGGATAGAAAACGCCCATCTCCCGGACTGGGCCGTTGGGAAGAGCGGGATTCCATTCGGGATTCGGCACCATGCCTTGGGCCTCCGATTCAGACAAATGAGTGGCGAGCTTCGCCGCCAGTTGGCCGGTCAGGCCGGGTTGGGCGGATGCGAGGTTCGTGGCTTCCCCCGGATCGTTGGCCAAGTCGTAAAGCTCATAGGTGTTCGCGTCGAGGTTGTGGACCAGTTTCCAATTGCCATCGCGCACGGCGGACTGCGGTCCCTTGGTGCGGTAGTGCGGCAGGTGCCAGTAAACGGCGCGCGGCGATGCCGGGCTTTCGCCGCGCAGTTGCGGCATGAGGCTTTGCCCGTCGCGATGGGCGTCCGGTTGCAGGGGGAGGCCTGCAGCCTCCAGGAAAGTGGGGAACAGGTCGGTGCTGATCGTCACTGCATCGGAGACGGTCTCGGGCGTAACCTGACCGGGCCAGCGGACGATGAGCGGCACGCGGATCCCGCCTTCGTAGAGCGTGCTCTTGCCGTCGCGGTAGGGAAGGTTGCTGGTTTGTCCGGCGAGACCGCCGTTGTCGGAGGTGAAGACCACGAGGGTGTTTTCGTCGAGGTTGAGCTGATCCAACTTGTCGAGCAGGCGCCCCACCGCATCGTCGAGGTGCGACATCATGCCGGCGTATTTCTTGTTCTTGTGCCGCTCTCCCACCGGAATGTTGTCATAAAGGCTCTCGTATTGCGCCGGAGTGGCCAGAGGAACGTGCGGAGTGTGGTGGTGCAGAGCCAGCAGGAAGGGGCGGGAACTGTTCCGCTCGATGAAAGCGAGGGCCTGTGCCGTCAGCGCCTCCACGCCTTTGTCGACGTTGTTGATATCCGAGGAACTCGCGTCAAACACCTCATCGAACCCGTAGTGGCGGTGCCTGCCCTGGGTGAAAAAATCGTATTCATTTCCAAGGTGCCATTTTCCGAAGAGAGCTGTCCGGTAACCGGCGGCCCGCAGGAATTTGGCATAGGTGGCGTGCAAAGCGGAAAGCTCTTTCCAGTGGTTGGGCGGAACGAGCCGCGGATTGTCCGGCAGGCGGTCCCAAGGCAAGGCATCGGTCAGATGCAACCGGTGGGGATAGCGCCCGGTCAAGATAGCCGCACGCGTCGGCGAGCACACGGGCGAGGCGGCATAGGCACTGCTGAACCGAATTCCTTCCTGCGCCAGGCCGTTCAACCGCGGCGTAAGATGATAGTCGCTGCCGTAAACGCCAAGGTCGGCAACGCCCAGGTCGTCGGTGACAATCAGGATGATATTGGGCGGACGCTCCGACGGATTGGCGGGTGCTGTGGACATCAACGCGATCATGAGGACCGGCAGTCCGGACAATGTGAATCCGCGGAACGCGGCGCTGCCGGCGGACTTCGCCCAGGGCCGTGATCCTTTTGACGCATCCGTTCGCTTGAGGAATTTCATGATTAGGTGATAAAATTTTGGCACCGAAAGACAAACCTGCGCGCACGATGGCGTCGAGTGCGGGGGAAACCCTCTATAGCCCATCGAGGGCGAGATCTCCGATCTACGGGGAAATCACCACGAGCAGTGGAGAATTTACACTGGGCGTTCCCCAATTGCCGGCCCCTGTGCTTCACGACACCTTGAATATCGAGATCCAAGAAAGTCTGCAGCTTCAGAAACAAGAACCGCCGGATCCGGTGCGGGCGCACAAGCAACAGGACAGCCACCGCCCCGAGCAAGGTGCGTCTCCCGAGGAGAGTGAATCTCATCATAGAATTTAACCCCACAAAACCTGGCGGGTTGTCGGGGCTACGGGAACTGCCGTCATGGCATCAACCATCATAGGATTAGCTTAGTCGAATACTCCCCAACCGCGCGGACAATCCCGCCAAAATTTAGCACGTTTCCGCCGCTAGCGGGCCGTTGTGTTTCCGGCTAAGCGCAGGCAGCGGCTGCGCGTTTGGCTGAGCCGAAGACATCGCGGACGGCCTCGAGGTAGGCCATGCCGTGGACGGTGTCGGGCTCGAGATAACTGCCCTCGGTCCACTCGTTCCAGCAGTTGAGGTTGAGGATCCGGTGCGGAGCCGGTTCGCGCAACAGGCGTTCTTTCGTCTTTTCCAAGGCCTCGCGGAAGCGGTCCGGGGTGTTGCCGGAAATGGTGTTCGTGAAAGGATAACCGAAATTTCCGAATTCGTCTTGCTGGTGAGCGCGGGGACTGGAGTCCCAGCCCATGGTGACATTGGGGTAATACGGCTGGCGGAATTGCCCTTTGACCGTGTCCCAGTGCGCGAAGTATCTATCGCGCACACGGTCGAAGTCAGTCTGCAGATCGGGCAGTTCGACGTGGTGAATCCACACGTAGGAGGTCACCGAATCGAAGCCGAGGTCGTCGATCAACCGCGGCACGTTGTCGATGACCACTTCGCCGGGCAGCACGGGCTTGCCCCAGACCACGGCGTTGAGATGCAGGCCGGGGAAACCGGCGCGGCGGGTTTTTTCGCGAAACTCGTCCAACGCGGCCCGGGTACGGGCCGGCGAGTCGAAGCCGGCGAGGAGTTGGGACAAGTCGTAATAAGAGAAGTAAGGACACCCCTCGACGAGCCAGTAAGACGGATGGGTGAAGTAGCGGTCGATGACGAGATCGCAGACTTTGGCGAAAGTCGCCGGCGTAACCGCGCCGGGATAAAGCAACTCGGCGGGTTTGCCGCGGCGGTAGGGATGAATGTCGACCCAGTCGTGGTTGGCCCACATGAGGCCGAAACGCAGACGGTCGTTGTTCTCCGCCGTCAGGAACGCGTTCTCCACCGGACGATCGAGGAAAGGTCCGTCGTTGTAATAATACCAATCGAAGATGAACGCATCGATGCCATGGTCGGCGGCCGCGTCGATCTTGCGGGCCATGACCCGTGGGTCGGACTCGTCTTCGTAGCCCCAGAGCGGGACCTTCGGCTGTTGGTGGCCGGGAAAACGGGGACGGGCGGCTTTGACCAGTTCCCATTCGGTCCAATCCGGACCTTTGGTCACCGCATTGCGCGCATCGCCGGGGTGGTAGTTGCCGAAATAATAACAGGCAACCGTGAGCCCGCCCTGGCGGGAGGTAGCCACCCGGGAATGAACGCTGGGACCCCTCTTGAACATGGTGCTTCCAACATAGCCGATCGACGAAAAAAGTCCGCGACAATCCTGCCAGAACCCAGCACGATCCTGCCGATTCAACCCGGCGGGATGGGTTGGTCGAATCCGCCGCTCCGATCTTCCGACGGTGAGAGCCGTGTGCTAAGGACACTCATGGTGTCTCTAGCCACTCTTTCCAAGCACCCGCTACCTTTTCAGTGGAAGGAATGGCAGAATCCCTCTGCGGCGTACCGCGGTAAACCGTTCTGGAGTTGGAACGGCCGGCTCAAGCCCGCCGAACTGATCCGGCAGATCGGCATCTTCCGGGAAATGGGCATGGGCGGGTATTTCATGCACTCGCGCACCGGACTGCAGACGCCTTACCTCGGGCGCGAGTGGTTCGACTGCATCAATGCGTGCACGGACGCCGGACAGGCGCTCGGCCTGGAGTCCTGGCTTTATGACGAAGACCGCTGGCCGAGCGGCTCGGCCGGCGGATGGGCCACCCGGGAACTCCGGCACCGCATGAAATATCTGCGCCTGATCGTGCACGAAAACGGCGAGGCCAGAGCGTGGCCGGATGCGAAGCATTTCGTGGCGGCGTTCAGTGCCAAAGTCCGCGGGCTCGACGTCGGGCCCTACCGCCGCGTCCAACCCGGCGCCCGCGCGGCGGCCGGCGAGCAACTGCTCGTTTTTGCCTGGGAATACATGGGCGAGCATTCGTTCTACAACGACACGGCCTACCTCGACACGATGGACCGCGAGGCCACGGAGAACTTCCTGCGCGTGACGCACGATGCCTACCGCGACGCGTGCGGCGACCGCCTCGGCACGAGCATTCGCGGGATTTTTACCGACGAACCGCACCGCGGCTTTGTCTTTTGTTCCAGCCACGGACAACCCGGGGTACCGGATCCTGGGTGGACCACGCCGTGGACCCGCGCCCTGCCGGCGGCTTTCACCGCGGCCTTCGGTTACGATTTGGTCGACCGGCTGCCCGAACTTTTCCTCCGTCCGGAGGGACAGCGCCTGTCACCGGTCAAGTGGGCCTACATGGAAATCTGCCAGCGGCTGTTCCTCGAGAATTGGGCCCAGCCGATGCACGCGCGCTGCCGCGAACTCGGATTGCTGCTCACCGGACATGGGCTGCACGAGAACACCCTCGCGGCCCAGGCCGTGCCGTGCGGCTCGATGATGCGCTACTACCCGTATCTTGATTATCCCGGCATCGATATTCTCGGGCTGCACAACGAGTGTTTTTGGACGGTCAAGCAACTGACCTCGGTGGCCCGCCAGTTCGACCGCCCGTGGCTACTCTCGGAGTTGTATGGCTGCACCGGTTGGCAGACGGATTTCACCGACCACAAGCGGATCGGCGACTGGCAGGCGCTCTTCGGGATCAACCTGCGCTGCCACCACCTGAGCTGGTATTCCATGGCCGGCGAGGCCAAACGCGACTTCCCGGCCAGCATCTCGTTCCAATCCGCGTGGTATCCGGAATACGCCGCGGTCGAAACCTACTTCAGCCGCCTCCATGTCGTGCTCACGGCCGGACGCCCGGTCTGCGATGTGCTGGTGATCCATCCGGTGGAAAGCGTCTGGGCGCAAATCCATGTCGATAGCGCCACATGGCTGCAGACGACCGACCCCGAGGTGAAGAAACTCGAGAAGACCCATACCAAAGTGTTCGGCGCGCTGGCTGGGGCGCAAATCGACTTCGACTACGGCGACGAGGGACACCTCGCGGACAACGCCTCCGTCGATGTGGCCCACGCCACCCTGCAACTCGGAGCCATGCGCTACGGCGTGGTGGTCGTGGCCGGCGCGGAAACCTTGCGAGGGTCAACCCTGCGCCTACTGCAAAATTTCCGCCGGGCGGGCGGCACCGTCATCTTTGCCGGGGCGCCCCCGACTCACATCGATGCCCTCCCCTCGACGGAACCGGCGGAATTCGCCGTGGCGGGACCGACCGTACCGGTGGATGGCCCCGCCCTGGCGACCTCGGTCCGCGCACACAGTCCGGCCGCACAAAAGCTCGTGCTCGGCGAAGAGGCGGACGGTTTGTTCAGCCATGTGCGCACGGACGACGGAACCTGCACCGTGGTAGTGCTCAATCCTTCCAGCACGCGAGACTATGACACTGTCACCGTGCACCTACACCACGCGGGACCGGTGACCGAACTCGACGCCCTGACCGGACGCGTCGTGGCCCTCGAGGCGGCCACGGCGGACGATGGCGCTCTGCGCTGGGAGTCCTCGTTCCGTCCGCTGCAGGAGCGCATCTTTGTCTGTGGGGCGGAGGTGCCCGGCGCGGCCCCTGCTCCGGCGCCCCGTGCCGGGACGGCGCAAGCCCTCGCGGGTGATTTCGCCTACACGCTCGACGAGCCGAACGTTGCCGTGCTCGACACCGCGGAATTCTCCCTCGACGGCGGTCCGTGGGATGACGCGCGGGAAATTCTTTGCGTGGAAAAAGCCCTGAGCGAACGGCTCGGGATTCCGTTGCGCGGCGGACAAATGGTCCAACCATGGGCCCGTGAACCGTCGGCGGAAACGGATGGCACCCCGCTGGCTCTGCGTTTCCGTTTCGAGATCGGCAACCTGCCGCAGGGCCCCGTGCAACTGGCCCTCGAGCAACCGCACGAATTCGCCATCACGCTCAATGGTCACGTCATCCCTGCGCCGACCGGCAACGCTTGGTTCATCGATCCCTGCCTGCGCACCGTGACCTTGCCGGCGGAAGTCTTGCGGACCGGCACCAACACGCTCGAATTGCGTTGCCGCTACCGCGAGGGCGTGGACCTCGAAGCGGTCTATCTGCTGGGAGCATTCGGCGTGCGAACCGGTCCGGGTTCGCAGGTGACACTCACGGAACTGCCCGCGCGGCTCGGACCCGGTGACTGGACGCGTTGCGGTTTTCCTTTTTACTCCGGGCGCATCCGCCTGCAGATGCCGGTCGGTTCCGCCCGGCGCCTCGTGCTTTCACCTTTCGGCGCCGCCACCCTCGTGGTGAAAAACCCCGCCACCGGAAAGTCGCAGATCCTGCCGTGGGCACCCTTCGCCTGCGACATGGACGGACTTGCCGACGCGGAGGGACTGGTTGAAGTCGAGTGGGTGCTGACGCGTCGCAATACTTTCGGTCCCTTGCACCTCACCCCAAAAGAGCAGCCCGCCATCGGCCCGACCCATTTCCGCAGCGAGGGCGCGGAGTGGTCGGATGATTACCAACTCACTCCGGTCGGACTCCAACAACCGCCCATCATCGAATCATGACCCGCCGCCCCAATATTCTCTTCATCAATCTCGACCAGCTACGTTACGACTGCCTCGGCTTCACCGGCCATCCGCTGGTCAAGACCCCCAACCTCGACGCGCTCGCGCGCTCGGGTCTGCAGTTCGACTCGGCCTACACGCCGTTTCCCGTTTGCGCCCCGGCCCGGCAGACGCTGCTCACCGGCGTGATGCCCGAGCAACATGGCGGACTGTGGAACTTCGACCGCGGCGGCGGACTGCCCATCGGCGCCGCCTCTACGACGGATAGCGCCGTCTGGGTGCGGCAACTCCGCGATGCCGGTTACCGCACGGCTTACCTTGGAAAGTGGCACGTCCACCCCGAAGCGGACCCCACCGCTTACGGCTACGAAACTTATGTCGAACCGTCGACCAACGCCTACCGTCCGGAAAACCAGACGCGCCGGCACGCGCTGGCCGACGACCCGTGGCCGGAGTTTCCGGTCGGTGCCGTGTCCACTCTGGACCTCGAAGCGAGCGACACGCACAAGTTGGCCGCCGAATGTTGTCGGCTCATCGGGGAATTTGGCCAAGGCGACGCGCCGTGGCATATCCGCCTCGACTACAACGAACCCCACCTGCCCTGCCTGCCCAGCGAGCCTTTCGCTTCGATGGTTCCGCCGGAATCCATCCCGCCGTGGGAAAACTTCGCGGAAACTTTCGCCGGCAAACCGTTCATCCAGCAACAGCAACTGCGCAACTGGCGCATCGAGGCGTGGACGTGGCGCGAGTGGTCCATCTACCTCTCCGGCTACTACGGCATGATCAGCCAGCTCGACGACGCCATCGGGCGCATCGTCGAACACCTCCGCTCCCGCGGCTGGCTCGAGAACACGCTCATCGTCTTCACCACGGACCACGGCGACGCGGCCGGCAGCCATCGCATGATGGATAAACATTATGTCATGTATGAGGAGGAAGTGCATGTGCCGCTCGTCTGCTCGTGGCCGGGCGTCATTCCCGCAGGCGGCGTCTGCCGCGATTTTGTCAGTCATTTCCTCGATCTCCCGGTGACACTGTTGGAGCTGACGGGCCTGCCCGTGCCGAAGCACTACCAAGGCCGCAGCTTCCGGGCGCAACTCGAGGGCCGGCCCGCCGCCGATCCGCGTCCCCTCGCCTTCAGTTCCTACAACGGACAGCAATTCGGCCTCTACTGCCAACGCATGGTCCGCGACCGGAAATACAAATACGTGTGGAACGCCACGGACATCGACGAATGCTACGACCTGAAGAGCGACCCGCACGAACTGGTCAATCTCGCTGCGGACCCGCGCCACGAAGCGCTCTGCCGCCGCTACCGGCAAAAAGTTTACGAGGTCTTCGCCGCGCTGAAAGACCCGCTCGTCCTCAGCCGCTGGAACGAGCGCTGGCTGAGGGACGGAACTCCTCAAATCTCATGAAAATCCTCCCCGCCCTGTTCGCCCTGACGGGCGCCCTGCTGACCACCGCTTCCGCCGCATCCACCGATCGTCCGCCCAACATCCTGTTTATCATGGCCGACGACCTCGGCATCGCCGATCTGGGCGTTTACGGGAGCGATTACCATCTGACGCCGCGGTTGGACCGCTTGGCGGCCGAAGGCATGCGGTTCACCGACGCCTACTCGGCATCGCCGGTTTGTTCGCCGACCCGCGCAGCCGTCCTGACCGGACGCTATCCCCATCGCTTGCACCTGACGGATGCGTTGCCGTGGGACCGCCTGCCGGAAAACCCGCGCCTCGTGCCGCCCAATCACCTCAAAGAGCTGCCCGCTTCGGATGCAACCTATGCCAAAGCATTGCGCGAGGCCGGTTACCGCACCGGGCTCATCGGCAAGTGGCACCTCGGCAACGAGCACGAATTTTTCACCGGCGGCCGGCACCGCGACTACGGCTTCGACGAGGCGTTCGATGCGGATTACCGGAAGATTAACTTAGTGGACAAAGCCGTGGACGCCCTCACCGACCAAGCCCTCGGGTTCATCGAACGCAACCGCGACCGGCCCTTCATGCTGGCCCTACACCATCACACACCCCATGTCCCGTTGGCCGTTCCACCGGAATACGAACGCCGCTATGACGATGTTCCCGTCGGCGAACATCATCGAAAGAAAAAATACGCCGGCATGATGTCGCACCTCGACGATGCGGTCGGACGCCTGCTCGACAAACTCGATGAGCTGAAATTGTCCGACAACACCATCGTCATCTTCACCTCCGACAACGGCGGCACAAGCGGGCAAACCAGCAACTTCCCCTACCGCGAAGGCAAAGCCACGCTCTACGAGGGGGGCATCCGCGTTCCGCTTCTCGTGCGCTGGCCGGGGCACATCCAACCCGGCTCCGTGTGCAATGCCGCCACGGTGAGCACCGACTTTTTCCCCACTTTCCTCGAAGCCGCCAGGCAGCCCCTGCAGCCAGACGCGCACCGGGACGGACAAAGCCTGCTCCGGTGGCTCCGCGGCGAAAAGCCCGACCCCACGCGCACCGTCTACTGGCACCTGCCCCACTATCGGCAGAAAGGCCCGCAGTCTGCCGTGCGCGACGGACATTGGAAACTCATCCACAATATCGAGCCGGACACGAACGAACTCTACGACTTGAGCCAGGATCCCGGCGAAGCCCATGACCTAGCCAGCGCGCAACCCGAACGAACCAAAGAACTGGCCGCCAAACTCGACACTCATCTCGCCGACTCCGGCGCGCAGCGCATGCGCCCGAATCCCGACTACGACCCGAAGAAACCCCGCGGCCCCATCTCGGAAATGGGCGTCTTCTACCCCAAACAGGGCGGCACCGTTCAACAGGTCAAAGACCGGGACTATCCCGCCTGGTTCAAGAACGCGGAACCCGCGCGACAACCTTAAGGGCTCCGTCCTTTGCGCCTCGCCCGCAACGCTTCCTGGATTTCACGCACGCGCTCACGGCTGAGACGGTAACGGCTGAAGGCGATCATGGCGCCGATGATGCAGGCGCTGGGGAAAAACGCGATGAAGAGGCGCAGGCGGGTGAGGGTCTGCGGCGTCATTTTGTCGGCCCCCGCATCGTAGCCGATGAAAGTCAGCACGTAGCCGAGCGTGAAAGCGATGCCGGTGAAGGCCAGCTTGACCATGAAACCGTAGAAGGCGGAAAAAATCCCCTCGCGGCGGTAGCCGTGCTGCAGTTCGTCCTCGTCGCAGATGTCGGCGATGAAAGCGCCGTTGAGCAGCCAGACCGTGCTCATGCCGGCGCCGATGACCAGGGCCAGGACCAATTGCAGGGCGGGAAATCCGGGGCGCAGCAGGAACCACGAAGCCATGATGGTGAGGGCGGCCAGGGCCATGCCGGCCAAGAGCACCTTCTTCTTGTCGAAGCGGCGGACGAGCCACGGGATGACAAACGTGGCGGCCAGGGAGGTGATGCCGCTGGTCGTGCCGTAGAAACCGTTCCACGTGGCACCGCTGCTTTTGTCGCCGCCAAAGATGTAGAAAATGTTGGCGTAGGTGACCAGCACCCCCATGAAAAACATCCCCGAGATGACAAAGAAAATCATCAGGCAGAGGGTGCGGAAGGAGCGGTTCTGCAGGGCCAGCTTGCCCGAGTGCAGGAGGTGGAGCTTGGCCTGGTCCTGCACTTTGATTTTCTCCCGGGTGAACAGGGAGACAGGCAGCGCGGACAGCGCGATGACGATGGCCAGCGTCCAGGCGACGTAGCGAATGCCCAGCACCTCGACTTTGACGCCATCGTCGGTCGCCATCTGCACCACGGGTTGGAAGATAAAGCCATACCACGCGGTTTGGTCGGAGGTGACGAAGTCGCGGATGAATTTCCCCGCACTCAGGCAGATTTTGTAGAGCCAGGGAATGAGAAAGGTGGCGGCCGAGGCGAAAATCAGGCGGTATTTCTGGACATCGGCGCGCTCATCGTAATCCGAGGTCAGTTCCAGCCCCAGCGCGTTGTAGGGGACACAAAAGATTGTATACATCAGATAGAAAAAGATGCAGGCCGCGACCGCATAGGCGAAGAGCGCGGTGCTCCCCCAATACGGGGACGCCATGTAGGAGACGCCAAAGGCGAAAGCCATAAGGAAGCCCCCGGCGAAAATGAACGGACGCCGGCGCCCGAACCGGCTGCGGCAGTTGTCCGAAATGTTGCCCATCACCGGGTCGGAAATGGTGTCGAAAAACCGCGGGATGGCGACGGCCCAACCAATGAGAACCGAACCCATGCCGAAGCCGATGTTGTAGATCGGGACGAACAGGTTGTTCAATCCGTTGGCCGCCATCTGGTCGCTGAAGCCGCCCATGCCCCACGCGATTTTCTCGCGCATGGGGAGATGGTCGCTGCGCTTTCCGGGGGAGTCGTGCATGAGGTTGACGAGGTGGTTGGCGCGAACTAGCGGATAGTCAACTCCATGGGATTCAGCGTCCAGTCGTTGATCTCCCGGATGGTGCGACCGCCGCCCCAGCCGAGGAGAATTTTCGCCTCTCCGGATCCTTTGGCGCGATCCCAGCGGACTTCCACCGCGCCATCAGGCGTGTTGACGGCTTCGACCCATTCCCTGCCGGCCACCACGACACCGCGGGTTGGAAGCGGACGCCCCTTCTCATCCTCCAACCGGATCTGGCGCACGCCGTGGCCTGCTTGGGGATTCAGAACCGTTTCGGCGAGCCGCACGGACTGGGGACGATCGCCCGCGGGGCCGCTTCCCCGCGGCTTACGCGGCGATCCGGTGAACTTCTCGTTGCGCAACGGGATCAGGGCGCCGGATTCCTGCAGGTGTTTTTCGATCAGCGCGTCCAGCTCGCGCACCCGTTCCGGACGGAGCGCCGCGAGATTGACCGCTTCGCCGGGGTCGGCCACCAGATCGTAGAGTTCGTAGTAGTGGGTGCCGGGCTCGTCGCCGGCCCAGTAAAATCGCAAGAGTTTCTCGTTCCCCAGCCGCACCGAGGACGAAGGCGCGCACAGAATGCCGAAGCGCGACGGGAAATCGAAAAAGAGCGGACGCTCGGGCAAGGTGCCGCCGGCAAAAAGCGGACGCAGACTCACCCCGTCGACCGGCTGATCCTTGGGCAAAGAGACACCGGCATAATCGAGGATGGTCGGAAACAGGTCAGTCGAGACCACCGGCACGTCCGAGACTGTGCCGGGCTTGATCTGTCCGGGATAAGCCACCAGCCACGGCACGCGCACGCCACCCTCGTAGGTGTTGGCTTTGCCGCCGCGCAGCGGACGGTTGGAAGTGACCTGACGGCCGTTGATTTCGTCGTGGATGACCCCGCCATTGTCGGAGAGGAACACGATCAGAGTGTTGTCGCGCAGGGCGCGGTTTTCCGGACGGTCGAGGTAATCGAGGAGCACGCCGATGCTTTGGTCGAGGCTTTCCACCATCGTACCCATCACGGGCGAATCTTGCAGGCCGCGCGGGTCCTTTTTGCCGCGGTATTTTTCCAGCAGGTCCTCGCGCGCGATGTAAGGCGAGTGCACCGCGTAGAGCCAGAGATTGAGGAAGAACGGACGGTCGGAATTCTTGACCTTCCCGATCCATTTTACCGCCTCCTCAACCAGACGCCGGTCGAGATGCTCGCCCTCGGGACCGGCTTCGAGTCCGGGGATTTCGCTGCGGCGCGCCTCGCGGCTTTTCGGGGAGGTTGCGTAGGGAGAATAACAGTCCCCCGGCCCCGGCGCATGATTGCCGCCGATGACATAGTCGAATCCCCTGTTGCCGGCGTCATAAGTTTCCCGGTTTTCTTGGGCGAATTTGTTCGGACGGCTGAGATGCCACTTGCCGATGTGGGCCGTCTGGTAACCGCCCTCTTTGAGCAGATCCGCCAAGGTCTGCAACCCGGCCGGTAAATGATCCCGCGTCCGGAGATCACCCGAATAGTGGCCGTCCTCCGGCGGAAGCGCCTCGGGTTCGAAGACCTGCCGCTTGGCCGTGATGGCCTCGGTCATGCGCAACCGCGCCGGCGATTGACCGACCATGATGCTGGCCCGCGTTGGCGAGCAGAGCGGACTGGCCGCGTAGCCGTGGGTCAAGCGCAACCCCTCCTTAGCCAAGCGCCGCAGGTTCGGCGTTTCGTAGTAGCCCGGACCATCCAGATCCGTGTCCGCCCAGCCGAGATCGTCGGCCAGAATGAGGACAATATTCGGTCGATCGGCGGCCTCCGCCTCCCGGGCGGTCCAGAAAAGGGCGGCGAAAAGGAGCAAGGGCAGTCGCAGGGTGACGGTCATCTTGGAATTAAAGCACAGCCCCAGGCCTTCTCCCCGCACAATCCGGATTGAAATGAGCATGATTCTTCCCGCCTGCCCTTCCGCGGGTACCGCTCAAGGTTGGGCTCTCCCGCCGACCAGATCGATCGGGCGTCCCGGAAACCCCTTCTCGCGCGTATCCTCCGGCCAGCGGCCGTCCGGCAGGCGGTAGCGCTCGGCCAAGGAGTCCACATCCACACCCCCCGGATCCCCGAAGTGCTCCATCCATTGGCGGGTGAGTTTTTCCATCCGTTCCTGCAGCGCGGCGTGCGCCGGGTCGCCGTAAAGATTGCGCAACTGGTGCGGATCCCCGTCCCGTGTGTAAAGCGAGCGCACCGGAACCTTGCGCAACACGGCCCGGCCATGCTCATCGCGCTGCCAATGCTGCAACTCGCCGCGACCGTAGGTGTGCTCGCGGGTGTAGACGCCATGCCACGACGGTTGGTGGAAAAAGAGGGGCACCGAGTCGGCGGCGTCATCATCGTGCTCACGGATGGCCTTGGACAAATCCCGCCCCTCGCACGTGGCCGGCACCGGAACGCCCAGCAACCCGAGCAGGGTCGGCATCAGGTCCAGCGTGCCGACCAGCAGATCGCTGGTGCGTCCGGCCGTTTCTCCCGGCAGATGCAGCAGCAGCGGGACGCGCACCGAGGTGTCTTCCGGATGATCCTTGGAAATGGTGTAACCGTAGGAATGGAGGTTGTCGCCGTGGTCCGAGGTAAAAACAACGAGAGTATGGTCATAGAGCCCCCGCGCCCGGAGGGCGTCGATCAACCGTCCGAAAGCCCGGTCGATCCCGCTGCACATCGCGTAGTAGCCATGATAGGCGCGGCGGATTTCCGGGGTGTTCTTCGCACTGGGACGCAGACGGATCGCCGCCGGATCGTAAAGGTCCATCAGATCCGGCTCCGTGCGGTAATCGAACGTCATCGTCGCCGGGTCGAACCCGACATCGTGCGGCGGATGCCACGAGACGAAGAGGGCGAACGGTTCGTCCGCCCGGCAGGTGTCGAGAAACTCCACGGCCTGCCGCGTTTGCCCGTCCACCTCCCACTCGTCGAAAAAGACCTTCTGCCCATGCTCGTCCCAAAAGTAGCTGTGCCCCGGACGGTAATCCATGTGGCAGTTGTTGCTCAGGAACACCTCGTCGAAGCCGTGCCGCAGCGGACCCGACGGCACCGGCCGGTCGCGCTCGCCACCAAGTAAATGCCATTTGCCGACATAGGCCGTGCGGTAGCCCGCGCCGCCCAGCGCTTGGGCGAAGGTCGTGCCATTGTGGGCAAGCAACGGGAGATCGTTGTGCATCGCACCGTGGCGGAGCGGGTGCTGTCCGGTCAGCAACATCCCGCGGTACGGCGTGCAGACCGGACTACTGGAAATGCCGTGGTCGAAGCGGATGCTGTCCGCGGCAAAGGTATCGAGCCGCGGCGTCT
>Ga0172375_10007719_pt1 | contig 14666 bp, 12 predicted proteins | sample LakKiv1m_FD_114537 | JGI IMG/M metagenome (GOLD analysis project Ga0172375, IMG submission 114537) | Freshwater microbial communities from Kabuno Bay, South-Kivu, Congo - kab_092012_11.1m | ecosystem: Environmental > Aquatic > Freshwater > Lake | place: Democratic Republic of the Congo... | reverse complement strand
GAGGGCCGAAATGCGAACAAGGTATCGCCCCGGAACGTCTGGCATAAACTCATGATCTTGATCCTCGTCCCCAGGAACAACCGATACGAGCGTAGCGGAGCTATCAAAAGGACGGCACAGTTCCCAAGAAGCGTCAGAGTACTCCACACCCCAAACAAACCCAGTAGTGGTCACTCTAGTAGAGACTAAAACGTCCTTGTTCTTGGCGGGCGAGGGGAATATGTCCACACCCTGTACAAACTGAAACTCGAAAGCCATGACCCCTCCTCACAGCCCAAATGGGTCTGTACCGTAGTGCTTGACGCCAAAGCCGCCACTGAGCGGAGCCAAGGAAGTCTCCGTGATGACCTCCGCACGCATAAAGTGCGGCAGCAAAAAGTCAACCATGCGCTCCACCTTAGTAACCACGGCGTCTGGTAGTATGCCAGATACGCCCCATATCTGCTTTAGCACTATGAGCACAACGTCGTCGTTCTGCCAAGAATCAGTAGACGGTGTGTAGCACACCACGTCGTCATAAGTACCAGCGCCAACTTCCATGTCGGGGTTGGTACTATCGTAAGTGACCTGCAACTGTAGATACTGACCTACTATGGCCGCCCAATCTCCATCCACCGTAGCGTCCCATCCAGTGGGAGGTATCAGGGGATCAAGCTCGTCATCCTCAATCGTGTTCAGCACCCACCGCCAACCCTCGTAAATCTCGACGTCCCAACCAGTGATGATCCTGAGTGTGTACCGCAGCGCATTTACCGCCCCTTTCCGCTGTAAAATCTCTGCGGCGTGAGCCGTCTCGCTACGACGGACGTTACACGGAAGATCGAAGTTGGTGGGCCAGCCAAGAAGCCAGTCCAGATAAGGAAGCCGTGCAGCGTCTACGTGGTATGGATCGTACCTTGTCGTGTACTCGAAACCTATCTCGGCCTTTATTGAGTCAAACAACCGTCCAATGGCCTTACAGATACGATACGCTGTGTCAGCGTTTTCGGCATCCAGTGACTGGTGTTTACGCGCTAGATAGGAGAATAGTAGCTCCCCATGAAAAGACTCGTCTGGATTAGGGTAGCCCCAATCGCGCGCATGGCCGTGTTCAGGCGAAAATGTATATCTGTTTGTAAGGTTGTTCTTGTAGAACACCGTGAAGTACCAGACCGTGTTCTCCACGGACACCTGAGACAGAACAGAGAACTGCGGAAGATACTCGTCTCTAGCCACCACTGTCGGGTCGGGATCGACCCCGTACTGTGCCGTTACAAGCTCGGCTAGTCCTGCCGAAAGCTCCGTCAAACTTCTAGGGTACTCCCCCATCCTGCGTAGAATAATGAAACTCTCTCCAAACTCGAAGTACCCAGGAATGTCAGCGGGAATCCCCACCTGAACGCTCAAGTACGATCCTGTCAACTGATCATCATCATTCGGTCCCAAAACCATTAGCGGATATGCAACCGTTCCGGCGTTTCCTCCAATGGGAACTAACCCCTTGTCAACGAGCAAGGGTACGGCGGAACCAAGGGTGTCCATCTGTAGGCACACATCATTGTATGCCACGACACCTCTAAACTGCCAATTGTCGGGGTTAGCTGCCACTTATACCCCCGCTATACGACAACGAGAATTCCGAGCCAGACAACTGGTCCTTCCCGGAAATCGTGGCGACAACTATCTCATGTGACCCGGCCTTTATACCGTCCAGGTCTATGTAGTTGTCAACGGAGAATTCCCAGCGGTCGCCGACATTCGGAGGTGTGGGGACTGTGACCTCCAATGTGAATTGCTCAACGACAGCCGCCAGAGTGTCGCCAGTGTTGTAGTGGTACACGGTGGTAGCAACACCCGAGGAGAACAGAATTGGCACGCCATCCTCATCAACCATGTACCCTAGCGTGTCGCCACGCAGCTTGAACTGCCCAGAACCAAGCCACTCAAGCGTGTACTTCTGGGACACGCAACCAGCGGCGATTTCCGTTACTTCCGTGGTGCTCGCATCAAAAGCCGCCTCGTTACCAAACACGAAACGTGATGAGGGTATTCTATGGTACGCCTCTACGACAACCTTCTGCACTCCAAACACGCCCTCGATTACCGCCACAACGGCGCTAAGAGGAACAGTAATACCAAACTCCGTAAGAACCGTGATGAAATAGTCCACCAGCGCACGCCGTACTCCGTAAGTAACAGTGCTTCTTAGAATGTTCGGCAACACGTACACCGTGGCCTTGAAGTATGGGGCTATAACCAGTGGGGGCTTAACATCCAGTCTAGTCCCGATAACGGCCCGATCTGCCACGTACCTCCCGACCTTCCCGATGACACCGGAACCTGCGCTGAGCTTAGGAATCCATTTTCCAGAAGGGACGGGATTGGTTCCCGCTACCGCTACATATAAAAGAACATCGTTAACCGTATCGCCGTGGCACGCTCTGGCCGAAATCAAGGACACACCGGGAGTGAGCAAAGCTATACTCTCAAAGTCCCCCAGTGTCACAGCTCTGTCATGAGACCTGTTAGCCAGAGGTCCGTACAGCTTAGCGTGTCCAACAGATTCCTGACTATTACCACCAGAAGGCTGAGAAGTGTTGGTACAAGACGTTAAACCCGCTACGGCCGGGGAGAACTTCTTTATTGCGTCGGTCCCAACACTGTTTCCCAGCGCACCGTTTCCGGTACGATAGGTAGCGTAAATATGCGAACCCTTGTCCGGTTTCTTCCCACTAACGCCGTCACCAAAGATAGCCGTGGCGTTTCCGTCAGCGTCGTAGCTCATGACGTAGACTTCGGAATCAGAGTCAGCGTCGATGAAGGAGTCTGTCTCAGCGTGCGTCCACTTTGTAGCGCCAACATATATCTCGATGTCAAAATCCGCGCACAACTGCACAGGAGCGTTACTAAAAGTGAACCGCTGATTGGCCGTTCCGAGAGACACACCAAGATCCTCATTGGCATACGAAGTACCCTCGTATACGACAACTCCAGACTCGTCTGCCGAAACCGTAACCGGATGCCCAGGAGCCGCTCCCGTACCAGCTATGGTAACTTGCTCTAGCAACTCAAACTGAAGAGCCGGTGTGACATCGGAAGCAGACGATGTAAATAGCGTACCGACCGGGATAACCACCGGGTCCGCTGTGACCACGACCTCCAGCCCCACAGAAGCCGCCGCTGCGGGGCTCATGTGATATCCAATGAGCGAAAGCATTTGCTCTACAGCGGAACGCTGCTGCGCCGTGAGAAGATAACCCTCGTTTTGCAAGCGATCCTGGTAGTAGGACAGGTGATCCGCTACAAAGCACACCAACTCTAGAAGAGTGACCCCAGGATCGGCGGCGCTAAAGTCCGTCCATTCCGGCGTTAAGGTGCGTAGCGCCTCTATAACTTGCGCCCGCATAGTGGCGAAATCGCGCGCCTGCGGGTCAAACTGGAGTGGAAGCCCACCGATGGTGATACCACTAAGAGAACGAGGCATGGTTAGGCCCCCACTGGAACAACTAAACTTTCAAACACACCGGACCCCTTGACCTCGAAGATCACCTTGACTATCACCTGTCCCTCGTCGTAATCCGGGGTCATCTGCACAGCGGCCACATTAACTCTCGGCTCATACGTACCTACTGCCGTAGCAACCGAATTCTGCAACAGCGCCAGCATGGGCTCGGTCATGTTCCGAAACACACTGGCGAAGGCTGTGGTGCCCATGGAAGGTCTGGCGAACCTCTCCCCGAGCGCAGTGGTAACTATGGCGTAGATGTTATTCTTGAGCTTGTTCACCCCGTAGGTGCGCTCAAGGTGCCCTAGAGGCCCAAAACGAAGTGGAAATGAAAGTCCTCTAGGCTGCTGGTCCATCACTTATCCGAAAGTTTCCGTTGCTGCTCAGTTACGTCTCTCTTAGCCAGCGTATACTGGTTCTCCAAGTCCTTGTTGGCCACTAGGATTATACTAAGAAGCCGCTGGAGCGCCACCAAGACTTTCATATCCGCAGCCTGGGCGTGGATTATCACCCCACCCGTCATGGCGTTCACCGCATCCTTGTAGGGGTAGTCTGGGGCCGTCTGCACAGCGCCACGTAGAGCGCCTACTTGATCGTCGATGGTTCCTACGCCTAAAACGTGAAAAGCGGCCAGTCCCGTCGCAGTCACTGCTACGTCCACCATGTTCTGTAAAATAGTGCTTATCTGAGCTATTAGCGTTCTGATCTTGCGCAGCTTTTTGGAAATCATGCTCGCCATGTCCGCGTACTGCGAGGTGTAAAGCTCCTCCCTGGCTATGGTCGAGCGTAACTCCAGCAGAGCCGCCGTTACCGCTCCGATACCAGGAATGCTGGATAGCGTTAGAGGAGTAGACCAATCTGGTAACTGACCACTGAAATGGTCCAGCTTGACAGGGAATCCACCGTACTCACTGAGAGTGGGCGGATTGGGCTCCACTTGCATATTTCCCAAGATTTCCATCAGTGCATACAGCTTTTCAAATAGCGCCTTGGGGTTTGGAGCGGTGGCCACTAGTCCGAGCATGTAGTAGGCCATGGGACCGTCTGTGCGAGGGCGGTTATCATCAGCCTCGTCGTAGAAGCTCTCCACTATGGTTTCAAAAAACTGCGCCGGATTCGGAGAGTGGAACATGGCCTCCTTATACGAAGTCGGGGCCATATAGATCATCCTGAATCCGGTCTGAGCGAAGGTGTTGACCAACGAGTCGATCAACGCCAAGGCCACACGCATGGTGGCTTCTGTTACGCCGGCGAACTCCGAGTTTAGGATGGATACCACCTCAACCATGTGTGACACGAGATCGAGTCCAGTCCCCAGAGGCCCATTGACATAGGTGTCTACGGCGTCAAGAATCTCCTGAACGCCGCCAGGGAGGAGCTTGGACATATCCGCCCTAGCCCACATAACCTCCGGGCCGCTTCTTATGGGAGTGGACGCAAGCGTGTCAAGAGGCATTTTCTCTCCTAGCAACCTCTCCCCTGAGAGCTTGGATCATGGCACATATTCTCTGCGCCTCCACCGTGTAATAGGCGTGGAGTGTCACCGCCAACCCACGTTGTAAAACCTCTATAGGTGTTCCACTGTCAAGCGGCGAGACCTCCTCGCCACGTAAGTACGCCTCCAGCTTACGCAAGTCACTCAGCAACGTATCGAGGTAAGCTCGTCTATCCAGGCCCGCCTCTTCCCATGGGGGCTTCACCTCGGAAAGCTCAGTCTCTAGCTTCTCCAGAGCTTCGATCATGATACCGACCCCACGCCTTGCCCAGGGGCAACCGTAGACCCGGATTGTGCCGTAGGCCCTCCAGCGGTGGTGACGGCGATCCCTGGAGCGACTGTAACAGATACCGTGCCACTACGAACGAATAGATCGATGGCGTCAGCTAATTGGGAAGCTGTGGCCTCGATCTTGGCCGCCGCCTCTGGGGTAAGCCCAGATCCGCTGGCCTGTTTGAAGGTAGTCTCGATAGCAGTACGGAGAGCAGGCTTGTTAAGAGGCATGTTTTAACCATGTTTGTAAGGATATTGCGCCATCACGTAAGGTATACCCAAGGTGACTGTAACGCTGGAACCATCTTAGATCCAGTAGGCGTAAGCCACCGAGCCGCGATTTCCGCCTTGAGGGCGGCAAGCTGCGTCTTTATAGCTGGAGAGGTGTACGCCGGAGAGTACCAAGGATGAGCGTGGCTTATGTAGTCGTCTATCCAGGTCTGGAGCATATCAAGTAGGCCATTGAGAAAAGCCACCAACTGCGTACCCAACACAGCGGGCTCGGCAAAGCTCGGCCCCCCTAGAAGGTTGCCCAGCACTACAAATGGGCCAATGTCTCCAGCCAATGGCGTGGGAGCCTTGGAAGAAGACGCCAAGGGTTGCATTAAGATGCCCACCCTAGACAACGCCCCGGTAATATCGGTGGCACCGAGCATCATCCTCCCAGAGTAGGCCATAGCCTCCAAGGTAGTCTTACTTGGATCGGTCAGGTTCATAGCGTTCAAGAAAGCGAGCTTACCCGTCCCAGAAGACAGGATACTGAAGTTGCCTCCAGCATTGATACCAAAGTCCTCCCCTGCGGAGAATTTGATAGAGCCAAGAACCTCCTTCTTCAGAGCGCCGCCGATTTCGGAGAGATCGTCTGCGGCGATAACCTCTGATTTCCCCTTGAACTCGTAGGTGACATCCTTTCCAAAGGACACCTCGTACCCACCCGCTACAGTGAGCTTCATACCGCCGTCAATGGTTTCGTGCTTTACACCCTTGATGTGAGAAAAGCTATCCCCAGCGATTGTCTCTTCTTGCCTCTTGGCGTAGTGGCGCACTGTACCTGTAGACACGATGTCTATGGTGCCATCACGCAGTATCTCTATATGCGCCCCCATCTTGTGCTCAATGAGCACTCGTTCCTTACCTGGAGTGTCATCTAGTTCTACTCGATGCCCTCCTGCTGTCCACCAACCCTTTACATGAGGGTACTCCCCACGGAAATTAGACTTGGGCACGCCAGGAATGCCACGGGGAGAGCCCTCTATGTCACTCCCATCGACCTCACCCTGAGCGTGCATGGGGGTGGGAGTCTTGTTGGCTTGATACCCAGGTTCCGCCTCTATGGGGATGCCTCTGTCGGGACGACCGTAGCCCTCCTCGAAAACGTACCCGCCAGAGTATATGGGATAATTGGGCTGCCCCTCCTGAAACTCCACCCACACGCGAGAGCCAACCGGAGGAATGTTTACCGCGCCAGAATCAGAGTACCCAGGTTGCGAAGAAGAGGGCATAGCCCACGGGCTATCATCATGACCATACACAGAGAAGCATCGCACCTTGACGCGCTGCAACTTCCTTGGGTCATCGACGTTTACTACTACACCCTCAAACCGCCCAAAGAAGCGGCCAGCGAAGCGCTCATGAAACTCCTTGGGTCCGAGTAGAGGATTATGCTGGTCGCCCATTAAAAGTCCGCTCCCTTAGTAGGCGGGTATGTTGGAACACCAGGAACGGCGGGATAGGGCTGCGTCCAGCCATCAGGATCTTTGTACTCCTTCTGCGGGCCATCCTGTAGGTGAATCCTCTGGTCAGACACGTTGAGCATCTTCATCTCGCCATCGGGTGTCAGATACACACCACAACCTGGCTTGCAAGAAGGAAGCTCCTGCCCTGGATCTTCTCCATTGTAGTACGGGGTACACTCGTCGTTGGCGTAAGCGGCCAGAACCTCCTCCTCTTGCCCGGCTGGGGAAGTCTTGTTCTCCGGCCACCCAGGAACAACGGTAAGCACTGTGGAAAACATAGGATCGAAACTGTGCCGAACACGCTTCACTCGATAGTGCCCGTTGAATCTCCCCAAGCCACTAAGAAGCGTTTTGTACTGAGTTCTAAACATCGGATGCCCAAACTTAAGAGTAAGCTCAAACTCCTCTATGTCAGGCTCCGAGATTCGCCGCCCATTTACAAAAGGCTTCTGAAGCTCAGTGGCCCCAAGCCAACGCCCGTCTGAGCCGAACCCCGGTGCCTGTGCGCCTATAGCCCCAGCTACGTGCCCTAAATAGTACAAGTCCTCTTCAGTAAGACCAACTGAGGGCTTGAAAAGCGCGGCGACTTTAGGAATGGCCCTGACTTCTGGAGGTAGATTAGTGGCCACCAGTATCTCGGTGGGCACACCAGAGGCGTCGGACTGCTCCCAATTATTAAAAACTGTGACCTCATTCCCACGCTTTACGCCCTCTCTCCATATTTGCGCATACTCTACTCCACCGTCTCCGTTAGAAATAGGCACAATGTCATTGGCCTCTCCCTGCAAAGGAACAAAATATGGTGCCCCCCTATCATCTAACACCACGCCCATTCTTCTTGGGGCGGGTTTACCGTGCAAAGAATCGTATAGACTGTCAAACAGTGCTGTATCAAACCCAGGTGGGGCGGGAAGTTCCCCCCACACCTCTCCTCGTACAGACTGCTTCCTATACCCATAAACCCACTTCTCTTGCACCCCGGTACTATTCTCGTAAGGATACAGCCCCGAGTCTCTAAAAGCCTTTTCACGTTCTGACATATCGGCCTTTTGAATAAACACCTCGTCGCCGGTGTCAGATACCGGACCACATACTCCAAGCGGGTCAACATAGTCGGGAATATCCTCGATCATCTTGGCCAGTGCCGGCGGGGGTGGGGCCACTTCAATTTTGGGCTTCTTGGAGCGAACTCTGAGACTAGACACATCCGAATCCGCGCCGCCAAACTTGATGAAAGCGTACCCGGCGTTCTTTCTGTAGTACGGAGGGCTGAGAACGGCGCGACCATCTGTAAAGGTGAGCGTCCATCCTAGTCTACCCACAGCCTTTCTTAGAAAGTCCCCGTCGTTGTTGCCGTGCTGTACGAGTGGATGATCTTCGGGAATAACAACATCCAGCCCAGGCCACGAGCCATCTTCCTCCACAACTAGAGGAATTCGGCTATCCTTCAGCTTCGTAGTAACTAGCTGCCTTAGTGTAAGCCCAAAGTACGTGGCGTGATTACTGGTCCTAGACAACGCGCCGCCTTCTTCGGCGGTAAAGTCCAGAATTATGCCACCACGTCCTGTCTGCCAGTCCAACATGGTTACTTCGTAAGGACCACGAGTATCGACAGCCAATCGGTGTCCAAAGTGAACGTGTACCTGTGCCTGCATATAAATGACAGGCTTTTGGAGATGCATAGAATCGCGGTCGAAGATGACCATGTTCAGGACGGACTTTTTGCCCTCCTCGTCCGTCATGTTTATGCGCTCTACCTGGAAGTGCTCATCGAATGAGAGCATACGACCACCGATTTCCAGACTAAAGTATGGCTCTAGCTCGTCTCCGTAATCCGGGGAAAAGATGCGGGCGTACTCACCATGCAGGAAAGGATCGTTCATACTACCTCGCCAACAACGAGGCCGTCCGAAGACTGGGAATAGACAACAGCGTGTTCTTGGGGAGGTCCAGTGGGTATAGGACATGCGGATTGGCGTCGGCGATTACCCACCATACTGTGGCGTCCCCATAGAACCGCTGCGCCAGAGCCGCCATGGAATCACCTTCTGCCGTCGTGTAGGAAACCCCAGTAGGGTCAGCCACCCAAGTAGTGTACCGCCGTCCGATTTCCACAGTCACCCTAGACAGTGCCGTGCGTACGCCATTAACTTGCCCGTAGAGTAACTGACGAATCCTTGGCACCGTGGCGTAGCGAGACTTGAAGACCATTACTTAAGCCCCGATAGTATGTTTTTGACCTCTGCCAAAGTATCCTTTAACTGAGCAGTATACGTGTTGAAACCAGTGAACACCTTCGCCGCTTGGATGTCTCCGTATAGGCCAACACTGGCGATGTCAAAAGCAATCTCGGCCGTAGCTTCTACTGTATTAAGCTTCCTGTCAAAGCGAGTGTGCTTCAGTCTTACCGAAAGCACCACGCCATTGTACACCTTGGCCCCCAGAACAAGCTGCGCCCTTCCTGGCGACACGAAGTCTGGTTGTTCTACGGTCATTGTCTTGGGGAAAACGAACTTCCTGAGCGCGTTAAGCTGAAGCTCCGCGTCGTGGGCGGGGCTAGTGTACCTACCAAGCTCTCGTCCATATAAGTAAAGCTCAAACTTGAACTCGCGCTTACCGAACATGGCGAAAGTGGCGGCCGAGAAAACCTGGCCCGGATGCTCTGTCCTCTTCCAATCTACGGTATGTAGCTCTTCTAGTACCGTGGGGTTAAACTGAAAATGCACTGGCGGAAGCTTGTCATCGTTCATCATGGGCTGTCCATTGTCGTAACAATGAACAAGCATACCTTTAGCCAGAAGCGCCTTTCCTGGGGTGTGGCCCTCCGACTTCTGCGGCTTAGCCGCAGGTTCTACGAAGTTGCCAAAAGGATTCCAGCTCATTACGCGCTCCTCATGGCAAGCTCTCGGTCTATGGCGTCGCCAAGGATGGGCATGAACTTCTCAGCGAAAGCCACCATCTCATGCTGGTCTAGGCTCTTTAGAGGAACGTGCATGCTACCTAGATTAAGAGACACGTTGATTGTTCTGCTTGCAACACTCTCACCAGAAGACTGCGGCACTGCACTTGGCGGAACTTTGGGAACACGGCCACTTTCGAGTTCCCATATACGCTGCTTCAGCGCCTTAGTTTCGTCATCAGTAGTGGGGCCGAAAGTGAAGAATGGGAGTTTGGCCTTGAGTGCATCTATTTCCTTCTGAGCGTCGGATGACACTTCACCGCCTTCACGCCGAACATCCCCAGTCATGCCGAACAGTACGGCCGGTATCCAAGTTATTCGAGCAAGAAGCGTCGCCACCTCAGTAAGTGTCCCCATCACCCCGGCACCCGCAGCTATAGAGGCCCACAAAGAAGTAAATGCCGTAGAAAGGGAAGTTATAATGCCAGACAACCCAGTGAACTTGGCTATGGCTGTGCCAACTTTACCGAGTCCAGATACAGCACCACTCCACAGACCAGAAAAGTCCAGCCGCTTAAACATCCCAGTGATTGCATCTATCGTAGCCCCCGCAGCCCTTTCTATGGCCCCCCAAACCGCCACTCCTCCGGCCTTCATACCGTCCCACATACGACCCCATGGAATCTTCTCCGCCAAACCACCGAAGGCCCACTGAAAACCGCCAACCATTAGTGGGCGCAATACAGACTGCCAACCCCACACAAAAGGCTTAGCCAGGAGCGCTCCAGCGCGCTTCATCTGCGCTCCAAACTTCCGCGCGGGATTGTCAATGACGTAGCCTACGTTCCCATGATAATTGATTTTGTAAGGATTTAGCTTCTGGTAGCCCTTCTTTATCAACGAAAACAGCCCCATAACCCCACCAGTGGCCGCCGTTACACCGCCCTTGCCACCCAGCAACCAGCTGAACAGGCCCCAACCCTTGGTGAGGGTCTTGATGGACAGCAAGATGCCTAAGAAACCGCCTATGCCAATACCAAGAATGTTAAAGGTCTTCTCAGCCGCCTCTCCACGTCTAACCCAGAACCCTAGCATGGCTCCGAAGTCCCACACCAAGTCAATGAGCGTGGTGAGCCCCTTGACCACGCCGCCTATAGCGTAAACGATACCCTCTAGGAACGGCGTAATGCCGGTCTTTATGCCCTCCCAAAGCTCCTTGACTATCAAGTAGGCTTCGTAAAGGTTCTTGGTAAGCTCTCTGGAGCGGAAAGACATCTCCAGCCACTTGTCCATGGGAATGCCCTTGCCCTCTACAGCAAGGCTAAGAGCGTCGATAGCATTAGAAATATCTTTTACCCATGCCTTTACCCAGTCACCGAAACCGAAGATGTTCTTCTTATAGAGAACATACATCACTCCGATGGCCGCCCCCAATGCAGCAAATCCGACGATGTACCCCTTAAGAGCGTGATATGCTCCCATTACAGCGTTCTTGTACGCCGTAATCATCAGCGTTCCGATCTTGATATTACTTGCCGCTTGCGCAGCGGACCAACTAAGAGCCATTCTAGCGAATTGCACTGAAATGAACACACCCATTAGCCCAGTCAAAGCAAATGCCAGAGCGCCCACAGCGCCTGTTACATAGCTAATCGCCTTAGCCAATCTGGGGTAGTCCATGGCACTGTAACCCAAGGCATTTACTGCCTGAATGGCGCTCTTATACAGAGGCTTAAAACCCTCATCTACGAGCCCCAACGTAGAGCGCTTAAGCTGCTCGATAGACCCGTCCAACACCTCCATAATGCCCGTGGAAGACTCAAGAAAGTTAGCCTGAGCGTCTTTTACTTCACCGTTAGCCTCTTCTAGGTCGGACACAAATCCACGTAGAGTCTTATGATACTTCTCTCTGTAACGCTCAGCTTGGATAAAGATATTGGTCGCCAGACTGCTGCCAAAAAATGATTGCAAATATGTGAATACCTGATCGCCAAGCCGCCCCCTGGCCTTGGCGACCTTCTCTGTAACTGTGTATATGACATCGATCAAGTTACGATACTGGTTATTGGCGTCTATGAAATCTTCCTTCGTCAACCCTAGCATCTTAGCGCCCATCAACTTGATCCTACCACCCCGCACCCCCTTTCCCTTGACCAAGAAGGAGCGCAGAAAGAGTTCATAGCTGCGAGCCAGATTGTTAACATCCAATCCGGCCTCGGCCGCACTTCTACCCATCTGCATAAGTATGGCGTTTATGGCGATAAGCTCAGAGGGGCGGGTAGCCTTGAACTTGGCCGCAGCCGTACGAAGAGACTCCAAGAGAATGGGAATGTCTCGTACACGCATAGCGCTAAGGGTAGTGGCCCTTAGCAGCATATCTAATGTGTGGGGGATACCCTCCACAGTGGAGTTTAGAGCAGAAACGGACATACGCGCCACATCTGCCGCAGAAGCCATGGATATCTCATTAGCGGAGGCTGTTACCAACGCTGAAGTGTAGTCCATTAACTTATTAGACTCTTGCGAGGAGAAGCCTGCCTGCTTCAACCTCTCAAACGCCTCAGCAATCTGGCCGCTGGTAAACTCCGTTTCCAGAGCCAATTTTCCGATGGCCCCTTGAATGCCCTCGTACTCGCCCCGCAACCCTTCCAACTGCTTGCGCTGCCCAGTATAGCCCATGACCACGGCAACACGGTGCATAGCCACTTCAAAATCTCTGGTGGCTTGAACAGAGGAGTTGAACACCGAGGCTATATGAGAGGCAACAGCGGAGGAGATACCTTTTAGATACTCAAGACCAGAGACTACGTTGAAAAGTCCCTGGTGCATGTCTCGGAAGTAACTACGAGTGGTCTCCCCGAGATCGAGCGTTGTTTGCTGTGTCTGCCGAAGAAGCCGGTTCTCTAGCTGGAGATGCTCAGTACCTTGAACCTCATTGGCTAATACAAATATCAGCTTTTTGGTCTGAGCATCAGGCATCTTTACCGCCCCTTTGCGGCCTCGTTTTCAGCCTCATTCCACTCTTGGATGATATCCAGGTAGGCCAGGAAACGCCAGCGCGGAAGCTCTAAAACCTCCTTTTCAGACCAGTGCCAGCGGTCTGCAAAAATAGCCACAATCCGCACTATTGCATTTTCTTCCTCTTCGGCCCACTTGAGCCAGCGAGCTTCACCTTCGACTGATGCAGGTTCCCCGTGCTGAAAAAACGGTGGATATCCACCCGGCCCTCCCACTTCTGAAGCCTGCCACGAGAATCCTCGGCCTCCAGGGCCACCGTGAGGTCTGCCCCAGGCATGTTCTCCTTCACAGCCTGAAGGATGCCCAGGATGACCCCACCAGGAAGTGCCTCAAGCCGCTCGGGGTAGAAGTGCTCGCCATTCTCTCCTCTAAGGCAGGCCGCCAGGGAAGTGAACATTGCCCGCTCCTCGGGCTCTGCCAGCATCTGCTCCTGGTTCTTGCCATTAGGGAAGTAGTAGTACACCTGGGTATGCGGGTTTCCTTCTACGTCCTTCAGTTCCCGCCCCAGGTCCAGCAGCAGTCTCGGAGCCTCGTCTTCGGGCCAGCCAAACACCTCCAGAGTACGGATGTCGATCTCCTTCTCTACCGAAGCGTCGGAGTCGGAATGGTCGAATACCTGCGTGAAGGTGGGCTCACGAGACAGTAGATTGGTGCATAGCAATAGGTATTCTCTGTCCACCACCAGCATATTTCGGACAAACTCCTCCGAAATGAGCGCTGAAGGATTTTCCTTTTTGTCAAGAAGTCCGGGGATAGCTTGAATAATTCTACGCAGCATGAGGGTGAGCCCCTTGGCCGCGTTGTTCTGCGTGGCCCTGGAGGCGCCTAGCTGTGCGTCCCCGGCACGGATCTCGTCGATGACGACTTGTCGGTAACGGACTCCGTTGACCTCAAGACCTACTGGGAGGGTGACTTGATCAGACGCAACAATGGCCACGATGTCTCTCCTGTGTCAAAAGTGTGACGTTAGTAATACGCACCGGGATCAGATAACTACTCCTGATCTTCCTTGATACCCTCGTTCTGCACAACCAACGAAGTGATCAAGATATCCTTGCCGTTGGCGTCAAGCTCGCCACGAGTGTACTCACTAGGCCAAGCGTTGATGACCGTCCAGGTCTTCACCACAGCGCCAGACTTGTCACGAAGGTCGATGCGAATGGTACGACGGAAACTCTCGCCTCCCTGAGCCCCGGCTTGCCCGTCCACGTCGTAGATCGTCTCAATCCAGTCGCAGAAGTCCGTGTCACTGGACATGCCACGCTCAAGCGTGATGGCATCGAATGAAGACTGCCCAGGCACACGCCGAGGCGTCTCGTTCTCACCCCCCTCACGGTAGTCGATCACGTCTACCGTGTGCTTCAGCCCGCTGATCTTGGAAAAGCCTGCACGAGAGAAGCTGGTCCCGTTACTGTCATCAAGAATAGTAACGAGGAACTTGAAATTGCGATACGGATCTGACGGCCTACCAGCCATGGTCTTCTCCTACTTTCGTGGTTATGCGTTCTCGTTAACCGTTAGGCCGGACTGCATCTGGCCGATACGGAAGATCACGAACTCGGCCGGCTTCTGAGTCGCCAACCCGATCTCGCAGATCATCCGCCCCTCTTCCACGTCCAGCGGAGTAGTGGTAGTGGAATCCAGCTTGATGAAGTACGCCTCGCTCTTCTTGGTTCCGCGAAGCTGCCCGGCAGCCAGCATGCCAGCCAAGAAAATATCCACCTGGGTCTTCACACGTCGCCAAGTAGCCGCGTCATTGTT
>Ga0172375_10007718_pt1 | contig 14666 bp, 11 predicted proteins | sample LakKiv1m_FD_114537 | JGI IMG/M metagenome (GOLD analysis project Ga0172375, IMG submission 114537) | Freshwater microbial communities from Kabuno Bay, South-Kivu, Congo - kab_092012_11.1m | ecosystem: Environmental > Aquatic > Freshwater > Lake | place: Democratic Republic of the Congo... | reverse complement strand
GGCCGTCCGAGCTGAGCATCTTCCAATCCCCGAACTCGCCGATGTGCCACCACGCGCCGTCGATGTAGTCGTAACGCAGGCGGTCTTCACCATCCAGACGCCATACTTCCCAGTTGTCTATCCGCTCGTGGGTCCATGTTTGGGCCCAACCGAGCCCCGCACCGCCGAGTATCACTGCGAGTATGGTTACAGCAAGAACGACGGGAATACTCCAACGTCTCGTCATCTGCCGTTTCATCGTACGGTTCCCCTCAATTTGTGAAAATGGCCATTAAGAGAGATGGATAAAAGGCCCCCGTTTTAAGAGGAGGCTTGACCCTGCTGCCGAGAGACCTAGCCTAACACCCAAGAGTTACTTGCTTTAAGGCGAATACCTGTCCCGTTGCTGCCTCCGGCGATTGTACCATAAGTGGCGCCGGAATTGTGTCAATTGATTTATGTTCAGTCGTTTCACGGAATAACCGACCGTTGCTCTTGACAAGTACGGTCGCGTATTCCCGTAGGATGTGGTGAGCGAAGCGAACCGCATCGGTCGAGGTCTTCCCTGCTCCCTTCAACAGCAACTTTAACCTAAAATTAGAACACGTTGATTTTCATTGACAAATGCTTATCTTCGTAATAGAAGGAAGGCGTCCGGAATCAGTATGTACGGAAGGAACATGCCGGCAGCACAGTCATTCAGGAACCTCTTGGACAGTAGAGATGAACCGCCCACGCTTTCACCCGTGGCGGACGCGTCCAAACCGGGGACGCTCATATTCGATTCCGCCGACGAATACCGGAACCTGTTCCTGGGCCCCCTCGTGAAGCGGTCGCCGGGCAGAGTCAATCGCAAGGGCCTATTGGACGGCCTCATTGCGAGGGCTTGTCTTGCCAAGGTGGTGCTCGACGCGGAACAGGGCCACGACGTTTCCGTGATACTCTATCCCCTCAGCAGGCGGCTCGCTGCCTGGGACCTTGTAACCGATCCTGCGGGCCGGGTTTACGAAGTAAGAGCACTTGACCAGGGGCCCCTGGAACTGAATTATCAAGGCGGTGCCTGCCGCACTTTACACGACTGGGCACAGCAGGTGTTGCAGCACCCGCGCAGCGTGAGACATCGCGTCCGACACTTCTACAAGAAGGCCCTTGAACTCGCCGACCACGAGATCGAGGTGGCCGGCACGGTGGACCTGGGGCTGTGGGACGCGCTGTGGATGAGCTTTGATCTTGCCCGCGCAGACGATATGCTTGACGAAAAACCCGAGTTCGTCCAGGAGGTCTTCGTCAACTGGAAGAACTTCCTTGCGGCTGCATTTAGTGGAATGATGGAAGCCGGCGTTAGAACCGTCTTTTACCGAGAGCACTCGGCAGGTTTTCCTCCGGGCCGGGAAATGATGTCACGTCTGGACGGGTTTATTGGCGACCATCTCCGCGAGCTCACCATGATCGTGAGGGACGCGGGCGGCAACATCTTCCTGGACTCCAACGCGGATGAGACCCTTGAGACCGACTACCCTCTCCAGTGGGGATTTAGCGGCATCGGGCCAATGCTGTTCAGAGATTGGGATGATTTGCGCGCTGCGGCCATTGGCCTGAGCGAGGATCTCGTCATCGTAGGGATGCTCAAGACGTCAAGCCTAGGGGAGAGGTTCCGCTCGACGGTCTTTCCCAGGCGGATCGTGCTTGCAACAAGGCCCCGGGCGCTGCGTCGCTCGAGGGCACCGGAAGCCCAAGCACAGGATCTGTACCCTTTCCCGGCGCGTCCGGGAGATCTGTGTCCTTCCGCCTGAAACCGAGGTACCCCAATGAATTTCATAGAATCATACAACCCAATTGACCTGTTCATACTCGGGACGCTTCTCGTAAGCTTGGTTTTCGGCTTTTGGAAAGGCTTCATTCGTTCGTTGAGCGCACTGGCGGGAGTGGGTCTGGGTGTCTTCGCTGCAATAGAGTATCATGCCGTCGCACAAGCGTATCTGAGCAAGGTCTCCTCACTGGACCCCCTGATTTCCACCATTCTTTCCATGATACTGATCTTTATCGGGATCCAGGTAGTATTCGTTCTGATAAGGCGCGTCCTGGACGCCCTCATAGACCTTACCCATCTGAGTTGGATTGACCGGATAATGGGTGCGGCCATGGGTATCGCTGCAGGCGGATTAGTGGTGGCGGCCGCTGTTCAAGCCTTATTGATGGCCGTTCCAGAACTGTCCCCGGTGAAGTCGTCCAAGCTGATTAAGCCGGTGGAGGGCCTTTCGGCAAAAGCTATGAGCTATGCTCCCAAGGAAGCGACGGACCACGTGCAGTCCTTGGTGGCCAAATGGAAAGGGATGCAGGAGCTCTCATCGCCCACCCCCCAGAAGCAGGAAGGACCGCCCAAGAAGGCGCCTGCCCCTCTGGGCCTAGCAAAGTGATTTACGATCCGGCGGGCTATTACGGGAGGATCTGATGAAGCGACCTCTAGCCATAGGTGTCATATTCCTGCTCGTGGGCATGGCCGCGGGCTGTTCTTATCTGCAGAAGAAAGACGAGCCGCCGCCTTTGCCTCCAATCGAGGAGACAAAACCACCGCTCACGATGAAGAGCGAGTATTTCAAATCTTACCCGTGGCTTGAGCTGACCAAGCCCAAGAAGGATGGCAACGATCCGGACACCATCACGTACACCGCGAAAGACGGCGACACCTTGGTCACGGTGGCGGAGAAGATCATGGGGGACCCGGGCCTGGCTAAGGGCCTTGCCGATTTCAACCAGCTTCCGTCTGACAGCTCGCTTGCACCGGGCGACAAGGTCATCATACCCTACCCTATTATCGGCATGAGCAGTCGGATAATGATCAAGTCCAAGGGCGACAAGGAATTTGGCGATCCCAAGCCCTTTCCGCCGCTGTTCACCAAGGGCGACGAGTACAAGCTTCGTTTCGAATCCAACGTGAACGGCTACTGTTATGTGTTTCGCAAGGAGACAAAAGGAGTGGCCATCCTGTACCCGGCCCAGGTAAAAAAGGGCAAGAAGGGTAAGACTCCGCAACCTCTGCCCCTGGATTCAGGAAAGATCAAGGCTCACGATCCCATCGAGATTCCAATCGGTACGAAGGGCACGAAATACGACCCAAAGAAGGCCGGGGACACGCTCATGGTGTTTCTTTCCCTGAAGCCGATTTCTGAGCTTGAGCGCCTGAGAGAGAAGACCAGTATCGCCGTGGACGAAGTCGAGGAAGTGATGCACCGTGTCAAGGAAGGCGAGATCCTGAACGAGCCCCCCTACCATCTGTTGCGGATAACCGATCCGGCTGAGATTATGGGATTCAGCCTGAACATTGACGGCTAAACCCCTGATAAGAATGATATTTGAATATCTGGTGCCTTGTTTGGGATGGACCGCTTCTTCAAATGCCGTTTCTGTGGCGTGGCTAAACATGGCAAAAGGGGTTGACACCACGATCACGTTCCTCTTATAATAAGAATTCTTTGGGGCTGTAGCTCAGCTGGGAGAGCGCTTGAATGGCATTCAAGAGGTCGTCGGTTCGATCCCGTCCAGCTCCACCAAAACAGAGATCAGGATTCCGCCGCCTTGGATATATCGTCGAGGCGGCTTTTTTGTTAGGAATGAGCCTGCCGAACTCTTACCAGGTCCCTGCTCACGCCCCAAACGCAATCCCGTTGATTAGCCGATCTTGTGTTCACCTGTGTTCACCAACGCGGCCCCTCAGTCAAAATTGTGCTTGACCCGAGCCACATGAGGACTCAGCCAACACCCCTCTTCTTGCCGCCACACAAAGGTCATTAAGTCCTCGGACGGATATTGTGCACTTGCTGAAAGAACGGGGAGCGAAGTACTAGATGTCCTGAGTAACTATCGAGTTGTCACTGCGAATCGGCATCGGGCGAGGCGGCTGCCCCACCACCTGAAAGTCTGGAGCTTCATTTCTGTCAGCGATTTTCCATGTGCTCGATCGGCAGGTCCCCGAGGCCCTGGATGATTTCCAGGCTAAGGTTGGTTTCTCGGCTCATTATCTCAGGCAGCCTCTTGCGGCACTCGAGATACCGCCGCGTCTGTTCCTCGGTGAGTCCCATCTGGTCCATGCGATACTCGATCCATGCCTCAGGATCAGGCGAAGGGACTTGATGGTGCTTCTTCTCATATACTCCCGTGAGTGCCAAGAGGACCTCCAGTTCATCCGCGTGGGGCGAGTCCGCGGGAATACCCCACAGTTCCTCGATGCGGGCGATGGCAGCCTCATAGTCTTCTTCTGTTCTGATTGGTCTGCATTCCATGATGAAGGGCTTCCTCGCCTCGGCTCCTCTGGAAGAGATGAATTCAAGGACCTTCTTTCTGCCGCGGACTTCCATGCTACGGATTATACCCGGGCGTCACGGCAAAGGGAAGGACAGGCGAAAGGCAATACGTCGAGCATCCCGGGAGAATTTGTTCTCTCCAGCTGCGAAAGCCACAATAGGTTTTCCGTCCTCTTGATGACCGTGACCTATCACAGCCGGCGCAGGCAACTCAACGGTGCTCCCTTATAACTCGGTGTTTCTATTTCTTGAATTCTATGTATGGCAAAATGCAAAGCCTTCTTGCTCTATCCCTGACTAGCCGCTATAAAAATGGACGAAGAAGCACGATCATTGCGCCGTCAGGAGGAGTAGATGATAAGGATTGTCTCGGGCGTGCTGGCTTTCGTCATGGCTATTGCTCTGAACGATTGTGGCTTTGCCGCCGGCAAGTTCGTCACCATCGGAACGGGTTCCGTTACCGGCGTCTATTACCCTATGGGCGGTGCGATCAGCAAGCTCTTGAACAAGAGTCGAAGCACGTACGGGTTGAAGGTTACGGCCGAGGCGACGGGAGGCTCGGTATTCAACATCAATGCCTTGTCAGCAGGCGATTTGGATTTCGGGCTGGCTCAATCCGATAAGGCGGCTCAAGCGCTCATGGGCACGGACGAATGGCAGGACCGGGGACCGCAAAAGGATTTGAGAGCGGTGTTCGCTCTGATTCCTGAGACTGTTTGCCTCATCGCCAGGGCCGACAGCGCGATCAAGACTTGTGGAGACCTGAAAGGGAAAATAGTAGCCATCGGCAATCCCGGTTCAGGAACACGACAGAACTCCGTGGATGCTATTTCCACCTGCGGCCTCGGCGTGGCCGACCTGGCTCGGGCTGAAGGGCTCAAGCCTTCGGAAGCCGCCTCCATGATTCAGGACGGCCGCATAGACGCCTTCTTCTTTACGGTGGGGCATCCGAATGGAACCATAAAGGAGGCAATTGCCGGAAAAACAAAGGTGCGCTTTGTGCCGATTGCCGGCGTGGACGACCTCTTGAAGAGGAACCCGTTTTACAGCAGGGCCAATATACCTATCAAGCTGTACGGCGGCGTGGAGAACACTGAGGATGTCCCCACGTTCGGCGTCAGGTCGTGTCTGTTGACTTCGGCAAAGGTGCCGGAAAGCGTAGTCTATGCGATAACCAAGGAAGTCCTCGACCACTTCGATTCCTTCAGAACTCTTCATCCGGCCCTTGAAAACCTTACCAAAGAAGATATGGTACGAGACCTACCGGTCCCTGTCCATCCCGGTGCCCTGAAGTACTTTAAGGAGGCCGGTCTAGACGCCAAAGCTTCGGCACAAAAGTGAATCTCGATAATCCTGCCTCAACATAACTCGATGGGGCATTCCATTTGCACGAGTATCGCATGACGCAGCAATCCAAATCGCCGGCCGACAGTCTGCCGGCAGCCTCAATGTTTGGAGACGAGTCTGATTTGGAGGTTGTCCCAGAACACGAGTGGAAGCGGTACGCCATCGGGGCAATCGCTCTGTGTTGGTCTTGTTTTCAGTTGGCTGTGGCGAGCTTTCTAGTGCTGGACTCTCTTGCCACGCGAGCCATACATCTGGCTTTCGCGATGTTGCTTGTCTTTCTCGCTTCCGCGTGGAAAGAGAAACAGCCCACAGGAAAGCAGCGTTCCTTGGCGTCCCGAGTTTTCAAATTTTTGGGGGTTGTGTGCGCCGTCGCGGCCTGTGGGGCTGCGCTCTATATACTTCTCGATTATCACGGGATAAGTGAGCGCCAGGGAGTACCGCTGCCGCGAGACATCCTGTTCGGTTTGGTCCTGATAGCCGCTGTGCTGGAAGCAGCCCGTCGAACTGTGGGGATCGCACTGCCCATCGTATCGGTGGTCTTTTTGGGCTATGCCCTTTGCGGGTATCTCATGCCGGATGTTGTGGCCTTCAAGGGGGTTTCCCTGAACAGGCTCCTGGGCCAGATTACCATGTCTACCGAAGGCATCTACGGTGTGCCGCTGGATGTTTCGGCGAACATCGTTTTTCTATTCGTGCTCTTCGGCGCAATGCTCGAAAGAGCAGGCGCGGGAGCCTATTTCATTCAACTGGCATTGGCTCTTCTCGGACGATTCAGGGGTGGTCCGGCCAAAGCGGCCATTCTCGGCAGCGCTCTGACGGGCACGATTTCAGGATCGAGCATTGCCAACGTGGTGACTACGGGAACGTTTACCATCCCGTTGATGAAGAAGGTTGGATACCCGGCGACAAAAGCCGCTGCAATCGAGGTGGCGGCAGGTATTGACGGGCAGATCATGCCGCCTGTCATGGGAGCGGCCGCGTTCGTCATGGCGGAATACCTCAACGTTCCCTACGTGGCGGTGGCAAAAGCCGCACTGATTCCGGCTCTGCTGTCTTATTGCGGGCTGTTCTACATTACTCATGTCGAGGCGTGCAAGATCGGCCTGCGAGGAATGACCCGGGATGAGCTGCCCAAATTGAGAGACACTTTCTTTGCCGGTTTTCACTACTTTCTGCCGATTGCCGTGCTCCTGTTCGAATTGGTTCATCTCGGGCACAGCCCGCAGATTTCGGTATTTCGCGCCATCGTTTCGCTGGTCGTCGTCATCGTTTTCCAGCATGGGGTGACAGCTCTCAAACGGCGCGAATCGTTGGCACGGGGATTGATTCAGGCAGCAGATACGATCCTTCAGAGTCTCATCACCGGTGCCAGGAACATGGTTGCAGTAGCTGTGGCCACATCGTGCGCGGGAATCATCGTAGGTGTCGTGACCTTGGGGCTGGGGGGACTCGTAACCGAAGTAATAGATCAGATCAGCCACGGCAGCATATACGCAATGTTGTTCGCGACGGCCGTGGCAAGTGTCATCATCGGCATGGGGATACCTACCACCGCGACGTACATTGTCGTGGCATCCCTCACCGCTCCGGCGATCGTAACGCTGGGAGCGGACAACGGATTTATAGTTCCCTTGCTGGCCGCGCATCTTTTCTGCTTCTACTTCGGCGTCCTGGCGGACGACACGCCGCCGGTGGGATTGGCGTCATTTGCCGCATCCGCGATTGCGGGTTCGGAACCGGTGGCAACAGGCTTGCAGGGGTTCAGATATCACATCCGAACTGCCATTCTGCCCTTTGTGTTTGTATTTAACCATCAGCTTCTCCTTATAGGGGTCAACGGTTTTGTCGGCGGCCTGTGGGTATTCGCGACCGCATGCATTGGGGTTTTGGCCTTTGTGTCAGCGACTCAAGGGTGGTTTGTGACCACGAATCGCTGGTACGAGATCCCTATTCTTCTGGCCGTGACACTGTGTATGCTCCGGCCGGATTTGATACAGAGTTGGTTTGACTGGTCGAGCAGACAGCCCTCTTTTGCACTGGGAGCCGCACTCTATGGGGGAGTTTACCTGTTGCAGCGTTCACGAACCTTGCGATCATAAGGAGAGCGGCGACGTACCGTCGGTCTCGCGGTCATTTTTTATCGAGCTCCCATGGCTGGACTGACCTGACCCAAGTATCTGGTCGCGGCAACGAGGACGAGGCAAACGGCGCGATTTTCGGGTGAACTCATGTGAACACTCCGCCGGGTCGCGAACCTTCAACAAGGGGCCTCTCCGTAAGCCGAAGGCTAATACACTACCACCCCAGTATTCTTTTTCACGATTACGGACGCGTACTACCCGCCTTTTTTTCAGAGCGGTCCTACGGTGAAGATTGTGCTTGATTGGGCCCGTGCGGTGAGTTACGCTCAAGAATAGGAAAAAGCAGCTTGCTTCGCACGTGACGACGGTTCGCTCAGCTCACTCCGGGGACTACTCCGGACTGCCGACAAGATGAAGTCATGAATCTCGACGAAGCTGTAGTCATTAGGACCTATGCCAACGAAGCCGTCGCAAGCGTCGCGGATTCACGCCTCGGATTTGAAGGCATAGAAACCTATATTCAAAAGGATGACTGTGGAGGGGCTTATCCGTCGCTGCAGATGTGCGGAGGCGTTCGACTCCTTGTCAATCCTGAGGACCTGGAGGTTGCGGAGAAGATTCTCAATGAAATGGAGGCCGAAGAGTCCGGAGGCGTTGAGCGAGAGGCGGAACGTGAAGATCGCAAGGAAACAGAATCATGTTGGAAGCCCTTTGAGGTTTTGGTTATGAAAGACCGTCCGAGCCAACAGCTTGACGAACTGAAGACAGTCATATTTATGTACGTCGTGATGGCTCCGCTCTTATCGGCTTTGTTCGCGGACAAAATAGACAACACTTTGGTTGTCTGCCTGCTGTTCGTGGGACTTGTGGGCACGTTTTCAGTGTATTTGAGGAATCGTCTGGGAAAACTGGAAGAATCCCTCAAAGAGCAGGAGCGGAGGCTCATGGAACTGGAGGGAGTGAATGACGAGGAACTTGAATGATCCCCGTCAGAATCAGTAGGTCTATCCCAGAAGATCCGTAGTCCTCCGGCGCTCGGCCGGTTCGCTCACCTGGCGGGAAACCTCATAATCATGATGACCCAGATCAAACACCCGGCCGTCGTCCGTCTCCACTCTGAAATATAGACAAGCCGGTTCCCGCCGGGATTCGACGATGGCGCGAACCTCGAGTTGTTGAGCGTCCACCAGGAACGAGACGGGACTTTCATTTGCTCTGGAACCCGAAAAGCACAGGACGTTGGCGTGATTTCAGGATCTGGGGGGAAAGATGCGATATGGTTATTCGTGATTCATGTCATGGGCTGGCTGAAATCATCGAGGGAAAAGACTCCATTTGTTTGAAAGAGCGCTCTCCAGAATTGATTCCTGTCAAGATTTCCCTCACAATCGAGGCGATACAGCTTGTAAAGGTCACATGTATTCAGCACCGCTATGTCATCGAGCTTAGCCGTGGCCGTCCAGGGGTCGGCAAACGGCACTTCGCGTTCAGAGACTTCTTTCTCCGCACCGCTATTTCCGACGAAAATGCCCTTATATTTTTTCTGGCGGTTCAATATCCCCCGCTTTTTCCATTCCATGAGTTGACGGAGCCCCTCCAACGAGAACTGGTTCTTCCTGGTCCCTTTGATTTCCAGTACGCCTTCAAACACCTTGCCTTCAATTTCGATTGTTAACCAGCCGTCTTCCTTCCCTCGCTCTATGGGGGGCTCAATCGTTGACCCGAGCGAACATAGGATCTCCCTCACAGCGTCTTCCAATTCGTCTCCCAACTTGTAAAGCAGATGCACACAGCGCCTCACCCGTTGGCGTTCCTCCATTGCGCTTTTCAAGTTCACTTCTAAGGTGGCAATATCATGCTTGATCTGTTCTATTCTTGCTTCGATATGGGGCTGCCCTGGGGCGAGAATGGCAGTCGCCCAGGAGGGTTCCGGAACTATAACTTGAATTCCCAGAATGTCCGTGAGTACCATTGCCACCAAGTCTTCCTGAGGCACCTCTACCTGTGGGAGAAAAATGATTCGACCTTCTCTTCCATTTTTGTGCAGGTAACCACCACCGATGTCTGTCCTGTCCGCGATCGAGAGCTTGATAGCAAATACGATAAGCCCTCGGTATCGGTTCTCACAGATTCTTTCCACTTGAAAACTTGAAGAAAATTGCGTCACGGTCTTCTGAAGCACGCTCTCTAGCATTGCCTGTTGCCCCATCGGCCACACGCACTTCCGAAGGGAATAATCCCAATGAGAGATTTTCTCAATGTAGTTGAGGTAAGGTTCGGTTGAAGGATCACGCTTCACAGGTATCTTAGTTTTTCCGGACTTCTCATCCCAATCGAATTGGATTCCGGTCCACTCCAGAAACTGTGTCCCCGTTCCTTCTTCTCCCCCAGGTACAACTATTGGTTCATTAAGCCAAAAACGGGGGTCGCCGATAATGACTATATTGCCACCGTTTACCAGAACTTCTAGTGTGGTCAACACTGTAAATTTGTCAAAGAAACCATCCCAGTCTACGGTAGTCGGATCCTTCAACGAAAGCAGATTGAAAATGATCGTGTCATAGTCTGAAGGATTGGCAACACTCGCAACTTCTTTCCAGGGGAAACACTCGATTTCGACACTCTCGTCGGATCTCTGGAAGCCCTTGGTTCCTATTATCGCGCCTCTACGTGCTCTCATCAGACGAATCGCCTCCAGATGAAGATATAAACCAAAGTCGAGGTCATCTCTACTCACTGTCGGGATTTGAAGAGTGGAGCCGCTCGCTGCCTCGACCTTTCGTAGCGTTGCCGAGATGAGGGCTCTGCAAGGACTAGCGAAGTCACGCTCCCTTTTCTCGACAACGTAGCCATTCTCCAGTTTTTGAGAATAGTGTCTCCCGGTGCATCCGTCAACGAAATATCATGGACGTTCCTCCCGCCCCGAGGCTCAATTAAATAGCGAATCCAGTTGAACGTCAAAGCCATTGAAAAGACTGCATTTTCACTAGGTGTTGACCTCTGCCGGAATGAGCGTATCTCCGGTGAAATTACTATCAATAATTCCGAATGGCGACCATTAGCGGTTCTTTCTCCAAGGAAATCGCATCGTAGCTGTTCGATTAGGTCTGAGATACGTGCCTTCACATGTTGGGGGCCGGGGCTCTCTAGCATAGGGAATCTGGCTTCCAAGCCACCAACCCCGCGCCGGTTCTCTCACCTTCCGGGAATCATCATAATCATGATGCCGCAGATCAAACACCCGGCTGTCGTCCGTCTCCACTCTGAAATATAGACAAGCCGGTTCCCGCCGGGATTCGACGATGGAGCGAACCTCGATCTGGTGCTCGTCCACCAGGAACGAGGTGGGCCGTTCGTTTGCCATCGAGCCGGCCAAGTCGCTGCAACTCGTCAGTCCGGCCGGTTTTCCCACAGTTGTTGACGCAGAGAGAACCCCGCGCGAAAATAGATGGGAAATCCGTTTCTTTCTCAACCGGCGACAGCACGTCTGTGTCCCCGCAGACTCACTCGAGCCGAAGTGGCTGTCTTAGCAGGAGGTGAGCACCAGTCAAATCAACGGCAAGTGGTCCGGAGATCTGCAGAGCTAGTGGTACGCCCACCCGTCAGGACAACCGCAGGGGGAGAGAAATGAGAACGCCCACCATCTACAGAAGGGACATGCTGACAGGCTTCGCCGGGCTGGTTCTTGGGACGACAGTCTCGGGAATTCTATCCGGTGTCAATGGATCTGCGAACCCGTCGCCCGCCGGTCCTTGGTCGCCCCGAAGGCTGGACCCTATGGAATGCGCACAGACCGCATACCGAGGGTATTGGGAGGAGAACGGAGGCTGCGGATTCGCCGTGTTCAAGGGCATAATCGGTATGATGGGAATCAAGTATGGCATGCCCTACGAGAGTTTCCCCTTGTGGATGATGTCCTATGCTGCCGGAGGGATAGCCTGTTGGGGGACCGTTTGCGGCGCCCTGAACTGCGCGGCAGCGGCATATGGGCTCTTTTACGACCAAAAGGAACAGCAGCCATTAGTGGATGCTCTCTTCAGTTGGTACGAGATGGCGGAGCTGCCGCAGTTCATCCCTGACAGCCCCATGGTCGCTATGGATGTGAAACGCACTGTGACCACTTCGGTGTTGTGCCACGTGGCGCTTAGCCGCTGGAGCTATGAGACTGGTCACAAGATCAGCACCAAGGAGCGCTGCGAGCGCTGCTCCCGAGTTGTCGCGGACGTGACGAAGAGGGCCGTGGAGATACTCAACGACAAGATTGTCCGCGAGGCCCCGTCAGCAGCCCTTTCCAGTCCCCAACAATACTGTTCAAAGTGCCACTCGCGGGGCAAAGACGCGGACTGTTCCAGGACCAAGATGCATTGCGGCTTTTGTCATCAAGGGAGTCTCGGTAACAAGTTTGTCAATCACCCTGAATGACCCCCAACGGGCTTCGACATGGCCGCAACTTCGAACACCAAATCGGTCAAAATTCTTGGCCACGACCGTAATCACTCCGGCAGGGGAACACTTGTCTCACCACCGCCGGTCCCGGTAGTGTATTCGGGAGCTTCTCGGCACTGAGCGCAATCCAGCACTGAGCGCCCGCCATAGGTGTCACATTCCGCCCGCCGCATGTTCCTGCAGAAAGGAACATTTCCCGGGTCTCTTCCGCAACACAGGACGTAAGTAGTATCGTAGCCGCCTGCCCAATTCAGAGAATCGGGTCGCGCAGATGGACTGACAAGAAGTACGAGTGACCCGAGACAAAGCGCAACAAAGAGCATCCTTTTCATAGGATCCCTCCATAGTGGTTTCGTTGCAAGTCGCTGCATCTGTCTGGATCTTATTACCTGCCGGTCAACATGGCCAGAGCAAACGGAGATTGAATTTTTCGTTTCAATTCACCATGATGTCCAGATGTGGGGTGGCTGAGATACCGCAGGAGATTCCATGACGGCAAGATCCTCCAATGTGCCCGTTTTGAACGTCCTTCTCGTAGACGATGAGGCGAACATCCGAAAAACCCTGAGTGTGTTCCTGGAGAGTCACGATCACCGTGTGACTGCCGTGGGCTCCTTTCGGGACGCGGTGGCTCAAGCGTCGGTGCGTTCCTTTGACGTCGCACTGGTTGATCTCAGGCTGGGCGCGGATGATGGCCTTGACCTCATACCTGTCCTGCTGGCCTCCACTCCCTGGCTCAAGATTATAGTTATCACGGCGTACGCATCCATCGAGACCGCGGTGGAGGCCATGCGCCGCGGAGCGTCGGACTACATAGCCAAACCCTTTACGCCGGATCAACTGCAAATTGCGATTGAGAGAGCGGCCAGAGTTCACTTCCTGGAGCAGCGGGTGGTCAATCTCCAGGAGGAACTGAAACGTTCCAGGCCAGACTTCATCTTGTCCAGCAACAGTCCGGCCATGCACAGGGCAATCTCTCTTGCCCAGGAAGTCGCTGCTTCGGATGCCACCATTCTGCTGCGAGGAGAAAGCGGCACTGGAAAGACTGAGCTTGCGCGTCAGATTCACCGATGGAGCCATCGAGCGGATAAGCCGCTGGGGATTGTCTCCTGCCCTACCCTGCCCGCGGAACTGCTTGAGAGTGAGCTCTTCGGTCACCTGAAGGGATCCTTCACCGGAGCCGTAAGAGACAATCCCGGGCGGATAGCCGCTTGCGAGGGGGGAACTCTATTGCTGGACGAGATCGGAGATCTTCCCTTGTCGCTCCAGCCAAAGCTTCTTCGTTTCGTGCAAGATCGTGAATACGAGCGCATGGGCGATACGAGAACTCGACAGGCCGATCTGAGGGTTATCGCGGCCACGAACACGGATCTGGAAGCAGCGGTTAAGGCGAAGCATTTCCGGGAAGATTTGTTCTATCGTCTCAACGTCATACAGATAGAGATCCCTCCGCTCCGGGAAAGAATTGAGGACGTTGTGCCTCTCGCCGAAGCTCTGCTGGTATTCTTCGGCCGCAAGAACCATCGTCGCTTCATGGGGTTCACGTCCGAGGCCCTTGAAATGCTTAGGCATTACGAATGGCCCGGCAATGTCAGGGAACTCCGGAACATTATCGAACGGGCAGCCATCCTTTGCCGGGGAGACACCATAGGCGCGGAATGCCTGACGGACAGAATAGCCGTGAGCCCGAAGGCACCGAATGTGGGAGACATGGTGACGCTGTCGCTGATCGAAGAGGAACACATTCGGAGAGTCCTCGCAGGGTCAAAGTCTCTACTGGAAGCCGCCCAGGTCCTTGGCATTGACCAGGCGACGCTGTGGCGTCGCAGGAAACAGTACGGAATTTGATAGCCCGCATGATGATGATTTCCCGTTCATGTCGCGACAGATGCGGTTCACTTCGTTCACTGCATCCTACCTGATTCGTGCAGAATGCAAGGCCAAGCCGACACGCACCGTGCAAACTGCAAGACAGCGTTTCGGCGTGGTAAGACAAGGCCTTTGATTTCCGCCAAGTTGTTGCTCTTCCCTTTTGGCTCGAATCTTGCCATCCTTTTCTAAGGGAGTGACAAGATGCTCGGTATACGCCAAAAACTTTCCCTCGGATTCGCAGGGCTCCTGCTCATCCTCATTCTGATAGGGGTTCAGGGTATCGTCCTGTTTACCGAGCTCGGCGAATCCATCGAAGTGATTCTGAGAGAGAATTACCGGAGTGTCATCGCAAGCCAGGAGATGAAGGAAGCGCTTGAACGCATGGACAGCGCGGCCCTGTTCAGTTTGCTCGGCCACATTAAGGAGGGGGCGGAAGAAATCGAGAGGAACGATAAGCGATTCGAAAGAGCGCTGCACGTGGAACTGAACAACATTACTCTCCCCGGTGAACTTGAAAAAGCAACCGCCGTCGAAGCGCTGTTCCGAGAATACAGACAGACGCTGGCACAGGTCCAGGACACTGGAAGACCTTTAGAGAGACGCCGTGAGGTTTATTTCGGCGAGCTTCTTCCTGCCTTCC
>Ga0172375_10007717_pt1 | contig 14667 bp, 14 predicted proteins | sample LakKiv1m_FD_114537 | JGI IMG/M metagenome (GOLD analysis project Ga0172375, IMG submission 114537) | Freshwater microbial communities from Kabuno Bay, South-Kivu, Congo - kab_092012_11.1m | ecosystem: Environmental > Aquatic > Freshwater > Lake | place: Democratic Republic of the Congo... | reverse complement strand
CAGATTATTGATGAGAAATGGGAGTGGAGATCATGTGTTGATGAGGTATACCGCATTGATGGAGATATATATATAGGTATGGGAGAGATACCATGGCTGACACATAAAAAGAATAATCCCTCGTTGATATCATTACCATATAATCAGATACGTTATTCAGACCTTAATACTACCAATACATCATTAGTGAGAGAAGCATATATATATCAATACTTCTGGAATATATATAAGGCGAAGATGGAAAGACTTATTAGCGTTGACAAGGGTGAGGTAAGTATCATTGACAGGGCAGTATTGGCCGATCATGGGCTAAATCAATATGATATTGATAAGGCTATGTACTATATCGAGACACAACATATCCTTTGGATTGACAGTCGCAGAGATGATATGGGTAAATTCGCTAATTGGGGATCAAAGTTAAACTTCTCACAGTCAAATGCTGTAGCATCACTGATACAGGTATTGAATGTGTTACGTCAGGAATTGGATATGGCAATGGGTATAACACCACAGAGAAGAGGAGAGATAGCCAATAGTGCTGGTAAGGCAGCCACAGAATATGCTCTTGAGAGAAGTTATAATGTTAGTGAAGGTATATTTGTTGACTTTGAGAACTTTGAGGAAGAAGAACTTAATGATATCATTGATATAGCAAAGAAAGTATATTCAGGTATAGCTGGTATGTATATTATTGAAGGCATGCCAACATTTCTTGATCCGGAAGAGGAAGATATTAGCGAGGAAGACCTTGGGGTATATATGTCAAAGACCAGTGCAGATAAAGTTAAACTTGATGCTATGAGGGCATTAGCACAGCCATTTGCACAGAATGTAGGTAAACAAGGCATAACACCAGAGATAATAGCTTCTATCATTGAGAGTGAGAATATGGCAGAGATAAAGATGTCCATGAAAAAAGCAGAGATGGCATTAAAATCTTATGAGACACAGCAGCAGATGGCACAGAGACAGATGGAACAGGATAAAATTGATAGTGCTGAACGTCTTGCTATAGAACAAAGAGAATGGGATGCCAATGAGAATGCTCTTGACAGACAAAAAGATATTATTGTAGCACAGATAAAGTCAGCCGGGCTTGAACAGGAGACAACGATAGGTAATATTGACACTAGTGTTATTGATACGGCAGCAGATAAGGCACGTCAGGCCATGGATAAGACAAAACAAGCCAATGATAAACTTACCTTTGAGAAACAAAAACATGAGGATGAGATGAAAGACAATGAAAAAGAGAGAGAGAATAAGATTAAACTTGAAAAAATGAAGTTAAAAAACAAAGTAGTAGGAGAAAAATAAAATCATAACATACTATAATAACATGTTAATGTAATAGTAAAAATTTATTTATGCATAGAGTAACAATTTTGTTTAACATAGTAATAATTTTGAATCATGAATGAAGTTTATAATGCACCGCAAGAGCCAATTAGTTATGTAGTTCCAATGACTAATGATGATAGCCAGGAGTCACCGGAAGGTGTACAAAATGATGATACACCTGATACGCCACCAGATGAACCACAAGAGCCTCAAAAGCCTCAAGATACTTATACACAAGAAGAGATAGAAAATCGTCTCACGGACCTCTCTGCAAAGCCTGAGAACGAATTAACAGATGATGAAAAACAATTCATTGCTGATAATACTCCTAAGAATATTATCGATATAGCAAAGACACTCGTTAGTAGTAATTATTCTGTTGAGTTTGATCAAGAAGATGTCATTGATAATACTGAAGATGGCCTTAACAGTCTTTTCAGGAAGGTATATGACAGAGGTGGTCAGGATAATCTGAGAAGGGAGTATGAAAAGTATCCAGAGCTTGAGAGTTTTCATAAGTACCTTAATGATGGTGGCGACCCACAGAGATACATGAATGTTATGTATCCTGAAATTGATTTTAGTAGGGTACAGATAAATGTCGATGGAACAGAGGAACAAGATATACAAGCCATGAACTATGTCCTTGCTTTTGATCTTCAGACACAGGGATATACTAATGAGCAGATAAGAGAGATAATTGATAATTATGATAAGAGTGGTGTACGTGGAAAGATGGCAGAACTATCATTGTCTAAGTTAGTCGCATATCAGAAGAATCAAAAAGATACTCTTTTATTAAATCAGGAAAACGAAAAGAAACGTATGGATGATGAGTACGAGGCTTTTAAAAATGCTGAGAAAGAAAGGATAAAGAAGGCAAAAGATTTTGGCACGTTGCCAATAGCAGAAAGAGACAAAGATGATTTCTTTAATTTTTTATTTAAGACTCGTAAAGACTCACAGATACAGGAAATACCAATATCGCAGGAAATATTATACCATGCATTAAATAGTGAATCTAAGTTGTATGGTCAGGAAAAATATAGTAAACTAAGGGATGCTATACATATGTTTACTTTTATGTATGAACGTGATCCTGAGTTTATCAATAAACTAGTAGCAAATAGAGCAGGTACAATGAAAGCACAGAAGCAATTGCCAGGGTTTACCCCTGTAGATAGAATGAAGTCTCAACAAGGATATAGCGATAATAGCAATACAAAGCAACCGGAGTTTCAAGGAACTCCAATGTTTATGCCAACGAGATAAAGATTTTTAATAATTTAAGAAAATGACAAATGCAGTAAAACCAACATTGATGGTACATCCGGTGTACCAAAATGACAAAGGGATACTTGGATATGAAGCATTATCGAATGCATTCCAGACAAAAGCAAGCGAATTATCAACCCCATTGATTTGGGCAGCAAATAATTACTTTCTTCCGGAAGACTTTGCTATAACAAAGTTGACCGAACTTGCAGGTAATGTGGAATATATTGATAACTTTGAGTATGAGTATCCTATCATGCAGGGAGATATTGATCCTATGGATAGTGTTGTCTCTGCCTCAACAACAACAAATACTGGTATCAATAATACAAAGTTTGTTGTTACTTTCAAACACAGACACTTTAAGTTCCAGAACATCATCAATTCTCCAAGCAAGGTACAATGCCAGGTAAAGGCACAGCCAATATCTAATGGTCAGAATTGGGACTATCTTCTTGAGATCATGGGAAATAATCCTTTGGCTACTGTTCCGGCAGCAGACTTAGCAGCAGGAGCACTTTGGGAAAGGATGGCTACACCTGTAGAAATTGAAGAGTCTATTGGTACTGAGAGTGAAGAGCAATATCCAGCCAGGGCAAAGAACCAAATCAATACTTTACGTGCCTCTATGAAGTGGGCAGGACATATTGCTGAGATGCCTATTGGTGGCAAGGCAGCAGCACAGTTTGATAAGATCAAATTTGATGTTCCTATGCGTCAGAGCAATGGCAGTGTCCGTAACTTCAAATATTGGATGCACTGGAAAGAATGGCAATTCTTTATGAAGAAACTTCGCTACAAAGAAATTGACTATTGGACAAGTGAATATAACCGTTATCCTGATGGTACTATTGTTAATCGTGGTCCTAGTGGTAAACCTATCCTTCGTGGTGATGGTATCCTGTCACAGATAACAAACAGAGATTATTACTCAGGTAAGTTATCAGCACAGAGATTCGAAGAAATTGCTACCGAGCTGTTCTATGGTATGAGTGGTGCAGAAAAGAAACATCTGCAAATGCATACAGGAACATTAGGTCACAGGATATTTAATGATGCCATGCAGAATCAATTAAAGTCATACTTCACTACAGAACAGACATCAAATATTTTTGTCACAAAGAATGGTGAGACTTTGACTTTAGGTGCATACTTCAGTACTTATAAAACTCGTGATGGTCATACCATTACTGTTCATAGAAATCCAGTATTTGACTGGATATACAGAAACAGTCCTAAATATACTGGTCTTCCAAGTTTCAGTGGAGAGTTTATCTTCCTTGATATGAGTACCTATAATGGAGTATCAAACTTCCGTAAGGTAACACGTAGAGGACGTGAGATGGTTTATGGTATTGTAGCAGGTATGGCAACATTGCCAGCAGAATATGGCAGTACAGTATATAAGGCAACAGACAAAGACGTAGCAAGTATTGAATATATTTGGGAACAAGGTATTCAGATACTTGACACATCATTCTGTTATCGTTTAAGTCTTAATCCGTAATGGCTAAGTCCGATTCAAAATTTCTACTATTGTAGATAGTCTTAACCCGTAACATTTTTTTAACCTTAAATAAATTAGCATGACAGCAGAAAAAGAAACAAGAGTACATGAAGAAATTGTTGTACTTAAGAGAGTTTACAAAAACAAGAGATTACCAGTTGAAACACTTGAGAAGAGCAAGATGCGTTTTGGTGTATTCAGTAAAGGAGATCGTATGATAATGCCTGTATCTATTGACGATAAGAAGATAGGTGAAAGGCTTTATGCAGAGCTATGTAACTTTACACCGAATACTCAGGGATGGAGAGAGACTGTTAATGATTGGTTATTGAGTATGCGTATTGATGTTCCACATGATGGGTTACCATTAAATATAACACTCAATAAAGATGGTTATCCATACAATGCTGATCATTATATACAATGGCTCATAGCAAAGTCACATATCGACTATAAGACAGGACTTATACATGAGAATGAGCAGGAGGCCATGAAACATCCATTAGGAATGTTTTATGTCGAAGATCTCCGTAAGATCAAGTATGAGAAAGTTCTTAGTGTGGAAGATACAGCAGAGGCTATGGTTAAGCTACAGTTGTTATTTAAAGAAGGCAAAGATAAGATAGACTGGATACTTTCATTCTTTGGAAGGAATCCATTTATCATGACCGATGCTGATAAGAAGATAGCACTTAATGAGATAATCAATGGCCAGGCTCCGGTAAAACCAACAGTAAAGATAAGTGGTACAGGTGAGGTAGCATATATCAATCGTCCTGCAAAGGTATTCAGTCATATATGTGATGATGAACGCCTTGAGTATAAGGCTATGTTTGAGACACTTGAAAATAAAGGTATCATAACCAGTATTGGTGGTAAATATCTTTATGGTGATATTGAACTTGGCCTTGGTATTGATGATAGCATCAGTCGTGTTTCCGGTACAAGTGCAGAGAGCAAGAAGATTTTGCTTCAACTGAAAGCAAAGTATGAGGAGTTAAAGCGTGAAATGACTAAATAAAGATGTTCGTACTAGACATGCATAACTACGTGTTACAGGGATTGCAGAGGATGAATTCTTCTACATACAGGGGATATTTACCCGAACAGATAGATATTGCCCTTAACCGTGCTATGAATGTTGAGTTTGATGAACGATACTTACCAAAGGATATAGGAGGCTCGTTTGAGACGTCTAACAAGCGTCTGGGCGAGCTTTCTTCCTTGGTGGTAGAAAACTATCCATTAGCAGTTATCGTGGCTTGTAGCACGTCTGGTATGCCTGAGAGAGTATATAATAATGATAGCACAAGACCAGTAAAGTTCAGGACCACATTGCCATCGGATTTTTCTATACTTAACAGAATACAGCCAAAGGTATATGCTAATGACTGTGGCGACATAACATATGCTATAATATCGAGTACAGTATCAATAGCGATAATACCATTTGTAACTAATCCTGATGTTTTGGGAGATAATAGTTTTACAGGAATAACAATAAATATTCCTGGTGATACAATAAATATTCCTTCTGGTATAGGTTATCCGTCATGGAGTAGTTATGAGTTTCCACAGGATGCAGAATCTTTTGTACAACATTTTCTTATAGCAGCTAATAAAGAGTTGGAAGAACAGGGTACACCATTTGACACATACAGGATATACTGGGAAGCATATAATGGAAGATATTATCCAGGATGTTTCATTGTCGTATCTACAACAACATTAGGTACTAGCGATACCGTAGAACTTATTCTTGCAGGGATGAGTTATACACATAAGAGTAATTTTACCACAATGGTATATAAGTCATTAGATACACTTACAAATGGAAATTATAAGTATGCATTGGCAGAGTTAAGAAGTCATCATGACATAGAAAGGTTACTTATGAACACCTTTCATAGGCCAAATAGTAATAAAGTATTAGTGACATCACATCAGAAGTTTATTGATATTTATACAGATGAGACAAGTATACTTACTGATATATCTATAACATACATAAGAAGGCCAAAGAGAATCAGTCTGTCTATGAACCAGGGATGTGAATTAATAGCAAGTATGCATGAACGTATATGTGATTTAGCAATAAGCAATATTAAAGCTATAGAGAGCCATGCAGGGTATCAACATGCTTTGATAGAAGAAAAGAAAGGAGATTAAAGTTATGAGTAATTTAACTATTACCGATAGGGTTGAAATAGTAATTCCTGACATTGAGTACAGGATAAAAACAAAAGATAGTGAATTTTATTTTCACTTCTTACATAAGACAAATAATGGTGAGATACGTGATGGAATCACCAATGAAGATTTAATGGCTATCCTTACTAACAGGATAGAAGGACAGAATAGAAAGAAAGCTGACAAGTTTAATAATAAGATACTATATCATTTAAGAGAAGCACAGAGATGGTTAGAAGACCGTGGGTTTTTCTATCGTAACCTTAAAGCAAGAAAGCAAGCAATCAATAAATAATTTAATACAATGAGTAGAGAACGTAAAGTTATCGTTGCTAATGCATGGACAGATACTCCAGCAGCAACAACACCTATTACCACAGCAGGTACATTGTCAATAATCATGAGAACACCTGCAGGTGCTATGGCAGCCATGGCAGATGCTATGTCTCCTGCATTATATCCAACTATGATGATATGCGTAGGTAAGGGAACAGGATATGCTCCTGATATTTTTGAAATCAAAGGCAAAGATTTTATCACTGGTTCGAGTACAGCTTATGCTGCAGGAACACAAAAGGTTGTTAAAGTTGGTTATCCTGATACAGGAACAAACCAGTTAGCAGTAAATCTTTATTCCGATTATGAGTATGCCATTCGTGTTATGCCTACAGATGTGAATAATGAAAGTGTCAAGTGGGAACCTGCAGGACAGTATTTCACGCATATATCTGCATATAATACGCCATCGGCAGCACATGGAAGGTATAATCTTTTAAAGACATTGGTGGATCAAATCAATGACCAGTATTGGGATGACAATAATAGTCTTAATGTTATTTGTGATCTTTATCATAGTGAAACTCTTGTTGCTGGCACAGGTGCCGATTGCGTTGTTGTAAATGAATCTACCACTGTTGGTTGTACTACAACTGCAGGGCCAAGTGTTGGTGATTTTCTTAGTCTTAAAGGAAGACTTTATAAAATTACTGCTATTACTCTTAATACATCATTTACCATTGATAGACCTTATGCAGGAACATCAGAAACAATTACTGCTGGCACTACATGGGCTACAGAAGTCGGATACATAGCATCTGCTACAGTAGACGAAAATACCTATTTTGGTATATGGTTTACCGGTGATGTTGACCAGGATTTCACAGTAAGTTTTGAACAAGGTTTTGATGGTGGTGAAAATGATACTATTACTATAAGTACTGCTATGGTATATTCCAAAGGTACTTATGCAGAGGTAGTACAGGAGGAAAAGTGGACAGATCCAAGTTTTGGTCTTACAGAAAAGACAGGGGTAAAACCATTAACAAGGGTAACCAATGCCAGTGCATCCAATACTTATGACAAATGGAATTTTATCGTAAAAGATCCACAATCAAGTAATATGGGGCAAACTCATGACATGGAGAAAGAACTTGTTTTGTATCTTAAGTCTGATCAGACTACCACAAACTTAGCAGATTACCTTAATAATTATTTTGGTGATTCTACCGGTGCATCTCCATTCTCAGCAGTCTAAACATTAATTAGGTTAGGGAGTTGAAAGGCTCCCTTTCCTTTTAATACTTTAAAGTATGGCAACAGTAGTATTCACAGTCTCGGTAAGTTCTGATGCAAAGACACTTACAGCAGTAGTCACTAATTGGGATAGTGTTACTCCTGCATATATCTACATCAAGAAACCTGATGAAGATGATTATGAGACACCATTAACTTATACTCCGGGAGCAGCACCAGAGACTATTCCTATCTATTATAGTGGTGATGCCTTTACACTTAGTGGCAGTGCCGATGATATTATTCCTGATGGAGTATATGAGATAAAGATCAGTGGTAATGATACAGCACCAATATCTACAGACACAGCAGTATATTTCTTTACTGACCTTCAGACAAAATGTTGTCTATCATCAAAGATAGCAAATATAACAGACTATGATTGTGATGACTGTAAAAAGACAAAGCAATTAAACCAGCTTTTCATGCTTAAGTTATTGCTTGAAGGTGCAGAGCATGATGCTACTACCAGTTGTGGTGACTGGACACAGGCACAGACAAAGCTCAATTATGTGAGTGAGTTCTGTGGAGAAGATGGTAACTGTTATCAAAGTGGATGCTCATGAGTTATAGTACAGCACAGATAATGATAGCTATAGCAACAGCAAAATGTTGTTTAGGAGACTATACGTGTAAAATGTTTAGTAAGGTTATTAATGGCCAGATATATGAAGCAAGTAAGTTAGTATCCATGCAGTTATCATTATTGATATTCGCGTTAGAGACAGAGAACACTATTAGCACAGGAGAATGTTTAACAGATGATCAAAAGTATCAGATAGTAAATAGGATAAATAAGTTATGTCAGTGTGATTGTACATCAGTATCATCAGGTGGTAGTGGTACAGGCACAGGAGTACATACGAGTAGTTCACATACCGATTTAACACATACAGAATAAATGGCAACGTATAATCTAAACATAAGAGCATCATGGACACCAGGAACAGATAGTCTTGGTTCAATAATAACAAAATCTTCACCGCTAACATCGGCAGAACATGATGAGACACATAAGTATTTATATACTCAATTTGTCAATCAGATTTTTAGTGACCATGCAGATTTCCAGGTATCAGGTGCTTTGGCAAGTAAAGACTTACTTATCTATAGTGGTACAAAGTGGAGAAACTATCCTATGAGTGGTGATGCTACCATGACATCTGGTGGCGTTATTACCGTGGCAAAGGTTAATGGACAAACAATGAGTTTTAGTGCTGGTTTCGCAACATCAGGAGGGCATTCCATTACATTGACAACAACTAATACCACAAGTATCATTTTACCGACCTCTGGAACACTTCTGACGAATGATCTTACTTCAGGGTATATGTATATGGGTTCAGCATTGAACGTGGCAACAGGGTATGCTGTAGACGCTACAGGAGATGTTACTGCAAGCCTTGTAGCTGGACAGATTAAATATGTCATTGGCACAGGTGTGATTACTAATACAAACATTGCTGCATCAGCAGGTATAGTATGGACAAAACTTGCTACAGGAACAGCATCCCGGGCAATGGTTACCGATGGTAGTGGTTATCCTTCCGTATCAACGATAACATCAGCACAATTAGCATTTCTTGGTACTACCGCAGGAACATTAACAGCAAGTAAGGCAGTAGTAGTAGATGGTAGCTCAAAGATAGATGTGTGGAATGTGGACAATATCACTATCAATGGTAATACTATTAGTAGTACAGATACCAATGGTAATATAAATCTTACTCCTAATGGTATTGGTAGTGTTGTTATTGATACAGGATTATGTTCTACAAACTTTGACCTTGATGGTTATGATTTGATTATTGATGCAGCAGCAGCATGTTATCTTCATTCGCCTAGTGCTGATACAGTATCTTTGATACTTAATAATGCCGGTACTTTTGGAATAAGTATCAATGGTTCTTTACAGGTTAAGTTTGAAGATGGAGTATTCTATCCACAGACAACAAACGATGTTAGTCTTGGTAAATCCGGAAATGATTTCTCATCTCTATGGATAAGAACAATATCTTCAGGTAGTGATATTACTATTGATCCATTACTCAATGGTCTTATTCTTGGTAGTGCAGGTAGCACGGTAGGATTCTTTGGTAGCGCAGGAACAGCATTATCTACAGGATGGTCGGTTACTAATCTTGCAGCTCCATTAAAATCACTTAATTGTGATGGATCTGCTACATTACAAAATGTAACAGATGTTCTTGGAACTGTATTAACAGAACTTATTGCTAAAAACTTAATCTCTGCATAATATGATTTATGGAATAACATTAAATGGTATAGTAGATGACATTCTCAATGATAAGAATGGAGGTATGCCTAATGATGATTATGCAAGAGAGCAAATAATATTCAAGGTATTACGTTGGAGAGAATTACTTATAAGACGTGATATTGAACGTAACGGAATGAACTCAGTATTTCAACAGACTATACATTGTCTTCCATTAGAATTTATTGACGAGACAGTATGTATGGGTATGACTGATACTGACAATAAGATATTAAGGAGTGTTGACGAGGTGCCACAGATAATACGGTCAAAAACAGGATTAGGGTATCTTGTAACATCAACAACGGATGATAGTGTCTTTACTGCTATGAAGCATCATGAGGCACGTTATGTAGGTGACTTAAGAATCACTGCAAAAAATAAACGGTCTTATATTAAGCCGGATAACAAACTATATATCTATGGTGATAAGGAACCAAGATATGTTAATTTCACAGCACCATTTTTTGATCCACGACAGGTAGCGCGTTATATAAACTGTTCCGGACAACCATGTTACACTGATGATGATGCTTTTCCGATAACAGGTGATATGCTAAATGTCATATATGGAGAGATAGCAAAAGAGTTAAATACAGTAAATATTTATGATGAAGCCAAAGAAAAGAAGAAAGGTACATCAGTCGAAGAGATGGAACATAGTTAAGATGGACGAGTTGTTTAAGATGTATAAAAAACAACATTTTGATAGCACTATGCATATCATACAGTTCAGAAAACTTATAAATTTCTGTCTTGATGATTGGGGAGAACAGATACTACAAGGTAAAGTATTAAATCTTGGTAATAGGATGGGATTATTATTTATCAGGATGTGTAAAAGAAACTATGACTTATATGTTATAGACAAGATCAGTAGCTCAAAGAATAAGATGGATATTTATGGCTGTGAAAGTTGTGATGAATATATATTTCCAGAAAACAATATTGGTCTTTGTACCAGGACAGGAAAGAATATTTACGCAACAATATGTCATAAACAACCAACGATATTAAAAGGGAAAAATAATGAGTTTGGTAAGCCATGGGTAGTACCATTTACTAATAGTTATTATTTTGCTTTAGTATGGCAGAAAGCTTTTGCCCGGACAAAGAATAGAAGGATATATGATTTTGTTACCAGTCCTGCCATGAAGAAAAAAATAGTCAAAGAAGAAAATAAAGAGTTAATTTATCAAAATAAATAATACTATGAATAATATTTTAAATGCAATCCAAAGTATATATAGGTTAATAAGCCAATTATTTGATGGAACTACTTCATGGATTGGAGGAATACTTACTGATATTAAAGAGTCCGCTCAAATAATGGATGATTGGGATAGGAATGATAGTGCAAAAGTACAAGGTAGTATTGAGCATGATAGTCCTGACACACAATATCCTGTTATGATTGGTGGTAGAGCAGCAACATCTAAACCGTCAGCAGTAGCAAATAATGATGTAGTAAGAGCATATTTCGATCAGTATGGAAGACTTCATATTTACGATGAAGGTGGAGGAGGTGTAGGTGGAGGAGGTTTCATGACTTATATTTTAGATTCTACTAACTCACTTGGACATGGAAAGGTAGAATATACCCTAGCAACACAGATTACTGCATCTGCATATAGTTTTACTATTAATCCAAGACTTATAATAAAAATTGAAAGATTTAATTCTGGTGGCACATATCAAGAAACTATAACTCCGACAAGTCATTTAATTACTGAAGCAGGTGGTGTATTTACAATAACAGGTATGAATGCAAGTGCTACTGATTTATTTGTATTGTATATTCAAGGACAGGAAAGAACTGTTGATGCTTTTCAGAATGCACAGAATATTAAGAATCAAAATCCTGATTGGGCTCATAGAGAAAATCAAACTGAAAACATTACTCCAACAGTCGCAGTACAATATTTTGCAATTCCTATGGATACATATAAACACGCTTCAATAGGAATATGCGTATCGGGTACAGTAACAAGTACTCTAAAATGTTATGCTATCAATGATGCTTCTGTAACTATTCCAACAAGTGGTGCTATACCTGCTGGATGGACAGATGTTTCTACAGATATACTTGGTGCTGCATCGGTGGCAATAGCAAATGTAAGTCCTGCAACAACTTGTTCAAAGTTCTTTATAGATACTGCAATTAGCGTTGAATATTTATTATTACAATTCGATACAAGTGCTGCATCCAGTACACCTTTAATTGTTCCAAGAGTTCTTAAATTTTATTAAAAATAATACTATGTTTCAAAAATTAATAGATAAAGAAGAAATAATATCTACAGTAGATTATAATGTTACTGTTGATGTTAAAAAGAAGATGACAGACATATTTGTTGTTAGTACTTCTCTTGATGATTTCTTAATGAATTGTTCTATACATAATGTATTTGGTGAAAATTCACCTTCTGATTGGATAAGTTATGCTACTACGTCTTATCATAAGAAAATTGCTATTAATGAGAAGGTAACAGAGATAATGCAAGGACAATGTGTTAAAGGAGAAACAGAAGAAGGTGTTGAATACCATCCTGTACCAACAACAAAGACAGCATTGGTGAATCTTGCATATAGTTTATTTCCTGATTGTGTTAAAGAATCTTTTACTTATAATGTAGATATGATTATCAAATGGTGTGATTGTAAAGGTAATGTTACATGGACAGATTTCGTTAATGTTTTTAAAAAATAAGAAATGGCAAAGACAAGTACAAATGATGTATTAACAAGATTAGGTACACCTGTTTTAGCAAGCATAAGTCTTGATATTGCAGATGTTGAATCAAAAGTTGATGATATTGAAACAAAGACTAATAATCTTCCTGCTAATACTACTACTGAATTAACAGATATTAAGAATAAGTTTGCAGTACCAACTGTTGATAGTGCATTAGATACTACAGTTTCAGAAGTTGTTGGTACTAAGTCTGATTCAGCCTTTAGTGATGGTTCTTCTACACCTTCTGTAATAGGGCATTTACAAGCCAACTATCTTCATGTTCATAGTCCTTCAAAAGTATATCCTACGTTAGCTGATGCTGTAACAATTACAGCTCATAATGATGCATGGACATTAGGTAATAAAATAGAGATAGTACCTGCTGATACCATAGTTTCTAAATTTGATATTCATTGGATAATTTTACAGGCTATTAGTAATGCTGACGAATATGAATTAGTATTATGGAAAGGTGGTGCAGGAGCAGAAATAGAAATTGGAAGAATAGCATTTTCAAGAACAGGTAATTTTGACAGAAGTACTAATTTACCAGTTCAGGTTGCACCTGTTGATGCTAATACTCGTATAAGTGCATCTTTAGCCTGTAAAAGTGTTGGTGAATATACAGTAGGTGTTAAACTTTATTACCATACTTACTAATGAGAGAAGGAATAAATACTAATATTGTTAATGATTCTTTAATCTTTAGTGAAACTTTCGAGAGTGAAAGTAATACAAGAGTTAATAATAAAGGTGTACCAAGTAATGTTACTTTTAATGCTGATGGTACTGCAAGTTTTAATGGTAGTAGTTCTAAGATAGTATATAAAATTATAAATAAAGTAAGAAGTGTTGAGTTAAGGTTAGAAAATATTACATCATTTTACTGTAAACTTTCAAGTAGTAGAACAATACAAATAGCATCTGGAACATTAAGTGCAACAGGGTTTACTTCTGCAACATATTACGTTAATGGTGTAGCTGGAACATCTGTTTCGGCAACAGGGAAAGTACATATTGTAATAACAGATAGTGTTGATTTTACTGTTAATGATTTACAAATAGGATATAACGGTACAAGTTATGGAAACTTTAAAACAGATTTACATTGCTTTTACAACCGAGCCTTAACAGCAACAGAAGTTCTTAACCTATATCAAGGTAAGACTAATAAAGAAGTACCAATGTATCAAAGTGGTATTACTCCTCTTTTACTTTATGATTCAACAAAAGGTTATAGTCAAGATAGAAGTAGGTTACGAACATTAACTGAAACTGCAACAAGTTATCAATGGATTGGTAATCAGTATGCTTGTAAGTTTAATGGTAGTAGTTCACAAATAGATTTAGGTGCTACTCATATTGTTACAAATCAGACTATATTAGTAAGTGGATGGTTTTATAATGCTGGTAATGCTTTTCCAAGTGGTACATTATATGGTAATGGAGATTTTATTATATGGATAGGAAATACACTTTCTTATTTTACAAGAAATGGTGCAAGTACTCCAAATATGCAGTTTGGTAATACTAAAAATAAATGGTGTTTCTTTGGTTTAATAAGTGAAGGGGTTAGTACTTATAGATATGCTTGTTTTCTGGCTACTCCTAAAACTGGTTTAGTACAAACTACAAGTGGAACTCATGTTTTACCTACTAATGCTGTTGTTGCAAATGAATATATTGGAAGAAGTCGTACTGCATCTGGAACTAAATACTTCAATGGTAATATACCAATGTTAAATATTAAAGTATTATCTTCTT
>Ga0172375_10007715_pt1 | contig 14668 bp, 10 predicted proteins | sample LakKiv1m_FD_114537 | JGI IMG/M metagenome (GOLD analysis project Ga0172375, IMG submission 114537) | Freshwater microbial communities from Kabuno Bay, South-Kivu, Congo - kab_092012_11.1m | ecosystem: Environmental > Aquatic > Freshwater > Lake | place: Democratic Republic of the Congo... | reverse complement strand
GTCATTGGCATTTGGCTCGTTGAACACCCTGCCGCCACGGATTTCACGGATGCGCACGGATTTTTTAAACCAATCGGTGAAAATCCGTGTAATCTGTGGCAAGGTTTTGGAGTAAACGCCAGTCGCAAGCAATGAGTTATAGCCCAATTTGGGCAAAATTTAGGTGACAAAACTGCCATGAAACGCAGAACAAATGTCCGCTATAATATTGACATTGCTGGATTTCCTGGACGCACTGCATGAAATGTCAATTCAACCAAACATCCTGATCCCTTTCCTTTATTTTCTGGTCGCCATTCCATATATAGGGTTTGGATTATATGCATGGTACAAGAGACCTGCGGCAGGGGTTATTCCATTTGCCTGGATGGTTCTTGGGATGGCAGTCTGGTCACTCGGTTACGCCCTGGAAATCCATTTCCCCTCGCTTGCGACAAAACTCCTTCTGGTTAAGATCGAATACATCGGGATCGTTTCAGTCCCGGTTTTTGTGCTGCTCTTTGCGCTTGAATTCACGGGCAGAAGCCGCCTGTTATCGCCCCGCGCACAATTCCTGCTGGGCATCATCCCCTCTTTCGTATTGGTATTAACATGGACAAATGAGTTTCATGGCCTCATGTGGGATTCAGAAGGGCTTGTGGAAAGTTACGGCCTGATTCTCCTGGATATATCCAGAAACCCATTCTACTGGCTTAATGTCGCCTACGCCTACCTCCTGCTTTTGACAGGCAATTTGCTTCTGGTCAAGGAATTCATCCACCAGCCGGGGGTGTATCGTTTGCAGACCGGCATCCTGATTCTGGGGATTGTATTTCCCTGGCTCGGCAATGTAATCCACCTTGCAAAACTCACCCCGATCCCCAATCTCGATTTAACCCCCCTCTTCTTCCTTCCAACAGCCTTCGTGCTCCTGTGGGCTGTCACCCGCTACCGCCTGCTGGACCTGATGCGGCCCAACCACATCTCCATCCTGCAAAACATGCGCGACGGGGTGATCGTGATCGACGCCCGCCGCCGCATCGTTTACATCAACCCGATCACTGAGTTGATCTTTGCAAAACCCTCACCTGGCGCTTTTGGACAACCCCTCTCACACCTTTCAGAAAACCTGGAACGCTTCGCCGGCGCGCATTTCATGGACAAGGAGAGCCATTTCGAATTTTCCCCGGGCGACGGACCAATTTTTGAAATCACCGTCTCTCCCATTTATGCCGGAAACAAGCCGGACCTGAAGCAGGATCCGGGCTATATCTTAATTCTGCACGACATCACCCACCGAAAGGAAATAGAGGCCCTTCTAAGCCGCCGCGAAACCATCATGGAAGCGATCAGTCTCGCCGCGGAACAATTCCTGAAGGAATCCTTCTGGGAACATAATATACCGGGAGTACTGGAAAAAATTGGCGCCGCGCTGGACGTGAGCCGCGTCTACGTTGTCATGAATTCCTCCAACGAGGAGGGTATTGTATATTCGAGCCTCTCCTATGAATGGGCCGCGGCCGGGGTCCCGACGCGTGTCAACGACCCTTCCATGCGGAACGTACCCCTGCGCCAGGCGGGGTTTGCACGCTGGGATGACACCCTTCGCGAAGGCCAACCCATCCATGGCATCCTGAAAGATTTCCCCGATTCGGAACGCGCGTTTCTGAAAGACCAAAAAATCGAGGCGCTGGCCATCATGCCGGTCTTCGTGGACAGGCAGTGGTGGGGCTTTATCGGGATTGACGAATGCCGCCGCAAGCGCGCCTGGGGAAACACGGAACTTGGAGCCTTGCATGCCGCCGCCAATATTCTTGGTTCAGCGGAGGCGCGCGCCCGCGCCGAGCAGAAACTACTTCGCAGACAGCGTTCGCTTAATCTTCTGCATGAGATTGTGGCCGAATCGCTGAAGACCGAAAACTTTACTGTCATGTCCGAATTCCTGGCGGAACGCCTCGGAAAATTAATTAATGCAGACGGCTGCTTTCTAACCTTGTGGGATAAGGCCAGCGGGCAAACCATACCCCTGGCGGCTTACGGCCTCCATCAAAAAAACTACACCTCCCTGAAAATCGTGCCGGGCGAACGCACCTTCACGGCCTCTGCATTCGAGGCCGGTCACACCCTTGTGGTGGAGGATGTTCACAACTCCCCCCACGTCAGTCCGCGCATCGCCAGTTTATTCCCAACTCAATCTGCTCTTGTCCTGCCGATGATGGCCGGGAATAATTTTCTGGGCGCGGTTTTGTTCGCCTTCAATAACCACCACCGCTTTCAGGCAGATGAGATAACCATCAGTGAACAGGCCGCCAGCCTGATTGCCCTGGTCATGGAAAAATTCCAGGCTGTGGAACACGCCCGGCGGCGCGCCGATGAATCTGAAACCCTGCGAAGTGCAAGCGCGGCTGTGACCGAATCCTTGAAGGCAGACGAGGCAATCACCCGAATTCTCGAACAACTGGATCGGGTGGTTCCGTATGACAGCGCCTCGGTGCAATTAATTGAAGGGGATGAACTCAAGATCGTGGGCGGACACGGTTGGGATAACCTGAACGATGTCGTGGGCATACGCTTCCCAATCCCAGGGGACAACCCAAATACAGTCGTCGTTCAAACGGGAAAGCCCTATCTGCTCCCGGATGCAGGCAAGGTCTATGCCGCCTTCAACAACCCGCCTCACAACCATATCCATTCCTGGCTTGGTGTCCCGCTCATCTTCCAGGATCGAACCATCGGCCTGCTGGCAATCGACAGTTCGAAACCCAATCACTTTACCGAAGAGAACGTTAAACTTGCTGTAACCTTCGCGGATCGAGTGTCCATCGCGCTCGAAAACGCGCGCCTGTTCAGCGAGACCCAAAACCAGGCAATCACGGATTCGTTGACCGCCGTATACAACCGCCGCGGCCTGTTTCAATTGGGAGAATATGAATTCGCACGTGCGCGCCGCATTCAACGTCCATTCTCCGCGATCATGCTGGACATCGATCATTTCAAGCACGTGAACGACCGGTACGGCCATGCCACCGGTGACCAAACATTACGATCACTTGCAGAAAGATGCCAAAAGGGCTCGCGCGCCATGGATCTGGTCGGACGATATGGGGGCGAGGAGTTTGTGATTCTCATGCCCGAAACAAGCCTGGAATCAGCCCGCCTTGCCGCCGAAAGGTTAAAACAATCGATTAATACCACGCCTCTCCTGACGGACGCCGGTCCCCTGCGCGTTACGGTCAGCATCGGGGTATCCGAAATGAAAGCAGATGACAACCTGCAATCATTGATCGAGCAGGCGGATGCCGCCATGTATGAAGCCAAACACGCCGGGCGAAATCGCGTCGCCACATTATGACGCATGCGGCCCGCCGTTCAGGCGCATTCCCAAACCTGATACAATCCCAGGCGCCCGCCTTCCCCATCAGACAAAAACGAATCGTTCACGCGGAACCCGGCCTGCCCGGCTAAAATGGACAGTTCCTCCGCCGTGAAATGATGCGCGTACCGCAGACCCTCCCCCCCGCTTCGCCAATCCAACAAATAATCCCCCGCGTCCACCTTCGACGGGGAAATTGCCGCGGCCTCCCAGGGCTTGATCCTCGCCTTGAGTCTTTCGCTGTTCAGGAACTGCCAGTTCGACAAAACAAAGCGGCCATGCGCCGGCAATGCTTCGCGGACTGTTTTCAAAATATTCAAACGCAATGTATCGCCTGGAATGTGATGCAGGACTGCAAATGCAAAGGCAACGTTGAACGTTAAACGTTGAACGTCCAGCGACCACGCGGGTGAAGTCAAATCGGCCTGCGCAAAGGCGGCGGGAAAATCCCTCGGCTGGGATTCTGCCTCCCGCAGCAGGGGCAGGCTGAAGTCGAGGCCAAGATACGTGCCGCGGTGGCCGCGTTTTGCCAATGCGCGCGCGAGTTCCCCGTTGCCGCAACCCAGGTCCAGGATTCTCTCGTCCCCATTAAGCGTTTCGATCAATCGCCTTACGCCGGGTTGCAGGCGGCGGCGCGTGGCAGAGAACGATGCGCCGAAACGGTCATAAAAATCCCGATTGAGGGCAATCAGTTTTGTGGCGGTATCGGAATCCATAATTTGATTATAATCCTGGCATGTTATCGGTTGCAGAAATAGAGACGCTCGCGCAGGAATTCGAGAGCAGGACGCCGCAGGAAATTATTGGGTGGGCCGTGGATTCCTTCTGGCCTGAAATCACGCTGAGTTCGTCCTTCCAAACACAATCCATGCCGCTCCTGCACATGGCTACGCGTGTCAAACGCGGGCTTCCTGTTTTCTTCCTCGATACCGGCTATCACTTTTGGGAAACGTTGATCTTTCGCGAGCAAATCGCTTCCGAGTGGAAAATCAACGTGATCGACCTGTACCGGGATTCGCGCTGGGATGTTTTTGCGCGCCAGCACATCCGCACCCTGCCGCTCGAAGACCCCGACTTGTGTTGTTATTTGCACAAGGTCCAGCCCATGCAAAAGGCATTGAAAGACCTGAAGGCGTGGATCAGCGGCATCCGCCGCGACCAGACAGCCGGGCGCGCGCACGCCAAAATTCTGGAATTGCAGGACGACGGTTTGTTGAAGATCAATCCCATGTTGAATTGGACGGCGGCGGATGTGGCGCGTTACAAGAGGGAACACAGCCTGCCCTCCCACCCTCTGCTGGAAAAAGGCTATCGAAGTGTCGGGTGCGCCCCCTGCACGATTGCCGTCAGCGCAGATGCCAACGAGCGTTCAGGCCGCTGGGCTGGAAGCGATAAAACTGAATGCGGTCTCCACACTGAAATGTTCAAACAAAAGGATATTTCCGAAGTAAAGAAGCAATTTCACCTGGAAATCATGAATTCCAGGTAACAATCCCCTGTTATCCTTTTCCATGAAACTCACCGAACGACAAAAACGCTGGCGGCAGGCCAACACCCTCACATCGGATAAACTCGAACTCGCTCGAAGAGTCCTCGACGAAATCCGCGCAGGGAGTGACGTGATGGACGCGCTCAGGCATTATCCGCTCGAGAAGGGCGGCTACCTGACAAAAGCCGCGCTCGTGGGCGCATACCAGCAAATGGTCGAGGCGGGCGCGATTCACCCCGACGCGCGCCTGCTTGAACGCATCCGCATGAAACCCGTCCGTACGCTATCGGGCGTTACGACAGTCACCGTGCTGACCAAGCCGTATCCCTGTCCCGGCAAATGTATCTTCTGTCCCACCGATGTACGCATGCCAAAGAGTTACCTGCCCGATGAGCCTGGCGCAATGCGCGCCCTCGAGCATGAATTTGACCCATATACACAGGTCGAATCCCGAATTCGTGCGCTGGAAAACCTCGGTCATCCCACCGATAAAATCGAATTGCTGATTCTCGGCGGCACGTGGTCATCCTATCGCCGCGATTATCAGGAATGGTTTATTGCGCGTTGCTTTGATGCGATGAATGCTCCTTCATCCTCCCCAGCGGCTTCACAAAACGGGGGAACCGATGGACGCCTGCCCGAAATTCACACTCTCAACGAAACCGCGCCGCACCGCAACGTCGGCCTCGTCATCGAGACACGCCCGGACGAAATCACGCCGGACGAAATCCGCCGGCTCCGTTACCTCGGCGTGACCAAAGTCCAAATGGGCGCGCAAAGCCTGGACGACCACATCCTCGAGATCAACAAACGCGGACACAATGTGGAATGCACGCGCAGGGCCGTATTCCTGTTGCGCGCGGCGGGATTCAAGCTCGTTCTGCACTGGATGCCGAACCTGTTGGGCGCGACGCCGCAGTCGGATCGCGAGGATTTTTCGCGCCTGTGGAATGATTTTTGCCCGGACGAAATCAAAATTTACCCCAATCAACTGCTTGCCAGCGCAGAACTTCATGAATACTGGCAACGCGGGGAATTTCATCCGTACTCCACACAAGACCTGGTGGAGTTGATCGCCGACATCAAACCGACCATCCCGCGTTATTGCCGCGTCAACCGCGTGATACGCGACATCCCATCCAACAATGTGGTGGAGGGAAACCGCCGTACCAGTTTGAGGCAGGATGTCCACAATGAAATGAAACGGCGCGGTACGCACTGTGAATGTGTGCGCTGCCGCGAGGTACGCGGCAAACCGGTTGCATCCGAATCCCTGCATCTCGACGATCTCACCTACCCGGCAGGCGCGGCAGAGGAACATTTCATTTCGTTTGTCACGCAGGACGATAAACTGGCAGGTTTTGTACGGTTATCCCTGCCGGGCCAGAATTCGCCGCAAACCGGCATGAACGATTTGGACGGCGCGGCCCTGGTCCGCGAAGTCCACGTTTATGGGCAATCCCTGCCCGTCGGCGCGGAAAAAGCCGGGGCGGCGCAACACGCCGGGCTGGGCACCCGTCTGCTGGAAGAGGCGGAGAACCTTGCCCGCGCGTGCGGCTTCACACGCATGGCTGTCATCTCGGCGGTCGGGACGCGGCAATATTACCTCGAGCGCGGCTTCAAACGCGGGGAGTATTATTTGACGCGAAAATTATGAGTTGAATGGATTTAATTTTGTTGCTTGTGGGGTGATTTCGTGCCGGGGTATGCATAGGGTTGTCGTGTAATTCAAATTGTAATAAATCCCTGAAAGTACTTGACAAAAACCTCAAGATTTTGTAAGATAATGTTACCGGTCACGTGACCGGTAACATTATCAGAAATTCTATGCCATCCTCCCACCCTACAATTCGCGATGTAGCCCGCCAGGCTGGTGTCTCACACCAGACTGTTTCGCGTGTGATCAATGGAAGCGAGGGTGTTCTGCCAGAAACTCGTGCTTTGGTGGAGGCAGCCATTAAGCAAATGGGATACCGCCCCAATGCCATTGCCCGTTCCATGGCAAGAGGGACAACTCACACACTTGCCTGCATCTCCCCCAACCTGACCGATTACACATTTGCCAGCATTATCGAAGGAGCCGAAATTCTGGCCCGCCAGGCAGGTTACTTCCTGCTTTCATCCTCGGCAAACAGTCCAGATGCCTTTCACACACTGGTGGATGAACTGGTCGGTCACCGCCGCGTGGACGGGCTGATTGTCATCAATCCATATTCTGATGAACGCTTTGAATACATCCCCAGGAATTTCCCTCTTGTTTTTGTAGGTGCAAGCGCCCGCGAAAAAAATATCTGCTCGGTCTCGCTGGACGATGAGAAAGTCGCCTACGAAGCCACCCAACATTTGATATCCCTGGGCCACACCAAGATTGCCCTTGTGACAGGCCCCATGGAAGAGGATTGTTCCCAGGATCGTACCGAGGGCTATCGCCGCGCCCTGGCTGAGGTTGGAATTGCTTTTGACGAATCGACGGTCATCGAAGGGGATTGGTCCGCCACTTCCGGGCAGGACGCCCTGCTTTCCTTTATCGAGCAGGGACGCGTACCGACTGCCGTCTTCGCACAAAACGACCGCATGGCAATGGGCGTGATGAGCGCCGCGCGCGAAGCGGGAATCAAAGTCCCCGCTCAACTGGCGGTTATCGGTGTGGACGATATGCCGCTGTCCTCCTATTTCGATCCGCCCCTCACCACCATGCGGCAGGACATGCCGCACATCGGCCAGGAAGCCGCCCGTATGCTACTGGGCATCATCCAAAAGAAGACAACCCACACCTGCGACCTGAAATTATCCGCGGAACTGATTGTAAGGCAATCCACTTCTCGTAAAGGAGGTGATTGATTCGATTTTATTTCAATTCACCAAACAAACAATTTGCACATCCATCGTTTCAATATTTCTAAGGAGAAGAATAAATGAAGAAGAACGTGCTTTTCAAGGCTTTCAGCCTTCTTGTGATTTTGTCATTCGCATTAGCCGCCTGTGGCACCCCTGCCGCCACGCCCGCGGTTGAAACCGTTATTCAAACCGTCGAAGTGCCCGTCACCCAGCAAGTGCCGGTTGCCGTCAGCCCTGTTTTATACAACTCATACAATGGCGACCCCAAACCGCGCGCTTTTGACGAAGCCATTGTGCAAGCATGGAATGAGCAACATCCTGACATGCCCGTACAGCAATCCATCATCGCGCACGAAGACTTCAAGCAGGCGATCCGCGCCTACCTCACCGCCGATCCGGCTCCCGATGTCCTCACCTGGTTTGCCGGCAACCGCACCCGTTTCTTTGTAGACAAGGGCCTGGTCCGCGATATTTCCGGCATGTGGAGCGCCAACGGCTTCGATCAATCCTTCGCCCCCGGCTTCCAGGCGCTGGCTTCCCAAAACGGAAAGCAGTACTTCCTGCCGACCTCCTACTACTGGTGGGCGATTTATTATCGTCCCTCGCTGTTCGAGGATGCTGGTATTGACAAGGAACCCGAAACCTGGGATGAACTCCTCACTGCCTGCGACAAGTTGAACGAAAAGGGTATCGCCCCCATCACCATCGGCGCGAAATTCAAGTGGCCGGCCGCTGCCTGGTTCGACTATCTCAATATGCGCGTCAATGGTCCGCAGTTCCACATCGACCTGACAGACCTCAAAGTTCCGTACACCGACCCGAAGGTCAAGGCCGCATTTGAAAAATGGGGCGAGTTGATTGACCACAAATGCTTCATCGAAGACCCCGCCGCGCTCGACTGGCAGGAAGCCATCGACCCGATGGTGCAGGGCAAAGCCGCCATGTACCTGATGGGACAGTTCATTGTGGACTCCTACCCGGATGACAAGGAAGACGACCTGGACTTCTTCCGCTTCCCGATCATTGATCCCAGCCAACTCATCGGCGAAGATGCCCCAACCGATGGTTTCTTCATGTCGGCTACTGCGCAAAATGCCGAAGCCGGCGAGCAATTCCTTGCTTACCTTGGCTCCCTGGAAGTGGAACAGAAAGCCTTCGATGAAATGGGACGCCTGCCCACCCGCACCGACGTTGACATCTCCAAAGCCTCTGCCGCGACTCAAAAAGGCATTGGGCTGATTCAGTCTGCCGATTTCATCGCCCAGTTCTATGACCGCGATACAACCCCGCCGATGGCGGAAGCCGGCATGGAAGGTTTCATGAAGTTCTGGGACGACCCGACGCAACTCGACGCGATTCTTGCCGATCTTGAGGCTGCGCGCCTGCGTATCCTCGAGGAACAGGCCCAATAATTTTTCGTTACAGTGGCATGGCTGGTCGCAAGACTGGCCATGCCACGCCTTTTCGATAAGCGACAATCTGTAAAAGAAGGGAATCCGCCTATGGTTACTGTCAAAAATTCCACGCGCAACGACTGGAACTTCAATACATCCGCATCATTTTCCCTCCTGTTTGCAGCGGCATTATTACTTGCCATTATTTTCATGCCCTGGCTTGGCGCAAAAATCAGCATCAATGCCACGCGTCTCTTGTCCGATAGTCTCTATGGCACAGCCGGGGCAATTCCAGCGCCGTACATTTGGATTATCCCGGTTGTCGCCCTGGCATCCATTTGCGCGGCGCTGTGGGGAACACTCGCCCCGGAAAATGCGCGTTTCTCTTCGATCATCAATGTCCTGGTGGGCTTTTCCGGGCTGGCTTACTTCCTGCTCAATGTCAACTGGCCCATCCTCACCGACCCGCGTTATGGCGGCATCGGTCTGGGATATCGCGTTTCTTTTGCGGCATGTATTGGACTCGTGCTTCAGATCCTCCTCGCCGCGCCGCAACTGAGCGCCCTCACACAGGGGATGGACAAAGCCACTTCCCGCTTTTTCCCTGAAATTTCTCCCAAGCTTGTTCCATATCTATTTCTTGCGCCACCTCTGCTCCTGTATTTCGCCTGGATCATCGGCCCCACGCTCTACACCATCTACCTGAGTTTCACCAACTGGGATGGCATTTCGGACCCAAAATGGGTTGGTTTGAATAATTACCAGTACCTGATATTCAAAGACCCCAACTTTACCGAGGCACTGGCTAATAACATCCGCTGGCTGCTGGTTTTCATCACCGTCCCGACCACGCTTGGACTGGGCATGGCAATGATTTTCAACCAGGAAATGCGCGGCGGGAAATTTTACAAGGTGGCGTTTTATGCCCCCCTTGTTTTGTCTCTGCCCGTCATCGGCTTAATGTGGGCATGGATTTACAACCCCTATCTTGGACTTATCAACAACACCCTGCGCGCTTTTGGCGTGGCTGACCCGCCCGGCTGGCTGGGCGACCGCCAGCTTGCCATTTGGTGTGTCATCGTGGCGGCAGCCTGGCGGCAGGTCGGCTACGTGATGGTGCTTTACCTTGCGGGATTGAAAAATATCGACCCGAATTTTATCGACGCCGCCCGCGTGGACGGCGCCGACCGCTGGCAGATGTTCCGCTACGTGATCTTCCCGCTGCTGGCTCCCGTTACGACGATTATTGTCGTCATCTCGGTCATCGACTCGCTGCGCGCCTTCGATCTCGTCTCTGTGATGACACGCGGCGGGCAGGGAACACAGGTGCTGGCAAACTTCATGTATATCGAAGCCTTTAATAATTACCGCATGGGCTATGGCGGCGCGATTGCTGTCGTGCTCTTCGCCATCAGCCTGGTATTTATCGGCATTTACCTGTCCCGCATTGCAAAAGAAGAAATGGAATATTAGGAGGCGCGCCATGACAACACTACAAACATCCCGACCTGTGGAAGGCGGCAAAACCACGCGCGTCATCCAGAACATTGTCGTTTACGGATTTCTCACCACCCTGACCCTGATCTGGCTGCTGCCCGTCATCGCCGCTTTTGTCACATCATTCCGCACGCAGGATGACATCAGCGTAAACGGTTTCTGGAGTTGGCCCCAAATTGTAAGCTGGAGCAACTTCATCAAAGCCTGGACAGCCGCCCGCGTAGCCAAATACCTGCTCAACAGTTTCATCATCACCATCCCTTCGTTGTTGGGTATGTTGTTCCTCTCATCGCTTGCCGCGTATACCCTGGCGCGTCATCGCTTCCGCGGCAATTTGACAATTTACTTCATGTTCGTGGCTGGGACGATGCTGCCCTTCCAGATCCTCATGCTGCCGGTGTTCCGCCTGACCAATTATCTCGGTCTCTATGATACGTACGGTTCGCTTATCTTAATTCACACCGCCTTTCAAATGGGATTTTGCACATTTGTGCTGCGCAACTTCATGAAAACCGTGCCAAACGAAATCCTGGATGCGGCGCGCGTGGATGGCTGCAGCGAATTCCGCATTTACTGGCAAATCATGCTGCCGCTTACCCTGCCGGCGCTGGCTGCCGTCGCCACTTTGGAATTCACCTGGGTCTTCAACGATTATCTGTGGGCAATCATCCTGCTTCGCTCCGACGCGCTGCGCCCGGTCACAGCGGGGCTTGCCACACTGCGCGGACAGTACAACACCGATTGGCCCGTCATCACCGCCGGGGCACTGCTTGCCACCATTCCCACCTTGCTGGTATTCGTCTTCCTTCAAAGGTATTTCATCCAGGGTTTGACCCTCGGTTCGTCAAAATAAAGCACCTGGGCTGCATACCCTGTTTTTTAGCCTGTTGCAGAAAAAGTTTCTCCCTTTGACACATTTATTATGAGACTCGGAGTTTGCTACTATCCTGAACATTGGGCGCCTGAACGTTGGGTAACCGACGCTCAACAAATGCGCGCGGCGGGCATTTCCACCGTGCGCATCGCTGAATTCGCGTGGACGCAGATCGAGCCGCAACCTGGACTCTACAACTGGGACTGGCTCGATCAGGCGATGGAAACGCTGGCTGCTGCCGGTCACCAGATTGTGCTTTGTACACCGACTGCCGCCCCACCTGCCTGGCTGATACACGCCCATCCTGACATTCTGCCTGTGGATGAAGAGGGTCGCCGCAGACGCTTTGGCTCCCGACGGCATTACTGCCCCAACAATACCGTTTATCGCGAACACAGTCAAAGCATTACCCGCGCCATGGCGGAACGCTACGGGAAACACCCGGCTGTGATTGGCTGGCAGATCGACAACGAATTCGGCTGTTATTTTACGCGCTGTTATTGCGAAACCTGCGTTGCCCAATTTCGGCTCTGGCTGCAAGCCAAATACAGGACTCTAGATACCCTCAACCAGCGCTGGGGAACAGTCTTTTGGAGCCAGACCTATGACAGATGGGAGCAGATCGAGCCGCACAACCTGACTGTCGCTGAACCCAATCCCAGTCACGTGCTCGACTATTACCGCTTTGCATCCGATTCCTGGGCGTCGTATCAGGATATTCAAATCACGACTCTTAGAGCGCTGGTTCACGATTCGCAGTTCATCACCCATAACATCATCGGCAGCCTGACGACGCTGGATTACCACGACCTGGCGCGCAATCTCGATTTCATTTCCTGGGACTCGTATCCCACCGGCTACGCCGAGACCGAGAACGGGAATCTCTACGCGGAGGGCGAGTCAAAACCGGGTTTTGCTCATGATTTGGGCGACCCGCTAATTACCGGTTTTTTCCACACGCTGACGCGCGGGCTGAAACAGGCTCCCTATTGGGTGATGGAACAGCAGACCGGGGCAGTCAATTGGAGCATACACAATACCGGGGTGCGCCCTGGCGCCCTGCGCTTGTGGACATGGCAGGCGGCTGCATCCGGGGCAGAGGCGGTGGTCTATTTCAATTGGAGGGCATCACGCTACGGACTGGAACAGCATCACGCGGGACTGCGCCGTCATGATGGTTCCGCCGATACCGGCTACGCTGACCTGCTGACGCTAAACGATGAACGCCAACAGGTCGAAGGGTTTTGCGCGCAGCCCTTGCATATCCCGATTGGCATCTTGCTCGATTACAGCACGCTGTGGGCAATCGAGTTACAGCCCCATCGCAAGGGATTCTCGTACCTCAAAAACTTATTTGTCTTTTACCGGGCTTGCAGGGCTCTCGGTCTGGAACCAGATATCATCTCGCCGCAGTCCGATTTGAGCCGCTACTCGATTTTGCTGGCTCCAAACGCTTTCCTTGCCGATGAAGCCCTGGCTCGAAAATTGGGCGATTTCTCCGCCCAAGGCGGCAGTTTGATGTTGGGAGTACGCTCAGGGTTCAAAGACCTGCATAACGTGGTTCCCGACCAGCCCCTGCCCGGCGCGTTGCGCGAGTTGGCGGGAGTGACAGTCCGTCAGTGGCATTCCCTGCCGCCGGGAATCAACTACCGATTCCAAAGCAAGATTCCGAATATCTCCGGCGAAGCGGGGTTTTGGGCGGAGGCATTGGAACCCGCTTCTGGAACGGACGTCCTGGCGGGTTACGTATCCCCGCCTTTTGACGGACAAGCCGCCATCACCCAAAAGCCACACGGCAAAGGAAAGGTGTTCTACTGCGGAATTTACCCACAACTGGAACAGGCAGTGGCATTGGCGCGTTATCTCGCCAACGGGCAAGCCATCGCCACTCTCGATGTTCCCGCCGGGCTGACCGTGCTGCGCCGTGGCGATAAACTCATGGCGATGAACTTTACCGAAGAAACGCTCACCTTGACGACGAAAACGGATTCGTACCGTGTGGCTGCGCGTGATTTCTGCATCGTCGCTGCGTAATCCATGACCAACTCCGCCCTGCATAACCCACACCTTGACGGCGAGCCTTTCTTCTGGAAGGCGGGTTCTGTCGGCGTTTTGCTTTCGCACGGATACACCGCCACCGCCGCCGAAGTACGCCTGCTTGCGGAACGTCTGCACGAAAAAGGCTACACCGTCGCCGCTCCGCTTTTGGCAGGGCATGGGACAAAGCCCGCCGACCTGAACAAAGTCACCTGGCGCGATTGGGTGTCCAGCGCGGAAGAAACCTATGCCCAGTTGACGGCTCACTGTGAGCGGGTCTTCGTCGGCGGCGAATCGATGGGCGGGCTGGTTGCCCTGCGCCTTGCTAGTATCCACCCCGAAGCGGCGGGGGTTCTGCTCTACGCCCCCGCCATCCAGTTGACCATGACTCCGCTGGAAAAAGTCAAGGTGTACGCGGGTTCGTTGTTCGTCTCGGAAGTGGGGCGCGACTCGCTGGATGTCTCGGACAAATGGCAGGGCTATCCCAACCTGCCACTCAAAGGCATTATTCAACTGCTGAAACTCCAGCCCATCATCCGCGCAAGCCTGCCGCAAATCCACCAGCCCGTGCTTGTTTTTCAGGGACGCAAAGACTTGACCGTCGCCCCCTGCGCTGGGGATGTGATTTTGCAGGGTGTCTCCTCCCGCGTGAAGGAACATCACTGGATGGAACAATCCTCCCACGCCATCATCCTTGACTGCGAATTGGACGCGGTGACGGCGTTGACTCTGCGGTTTATGGAAACCACATCGGAGTCCAGAAGTTCTACTTCTGGATGATTTTCGCAAGTAAAACTTGCGGACTCCGTATATACTTTACTCCGCCAGCCAAACACAGGCTGGCGGTTTCAAAAATTGCAATGATTACACCTTCAAGGAGAAGTGTTTATGAAAAAAGTCAATGGCCGTTACGAATTGTACGGCAACCCCATTTCAGAAAGACAAACCAAAGCCGCGGACCAGTGGAAGGATATGCTGGCGAAGAAATTCAACTACGACCCGAACGAGAAATTCAACCTGAGCGTCGAAGACCACCCCTACGGCTCGGAGATTTTCGGACTGAAGAACATCGTCCGCGACGGGAACGGCAAGCCGCTCGACAAAACCAACGGCGTCGTCGTCAGCACCATCCGCATGGGATTTGGACATTATCGCATCGCCATGGCGGGAGTCTCCGCGGCGAAGGC
>Ga0172375_10007713_pt1 | contig 14668 bp, 13 predicted proteins | sample LakKiv1m_FD_114537 | JGI IMG/M metagenome (GOLD analysis project Ga0172375, IMG submission 114537) | Freshwater microbial communities from Kabuno Bay, South-Kivu, Congo - kab_092012_11.1m | ecosystem: Environmental > Aquatic > Freshwater > Lake | place: Democratic Republic of the Congo... | reverse complement strand
TAAAGCGCGCGCTCATAGATAAGATCGGATACCTCGACGAGCGTTTCGGCATGGGCGGGTTCGACGATACGGATTATTCAATGAGGGCATGGAAGGCAGGATACAGGTGTGTCTCTGTCCATTCGTCATATGTTTATCACAGGGAGCACGCCTCGTTCAGCGCCATGGGGGACCGGAAACGGATACAGGCCGGCGCGGAGAAAGAATATTTTAAGAAATGGCCGCGCCACCAGAGGGTCGCCATGGCTTTCTCTCTTACCCGTATGACAGAGGACTCGGATATTAAACATCTGCTCATTACCGCGCTTACTCTTGCCCGCGAATGGTGCTGGATAAATCTGATGGTATTCGGCGCTCAGGATCGCGAGGAGCGGCTCCAGAGCGTCATGAGGTCGATGGATCTTCCCGCGCACCAGAATATAAAGATACGTTACTTGTCCGGACGGGCCAAATGGGCCGAGCTTTTTGTAAGGATATCCGAACGCGCTTTCGGGACAAAGCGGCGGAAGAAATATGATGCTGTGATCGTAGATGACCGCCTCTCCGAGTCTCTGGCAAGGCCCGGCTGCTCCATGCAGGGATGCAGCCTGTTTAGGACCGATTTTAAGGAATTCCCGCGCGAGATCATTTCTGCTATACGGCCAGAGGCTGGGCTGCGGAACGGGGATATATTGAAAATGAAATGCGACATCATCCTGCCTGTCTGCGATCAATACGAATTCACGAAAGATTGCATTGAGAGCATCATCAAACATACAGATACGCCCTACAGGCTGATAGTTATAAATAACGGGACCCACCCGAAAACAAGGGCGCTTTTGGATGAACTTCAGGACAACAATGCTGTCGAAAGCATAGTCGTCCACAACGACCGCAATATAGGATGGGTGGATGCCCTGAATAAAGGCATAGAGCTTTCGAACGCGCCTTATCTCTGCTTCCAGAACGATGACACTATCGTAACGCGCGGCTGGCTAAGAAAGATGATCGGGACATTGAACCGCGACAGCGGGTACGGCATGATAAATCCTTATTGGGAGGGACGGCCCGGCCGCGTCACGATAGATGAATATAACTCCGGGCTCGAGAAAAAGTTCAGCGGACGCTCCGTCGAGACGGACTGGTGCAGGGGATTTTCTATCGTAATAAAAAGAGAGGTCGTCGAGAGGATCGGTCCGGTAGATGTGCTTTACAGCCCGGCGTATTTTGACGATGTGGATTACTCGGTGGCCGCGATCGAGGCGGGTTACCGGTGCCTTTTGGCCCTGGACACGTATGTCTATCATCACCGCAACGTCAGTTTCCTGCAGGTGCTGAAGGGGCCGAAATGGAACGAATTGCATGAAAAGAACAAATTATTGTATTATAAGAAATGGGGCCGGCCGCTCAAGGTCGTCCTTGTGATAGACGATCCGCTTTTAGGCAATGCCGACGATCTGAATAATATGGTGAATATGGTATATGCGCTGGCGCGCAAGCAGCACCGTCTCTACGTCTGGACCTCTGACCGCAGATTCGCAGGAATGATCCGGCATACGAACATAAGCGTAAGATATCTTCACGGATCCGCTTTGCCTCTTGCTGTCTCGGCTGATATTCTATTCAATGCCTCCAAACGTCCCGGAAAAAGGTATGATGCCGTAGCTGTATCGGACAGATCGCTTTTCAATACCGTAGAAAAGATATCCAACGGCCGCATGCATATATATTCTTCGGACAGGAAGTCATTCGGTATAGCAGTTCAGAATTCTATAAACGATCTAAAGGAAAGAACTAAAGCCCAAACCGATGCCGCGCTGTGATATTATAATCCCTGTTTGGAACCAGAAAAAGACCACTAAGGCATGCATAGATGCCATTGCCGCTAACACGGATTATCCCTTTCGGCTGGTAATTATTGACAACGCCAGCGATCCGGATACCCGGGATTATTTGGCTGAGGTAAGCCATGCCCCTGAGTTGGATGTGTTCCTGATCCGGAATGAGATAAATCAGGGTTTTATAAAGGCGGTCAATACCGGCATCTCGGCCTCGAAAGCGGAATACGTCTGCATACTGAATAACGATACGATAGTCTCTCAAGGGTGGCTCAGCGAGATGGTAAAGGTGCTGGAGTCGGATCCTTTGATAGGCATAGTGAACCCTTCCAGCAATACGCTCGGCCAGCGCATCCCCGTGGGCATGAGCCAGGAAGACTATGCCGGGCAAATGAGATCAGAGAGCGGCAAGTCCATGGATCTTGGCGCTGCCGTAGGGTTTTGCATGCTGGTCAGAAAGAGCCTTTTCGACGAGATCGGCGTGCTGGATGAGGGGTTCGGGATGGGGAATTTCGAAGATACCGATTTTTCATACCGCGCCCTGTCCCGCGGATACCGCTCAGTGCGGGCCATAGCCGCGTACGTCTTTCACCAGGAGAGCAAGTCGTTCAGCCTCATAAAGCATTTCAAAAAAGATTTCAACGAGAACAGGAAGATCTTCGAGAAGCGGTGGGGCAGGCCCAAGAGGGTGCTTTTTATAATGGTCCATCCGGGCTCCGGGAGCCGGAGGTTCCGGGATGAAATAAAGAAGAACGCCGAATCTAATAACTGGGTATATGTCGCCTGCCCGCGTAACATTAGGATGGGTTTGTCGCATTCCAGGATATCTGTCTACAGGTTCAAGCGGTTCTTTTGGGTAAAACTCGTAAGCAAGATCTTTTTTAAGAAAAAGAAATTCGACCGCATCATATGCGATGATCTGGCCGTGGCGTTCCTGATCAAACCCCTGGGTTTTGCGCGCAAGGCGGAGGTCAGGTTCATGGAAGAGAGGCTTAAACCTTCGTGAAGATAGCACTTGTCTATCCGTCGATCTACAGCGCGGGTTTTAATACCGGTGGCGCGCCTGTCCTTTTCAGCCAGTCCCACGCGGGGCTGGCTACATTAAGCGCGGTCTGCAAAAAAGAAGGCTTCCGCGATATAAAGCTCATTGACCTGAGGGCATTCGCCGGCTGGGAGAGCGTCCGCTCGGGATTAAGAGCATATGCCCCCGACGTGATCGGGATCACCATGATGAGCCCGGATTTCGAGTACGCGATGAAGTTCATCGACGCGGCAAAGGAAGAATGTCCGCGTGCGAAAATAGTCGCAGGCGGCATGCACCCCACGGTCATGACTGAAGAGGTCGAGAGCAATCCGAAGATCGACCACATCATGACAGGCGAGGGAGAGACAAAGTTCATAGAACTTTTGCGCGCCTTAGATGCCGCCAAACCGTATCCCCGCCTTATAAAAGGAGAGCTGGCGGATGTCGATAAACTGCCTTTCATAGACAGGGAGCTCTTCGATTTTCTGGAACTGCCGTACGATTTTTTCCTGGAACTGCCGTTCGCTACTATCCTGGCAGGGCGCGGGTGCATGTACAACTGCCATTTTTGCTCTCCGGCCGGAAAACTCATGCACGGTTACCGCATACGGCGCCGCAGCGTAGGCAATGTCATTGAAGAGCTCTCTTATTTAAAAGAGACCTACGGCATTAAAAGCTTCCAGTTCTGGGACGATTGTTTTACCGAGGACCCTCGCTGGGTCGATGAATTCTGCGCTGTCTACATCCGGAAGAAGATCGGCATGCCTTTCGTGTGCCAGACAAGGGCGGACATTATCTGTAAGCGCCCGGATATGATGCGAAAGCTCTCCAGGACAGGGCTTAAGATGGCGTCTATCGGGTTCGAAAGCGGGTCCGACCGGCTATTGAAATTCATAAATAAAGGCACGACCGTAAAGATGAACATCAAGGCGGCGGCTATTTGTAAACGCGCTGGTGTAAAGATATGGGCTTATCATATGTACGGCCTCCCCACTGAGACCCGGGAAGAGTCTCTCCAGACCGTGAAGATGATCAGGAAGATATCGCCGTACCGCTCGAGCGCGGCCTTTTTCACGCCTCATCCAGGGAGTTTTTTATTCGACTACTGCAGGAAGAACGATCTTTCGCTCATAGACCACCATGATAATTTCGTCCGCTTTCCGGAAGAAGATAAGGCCAAGATAAAAGGCATCGATTACGAGCATTTGCGCATGTGCGCGCGCGCTTCGAAAGAGGCCTCCTTCGCCGTAAAGGCCCGGATAAGGATCGAACGCGTCTTATGGCATAAAAAGAACAAGGCATTCAGATTAAAGTTCACCGAACTCGCGAAAAAGGATCCATCTACGAACAAGATGGCGCTCCTAAGGCAGGCGCATAGCGAAGGGAAGATGTGACGCTATGGTAAAAGTGAGCGTTATAATACCGGCCTATAATTGCGCCAGTTTTCTTGACGACGCGGTAAAGAGCGTCCTTTCTCAGGAATATAGCCCCCTGGAGCTCGTAGTCGTCAACGACGGCTCTACGGACCGGACAAGCGCGGTCATCGGAGCTTACCTGAAAGACCCGCGGGTGAAGTATGCCGAAAAGAAAGACCGCCAGGGCCTGTCAGCGGCCCGGAATACCGGATCGGCCCTCTCTGACGGCGAACTCATCGCTTTTCTCGACGCGGACGATATATTTTTGCCGGGGAAGATCGCCAGGCAGGCTGCTTTGATGTCCAGTCGGAACGGGCTTATCTCATATACGAATGAAATATATTTCTGCCAGGATCCTTATAAAGAGATCGCTTCGGCCAGGTATCATTTTGACGGGGATGTCTTCTATTTCCTGAAGCGCAGCAATTTTGTCCATATCTCGACGGTCATGGTGCGGCGCGGGCTTTTGAATGAGCTCCCTTTCAACGGATCGCTGGAAAGCCACGAAGATTGGGAGTGGCTTTTGCGCATAGCGGAAAAAGACGCCTGTTTTTATTACGATGAAGAGCCTCTTTCCAAGATCCGTGTAAGGCAAAGCAGCATGACCTGGAATACGGAGACCATGGACCGGTCCAGGCATGAGGTCGGATGCCGCGCGCGCGATGCGTGGAAAGAACTGAAGAACAGAAGGACACCATTTACATTTAATGGACGGCGAGCTATAATACGCTATGCCTTTTCAAAAACCAAAGCTTTTTTCATGGGATTTCCGGGTAGAGAGGCTTTTAACAACCCGGTCCCGCAATCACTGCTATTTGAACAATGAAAGGATACGGTATGGATAAGCCCAAATTAAGCGTTGTCGTGATCACCAAGAACGAGGAAGATAACATCGAGCGATGTCTGGCGAGCGCGGCTTGGGCCGATGAGATCATCGTTCTGGATGACCAAAGTACGGATGGTACCGTAGCCAAAGCGCGTAAGTTCACGGATAAGGTCTTCACAAGGAAAATGGACATAGAAGGCCTGCACAGGAATTACGCCTACAGCCTGGCCAGGAACACGTGGGTGCTCAGCCTGGACGCCGATGAGGTCATTTCAGACGGGCTTAGGGAGGAATTGACAGGGCTTTTTAAAGCGCCGATCACCCATGCAGCGTTGACCGTACCTATAAAGACATATATCGGCGACTATTGGATCAAATACGGCGGCTGGTATCCGGCCGGCAAGGTCAGGCTCTTCGACAAGACGAAATTCAAATATGAAGAGGCCGAGGTGCACCCCCGCGTATTCATAAACGGGTCCTGCGGGCATCTTTCAGGGGATATCGTCCATTATTCCTACAGGGATTTCCACGATTTTTTCGCCTCGCTTAATAACCAGACCACGCAGGAAGCGAAGAAGTGGTATAACGAAAAACGGAAGATAGGTTTCCTTAAGATGATGCGTAAATTTTACGACCGGTTCTTTAAGAGCTACTTTTTGAAGCAGGGATTTCGAGACGGGCTTATAGGGTTCATGGTGGCCTATGGCAGCGGCCTTTACCAGATCATGAGCTACGCCAAGTACAGGTTCATGATACAACAGGCAGGAGATAAATGCGGAAAGCAAAAATAACCGTTGCTGTCATCACCAAAAATGAAGAGCGGAATATCGGCCCGTGCCTTGAGCGCGTTCAGGGGTGGGCGAACGAGGTCCTGGTAGTAGACGGGTTCAGCACTGACGCTACCACGACTATTGCCGAACTGATGGGAGCCAACATCATCAGACACCAGTTCGAAGGGAATTTTGCCACAGAACGTAATATCGCCATGCAGAGCGCGACAGGCGACTGGGTCCTTCATCTTGACGCTGATGACCGCGTGACCGAAGATTTCAAGAAAACCGTAGACGATATCATCGACAGAGACCCGGAGATCGATATTTATAAGTTCAGGAGGAAAAGTTTTTTTCTCGGCCATTTCATGGAGTACGGCGGATGGTATCATTATATACCGAACCTTGTCAGGAAGGGCTCCGTGGTCTTCGAGGGGGAGCTCCATGAGCGTCCGGTCGCCCAAGGCAAGACCGGCTCGGTCGATGCCGATATCGAACACCACCCGTTCGAGAGCATTACCCAATATATGACCAGGCATAACAGGTACAGCTCGATCGCTGCCGAGGAGAAATTCAAAGAGGAGGGCGTCTCTCAGCTGAGTTACGTGAAAAAGAACGCGCTCGGAAAGAGTTTTAAGATCTTCTGGAAGATCTATTTCAAGAAAAAAGGCCGCAAGGAAGGCATGTACGGATTTGTATTCGCGGTGCTTTTCGCGATAACGAATTTTTTGGTCTGGGTGAAATACTGGGAATTGTGTGAGAACGCTATAAGGAAAGCAGCCAGGGAGAATAAATGAAAGAACGCGTTTTGGTGACAGGCGGGGCCGGGTTCATCGGTTCACATTTGGTAGACAGGCTGGTCGAAGAAGGTTATTCAGTCCGCGTGCTGGATAACTTTGAGCCGCAGGTCCACCACGGCAAGAGGCCCGTATACCTTAATAAGAACGCCGAATACCAGGAAGGCGACGTGCGCGATGAGGCAGCCCTTAAGAACGCCTTGGCCGGTATAGACTATGTATTCCATTTCGCGGCGAAAGTCGGTGTCGGGCAGTCCATGTATGAGATCAAGGACTACGTCAGCGTGAATACCTACGGTACATCTGTCCTGTGGGATCATCTGGTCAACCAAAAGACCGGTGTAAAAAAGATCATTGTAGCCAGTTCCATGTCCATATACGGCGAAGGCGCCTACACCTGCCGGAAATGCGGCAGCCAGACGCCGTACCTGAGGGATGAAGGGGCGCTCAAGAATAAGATATGGGAGGTCAGCTGTCCTGATTGCGGAAAACAGCTGGAAAAACTCGCTACCCCTGAGTCAAAGAGACTGCTGGCAACATCGGTGTACGCGGTCACTAAAAAAGATCAGGAAGAGCTGTCGCTAATAATAGGAAGGAGTTATAAGCTCCCGGTAGTAGCCTTGAGGTTCTTTAACGTATACGGAAAACGGCAGTCACTGTCAAATCCTTATACCGGCGCCTGCGCGATCTTCTCTTCACGTATCAAGAACGATAACCCGCCCCTTATTTACGAGGACGGCCGCCAGACAAGGGATTTTATCGACGTGCGCGACATAGTATCCGCGAACATGCTTGTGCTCAAGGACCAGAGGGCCGATTATAAAGCGCTCAATGTCGGGACAGGTAAGGCGGTCAGCATTTTTGAAGTAGCCGAAACCCTTGTTAAGCTTTATGGAAAGAGCATCGCTCCGCAAGTGGTAAATCAGTTCCGCGTGGGCGATATACGTCATTGTTACGCCGATATAAAAGCGATAAAAGAGATCGGTTTTGATCCAAAATACAGTTTATCACAGGGGTTGGGGGACTTGGTCGCGTGGGGAAGAACCGAAGAGGCGGTCGATGGTGTAAGCGAAGCGGATAAAGTACTGGAGAAATATAGACTTAAAATATAACTCCCCCATCAACAATAGGAGTAACTATGGATAAGAATTTTCTTACAGTGATAATGCCGGTCTATAACGAACGCCAGACGGTCCTCGATGTGGTCAAGCACGTGCTCTCTTTGGATATCGTAAAGGACTTGATAATAGTCGACGACGGTTCTACTGACGGGACCCGTGACCTGCTTAAAAAAAGCTCTCTCGGCCCGAAGGTAAAGATAGTCTATCACACTAAAAATGTCGGTAAGGGCGGCGCTATCAGGACAGGCGCCCAGGAAGCGACCGGTGACGTTGTTGCTATACAGGACGCTGATATGGAGTACGACCCTAAGGAATTACCGCAGCTTACCGAACCTATACGAAAAGGCGTGGCGGATGTCGTGTACGGTTCAAGACTTTGGGGCGGGAAAGCGCAGCGTGTCCACATGTTCTGGCATCTTATGGGGAACAGGTTCCTTACGCTGGTCACAGATATCCTTTTCAATACGACGCTTACTGATATAGAGACCTGTTATAAGGTAATGAGGACCGATGTCCTAAAACGCATAAATATAAGATCAAAAGGATTTGGCGTGGAGCCTGAAATAACGGCCAAGATACTTAAGATGAAGCTCAGGGTATACGAGATGCCCATCTCGTATTACGGCCGGACTTATGAGGAAGGGAAGAAGATCACCTGGGTTCACGGATTTGAGGCCTTGTGGATGCTTTTTAAATACCGTTTCGTAAATTAATCGTGAAGGTCCTGCTAGCCAAACCTAATAACATAAGCGATCATATCCAACCGGCTTTGGGACTTGGTTATCTGGCTTCAGCTGTGCGCGGCCGCCACGATATTACCATCCTCGATTGCATAAAAGAAAATATAAAACCCGCGGATTTTTCGGCCTATCTTCACGGCAGATCGTACAATGTCATAGGTTTTCAATGTTATACGTTCGATCTGATGAACTTGAAACCCATGGTCACGGCCGCTAAAAAGTCCGGGGCTGTCACGGTGATCGGGGGGCCGCATCCGTCGGTCATGCCGCTGGAGACGATGGAGTTCTTCGGCAGTGAGCTGGACTATTGTTTTCAGGGTGAGGCGGAGATAGGGTTCGGGCTTTTATTGGATAAGCTGTCGGGCCAGAGAGATATCAAAGAATCGGATATACCAGGGCTTGTATGGCGAAGCCCCGAAAGAACGGTAGCGAACGATCCGGAATATGTCGAAGACCTGGATGCTATAGGCAGGCCCGCCTGGGATCTCATACATCCGGAGCTGTACCCTGAAGCGCAGCACGGCGCGTTCTTCAAGAAATTCCCTATCGCGCCTGTGATACTTACGCGCGGGTGCCCATTCCCATGCACGTTCTGTTCCGGAAATTTAATATCAGGGAAAAAGATCCGCAAACGCAGCGTTCCAGGGGCGATCGAAGAAATAGAATATCTTTACCGGGAATTCGGGATCCGGGAATTCCATGTCATAGACGACAATTTTACCTGCGACAAGGAATTCGCTAAGGATTTTTTACGGGCCCTGAAAAGCAAAAAACTCGATATAAGCTGGGCTGTCCCCAACGGCGTGCGCATGGAGAACCTGGATGAGGAACTGCTTTCTTTGATGAAAGGAACAGGCCTCTATCTTATATCTCTGGGCATTGAATCAGGTTCGGACAGGGTCCTTAAAAGCATGAAAAAAGGGACGACCACAGATTTCATAAGAAAGACCGTTAACCGTATCCGTAAGGCAGGCATAGACATAGCGGGATTCTTCATTATAGGGTTTCCCGGAGAGACAGTCGACGATATCCGCTCAACCATTAAGTTCTCTTTAGAGCTTGGTCTGATACGCGCCAATTTCTTCACATACCTTCCTTTCCCCGGGACAGAATCGTACCGGCAGATAGAGCGCGAAGAAGGGCTTGAGAAGGTAAATTGGAAAAAATTCTTTTTTATGAGCGCCTCATACAGCCCTGCCGGCATGGACGCCAAGACACTTAAAAATCTTCAGAGGGAAGCCTTCTTCAGGTTCTACCTGCGGCCCGGCGTGTTGTGGAAGAATATCCGGGAGATACGCTCGGTGAGGCATTTCAAGTTCCTGGTCAAACGTTTTTACCATTGGATAGTGATGTGATGAAACTTAGCCGGGCTTTGTTCATTAAGTTGCTTGCTGCCCTATGGGTCGTTATCTGGATGAATTTTATCCTGAGGGACCTGACCCTGGGGAAGAAATTCTCGGAGTATTCCTCTCTATTGAGGCGCGATGCTGAACAAAGGCGTTCTCTGATATACGGCGACGAGCTCTACTCGTTCCTGAACTTCTCATCCGGCAATGTCCCTTCGGGGGCGTCTTACGAGCTTGCCGGCCTGGACCCGTTCAGCCTGGAATACAGGAGGGCCGCGTATTATCTCTATCCGCGCGTGCCGTCAGGATCCCCGGATTATATACTTGCGTATCACAGCCAGGGCTATTCCCGTCCGGGCTACGCTGTGTTAAAAGAAAAAGATAAGGCAGGCCTGATCTTAAAGAAAGAATAATATGGGACAATTCATAGGGTTCGCTTTCTGGGCAGTAACGGTAATGGCCATGGGATATACCGCGCTTGTTATTGCGGACCCGCACGGCCGCGCCAGGAATTTCGAGGCGCTCGGCCTGTCGTTCCTTATCGGCACAGGTGTAATGACGATAGAGATGTTTTTCATGAGCCTTTTGGGGATAAGGTTTTCGCCCGGCCGGATCGTACTGCCGTGGTGCCTAATCATACCTGCCGTATCCTTTATATTAAAACCATGGCGCGTAAATAGATTTGAATTCCGGTTCCCTGTCTTAAACCGTATAGAATGGCTATTGTCCTCGGGTATCCTGTTCGAGGCTCTTTACGCCTTGTTCAGGGCAGGGATAAAACCTTTCGAGTCTTATGATTCTGTGGCTATCTATGCGCTTAAGGCAAAGATCTTTTATTTCGCGGGCATGGTGCCCAAGGATTTTTTCAGCATGCTCCCGGCCCATTTTCACGGAGCCCATCCGGATTACCCTTTTTATATGAGCCTCGGTATTACCTCGATATACTGCTTTATAGGGGCGTTCAACGATTTTTTAGGCGCGCTTTTTTTACCGATGATATTCTGCGCGTTCCTGGCCGTCTTTCACGCTGTCTTAAAAAATATACTTATGTCCCGGACCCGCGCGCTCCTCTATACGTTCATGCTGGTATCTGTGCAGCAGTTCAACGCCTACGCGGCGAACGGCTATACGGATCTGCCGCTGGGGGCCTTCTTCGGCCTGGCTGTCATGTACCTGTACATGGCTTTTACCAGGGAAGAGGCCGCATACATGAGATCCGGCATGATCTTTACGCTCCTGGCCCTATGGACAAAGAACGAAGGCCTGGCTTTGCTTTTGATCATGATCTTCGTAGTCACACTTTTTGCCGTAAGGCACAGGCAGCAGTTCTTCAAGCTTATAAAACCCTCTGCCGCGTGCATACCGGGGATCTTTCTTATGACAGGCGTCTTTTTGTTCATGAAGGTAAAGGATAAGGTGATAAACGAGAACTTTAACCTTTCCATGGTAACGGCGCATAATCTGGCTTCCGGCTTAAGCAAGGTCCCTATGATACTCTATGAATACCAGAAGCACCTCTTTGGTTTTAAGAAATGGAACCTCATATGGATGATCCTTGTCCTGGCGCTCGTGATATTCCGGCGTAAGATACGCTCCGGGAAGATAGGGTATGTGGCTCTTGCGGTCGGACTTTTCTTTATATTCTACAGCGCGATGTACGTGTTCTCATCGGTCGACAGCGATTATCTCCTGAGGACGACCGGTTCGAGGTTCATGCTCCATATATTGCCGGTGTGCGTTTTTCTTATAGCGCTTCTTGAACGCGAATGATAAGATAGGAGAAGTTATGGATAAAAAAAAGAAGATCATATTCCTTGACCGTGACGGGGTCATAAATAAAGACCCTGGAGACTTTACCAGCTGCAGCTATGTGACGAAGTGGGATGAGTTCATTTTTATGCCCGGCGCGATAGATGCCGTAAAGAGGCTGAACCAGGCCGGCTATGATGTGGTATTGATATCTAACCAGGCAGGGGTCAGTAAGGGGTGCATGTCGGCTGAGCAGCTTAAAGAGATAACTGATAAGATGCTGAAGGAATTTACCGCAGGCGGGGCCAAAGTGCTCAAGGCGTATTACTGTACCCACCAGACGAAAGAGAATTGCGCCTGCCGCAAACCAAAGACCGGTATGTTCGAGAAGGCCGAACAGGAACTTGGCATCAAGGCCGAAGGCGCCTATTTCATAGGCGACGGCAAAGTGGATGTCGAGGCCGGCAAAGGGTATGGCCTTAAGACCGTGCTTCTTTTATGCGGCAAGACCGATGTCCATGATGTCGAGGGCTGGACCGCGAAGCCGGACCTGATCTTTAATGACCTCTCTATGGCTGTGGGTTACATCCTCCGAAAAAACAATGAAAAATAAAATACTTCTTATAAACGCTCCGTACGTCGATGTGTACGGCCCGATCAAGCTTGCGGCGGGACGGTATTTTCCATTAGGTCTGGGTTATATCGCAGCCGTATTGCGCGATAATGGTTTTCCGGTCAGGCTTATAGACCCTGAGGCACAGGGCCAAGGCATCGATAAAATAATAAATATCATCCGCGACGAAGCGCCGGCCATGATAGGTATCAGTTCGGCCACGCCTAATTTTTCAAATGCTGTCAGGATAGCCTCTCTTGCCAAAGATATCGACCCTAAAGTACCGGTCGTTATCGGAGGCATACATGCTTCCGCTCTCCCGGAATTCGTGCTTAAGCAGTCCGGCCCGGTCGACCTGGTAGTCGTGGGCGAGGGGGAATATACGATGCTTGAACTGGCCAGGGCAGTGTCTCAGGGCGGATCTTTCGAGCATATCCAGGGGCTCGCCTATAGGAAAGACGGCAGGATCTTAAGGACCGAAGCGCGGCCGTTCATAAAAGATGTCGATGTCCTTCCGATGCCGGCGCGCGACCTGATCGACATGGGCCTTTTTTTCCCTAATGTGTTCAACATCCGTAAAAAAAGGACCGCCGGCATGATCTCCTCGCGCGGTTGCCCTTTTAAATGTTATTTTTGCGCCTCGCATATTACCATGGGAGCGGGGTACCGGCCTCACAGCGCCTCCCGCGTGTTCGATGAATTGTCCATGCTTGTAAAGGAACACGGCGTCGAACAGGTCCTTTTCATGGACGATACTTTTACTTTTGACAGAAAAAGGCTTATAGATATCTGCGAGAAGATACTGAAGACCGGCCTTAAAGTGGACTGGCACTGTTTCGCCAGAGTGAGCGATATCGACCGGGATGTGCTAAAGCTCATGGAACGCTCGGGGTGTTCGTCTATCGGTTACGGCGTCGAGTCAGGGGATGACGCGGTATTGAAGGGGATCAAAAAGGGCATAACTCTGGACCAGGTCAGGAAGGCCTTTTCTTTAAGCAATGCCACGCGCATGCGCACGCAGGCCTTTTTTGTGTTCGGCAGTAAAAACGAGACCCCGGCCGCTATCGACAAGACTATCTCCCTGGCAAAAGAGCTTGGCCCTCACCTGGCTTTCTTTAATATCCTTACGCCGTATCCCGGGACAAGGGCGTTCGAGGACCTCGCGATCGCGGACCCGGCCAGCATAACTAATTGGGACGATTTCGTGGCGATAGGGCCAAAGGCGTCGCTGGGGGTCGGGACACTGTCTAACCAGGAACTCGTAAAGGCCATGCATAAGGCGTATCTGGCTTTTTACTTAAGGCCGATCCAATTGCTCAAGATACTTTTTTCGTTCAGATCGTGGTATGAATTCCTGCAGTATGTCAAAGGCGGCGCCGCCCTTTGCCTGCAGATGATGCAATGGAAAAAAACCGTTAAACAGGGAGCTGATAAGTGAACGAAGCTCTTGTTATCATACCTGCCTACAACGAAGAAGCGGCCCTGCCCGGACTGATCAGTGAAGTACGGGCCGAAGCGCCGGATCATGATATCCTTGTTGTGAACGACGGGTCAGATGATAAGACCGAAGAGGCCGCGCTTAAGTCAGGAGCAAAGGTGATGAGCCTGCCGTTCAACTGCGGTATCGGCGCCGCTGTCCAGACAGGATTTAAATACGCTGAAAGGATGGGTTACAAAGCAGCCGTCCAGGTCGACGGCGACGGTCAGCACGACCCGTGTTCCATAGCCCGCCTGACGCGATCCGTGCTTAACGGCGAGGCGGATGTAGTGATAGGGTCCAGGTTCCTGGAAAAGGGCGGATACAAAAGTACTTTCGCCAGGATGTTCGGCATAAGGATTTTCAGGGCCATAAACAGCCTTATCCTGGGCAAGACCATTACTGACAACACATCAGGGTTCAGGGCGTACAATAGAAAGGCCATAGGGTTCTTGTCAATGTATTATCCTGACGATTATCCCGAACCTGAGGCGGTAATACTTCTGGGGATACACGGTTTTTCGATCAAAGAGGTCCCTGTGGCAATGCGGCCGCGGATGGGAGGGGTCTCGTCTATAACTGGCTCTCAGCCTTTATACTACATGACAAAGGTCCTTTTGGCGACGTTCATGAACATTTTACGCGCTTTCCTCGAGAGGAGGGGATGACATGTTCAATCAGATGAATTTGATATCGCTCGTTACCGGTATTTCGTTATTCATAGTCACTTTGCACCTTGTCAGGACGAAGCGGCTAAACGAGAAATATTCACTGCTCTGGCTCCTGTCATCCATGGCCATGATGCTGCTTTCTGTCTGGAGGCAGCTTTTGGATGTGTTCGCTAAACTATTCGGCATATATTATCCGCCGTCCCTCCTGTTCGTGCTGGCGCTGTTCATAGGCGTGATCATGGGTCTCCATTTTTCTATCGTTATCACGCGCTTATCCCATGAGACAGTGCGTATGGCCCAGG
>Ga0172375_10007709_pt1 | contig 14672 bp, 9 predicted proteins | sample LakKiv1m_FD_114537 | JGI IMG/M metagenome (GOLD analysis project Ga0172375, IMG submission 114537) | Freshwater microbial communities from Kabuno Bay, South-Kivu, Congo - kab_092012_11.1m | ecosystem: Environmental > Aquatic > Freshwater > Lake | place: Democratic Republic of the Congo... | reverse complement strand
GTGGGGGGGGGGGGGGGGGGGGGGGGGGGGGGAGAGGTGGGGGGGGGGGGGGAGTTCGGGGCTGGGGGGGGAAGGGGGTGAAAGTCAGCGAGGGGAAGGTGGAGGTAGGGGAGCTTGAGGTGAGTGGGAAGGGGTATGGGCTTAAAGGGAACCTGAAGGCGAGCTACAAGGATCTTGGCACTTCGCCCGCAATCTCATTGGAAGGCATTCTCAAAAGCACGGACAGCAGCATAGACACATACGAGATCAAGGCAACCTATGCTGGCGGGATCATCGACGCGAAAGTCGATATCGGAGGGTTGCCGCTTGAGCGCTATTTCGCCAAGGATGTCAGAGGCGCGCTGGAAGGTACGATGACCTTGCAGGGGCCACTCGATATAGCAACGATTCGTCTTGACCCGATGGACTGGAAAGCGATACCACCCGCGAAATTTGATGCTCGATTGGTGGGAGGGGAATACAAGGCGATTCCCGTAGAGATGAGCTTGGTCGGTACCCTTGAGAATGGACTATTCAAAATAGTTTCCCCGAAAATTGAATACTTGAATCATCAGGTAGAGAGCCTGAGCGCTACTATCCAGCCCTCGGATGGCAAGTTGAGCCTTAACTTCGGCTATAAGACAGTATTGGGAAGCGATCGATTTGAGGCTGATATTGAAGCGAACGCGACGGTGAGCGCGGCAAAGAGCGAAAATTCGGGAAACCCTGGCGGTTTCAGGGCTGATTTCAGCGGGAAAATGCGAAATGCGAAATATCGTGAAACTTTGATCGATCAATGGGCGTTTTCTGGTACGTACGGGAATGGGAATCTTTCGCTGGAAGGTGGCAATGGGGCCTTGACCGCATCCATTGCTTCGGATGGCAGTTTCGCGCTGCTCATGAATAAGAAATTTCCCATTTCTGCAAGCATTAAGGGGAACATGTCGGACAATACCGTTTCTGCGTCCATAGAGAATCTCGAGGTTGATCTGAAAAAGATCGCTTTCCTGATTCCGATGGACAAGGTCAAAATCCTCGATGGGAATCTCACGGGGACGGTATCGCTGAAAGGACCCATATCGGATCCCGAGATAAGCGGCTCGATGACGCTGAAAAAGACTTCCCTGTTTTCAAACGATTTGGTAACGGGGAAAATAGGCCCATTCGACGCCGAACTCAACTTTGCGGGAAAAAATATTGAGATAGCCCCTACAACCGTTCCTCTCGAGAATGGAATCATCGATCTATCGGCTTCGGGTCTGCTCGACCAGTGGACGCTGACCGATCTCAAATTCAATGTGGCATCGCAAAAAGACAGCGTCGTGAATATTTCGACCAAAATTGCCGGTATATCGGTCATTGATGCGAAAGCCCAGGTGAACATGGTGCTTTCCCTCGACAACGATGTGGTCGTCGCTGATGGATCGGTGTATTTCGAGCGTGGACAAGTTTTGATCGATCCGCAAGGGTTTCTTCCCGAAAACGCCCCCGCGGCTGATCCCAACGCCCTCGCTTTCAGGATTAAAGCTTCCATGACCTTCGGCAAACAGCTCGAAGTGTACTTGCCCGACAACAAGATCCCTCTGGTGAGGGGATTCACGTCTCCCGGCAGCGCTCTTGTGCTGCAATACGATTCATCATCGCAGGATTTCTCCCTTGATGGCAAAATCGATTTGAGAACGGGATATGTTCTCTATTATCTGAGAAGCTTCTTCCTCAAGAGCGGGATAATCGAATTTTCCGAGAACAGCACAAAATTCAATCCTCTTGTTACGGCATCGGCCGAATTGAGGGAATCGAGCGCCTTAGGAACGGTCAAGATCATGCTCGAAGCGGAGCGTTCTCCCTTGGAACACCTTAATCCCAGATTAAGCTCAGTGCCTTTCTACAGCGAGACCCAGCTCATTTCGATGATGTCGGGAGGCGTTCTGGCAACCAGCGCCGCTGAGACCCTCGATATACGGAAAGCGGCCATCGCCTCATCGGAATTCATACCCCAGCTCAATATATTCAAGCGATTCGAGCAGGACGTGCAGAAGAAGCTTGGGCTGGATATCGTCTTCATCAGATCCTCCTTTATTCAGCGCTGGTTGCTCGACCTCACGAAGCCAGCGACCGACCCGAATCCCGAGGACCCCTTGGCCCGATACTTGGATCAGAGCGAGCTCTATGTTGGCAAGTACCTCACCGACTCTGCCTTCCTCCATGCCGGACTCAAGTTCAGGGAAGACCCCCTTGTGAGCTCCTCCCGTTTGCGTCTAGACTCCGAATTCGGCATAGAGCTTAATTCTCCTTTTGGCCTTATAAATTGGAGCATAACGCCTTCACTCGATGAAGGATCTCTCGTCACCGGGCAGCAATTGAGCCTGAGTTGGCGATATGTGTATTAACCTGTTTGGGGAACAACGTATGAGAAAATTTTTGCTGATTGTCGCCTTGATCGCATTGCTCGGCTCTGGATTCGTTGGTGCCCAAGAGACGACGACCGAAGAGTGGTTCTGGAATAAGCCGATCGCTTCGGTCCAATGGGATGGGATAAAGAAGGCAAACAGGAATGAGTTGGACGCCTTGCTCCGAACCTATATTGGCAAGCCGTTCACGCAGGACCTTTGGCTAGAAATGCAATCGAAATTGTATGAGCTGGACTGGTTTGACTCGATCGAGCCCCAGGCTGTCTCCCCGAATGATGCAAAGGATCAACTCATAGTGCGCTTTGTGGTGAAGGAGAAGCCTTCCGTTCTGTCGGTGCGCGTCAGCGGGAATTCAGGCGTCCGGACTTCCGATATCCTGGCGGCGATTAGCGCGAAATCAGGAGATATCTACAACTCGACCAAGGCGAATCTGGACGACGTGGCCATTAAAAAGCTTTACAACGAGAAGGGGTATCCCGATGCCGAAGTGGCTCACGACGCGGCTCCATCCGATGATCCTTCGCTTCTCGTCCTTACGTTCAAGATTGTCGAAGGGACACAGGTATCCCTTAAGACGATCAAGTTCACCGGCAACGCTTCCATGTCGGACAGGACATTGAAGGGGCAGATGACGCTGAAGGAAGCGGCGCTCTTCCAAAGCGGCGCCTTCCAGGAAGCGAAGCTCGAAGAGAGCAAAAAGGCGATAATCGACTACTACCAATCGAAAGGTTTCGTCGACGCGAAGATCATTGATGTATTCAAGGAGTATGAAAAAGACACGGCGACGGGAAAAAATTGGCTGATTCTTACGCTGGCGCTCTCCGAAGGCCGGCTATGGAAATATGGCGGCATGAGTTTTGGCGGCAACAAGGTTTTCTCGGATCAAAAGCTCAAAGACTTGATCACACTGAAGCCAGGCACAATTCTCAATTACAAGAAACTCCAGCAGGAAAAACAGAAAATCGACGATCTATATTATGAATCAGGATACATCTACAACCAGATCGCGATGCGGGAAGAACGAGATGAAAACGCCGGGTCCATCAGCTTCATAATAACAATAACCGAGAGGGACAGGGCTCATATAGAAAACTTGACCTTCAAGGGCAACGATAAAACCAAGGAATACGTTCTTGCCCGCGAAGTGCCTCTGGAAACAGGGGATGTGTTTTCGAAAGCCAAGATCATCGATGGTTTGAGAAGTTTGTACAATCTGCAGTATTTCTCCTCGGTCGAGCCCGAGATACACCAGGGAAGCGCCGAAAACCTGATGGATCTCGTCGTCAACGTTGCGGAGATGAGCACCGCCGACATCAATTTCGGCGTGACCTTGAGCGGCCTTGGGCAGAGCAGCAGCTTCCCATTGTCCGGTTATGTGAAATGGAATGACAGGAATCTTGGTGGCAAAGGGCAAAATCTCCTGGCGAACGTGACCCTCTCTCCCACCGAGCAATCGATCGAGTCTTCCTTCAGCGAGGGCTGGCTCTTCAACAAGAGGATCTCGCGTGGCCTTAGCCTGAAATTTTCGCATAGCACCGATACTACGGGGCAGGATATACTCGGCCCGGTCTTCACGGATCAGGATATTCCCGACCCCTTTGTCGCGATTGGAAGCGGAACGAATCAGTGGAGCGGCGCGCTTTCTTCCATTCCCGACCAGTATCTCATGCCCTATGAAAATTGGGATTTCAGCCTCGGCTTTAATCTCGGCTATACCCTCAAGACGAGGATAGGCGATCTGGGTACCTCGGGAGGCCTTTCTTCCGGCCTTGGCATGGTGAATTACGACGAGAGCAAATATAGGCCGTATGAGGCCGAATTCCGCGACACAAACCAGCAATGGCTGCTGACAAACCGGATTTATGCCCGCACCTACCTGAACAACCTTGATTATTGGTACAATCCCGCGCAAGGATACTTCGCAAGCCAGCGCTTCACCGTCACTGGTTTCCTTCCCTTCGAACGCCAGCACTACATCAAGTCCGAAAGCAGGCTTGATGCGTATGCCACGCTCTTCACGATTCCCTTGAGCGATACCTGGAAATTCAAAGGGGTGCTGATGGCGCACAGCGGCTTCCAGGCTCTCTTGGCCGAACCTTGGCAGACCTTCAAGGTGACGAAGGACTGGGTGAGCCTCGACGGAACCTTCAACGTTCGCGGATGGAAGGACCTTTACGGTTCCAAAGGCACGATGCTCTGGGAGAATTCCGTCGAACTCAGGATGCCCATCATAGACCAGATGCTCTGGATGGACCTCTTCGTCGATGGCGGCGCGATGAAAACAAGCAATGGTTTTGTGAACATGACATTGACCACGCCGGCGGCCGAAGGCTCCTCAAGCCTGTCATGGGATAATTTCGCTTTCAGCACAGGCTTGGGCTTCAGGTTCACTATTCCGCAATTCCCGTTCAGGTTCTATCTGGTGAAGCGCTTTACCTTCGACGGCTCGGCAATCACGTGGAAAACGACCGGCGCGAATTTCGATTTCGTGCTCAGCATAACCCAGCCCCTCTACTGAGGGCTCTGGCGGTCATAGCGTCGAAATAGATGCGATTCTGGGGGATGGAGGCAAAATCATGGCAAAGGCGATGTTTGAAAACAGAATAGTCCATAGAAGCGCCCGGAAGGGCGGCGAGCGCGCTCGCGCGGCCAGGATAGGTCTTGTCTGCGCCATCTTTTTCGCGCTTGCGGCACATCCTGTCTTTTCGCAGCAGATCACGCGGGTCGCCGTGCTGGATATGGCAAGAGTATTGTCTGCGTTTCCGAAAGACACAGCGGCTTTGAAAAATTTCGAGACGAAAAAAGCGGAAGTTCAGGCGGAAATCGACAAGAAAGCCGCCGCCATCAAAGATCTTCAGACGAGGAAGGCGGACGCGGATGCTTTTGGCGATATGAATCAATCGGATTTGCTTGCCTTAGAGCTGGCGCGCAAGACCGCTGACTTGAAGGATTATGTCACAGCGAGGCAAAATGAGCTCGATCTTCTCGCGAAAGCCTTGAGCTCGAGCGCCTCCTTTGTCCAAAAATTGGGGACGACGATTGCGCAGGTCGCCGAAGCCGAAGGCTATTCTCTGGTTGTGAATCTCAAACCGCAAGACCAAAGCGCGAATATTGTGCTCTGGAATAGTCCTTCAATCGATATTACCGACAAAGTCATTCAAGCGCTGTCCTCGGGAAGATAAGAGAACGCGTTTTCAGTCTCTCGAAGGCAATTCAGGTTCCTCGTCCTTATTGATTGGCCCCACCCCCGAAGGCAGCGATTCGGCGAGAGCACCCGTGAGAAGCCGAAACCGTTCTTCATTTTCGGCGGAGAGAAGGCTCAACTCCTTGTGGACGTCCAAAAGGAATCCGGCGCTCATCGCCTCATTGCCGACGAGCTCCTCACCCCTTAGGGGGCTTGGGCAGGCTTCGTCGGAAAATTGCAGCATCGTCACCATCCCCATCGTCCGGAAAAGGCTCTTGCACTGCGCGTTCGCGCGATGCACGACAGGAGCGCCGAGACCAAGAGAGCGAGCCGCCTTGGAAAAATAGACAAGTAGACCGAGAAAGGTGGAATCCATATAGTCACAGGCTGAAAGATCGAAGCGGAGCGAGCTGACTCGCGAGTCGGGATCGAGTTTCCCTTGGATCTTCGCTTTGAGCGCGGGACAAAGGGTTGCCGTGATATGCCCGGCCGGGACTATCACCAGATCGTTGCCGGCTGTGCCGAAATATATTCGTTCCTCTACCATAACCCTCTTCCCATAGCGATGAAACCAGTTTCCAGCCTTGTAGAGTACCTGCCCGGCACGTATAATTCAAGCCTATGGCCGAGCGCGTCGCAATGCTGGATCAATATCGAAGGATAAAATCCCGATACCGAGATGTCATCCTCTTTTTTCGTCTCGGCGATTTTTACGAGATGTTTTTCGATGACGCAATCGAGGCGAGTTCGCTGCTCGATCTCACGCTGACGAAGCGCCAGGGGCAGCCCATGTGCGGGATACCCTACCACGCTTCGAAAACATATATCGCCAAGCTTTTAAAAGCGGGGAAAAAGGTAGCCATCTGCGAGCAGCTGACCGCGCCCGGTTCCAAAGGAATAATCGAGCGGGATGTCATAGAGGTAGTCACTCCCGGAACGACGATCGAGGAAGATTTTATAGACCATGCCGCTAACAATTATCTAGCGAGCGTCTGTAGCCTCGAAGGTCGCTTGTGCGTTTCCTGCCTCGATGTGTCCACCGGCGAATTCAGGGCTTACTCCGGCATGGAGGGGAGCTCGGGGATGGAATTCCTTCGCTCCGAACTCTACAGGCTGGCGCCGCGGGAACTCATTATCCAACAATCGCTCTATGAGCGGGCCGAAACGAGTTCGATCGTCCGGGAAATGGAAGGCGTCCTCGTGGAACGCAGGCCGGACTGGAGCTTCGATAAGGGGAAAGCTCTCGATGCGCTCAAGAAGCGATTCGGAGTCGCCTCCCTCAAGGGGTTCGGCTTTTCGGAGAGCGCGCCCGAAATCGCCGCCGCGGGCATCCTTCTCGAATACCTCGACGAGAACGCAAAGGCTCGCAGTCCTCATATCAGAAGCCTGCTCCCCTACGACAGGGAAGACTACCTTTCGCTGGACGAAGCCACCCGCAGGAACCTGGAACTCGTGAAAAATCTGGCCGATTCCGGCAAAAGAGATACCTTGCTCGCCGTGCTCGACAGGACGAAGACAGCCGGGGGGTTCAGGCTTTTGCGCCAGTGGATACTGCAGCCGCTCAGGCGCAAGGAAGGAAAAGAGGGAATAGAAGCCCGTCTCGACGCCGTAGATTACCTGCACAGGGATCAACTTCTCCTGAACGACCTGCGCAGGAGGCTGGGCGCCGTCCTCGATTCCGAGCGTCTGATCGCGAGGCTGGCCATGGACAAGGCGCACGCCAAGGATATCCTCGCGCTGCGCGACTCGATGCTCGCTTCCATCGCCATTGCCGTCCTTCTCGCCAAAGGCGGAGCTCCCGTCATCCTGGCGGGGAGTTTGGATGAAAAAGTAAAAGCCGATTGCGGCGAGGCTGCGGGGATCATCGACCGCTCGATCAAGGAAGATCCCTCCGTGCTCCTGACCGAAGGGAACATGATACGTGAAGGATATAGCGCGGACCTGGATCGACTGCATTCCATCAAGAAAAACTCAACGAAAATTCTCGAAGATTACCTGGAAGAGGAAAAGCGGAATTCAGGCATATCGACGCTGCGCATACGCTACAATAAAATCATCGGGTACTACCTGGAAGTGTCGAAGGGAAAGATTGACGCGGTGCCTCCTCATTTCATCCGCCGCCAATCCCTTGTCGCGGGGGAGCGATACACGACGGACCGGCTCGCGGAAATCGAGAGCGAAATAAATGGGGCCACGGAGAAGATCGTGGAGCTGGAGAAGAGGCTTTTCCTGGAGATACGGGAAAGCCTCAAGCTCCATATTGGATCGATGGAGAACTTGGCGCGCGAAATAGCGGTCACGGATTGCCTGTCATCGTTCGCCCAGGCGGCCACCGAAGGGGCGTACTGCAGACCTGAACTCGTGGACGGAACTATGCTCGCGATAAGGCAGGGGCGTCATCCCGTCGTCGAGGCTTGTCTTCCCATAGGCGCTTTCGTGCCCAACGATCTGGAATTGGATACGGCGACGGCTGGCTTCGCCCTCATCACCGGACCGAATATGGCCGGGAAATCCACGGTACTGAGACAGACGGCCCTCATTGCCCTCATGGCGCATATTGGATCCTTCGTTCCCGCCGAATCGGCGAGGATCGGCCTCGTGGACAAGATTTTCTGCCGGGTCGGAGCCCAGGACAATCTCGCGCGGGGAGAAAGCACCTTTCTCGTGGAAATGCACGAAACAGCCTACATCCTCAACACGGCCACGACGAAAAGCCTCGTCATCATGGATGAGGTGGGCAGGGGGACGGGCACGCTCGACGGTGTGTCCATAGCCTGGGCTGTCAGCGAACATCTTCTCAATGTGGTATGCTGCAGAACGCTCTTCGCGACGCATTATCACGAACTCACGTCGATGGAACACCCCCATATGAAGAACCTCAGCCTGGCCGTCCTCGAGAACGAAGGTGAAATTGTTTTCCTGAAAAGGCTGAAGGAAGGGCCGGCCGCCGGGTCCTACGGCATTCATGTCGCCAAACTTGCGGGCATACCCGGAGTCGTCCTGGCAAGAGCGAAGGAACTGCAGGGGAGATTCGTCAATTTTGAGCACAGCCTTTCGCCCTCTGGCGGTGCCTTGAGCCAAGGCACCGCCAAGCAGTCCGCTGAACTCTTCTCCCCCGATGATATCGCCGTGGCGAGGTTGAAAAACGTCGATCCCGACAGGATGACCCCTTTGGAAGCTCTCCAGCTCATCGCGGAGCTGAGCGCCATGCTCCATTGAAGCGAGGCGCAGCCTGCGCCGCGTTAAAGAGCCGATGAGACTCATCGGGTTTGCCAATACCGCGGCACGAGCGGCCCAAAGGGCGATGGCGACAGTCGGATCGTCCCTGGTCGCGACCGCCAGCCTTCTCCTCCCTCGCTACTGCATCATCTGTGGCGTACGCATCGAAGCGTTGGAGACATCGCAAGCCATTCCGCTTTGCATCCATTGCAGGGAAGATCTCGCGGAGATACGCGGCGAACGCTGCGCGATCTGCGGGCGTGAACTTTTTTCCGAGCAAGGCATCTGCTCTACGTGCCGAGGTGCGGAACACGCCTGCCCGGAAGTATATCCTCTTTTCACGTATACGGGCACGACAGGCGCCTTGCTCAAAAGGTACAAATCAGCCAAACGAGCCTCTCTTGCTTTATTCTGGGCTGATCTCATGATACGCGTCATCGCGGAACGCTGGCCTGAAAGAACTATCGTACCCGTGCCTCCACGACCGGAAAAAATCAAACGCAAGGAGTGGGACCAGGTAGAGGCGATCGTCGCGATCATCGAAAAGAAGGGGTATCATGTCGAACGTATCCTCCAGAGGTCGGCGAGTCTCCAGCAGAAGCGGCTCAACAGGGAAATGAGGAAAGTGAACGCGGGGAAAGCCTATTCATTGCTTCCCGGCCTCTCTTTGTCGCCGTCCACGGCAATCCTGCTCATCGACGATGTCTACACGACAGGCGCGACGATCGAAGCCTGCGCCCGGGCTTTGCGCGATGGCGGAGCCGAGAAGGTCGCGGCTCTTGTCTTGGCCGCGGATTGACAGCGTTCTGCAAACAAGGTTCTCTTGAGCGGCCGGGAGCATCCCCGTCCGATTCCATCGGCTATTGACTAATCCATTGTGGAATACTACTATATCGGCATGTAAAAAGCGCAGGATTCTTTTTAGAAATAAGGAGAGTCGTTCTACGACTCTTTTTTTTTGGCATCACCGCAGGAATATCATAGTGGTGAGCCTATTCGTTGCCGGCGAAAACCCGGCAAAAATGCAGGCGAGGCGGCGTGGCGGACGACAAAGACGTGGAGTCGGGGATCGAAATGATCCTCGGGAACGCAGGATTGCATCTCCTTGAGTTTTCCCTTTCGAGGCACAAGGGGAGCATTAAGGTAAAGGCGGTTGTGTATTCGCCTTCGGGAACGGGGACGGACGAGTGCGCTAAAGCCCATAGGCTCATACTTCCCCAGATTCAGCTCGCATTTGATGCGCAAAATCCCGAAATTGAGATTTCGAGCCCTGGTATCGATAGGATCATAAAGTCGGGGAAGGAGTGGAAAGCCTTCGTCGGCAAATCGATCAAGATATTGCTGAACGACAGGGACGAATGGCTGGAAGGAAGGCTGATGGGGTATTCCGGCGGGAAGATCGAATTTTCCAGCGGGGAAGGCCCCTCTGTCATAGAAATATCATCCATCGCGAAAGCGCGCTTGGATTCTTCGCACAAGGGAGAGTAAGCCAATGGCATCTGACATGGCGGAAGCCATTCGACAACTGATCAGCGAGAAAGGTATTTCCGAGGAGCTCATCGTCAATACCTTGCAGGAAGCCCTCCTCGCCGCATACAAGAAAAAATTCGGAACGAGCGACAATGCTATCATCCGCTTCAGGGACAACTATGAGGGAGTGGATATCTACGCCAAGAAGGTGATCGTCGCGGATGATGACCTGGAAGACGAAGTGCTCCAAATGACCCTCGATGAGGCGCGGAACTATGCCGATGACGCCGAGGTGGGCGATATACTTGAGCTGCCCGTCGATCCCCAGGAATTCGATCTCCAATCCGTCATGGTCGCCAAACAGACCACAAGGCAGAATTTCAGGGACATTTCCCGCGATACGCTGTATGCTGAATATAAATCCAAACAGGGCGAACTCATCATTGGCTACTATCAGCGCGAGCGCAACAATGTCATCTATGTCGATCTCGGTAAAGTCGAAGGCATTTTCCCCAAGAAGTATCAGTCTCCCAGGGAAGCGTATCACGTTGGAGACAGAATCAAAGCTCTCATCTACGAAGTGGACAAGGGCAAGAACGGCCTGCAGATAATCCTTTCCAGGAGTCACGCCGAGTTCGTGACCAAACTCCTTGAATTGGAAATCCCCGAGATCTACGATAAGACCATAGAAATCTTTAAGATTGTCCGCGAGCCCGGCTACAGGACAAAGGTTGCCGTCTTCTCCAAGAGGGACGATGTGGACCCTGTCGGCGCCTGCGTTGGCCCGAAGGGAATGCGAAGCCAGTTGATCAGCCAGGAGCTTGAAGGGGAGAAGATCGATTTCATCAAATACGATGTCGATTCCAAGCAATTTATCAAGAACGCCCTGTCCCCCGCCGAGGTGAAAACCGTCCATGTCTTGGACGAGGCCAAGCATACGGCTTTGGCTATCGTCTCCGACAAGGAGCTCTCGATCGCGATCGGGAAGATGGGACAGAACGTGAAGCTCGCCAATAGGCTTTGCGATTGGAATATCGATGTCAAAACCGAAGAGCAGTATTTGCAGGATGGAAGGAATATCGAGCTGAAACGCGCCGCGGACAGCCTGTTTGGCGATTCGGGCGAGGAGGCCGAGACGGAAGAGGAAGAGGCTGTCCTCCTTTCCGATCTTCCGGGGATGAAGCCGGAGTGGATTTCGGCTCTCGCCGCGGCAGGCATCAGCCTTGTGGAGGACTTCCTCGAGAAGGAAGACGATGAGCTTGCGAAAGCTTCCGGCCTGCCGGTGGATGAGATTGAAGCGATCAAGGGCATCATCGAAGAGAATATCGAAATAGTTCAGGAGGAGGCGGAGGAATCCACCGTCTCCGGACCCGAAGTGTACACCTGCCCCGATTGCGGTGCCGTGGTGACTCCGGATATGAAGAATTGCCCCTCGTGCGGCGTTGAGCTGAGTTTTGAATATAGCGACGACCAGGAAGCGTAAAAGGTAGGATATGACGGATAATACCGAGAACTCTCAGAAGAAAGTCCATCTCATCAAACAGCCGAAATTGGCACAGGGAGAGGCTCCCGCAGCGCAGGCGAAGCCCGAGGAAGAATCTCCGGCCGAGAAGAAAAAGGTTGTCGTGATGAAGAAAAAGGTCGTGCTGAAAAAAGCGCAAGCGAAAGTCGTCGCCCATCACGATCTCGAGGATGGCGAGCAGCCTGGTGAGGCCATGCAGGCTCAATCCGTTCAGGCGAGCTCCCTGCCCGCTGAGAAGTTGTCGGCGCATGCTCAGCACGCGCCCGTCCATGCTGAAAATCCTGTTGTTTCCTCCGAACAAGCAAAACTCGAAATGAAAGTTCATGAAAAAGCCTACCCGGCTGAAGAGCCCGCGATGAAACCGATCCGAGATGATGGATCTTCGCAGGGCGAAAAGCATGAGCAGGGCTCCGCGCCCATCTCCGCTTCCGGTCAGGTTGCCGAGGCGGCGCAGCCGAATACCACCCCGATCGGTCAGCGAGATATGTTTGCTAGGCAGACCACTCCTCCTCGACCGGCGGCATCGGGCGTCCAAACGCCCGCGCAGCCCTCTTCCCCGCAAGCCGGTGGCTATCGTGGCAGCTATCAGAGCAACCCCGCCCGGCCCCACGGCACCGCGGGAACGGTAGGTGGATATCCAGCGAACCGATCCCAAGGCGACACGCCCAGAGGGCAGGGCTACCAAGGCAGCTCCTACCAGGGAAGAAGCAATTATCAAGGCGGCTCAAGCTCCGGAAGCGGCTATCAGGGAAGAAACTATCAGGGAAGAACAAGTTCAGGTGGATATCAGGGCAATTCCGGTGGCGGCCAAGGGGGATACCAAGGCTCGGGCGGCTATCAGGGCGGATACCAAGGCTCCAGCGGCGGCTATCAGGGTGGCTACCGCGGCAATCAGCCTTATGACCCCAACAGGCCCAGACCTCAAAGTCCTGGTGGCTACCAGGGCGGTCAGGGTGGCTATCAGGGTGGTCAAGGTGGTCAAGGTGGATACCAGGGACAAAGGCCGTATCAAGGTGGAGGGCAGGGTGGATACCCTGGTTCCAGACCTCCATACCCTTCGGGGCAGGGCGGCTATCCTCCGCGCGGTCCTCGACCCCAAGGTCCCGGCGGTCCCGGAGCCCCGGGCGGTTATCGCCCCGGTTACCCCTCGCAGGGGGGGAGACCTGCCGGACGGGCAGGGAACCTTTCTGGTGGTCCAAGACCTGGCGGTTACGGGGCACGCGGCCCGGCGAATGGTCCCTCGCCTCTTGAAAGCAGCAAGACAGCCCAGCGCAAGCCAGCCCCGAGGAGAAAGCCTGGGTTCGTGAGGCGCGAGGATGTCGAGCTGGAAAAGGAGCTACAGCTCAAGAAGAAAGCCGAAGCCCGCGCCATCGCCATACCCAAATCCATCGATATTATGGAGAACATCTCCGTCAGCGACCTGGCGAAGAAAATGAATATAAAGCCCGCGGAGCTTATCGGGAAGCTCATGGCCCTCGGCGTCATGGCGACGATCAATCAGAAGATCGACGCCGAAACCGCCACGATTCTCGCGAGCGAGTACAACTGCGAAGTCAAGATCGTCAGCCTCTACGACGAAACGGTCATCGAAAAGGAAGCCGACAATCCCGACGACCTTCGCCCAAGACCTCCCATCGTCACGGTCATGGGCCATGTCGACCATGGAAAGACAAAACTTCTCGACGCCATCAGGAAAACCGATGTCGTGTCGCATGAATATGGAGGGATAACGCAGCATATCGGCGCCTATCAGGTGGAGACGGGAAGAGGGAAAATCACCTTCCTGGATACGCCTGGACACGCTGCCTTCACGAAGATGCGAGCCCGCGGAGCCCAGGTAACGGATATCGTCATCCTCGTGGTATCGGCTGTCGAAGGTGTCATGCCCCAGACGAAGGAAGCCCTGGACCACGCCAAGGCGGCCAAGGTTCCCATCATCGTCGCCATCAACAAAATCGATCTCCCTGAAGCCAATCCCGATAGGATCAAGACGCAGCTCTCCGAACTTGGCCTCATCCCTGAAGAATGGGGCGGGACGACACAGTTCTGCGAGATTTCCGCCCTCCAGAAGAAGGGTATTCCTGAATTGCTCGACGCCATCCTTCTCCAGGCCGAGATACTTGAGCTGCAAGCCAGCTACATGCGCCTCGCGGAAGCCAAGATCGTCGAATCCCGCATCGACCAAGGCCGTGGAATCGTCGCGACCATCATCGTCGCCTCAGGTACCCTCCATATAGGCGATTCCTTCGTTGCAGGCATCTTCCCGGGAAGAGTCAGGGCCATGTTCGACGACAAGGGCAATCGCGTCGAGGAAGCGACCCCCTCCACGCCGGTTGAAGTCCTCGGCTTCGAGGGGATACCCAACGCCGGCGATCCCTTCGAGGTCGTCGAGGAAGAAAAATACGCCCGCGCCATCTCGGACAAGCGACAGGAACTTAAGAAGTACGAGGAAGGGAAGAACGTCAAGAAGGTTACTCTCGACAACCTCTACGAGACCATCTCAGCCGGGGAAGTGCAGGAACTTAAGGTTATTATCAAGGGCGACGTGCAAGGCTCGGTTGAGGCCCTGAAAGGCATGCTGGAGAAGCTGTCCACGAAGGAAGTCCGCCTGAACGTCATACGCGCGGCGGCGGGCGCGATTTCGGATGACGATGTCATGATGGCTTCAGCCTCGGACGCGATCATCATCGGCTTCAATGTCAGACCGATAGCCTCGGCCAAGCTTTTGGCCGATAGGGAAAAAGTCGACATCAGGAAATACAACATCATCTATCGGGCACAGGAAGATATCCAGAAGGCCATGGAAGGCATGCTATCGCCCGAACTCAAGGAACAGGATATCGGCAAGGCCGAAGTCCGAAACATATTCCGCGTTCCGAAGGTCGGC
>Ga0172375_10007708_pt1 | contig 14672 bp, 11 predicted proteins | sample LakKiv1m_FD_114537 | JGI IMG/M metagenome (GOLD analysis project Ga0172375, IMG submission 114537) | Freshwater microbial communities from Kabuno Bay, South-Kivu, Congo - kab_092012_11.1m | ecosystem: Environmental > Aquatic > Freshwater > Lake | place: Democratic Republic of the Congo... | reverse complement strand
TCTATCCTGAAGCTCTTTATTCTCTTCTATAGCTACCAGGTTCACAGCACCCATTGAATCCAACTGATTGCGCATTTCCTCTACGTTATTTTTCAGGGCAACCTTGTCTAAAGACTGCCAATCTTCTGCCAGCTGTACATCCAGAAGCTCAATTTTATAAACATCCTTTATGCGCTGGGTCAGGTTTTCTATGCTGTAATTAACCTCGGCCTTCTGCAAATCCACAGAATGCATATTTGACCTTATATCATTTATCTGGTTTTCTATCTCTCTGAATTTGGCTTCGTAAGACGCCGCCTTGCCTGTTATCTCAGCATACACGCTCTCTACATCGCTCAGCTCTTTATTCTTCCCGGAACCTTCGCCTGACAGGACAGTTATGTTCTTCTTAAGTTCTTTTATCTCTACGCCCAGATCTTCTGCCTTTTTAACAGAACTGTCTATTTCCAGCTTCCTGGATTCTACGTTATTTTTAGCATCCCGCAAAGATGATTCCAGTATATTCAATGTACTGGAGAGGCCTTCCTTTTTGCTTTCAAGCGACCCCAGCTCAGTCCTTGCCTCTGCAATCTCTACGAGAAGCCGTTCTCTTTCTTTGGCGCATTCTAATATAAGCCTCTCGCTATTATTCGCCCTTTCTTCATTAGCTTTGCTTTCATTCTCAATCTGCGACAGCGTCTTGAGAGAAGACTCTTCTTCCTGTTTAAGGATCAGGATTTCAGAATTCATCTCATCTATCTCAAGATTCACAAGAGATATCTCGTCTTCTACCCCTTTTATATTTTCCTCCAGGTTGGTCCTATTGCTGGAAACATTTGCGAAAAGTATATCCTTTTCGTTGATTACGCCCGTAAGGGAGGCAAGCCTGGCTTTTAACTCGTCCTCTTCTCTTTCTTTTACAATCTTTTCTTCTTCAATTTTTCCAGAACGCGCCTCCAGCTCATTGATCGCCTGGCGTATCTCATTTATCCTCGAGTCTCTATTTACAAGGCCAAGCTCTTCTTTTTTAGAACTCCCGCCTGTTATAAATCCGTTTTCAACTACTTCGCCTGACAGCGTAATAAACCTGTTCCTCGCAAAAGATTTGGCATTATCCAAAAGAGCCTTTGCGTCATTAAGATCATTTACTATATAGACATTTTTCAAGATATGCCTCAAAATATTTTTATAAGAATCCTCGATATTTATAAAATCAGCTGCCTTGCCTAGAATACGGCTGTCGCTGATATCCGCACTGAATTCTGATACGATATCATCTGAATTAAAATATGCCGGATATATAAACGAGGCCTTTCCATATGAATGTTCTTTAAGATATACTATAGCCTTGTCCACGGATTCCATGGTATCGACTACTATACTCTGGAGGTATTCAGACATTGCCGTCTCTATCGCAACCTCATAACCTTTGCGGACCGTCAAAAGATTCGCAAGGCAATCCCTCACCCCTTCTATCCTGGAGGAGCTTCCAAGTATCGCCTTTACGCCTGAGGAAAAACCTTCATATCTGAGCCTTGCCTCTTCCAAAAGCTCCAGCTTGGATTTGCCTGACGCCAGATCTGCATGTATTTTCTTGGACTCTTCCGTCAGTGAATCTATACGGACGCGGATAGCCGATATAGAACCGGAGGTAACGTCTCTTTCCGATTTAAGGATAACTGCTTCTTTTTCGACTGCGGTTATCTCTAAAAGAACATCGTTCAGCTTTGCCTGCAGGCTGTCTTTTTCCTCCGAGATAGCTGATTTCTCTGATTCCAGCCTCTTAAGCCTTGCATCGTGAGTTGAAATTGTAGTCGATATCTTCGCCATCTGATTTCTTAGCTTAGCCTGGGTTGAAGCAATATCTATGCTATTTGCCTTTGAAGTAGACAATGTCGTTTCGCTTGTTTTAATTGTCTTCGATATCTCTTCGAATCTCTTCTCTTTTTCTATAACGCCGCTGAGTCTGTTATTATCTTCTTTTTCCAGGACAGATATCTTTTCTCTGAGATTCGCTATTTCATTTTCCTGGGATATCAGGATGTCCATGCCTTTTTTTATCTCGTCCTCAAGGCCTGACCGGCGCTTTGTAAGCTCGTCTATCCTTTCCTGATCCATAGAAATCTTATCGCTGGCTTTAGAAACCTCGGAGTTTAGCTCTACTATCCTGGATTTCAGCTCCACTCTTTTATTTTCCACATAAGATTTGTCTTTGTTTAACAATGACAAATCCTGCGACAATCTGTTTGACTCGGCGTTAAGAGATGTCTCTTTTTGCTTCAGCTCACCTGTGTCTCCTTCGGAATTTAAGCTCTTGCTTCTCAATATCTCAAGGTCTATTCTGGATAGTTTCAACTCGATTGATTTCAGTTCTTCATAACGGTCTTTATAACGCTCCGCCTTTTTCGCCTGGCGCTCTATTGAATTGATCTGGCGCTTTACTTCAACTATAATATCATTTATCCTTAATAGATTTTGTTCCGTATCTTCCAGCTTGCGCAACGCCTCTTTCTTTTTTGTCTTGTATTTTGTAATGCCGCTCGCCTCTTCAAAAACCTCACGCCTCTCTTCAGGTTTTGAGCTCAAAACCTGGTCTATCTTCCCCTGCTCAATGAGAGAATAAGCGCTGGTGCCTATACCGGTACCCATAAAGAGCTCATTTATATCCTTAAGCCGGACCTGAGTTTTATTTAAAAGATATTCGCTCTCTCCTGAACGGTAAAGCCGCCTGGTAACGGTAACTTCGTCGTATTCTATTGGAAGTATCCTATCCTGGTTGGAAAGCGTGAGGGAAACTTCTGCGAAGCTTACAGGTTCTTTGCCGTCTGTACCGTTAAAAATAACGTCTTCCATCTTACCGCCGCGAAGGACCTTTGCAGACTGCTCCCCGAGAACCCATTTTATGGAATCAGCTATGTTGGATTTTCCGCAGCCGTTAGGGCCGACTATGGCAGTAATACCCGGCTCAAAATCCAGCCTCGTCCTGTCGGCAAATGATTTGAATCCGAATATTTCTATGGATTTGAAATACATACAACCTTCTATTTTTTCAATACTTCTTTGAATTTCCTGGTCAATTCCGGCAACACCTCGAATAAATCGCCCACTATTCCGTATGTGGCTACGGTGAATATCGGAGCATGAGGGTCTTTATTTATAGCTACGATTATTTCGGAAGACTGCATGCCTACAAGATGCTGAATCTGGCCGGAGATACCACACGCTATGTAAATCTTAGGGCAGACTGTTTTGCCTGTCTGGCCAACCTGGTGCGAATAAGTTTTCCAGCCGCTGTCAACAGCAGCCCGCGAAGCTCCTACTGCCCCGCCCAGCGCCTTTGCCAGGCCTTCGATCAATTTAAAGTTTTCAGGAGACTGCATGCCTCTGCCGCCTGAAACAATTACATTTGCCTCTGTCAGGTTAACCGTTTCTTCTATCTCCTCTACGACATCAAGAAGCCTTGTCCTTGAATAATAAACCTTGCCGTCGTAACTTTTCTCTATAATCTTTCCCTTATGATGCTTGTTTTCAATCGCCTCTTTCATCACTTTATGCCTTACAGTTGACATCTGAGGCCTGTGATTAGGGCAGATAATAGTAGCCATAATATTACCGCCAAACGCAGGACGAGTCTGCAGCAAGAGCCTTTCTTTTATATCTATATCAAGGCCTGTGCAATCCGCTGTAAGCCCTGCGTGAATGCTTATTGCAACTCGCGATATCAATGATCTGCCTATTGAAGAAGCGCCGCAAAGCACTATCTCAGGCTTATACTCTTTTATCAACTGAATCAATACCTTTGAGTACGGCTCATCCTGATAATGTTTTAAGACCGGGGAATCTACAAAATACACTTTATTGACGCCTCTATGAATAATCTTTTGCGCCTCTTCTTTTATGTTCTCACCCAGCAAAACTCCGCATAATTCAACCCCGAGCGTATCCGCAAGCTCCCTGCCTTTACCCAGAAGTTCATACGCAACGCTCTGCACTACGCCTTTTTTCTGCTCGCAGAACACCCATACATCTTTATATTCATCGAATTTTTTAGGGAATTGTATGTCTGTAGGGCTGATCTTTGTAAGTACAATAGCATCGAACTTGCACGATTCTATACACGCCCCGCACAATGTGCATTTATGAAGGTCTATAACCGCTTTTTTATTTACCAGTTCAATCGCGCCAAAAGGGCAGGTCTTGATACATAATTTACACCCGACACACTTTTCATTAATGACCTTAATTGACATCTTTCTAATCGCCTCAACCGCGTCCTGATTTGTAATCGGGACGCGGTTTTTATAGTATTTCGGTTTTTAACAATTCCGCCAATTTCTCACAAACATCTTTTACCTCGCCTTCTAAAATCTGACCGCCTTTTCTTGGCGAAGGCGTAAATATCTTAACAACTTTTGTAGGAGACCCTTTGAGCCCCAATAAATCAGGGTCTGCATCCAGGTCTTTTGCTTCAAGTTTTCTAATCTCTGCTTTTTTTGCTCTCATTTTACCTTTTAACGAAGGCAGTCTTGGCTCATTGATTTCTTTTACCACGGTAATGAGGCACGGCAAAGGCGATTCAACAATATCATAGCCTTCTTCTGTCATTCTTTCTGCTTTAATAAAGCTACTAGTTCGTCGTTCGTCATTCGTGGCTCGTAGCTCGTTTATTTCATTTTGCTCGCTACATTTCAATTCTTCTATTCTTTTAACAAAAGTTATCTGAGGTATGTCTAAAAACGCCGCAATCCCGGGCCCCACTTGAGCGGTATCTCCGTCTATAGCCTGTTTTCCGCAGATTATAATGTCAAATTTTCCGATTTTCTGAATAGCCCTTGAAAGCGTGTAGCTGGTAGCCCAGGTATCGCTTCCTGCAAACGCCCTGTCTGATATAAGAACTGCTTCATCAGCCCCTAAAGATATAGCCTCGCGCAAAGCCTCTTCTGCCTGAGGCGGGCCCATTGTTACTATAGTCACTATGCCGCCAAATTTTTCTTTAAGCCTGACGCCCTCTTCAATGGCGTACATATCAAATGGATTCACAATGCTCTGGACGCCTGAGCGCACAAGCGTATTTGTCTCAGGGTCTATCCTGACGTTTGTCGTATCCGGAACCTGCTTTATACACACTATGATATTCATTCTAACCTCATGAACACTGTCCAACTTCGCAAGTTGCCCAATTGGGCAACTTGCGAAGTTGGACAGGTATAGAACTTATTTTGCTGCGCTTTCTTTTATCATATGATTCGCAATAATGCCGCGTTGTATCTGATTAGTGCCCTCGTATATCTGCGTAATTTTTGCGTCGCGCATATATTTTTCAATAGGGTAATCCCTCATGTATCCATAACCGCCGAATAACTGTACGCAATTTACAGTTACCTTCATTGCAACATCAGAGGCAAAAAGCTTTGCCATAGCGGAATCTTTTGAAACCTTTGAATTGCCGCTGTCCAGCATGCGGGCGCAGGCGTATACCAGCGCTCTTGACGCCTCTATCTCGGTAGCCATATCTGCAAGCATAAATTGCAGGCCCTGAAAACTGGTTATGCTTTTCCCAAACTGTTTCCTGTCTTTCATATATTGAATCGTCAGGTCAAGCGCTCCTTGCGCAATACCTACTGCCTGGGCTGCCACGCCTGGCCTTGACTGATCAAATGTTTTCATCGCTACGATAAATCCCATTCCTTCCTTGCCCAATATATTTTCTTTTGGAATCTTACAATCCGTAAATACGAGTTCTCTTGTAGCGGAAGCTCTTATGCCCATCTTATCTTCTTTTTTTCCAAACTCAAAACCCTTCATGCCTTTTTCAACAATAAACGCAGCTGCCCCGCGCGCGCCTTTGGCCCTGTTTGTAGACGCGATAACAGTATAAAGTTCTGCTTCTCCGCCGTTAGTAATCCATTGTTTTGTGCCGTTTAAAACATAATAATCGCCTTTTTGCTCAGCAGTCGTGGCGATAGCCCCGGCATCGCTTCCTGCCCCTGCTTCGGTTAAAGCAAATGCCGCCAGCTTTTTCCCCTTTGCTATGTCGGGAAGGTATTTTCGTTTCTGGTCTTCTGTCCCGAATAGAATAATTGGAAACGTTCCGAGCGCAGTTGCTGCAAACGCAAGAGAAATACCTCCGCACGCCTTGGATAATTCCTCAGTAGCAAGGACAAGCTCCATCGCACCTCCGCCTGTGCCGCCATATTTTTCTTCAATGTATATGCCGCATAAATCGCTCGCAGCCATTATCTTTACTATGTCCCACGGAAAGATGCCTTCTGCGTCATACTTTGCTGCGACAGGCCTGATCTTCTCCTCGGCAATCTGCCTTGCAATATCCCGCACCATCACCTGTTCTTCAGTTAATAAATAATCCATAATATCCCCTTTCTGTATAATAGATAGAACTTAAAAGTAAAAACTATTTAGCTTTAAGTTTTAAGCTGTAAGCTTACAGCTCTCTAAATTCTAGGTTTTGCCCTTTTACTCTTGACTTTTTAGTTAGCTATTGACTATTATCTTATTTTATAGACCAGCGTTTCTTTGTTTCCGCCTCTTGCAATATCAATACTCAAAAGCTTGGTGGTTTTATTTAATGCAATATCCTCATATATCCTGTATATCCCAAAAAGGCTATTCACAGGATATCCGTTTACGCTTTTAATAATGTCGCCTTCTTTTATGCCAAAATTTTCCGTAAGTTTTGCAACAGCAATATTCTGTATAAGAAAACCTTCTTTATTTACAACTACCATGCCAAGGTCTGTGTTAAATTTCAAGTCAGGCCCTTCTCCAAATCTGTACCTGGGCTCGACCATTTTTATTGCAGACGTAAGCGCGGCACCGGCATTATGTATTGCAGATTCATCACTGCCTCTATTCAGCACCCATATAGAGTCGCCTATTTTCTGCGGCTTTATATTGTTGAAAAGTTCCGCAATTATAATCTTTTTGTCGGAATTCCTGTCTGAAGGGCTCTTAAAAATCTCATTTTCTTTATCTGAAAGCTGCTTCGCCTGAAAAGAGGCATTATAATCTTTTTCCAATACTATCTTTTTCTTTTCAAGGCTCTTGATTGTGAAATCTTTTGGCTGATTCTTTGTAATCTTTTTAGCAGGCTTGTTATAATTATATTCCAAAACACTGGCTTCGGAGGTCTTTTCAAAAATCATCCCGGAACCTTCTATAGGAATATGCTCTCCGGGTTTTACAATAACGCTGGTTTTCGAAGCTGTATATTCCAATACAAGGCTATCCTTTTTTATATCGGATATCTTTAAAGATACTGCCGGATTCTTATCAGAAAACAGCACGTCTCCTTTTATATAAAGTTTTTTGTCTTTATTCTTGGTACTGATAACCGCATACCATGAAGGCTTGCTGTCCTCAACAGTCCCGACCGAATCAGCAAAAACAGGCATAGTCGAGGCCGCCATAGCTGCAGATAATATTATAAATACTATTTTAAAGCGTTTAAACATGTTAGATAGATTATATTATTATCTCTTACGCGTCAAGAGAATTATTCATACCTTATAACTACGTTAAAATCTGCCTGATCTTTCTTCAATACCTTTGGAAAACGGAGAAACGGCGATGCCTTTTTTACAATCCTTACAATGCTTCTCACAAGCCTGAGATCGGGATTATTAAGCACTACAGGGCCTCTTACCAAAAATCCTTCTTTATCCAGCGTAAACTGCAATTCCACATCCCCGCCTATCCCAATAACATCCTTATCCAGCTTTGCCAGATTATTTATTTCCTGCCCGATCTTAAAACAGTATTCTTCATAAGGCGTTCTATCGCGAGCTGAAGGCTCCTGGCTATCTCCCGCCTCAAGCTTTTCCGCATCTTTAATTTCGCGGCTCTTTGCTCCTAAAATAGGCGCCCATTTCTGCCTTGGCTGTTTGCTTTTCTCATCCGCAGTCTTTTTAGCTACAGCCTCTGTCTTGACAGGCTCCTTTCTCTCAGGCATTATCCTGGACAGGTTGATCTCCGGTTCCTTCTGTTTTTCTATCTTCATCTCATCCGCTTTTTTATCCCAGTCAGCTATGTATTTTTGCGCGTCTTCCGTAGTCTTATCTCCCTCAATAATATGCGGGGTTAGAAATATTACAAGCTCTGTTTTTTCCTTGCTCTTGCCTTTAGCAGAGAAAAGCTTTCCTATTAAAGGCATATCTCCCAGGAAAGGCACTCTCTCTATATGGTCTACAAGGGTATCTTTCATTAATCCACCTATTATTATTGTTGCCCCATCTTTCACCGCCACAGACGTCTCTGCCTCGGAAGTAGTTACATAAGGCACGATAGTTCTTGTAGAACCGTCCGGATTTTTTAATTCAACTGTTTTTGCAGCATCGGCGTTACTAACTTCCGGCCTTATCTTTAATGTAACAAAACCTGTCCTGCTTATTTCTGGCATAACTGCAAGCCTTACGCCCACATCTACAAACTGGACATGATCCGTAGTATGATATGTGCCTCCGCTTGTAGTGGTAACCTCGCTTGTAACATATACTTCTTTAGCGCCTACTAAAATTTTTGCCTCCTGGCGGTCCATAACTGTTATCCTGGGCCTTGATAAAACATTGGTTTCTCCGTATGTTTTTAACAAGCTTACTATTGCCGAGTTATTTCCATTTGTAGTAACTATGCTAAGGGTTGACGGGGTCACGCCTGACAGGCTTGTGCCGAGATTTGTGTCTCCTGTAAGCCTTACATCGCCTATCTTCGCAATTTCCGCCCAGTCCACTCCATAACTGTATTTATCCGAAAGCGTAACCTGCACAATATTAGCATCTATTATAACCTGCCTGGTTTTTTCGTCAAATGCCTCGATTATGCGCCTGATATCTCCTATTTTCTGAGAGGTATCTTTAACCACCAGTTTATTAGTCCTCTCGTCAAATTTCACACTCCCAACACCTTTGGAAACCACCTCGCCTATCTTATCCTTTAATAATTCAGCCTTTGCATAATCAAGCATAAATACTTCAGTAATTAACGGCACATCCATCTGCGAAATAAGCTTCTTCATTTTATCTATATTTTCAGGACTATCTATAAGGACAACGGTGCCGGAAATATCGTCTGAAATTACCTTGCCTATATCTGTCTTTATCTGGCTCACAGCATTGCCGATTTCCTGTGCGTTTGCATAGTTAAGCTTGATCATTTCCGTCTTGGTCCTGTCATTAAACTTTTTTCCGTATATCATTTCATAATCCCTGGCATTTATAATTCTTACAAGGCTGCCGTTTTCTTCATAAGCTAAATTATTCGTAGAAACTACTATATTAAGGGCGTCCATAACACTCACATCTTTTACATACAACGTAACAACTCCTTTAACATTGCTGTTAGCAACTATATTAAGGCCGCTTTTTTGAGCTAATATTTTTAAGACATCCCTTATATCCATTCCCTTAAGATCCAGAGAAATTAAATCATGTTCTTCTTGTAATGCGGCAAAAGCAGTGCTTGACAATGCCATAAATAGAATAAAAAGTATTATATTTTTTTTCATAACCTGTCTCCCTTTAAACTCTAAGCACTAAATTCTGAATCCTGAACAAACTCAAAACCCTAAATTCAAAACATATAGATTTTGAGTTTAGTATTTTGGATTTGTTTAGAGTTTAGAATTTTGAATTTAGTGTTTATAGTCATATGCTTAACTCTATCTTTTCTCCTTTGTAGTCTAAAATCACTGCGCTGTCTTTTATATCATATACCTTGAAGTCTCCAAATGAATCGTTTTTATAAAGGAAAAATGTTTTCTTTAAAACTTTATCTTCTATTATTGCCTGGTTATTATCGCCTGTAATAATACCTAATAAAGTAAAATTTCCAAGGACTTCCTCTCTGGAAATCTTTTTTATGCCGATATCTTTATCCGGGACAGCCTGATCCGCTGCATTACCTTCTTCTGCGCTTTCTGCTGATATCGGCTGTACTTGAGGCGTCTGGGCAACTTTAGCCTGGACAGGTTCTGTCAAAGGTTTTTCTTTAAAAATAAGTACATCCGCCAGAAAAATAAGCGCCACTACCCCTATAAAGCCTATCAATAAGATATTTACCTTTGTAAATATCTTCAAATCCTCTCCCAGTTTTGCCTTTGACTGGCTTTTTCTTATAAGATGCAAAAGCTTCCCTTCGGGAGTAGTCTCTGTCATAATACCAAAACCACCTTTCTGTCCTTTTCTATTACCTCGTTTACCAAATCTTCCTCAATAATCCTTTTATCTTTCATTACAAGTTCTTCCAGCAGATTATGGCACACGGCTGCAATCTTGCGGGGATAGCCCTGAGTATATTGATATATCGTAAGTATTGCTTTTTCCGTAAACATCTCTTTGCCGGATGCGGCGCCTGCCTGTTTAAGCCTGAACTCTATCATGTTTTTAGTCTCATTATAGTCCAGGGGATTCAGTATATATTTTAAGCTGATCCTGTCTGAAAAATTATTTATACGCTGCAGCTTAGGCAAAAGCTCCATCTGCCCCATAATAACAAGCTGAAGAAGTTTGAATTCATTGGTCTCGTAATTTAAAAGCGTACGCAAAAGCTCCAATGTAGATAAGCTCATCTTCTGGCCTTCGTCTATAATAAGTGATATTATATGGTTTTCATCAACGCATTTCTTAAATAAAAACCTTTCTATCGCTTCTTTATAATCCAAGGTAGAGCGGAATGCGCCTTTTATCCCAAAAAGTTTAGCGAGAATCGTTACAAACTGAAACTCTGAATCATAAGTAGGATCCAGTATCATATGGGTTATGGCCCCATTGCTAGAGTGCAGTTCCTGTATAAGAGCCCTGGCAAGAGTTGTTTTCCCAATGCCAACGTCTCCCAGGATAACGCTGAGCCCCCTTTTTAATCTAATAGCTATTTCAAGCCTTTGCATTGCCTGCTTATGTGAAATGGATGGATAGAAAAAATATGGATCAGGACTTGTTGAGAATGGTTCTTTATTCAAATTAAGGATACTATAATATGACATAGTTAAAAAACTGCGTCCCGATTACAATCAGGACGCAGTTGAGGCGGTTATGCCTAAAGTTTCTTTTATCTCTGCTATAGACTTATTTTCTCTGCGCAACTCGCGTATTTTCTTTAATCTCTCAATTGTAGTGTCATCAAAATACCTGAAACTAGTCTCAGGGCTTCTCCCGACTTCTTTAATAAGCCCAATATTTAAATAATACTTAAGCGTATAAACCGTCTGCCCGCTCAGCCTAGCCAAATCCTTTATCAAATATATCCTATTTTCCATAATCTTTACATTCTGACAATGTTAGTTTTGTCAAGTTTATGCTCAAATTATGTTGTAAGGCTACATAATCTTTACAAAACTAACAATGTCACATTGTCAAGTTCTTACTATCTATATAGACAGCGACAGCTTACTCTCCGCTTAGAGAGTAAGTATACACTATGCTTTTAAAATAGTCAAGTTTTTTAATCTCATGCATGGCCAGGCACAAATTATGAAGCTCCATGGCATTATGGTTCTACGGCGTTCATCATCTTTCGAATCATCCTGAGCTTGCCGAAGGACAGACGCAGCATCTTTTATTGCGAGGGGTACTATATTAAGATTTTAGAGAAGATTATTGTACCTTTAAAAATAGGTGGGTTTTGCGAGACAAGCCTGAAATCAAACTTTTTTAATACTGCCATGGTTGGTAATTTTACAAGTTCGGATAAAAGCTTAATAATATCCTGCATCTGCCCTTCTATTTGAAGCTCTATGCTATATTCCCTGAAAAATTCCTTATCTATTGCCTGTCCAGGCTTTATATTGCTGGTTTTTATGCCCAGTGAACCCGCAAGGTTTTCCATATAATTCAGAAGCTTAGATATATTTTTTGTAGATTTTGCATATTTATTATACTCTTCAATTATAGAATTTCTGTTTTCCAGTAGCCTGATGCCCTCATTTATTCTGGCCTTTTTAACTTCTATATCAGTATTAACAAGCTGCCATTTTTTAAAGCCCGGCTCAAATATAAAATTGTATAACAACGCCACGGCAATAAAAACAGCTGTTGCCGTAAAGATATATTTTTCTCTTTTTGATAGCTTTATGTATGGCATATTATTTCACCTGGCACGCTATGCTGAAATCGGCCAACTCCTGGTTCCCTGCTTTTTTCATGGTAGCGTATTTCACTTCTACTTTTTTGAAATATTTTGATTTCTCAAGGACCTTTATAAAATTAAAAACGCCTGGCATATCCCTGCTGTTGCCTTTATAGTAAAGGACGTCTTTCCCGTCATAATTAAGCCCTGAAAGAACTATATCGCCGGGTACAAGCTCATAAGACTCTTTTAAAATACTTATAATCAGCTCGCCTTCTGAGTTTTGCGATTTTAATACGTCTGTCTTTTTAAGAAAGATGTTCAACTGATCCGTATCCTTCCGGATTTCATTATTTTTCTTTGCAAGCATAGCAATAAGATTATTTTTTTCATGCATCTTGAAAATAAAAAACGACGCAAGCATCGCTATCGTAACCAATAAAAGAAAATATGTAAAAAATGCCTGATGCATATTTTCTTTGCTCGCCCTCTTTTCAATATATTCCGCAGGCAGCAATTCTATTGCAAAAGGAAGGTTCGAGGTATTCGGATCTTCTCTGTATTCATGAAAATTCACCGGCATGGAAAAATATTCTTTCACATGAGGCCTGACATTATCTATATTAAGGCTGGAAGGATAAGTAATAAATACTTCTTCTATGTTTTCATTTGTCCTGTTTCTTTTATAAGAAACCAGCGAGCGGTTTATTTCTTCCATCAATCCATCCTCATTCCTGAATCCTCTGGAAAAAACAGGCCTTGTTTTATCTGCTACAATAATCTCCGAATAATCCTTATGTATATCCACAACCAGGATTACCTTGTCATGTTTCATAATTTCTTTTTTCAACAAATATAAATATAAGGCTTCTGTTTCCAGTATTATGCTCTCAGGCCTGGCCTTTCTTTCTCTCATCATATCCTCTATCAGCTGTCTTTTTACAATAGCCAGCATGATATAAGAAAATCCTTTTTTATACGATCCTATGTTTCTGAAACTCGTTATTATTTCCTCTTTTGAATAGGGTGATTCTTTCAACGCCTGGAATTCCACCATATTCTTAATCTCATAAGAATCTACGGAAGGAAGTTCTATAAATCTCAAGGTAACTTGATGTCTCGGAATAATCAGTATATCTTTTGGCTTATCCAATTTAATCCTCTCTCCAGCAATAAATTTTTCCCGAGCGGTCTATTACTGCCGTAATATGCTTTACTATATCTTTATTTTCTGAAAAAGATGCAGATGCTGTTACCCTGAAAAAATCCGATCTCACGCTGAGAGAGGCCTGATAATTCAGGATACCATCAGGCGTAATCCCAAAACTTTCAAATATACCGCTAAAGTTATCCTCTGTAAATACGCCGTCATCTTCCGTGCCAGCCATCCCGTCGTTCCCTTCTCTGTACGTGATTATTTTATTTATTATTAAAGGGTCCTGCCCTAAAACTACCCTTAAGATATCTTCGCTAGCTGTATTTATATTAACCTTGGGATCGTTTCCTCTGTAGATAGTTATAGAATCTTTTATTTTCATATAGATATCGCGCGTCATGCCGTCAATCAGAAACAATTCTTCTGCGAATTCAAAGCCTTTTTCTCCTTTTTTGGCTTTATAATCTAATACAGCCTGGCCAAGAGTATTGTCCAATCCCAGCATAACTAAATGCTCTTTTTTTAAATTTAAACTGTTCAGGTTAAATCTGCTTCCTTCGTCGCACGCTGTATACGTAACCTCTCCGCCGCCAAGCTTGAATTCCTGTTCTTTATTCCAATCTTCATTGAGGCTGTCGTAATTATTATCGTCCTTATTAAACTCTATTACCATCTTCGCAATACCTGCCTTTACCAGATACAGCGCTCTTATATTTTCAGATTCATATTTTGCAAGCCTTATATCTCCTGAAGAATAATGAGAAACAGCTATGCTCAATAAAGACAGCGTTATCAGTACCCATAAAACAAATATCAATATGCTTCCTCTGTATCCGTTCCTCATGCTCCCAGCGCTCCCTGTGGAATAAAAATCGTTTTATGATACAACTCTCCTCCTGCATCAAGGCTAAAATTAATTCTAACCGCGCAAGGAATTGTTTTCTGAGATTCTTCCCATATGCCCCGCCATTCAAAGCCTTCTGAATCATCCTTTAATTCATACGCATACTCAAAATCCATTGAATACGCTGAAAATATAAATTCTCCGGTATCTTCTGTTTCAGTATATTCTTTATCTGTAAAAAGCATCTTTTTTTTAATAAGGGATTTAACCCCTGTATTCATGTCTTCTGCAATATAATAACTTACTGTGTAAGTACTATCCTTATCCTCCTCCGATACTACAATAGGAAAAACCATTTCTGACGAAACGCCTTTGAATCTTATCATAGAAAACAAAAAAGTATTTTTCAGTTCTTTTTGCAGCTTTAAAAGCGATATCCTTACTTTTTGCAAACTTCTTCCTTCACTTCCTTTGCGCCACGCCTTAATGCCTAAGCTGAAAGTGCTGTATATAGAAACCACTACGATTGTCATTATAAGAGTGGCAACGATAAGTTCGATAAGGGTAAAAGCCCTGCGTGTCATATTATATATGTAGAAGCGGGCAGGCATTCTT
>Ga0172375_10007707_pt1 | contig 14676 bp, 17 predicted proteins | sample LakKiv1m_FD_114537 | JGI IMG/M metagenome (GOLD analysis project Ga0172375, IMG submission 114537) | Freshwater microbial communities from Kabuno Bay, South-Kivu, Congo - kab_092012_11.1m | ecosystem: Environmental > Aquatic > Freshwater > Lake | place: Democratic Republic of the Congo... | reverse complement strand
CGAAACCTCATTATTTTTTGGCAGAAAAGAATCAAGTAATTCTTTACTCGAAGCTTACGATAAATTCAATAAACTAGTCATTATTACTACTCAAAAAAATGCCAATACTGAAAAACCAAACATAAACGATGTTTACAATGTAGGGGTAATCGCCAAAATTGAACATGTTCTTCAAACGGATGGTAATATGCACGCTATTGTCAAAGGAGTTTCTAGAATTAGTATTTCCAATTTCATTCAAAGCGACCCATTTATTTTGGCCGAATATGAAGATTTGCCTCTAATTAACGAACCCATAACTGATGTTCAAAAAGCCGCTGAAGCCATACTTTCACAGCTTAAAAAAGCCTTTGCCCTTGGTCGCCAATTTGATTTACCCGCCATGATGCAACTAAGTACTGGAGTATCTTCTTCAGACTTAGCTGATCAAGTGTCTTTTGCCGTTGATACAAAAGTCTTTGAAAAACAACAATTACTCGAAACCCTTTTAGTTTCAAAAAGACTAGAACATGCCACCGAATTATTGATTCAAGAAATGAAAGTAGCTGACCTTGAAAGAAGTATTGAAGAAAAAACTCAAGCTAAATTCAATAGTGCTATGAAGAGAAACATTCTTGAAGAAAGAAAACATCAAATCGAACAAGAGCTTAAAAAAATGGGAAAAAGTTCAAGTAGTGAAACAGATGAATTGGAGAAAAAAATTAAAATCGCCAAAATGCCCAAAAATATCAAGAAAAAAGCCTTAAAAGAATACAACCGCATGATTGAAATGGGTTCAATGGCTCCCGAAGCCAGCTACATAAGAACATATTTAGAAAGCGTAGTTGAGCTCCCTTGGGGTAAATATGATAATTCAGATTTATCTCTTAAAAACGCTGAAAAAATCCTTAACCAAGACCATTATGGTCTAAAAGAAATAAAAGAAAGAATCTTGGAGTATTTATCGGTCATTAAATTAAAAAATCAGCAAAAAGACAGTGATACCAAGACCACAAATATCCTTTGTTTTATTGGGCCTCCAGGTGTTGGTAAAACATCACTGGGAAAATCAATTGCTGCCTCTCTTGGTCGTAAATTTGTCCGTGCTTCTCTTGGTGGTATTCGTGACGAGGCCGAAATTCGAGGTCATCGCCGCACCTATGTTGGTGCTATGTCTGGTCGAATAGTCAACGGAATCAAAGACGCCAAATCAATGAACCCAGTTTTTATGTTAGATGAAGTTGACAAGATAGGTTCAGATTATCGTGGCGATCCCTCTGCTGCCCTTCTAGAAGCTCTTGATCCAGAACAAAACAACAATTTTACTGATCATTATTTAGATTTTCCTCTCGACTTGTCCAAGGTATTTTTTATTCTTACTGGTAATGATTACTCCTCAATTCCTTATGCCCTTCGTGATCGACTTGAAGTAATTTCTTTCCCTGGATATACCCAAGATGAAAAATTTCACATCGCTCAAAAATATCTCGTGAGTAAAGAGTTAAGGGCAAACGGCTTAAAAGAATCACAAGTTTCAAAATTTAACGACTCAACTCTTCGTTATCTTGTTGATAAATATACCCGAGAAGCTGGTGTTAGAAATTTAGAAAGAGTAATCACTGCCATATTTCGCAAGTCTGCCAAAAAAATAGTATCTGGAAAATCAAAGGAGGTTGATGTAAACAACAAAAAATTACTCCAAAAATTTTTAGGTCCCGAACGCTTTACTTCCCAACTTAAAGGTAAAAAAGATGAAGTTGGTGTTTCTACTGGTTTAGCTTGGACCTCCGTTGGTGGTGATATCCTTTTTATCGAAGTCAATATTATGCCAGGAAAAGGTTCCCTAATTCTAACTGGAAAACTTGGGTCTGTTATGAAAGAATCATGTCAAGCAGCTCTTTCCTTTGTCCGTTCTATGTCAAAGGAATGGGGAATAAAACAAGATTTTCATAAAATCGATATTCATATCCATGTACCCGAGGGGGCTACTCCCAAAGACGGTCCTTCCGCTGGGGGAGCAATAACCACTGCTCTTATTTCTGCCTTGACCAACAAAGCGATTTCTCATGATATTGCTATGACGGGTGAAATAACCCTACGAGGAAATATTTTGGAAATCGGTGGTTTAAAAGAAAAGTCCTTGGCTGCACATCGTGCTGGTATAAAAACTGTACTCATCCCCAAAGACAACAAAAAATCGTTGATCGATATTCCTAAGGAAGTCAAAAAAGATATAAAATTTATCCCTGTTTCCCACTATTCCGAAATCTATAAGAAGATTTTTGGGTAACGCGTCATCACACCAATATACAAACGTCATTGCGAGCATAGCGAAGCAATCTTTACATAATTTGACTATACATGTCTTTCCACTTTGGATTAAATTTGTTTATTAAATCAAGTTTCTTTTTTCTTGAACCTGCCTTAATTTGTTTTTCTCTTTGAATTGCAGCTGTAATATCTTCAAAAAATTCATAATACACTAATTTTGTAACATCGTATTTTTTTGTAAAACATTCATCCAACTTTTCTTTGTGCCCCCACACTCTTCTTACCAGATTATTGGTTACTCCTGTATATAAAACTCTCTTGTTATAGTTAGCTAAAATATAAACAGACGAATATAGTCTCATTTATTAAGATTGCCACGTCGCTACACTCCTCGCAATGACAAGATTGTAGATTTTTAACTAGCTCGTCTCACTTCTGGAATTTTAATTGCTTCAATTCTTCTTTTAAATTCTTCTGACTTCTCAAAGATCTTTCTTCTCCTAACTATTTCCTCCATTACAGTCGGTAACTTTCGTTCTTTTTTACTCATAAACTGGATTATATCACTTGCCTGACTCTTGATCAGACCATTCAAGAAAAATTTTTTTATCAAAACCACCACGTTTTTCTTTCTTGCTAATTTGTTTATCTTCAACAGCTCTAAAACCCATTCCTTTTTGAGTGGCAATTGATTTTACTAATTCCAAAATATCTGCCAACTCTCCCAATATTTCATCATCACTGGCGTTATGTAATTCTTTTGCTTCTTCTATTAATTTTTTCTTTAATTCAATTTCAAATTCTTTTTCATCTAAAATTCTAGTTTCATAATGGCCATTATTTGCCTCAATTATTTCAGGTATCTTATCGCGAATTAATTTTCTATGAAAATATTTTTTCATAAAATGATTTTACATCTTTTCCACTGTCTTTATACCCAAAATGTTCAGTCCATCCTTTAGTATTTTAGCCGTAACTTGGGTTAAGAACATTCTCTTTTCTTCTTCGGGTTCACCAATAATTCGACACTTTGCATAAAATTCATTGTATTTTCTGGCGAAGTTTAAAAGGAATTCAGCCAAAATTGCGGGATTAAATTTTTCCGCGGCTTCAATAACTTTTTCCCCAAATTGATAAAAATATCTCAATAGACCTAATTCTTCCACATCCCAATTTTCTAGTTTCTCGTTTCTAGAATCTAGTTTCTGACTTTTTTCTATTACACTTTGACATCGAGCATAGGTATATTGAAGGTATGGTCCAGAATTCCCATTTAAATCTACCGATTTTTTGACATCAAAAATTGTATTTTGAGTCGGATCACTTTTTAAAACCGAAAATTTTACTGCCCCAATCGTTATCACCTCGGCAGCTTCTTTTTTGTCAACCTCTTCGTTTTTTAACAAGGGTAAAATTGCATTTGTGGTTTCATCAAGAATACTATCAACAGTAACGATATCACCGGTCCTTGAAGACATTTTTCTATCAGCAAAAGTAACCATTCCCATAGGCAAATGATATTGTCGTCCCTCAAACCATGGGTCAAGTAGACTCATTGCTTTTAATACCACTTTAAAATATCCTACTTGTTCGTTTCCAACCACATGAATATTTTTGTCATATTCAAATTGTGCTTTTTGAGCGTAAGCCAGTCCCATTTCTTTTCCCTCGTAGGTTACTGTTCCGGCTCCGGTAATAAAAACTCGCTTATGTAAACCATATTTCTCACCATCAAAAATTATTGCTCCCTCATCTCCTTTCTCAAATAATTTTCCAATATTGTTTTCAACAATTCTTTTACCATCCTCAGTTATTTCACTTTCGAAAAACAATTTATCATACGTTGTATAAAATCTAGCGTAAAAATCATTATAGTAACCCAAACTCCATTTTCTAGTTATTTGATAAATATCCATAATATCGGCATCTTTTCTGTATAACTTTTGATTAATTTCGTCAATTTCAGCTTTATTGTCAGCTTCATAGTCAGTACATCCAAGCGCATATGCCTTTCCTAAAAAATGAGCTTTTTGGGAATTTGCTTTTACTTCCCAATCAACAATAGTCTGATTGTCCTGTTTTAACATCTTTTGTACACCCCAAATTGCCTTAGCTACGTGTGGTCCAATATCTCCCTGATAATTGGCTCGGAATGCAGTTGCTCCGGTGGCTTCAAATAACCTTGCCAGTGCTTCACCGGTAATAAGAGTTCTCATGTGGCCGATATGAAGTTCTTTGTGAGTGTTTGGATGGGCAAACTCCACCATCATCTTTTTTCCTTTATTAGCTTCTTTCAATTCCTCGATATATTTCCCATTCAAAATATTTTTAGCTTCGTCAGTTAGAACATTATCTTTTAACCAAATATTTGTAAAACCAGCCATGAATTCGGTTTTTTCTACAATTTCATTTTCCGTCAGATTTTCCACGGATCTTCCGGTACGAATCGCGTAGTCCCCAAATTTTGATATCGTGGGATGTTCTATTTTTCCCTCGATATTGTTTTCCTGTAACCACTTTTGGAGGTCAGTTTTAATCATGCCTAATTTTAGCAGAAATTAAAGAACCCTTGTACCCAATGGCATTTCTTTTTCTAAAAACAAAATTGACAATTTATCTTCTTCATCATCTTCAGCTCCAAGTATCATGGCACTTGATTCTTCACCAATTATTTTTTTGGGCAACATATTTACTACAAAAATACTCGTCTTATTTAGTAACTCATCTGGTTGATACCAATGTCTAATTCCAGAAAACACCAATTTCTGCCCAATCTCAGGTCCAAAATCTACCATCATTCTAATCAACTTTTCCGATTCCTCAACATTAACGGCTTCAACAATTTTTCCCACTCTCATTTCAACTTTTGTAAAGTCTTCATATTTTATTTGTTCCATGAGGCTATTTTACCAAAACGACATTACATGATATCTTTTGAATATGACTCAAAACAAACTCCTTGGCCTAATTAAAAATGGTTTTTCTTCTTTAAGTGTCGATCAACAATATAAGGACTCAGCCCTAATCCATCTAGAAAGATGGTTAACAGAACAAGAATTTGCCGATTTTGTGCCCCAAATTGAATACTTGGTTGAAAATTCAAAGTGGGATATGATTTTGGATTGTTTCTATCAGATTATTCCCTTTGGCACAGGTGGTCGACGTGGTCTGGTTGGTATCGGCCCAAATCGTATCAATTCTTGGACTATACAAGCTTCAGCCCAAGGCCACTCTCAGTATTTAATAAAAAAATATGGCCAAGACGCCAAAAGTCGTGGTGTAGTTATTGCCTATGATGTCAGAGAATACCTAAAAGAAGGGGAGTATGATAATTCCCGATTAAACCCCATTTTTGGTCTTAATTGTAAAAAATTAGCCGAGCAAGCAGCTTCGGTCTACGCCGCCAATGGTCTAACGGTTTGGTTTTTTGACTCCTTTGCTAGTACCCCTGAATTATCTTTTTGTGTTCGCGAATTAAAAGCTGTTGCTGGCGATATGGTTAGTGCCAGTCACAATCCTCCAGAATATAATGGTAAAAAAGTTGTCGATGAAACTGGAGGTCAACTAATCCCTCCCCATGATCAGGAATTAGTTGATGTTGTTGTCAATGAAGTAAAGGAGATAAAAAGACTTGATTTTAATGAAGCTCAAAAAAACTCTCTAATAAAAACAATTTCACCAGAAGTTAGACAAGCCTATATCAAAGCTGCTGCCTCTACTTCTATCTCTAATTATCGCGGCGTCAACATTTTATACAGCCCTTTTCACGGTACCAGTTATACTTCTGTTCCTGTTGTCTTAAAATCTTTGGGTTTCAATGTTACTGTTGATGAAGTTTCAGGAAAACCAGATCCAAAATTTTCTTCAATAACATTTAATATTCCCAACCCTGAGGTAGAAGAATCATATTTAAATTTATTAAAACCTGCTGAAAATATTGGAGCTGACATTATCTTGGTTGCAGACCCAGATGGTGATCGTATTGGCTTAATGTCAAAGGAAAAAGAAGGCTGGCACTTCTTTAATGGGAATGAAATCTTTGTTCTAATTACTTCTCATTTGTTAGAAGAGATGAGAGCCAAATCAAGCCTAAATTCCAATAATGTAGTAATAAAAACATTGGTTACCACCAATCTAATTTCTGTTCTCGCCAAGGAATACGGTGTTCAAATTATTGGTAATCTTTTAGTTGGTATTAAATACATTGGTAGCGAAATAAACAAATTAGAACAAGCTGGACGAATTCAAGATTTCCTGATTGGTGGCGAAGAAAGCCACGGTTCTCTTGCCGGAAATTATGTTCGAGACAAGGACTCATGTGTTCCTGCCATCCTCCTTTCTGAATTGGCCTCAAAATTGAAATCAAAAAACAAAACTTTAAAAGAATATCTTGACGATATCTATTTAAAATTTGGATATTTTAGAAACTATCTTACCGAAATTCGTTTACCAGGTGCTGAGGGTATGACAGAGATGGCTAAAATACAACAAAAACTCAGAACTGAACCTCCAAAATCTTTCGGAAATTATCTCGTTGAGTCTATAAAAGACGAGTGGTCTGGCACCCCATTTCTTTCAGAAACTGACAAAGTATCCCGCAATGTTTTGACTTTTAATCTAAAAGCGACCGATGACATGACCAACAGTATTATTGTTACCGTTAGACCCTCTGGTACTGAACCAAAGACTAAAATGTATATTGAAATTGGTCGAAAAAGTATTGGCCAAGGCGATATAAATTTGGAAAAACAAAAAACTGATTCTATTAGAGAAGATATTGAAAAATCAGTAATAAAATATTGCTACAAACTTATCGGTATAGATTTTCCTGACCGAGCCTTTTTACTTTTCTGGCAATTAGCTGCCCAAGAAAAAATGAAATATTTTGATATAGAACCTCAAATAGAAGCTCTAAAGTTTGTCTCCGACCCAATCAAAAGACAAAGCGATTTAAACGCTTTACTAAAATGCTTTGGCAGTGATCCCATTACAAAAATCGATCGTGCCTTTAAAGCAAAAAATAAGGTCGGTATTTTAGAATACCTATCTTTGTAATTTAGGACTAATTTATGGCCAACATAAAGTTTTCTTCACTTGGAGCCTATTTGACATCTTGGACCATTGACGGTAGGGAAGTCCTCTATCAAGGTAGTGAACTAAAACGTACCGGTATTCCCCTCCTCTTTCCCAATTTCGATTTTGGACCACCTTTACCAAATCATGGTTTTGGGCGTCTTTCACAATGGCAAGAAATAAATATTTCCACAGATAACTGTCATTTACGTTTAACTGACAATGACATAATACCTGTATTTAGGCAAATATATCCATATCAATTTGAATTAGATTTAAAGATTTCCGCCCAAAATAATCAACTTGATTATTTTTTTGAAGTTAAAAATCTAGGTAATCAGAATTTACCTCTTTCTCCAGGTCTTCATCCTTACTGGCCAGTAAAGCATGACAAAAAAGCAAATATAAAAATTAAAAATTTTCCTGAATTTAACCCCTCAACAACAAATTGGGAGACAAATCCACCAAACAACAATTATTCCTTTTCGGGCTTATTAGAAGTTAACTTTCCTGATTATCACCTAACTATCAGAGAGATAAATGAAGGTACAAACAATTTTCACAATCTTCAAATTTGGTCCCAAAATTCAACAAAAAGCGATTACAATTTTATCTGTTTTGAACCAGTTTGTAGACCACAAAATGGTATAAATACCAATCCAATTTTAGTACCCCCAAAGAATATAGAAAAATTTCACTTAATATTCGAAGTTATTTTTCAGTAATCAGAGTACCTATCTTTTCTCCGGTTATTATTTTTTCCAGATTATCTAAGTTGTCAGCATCAAAAACAATAATTGGTATCTTTTCGTGTTGACACAAGGCAAAAGCGGTTGCATCCATAACCATCAAACCCTGTTCTAAAGCATATTGATATGTCAACGTCTCAAATTTTTTTGCACAATTATTCTTTTTTGGATCACAGTCGTAAACCCCATCAACATTACTTCCTTTAATTACGACATCACAATTCAGCTCAGTAGCTTTTAATGCCGCTGCCGAATCAGTAGTAAAAAAAGGATTTCCCGTCCCACCAGCCAGTATTACTATTCTTCCTTTGTCCAAATGTCGTATTGCTCTTCGTCTGATAAATGGTTCACATACCGATGTGACATTTATTGCCGACATCAATCTAGTTTCTCCCCCAAGCCTTTCGAATTCACCCTGAAGTGCCAAACAATTTATTATCGTTGCCAACATACCCATGTAATCCGCCTGAGCTCTATCAAATTCTCTTTCAGAGACTCTTCTTCCTCTAAAAATATTTCCAGCTCCAATCACAATGGCTAAATCAATTGGATATTTTCTTTTTAAATTAATTAAACATTTCGCAACTTTTTCTATTATTTCAAAATCAATTCCTTCTTTTTTTATGCCCCCAAACAACTCACCACTCAGTTTAAGCAAGATTCTCTTGTATCTTAAATTCATGGTCTTTTGTAGTCTATACTAAATCACATGAAATGGAAACAAGTTCTCATATTCATACTACTCGTATCCCTCTTTCCCCTTGGCACCTATTTTTATTTTCAAAATCGGTATCAACAAATGGTAGTCATCAAAAATCAAAAAATTAGTACTAGTCCTACTGCCACCCCAACTCCCGACCCAAATCAGGATTTTTCAATTCTGCTTCTTGGTTATGCTGGTGCCAATCACGACGGAGGTTTTTTAACAGATTCTATAATTTTAGCCAGAGTAAGTCCAAAACTAGAAAAAGTTGATTTAATTTCTTTACCTCGGGACTTGTGGGTCGAAATTCCTGTCAGCACTTCTTCAGGATTATCAGCAAAATTAAATTATGCTTATGCCGTTGGTATAAGTGATAAAAAATTTCCTGATAAATCTATCGAATTTACAGGAAAAGCTGGTGGCGGAGAGATGAGTAAATATGTTGTATCAAAGATTACAGGGATAATTCCAGATTATTTCTTTGCCCTTGATTTTACTGCTTTTACCAAGGCAATAGATCAACTAGGTGGTCTTGATGTCCGTGTGACAAACACCTTTGATGATGAATTTTATCCTCTTGAAATTGGTACTACCGATGTATGTGGAAAAAGTGAAGATGAAATCAAGGCTCTTTCCGCAACAATGTCAGGAGACAAGCTAGATCAGCAATTTACCTGTCGCTATGAACATTTACATTTTGATAAGGGCCTGGTCCATATGGATGGTACTACGGCTCTCAAATTTGCACGGTCACGTCACTCAAAAACTGATGGTGGTGATTTTAGTAGGTCCGAGCGCCAACGACAAGTAATAGAAGCTACAAAAGAAAAAGTAATTTCTCTGAATTTCTTTAGCAAAATTATTCCTATAATTACGACTTTAAGTTATCATCTGACAACAGACATGGATAGAAAAACCATGGAATCAATGTTAGTACGTGCAAATGAATTTTCCAATTACAAAATAAATTCAATGGCTATTACGGACAAAAATTATCTAAAAATGGGTACAAGTAGTAATCGTCAATCAATTCTAATTCCCAAATTAGGAGAAGGCAATTTTACTGAAATTCAAAATTACATAAAGAATTCTGATTTAGGAAGTACCTACTGATGTTGGATTCAAAATTGTAGTTGGGCTTGGAGTCGCTGGTGCGGGTGTATTAGTTGGAGTTGGGGAGTTTGTTGGTGCTGGTGTATTTGTTGGTCCAGATGTTGGAGTAATTGTAGGAGTTGGAGTGCTACTGGGTGCTGGGGTACCTGTTGCCTTTGGTGTTGGTGTGGGCGACGGTGATGGTTCAGGAGTTGGGGTTGGAAAATCAGTTGGAGTTGGACCCTCTGTTGGAGTAACTGATGGCTCAACTTCAGTAATAATTTCCGCCTCAACTTCAAGTAAAGATTCTTCTTTATTTTGGGACTGATACAAAACATACCCCAAAATATTAATTAACACAAAACCAATTCCAGCTAATAATAAATAAAATTTCTTTGGGTTGTCTTTGACAAAATTTTTGAAATCCATAAAGACTATTTTATCATTGGCAGTATAATAAGTTCATGAATTCAAAATGGAAAGTACTTTCCAGTGACACCGATACGAAAACAAATGGTTTAGTGTCATAAAAAATATTCGTCAAAATGAACAAGAGGAAAAATTTGATTTTTATAACGCCTCTCTAAACACCTTTATTATTGTCGTTGCTGTTGATAAACACGGTGATTTAGCCATTATCAACAATTTTCGCTATCTTATAAACTCAAATCAATTGGAGTTACCTGCAGGTGGGATTGAAGAAGGTGAAAATATAAAAAAAGCTGCTCTTCGAGAGCTTAAAAAAGAGACAGGGTTTCATGCTAAAAAAACCAAGATACTAGGCAAATTTCACACAACTACTGGGGTTTCCGACCAAACAGCCTATGCCATACTAGCTACTGACCTTGTTAAAAAAGAGCGACAGCTTGACCAATTTGAAGAAATTACTTCTTTAAAGTTTTTTTCTGTTGATAAAATAAAAAAGCTCATTGCCAAAAACGTCATCAAGGACGGTCCAACCATTATTGCTTTTTCTATGTATCTTTTTCAAAATGAATTATAAACCAGAACAAAAAATATTAGACAATTATGCCGATGTGTTGGTAAATTATGCTTTAAATAACGGCAAAGGTGTAAAAGCAAACGAAGTAGTTTTTCTTCAGGTCCAAGAATATGCCAAACCACTGTTAATCTCCTTAAACAAAGCTGTATTACAAGCCAATGCCTATCCAATTATTCAGTATATTCCAAACGAATTTGAAAAAGAATTTTTCAATTATGCCTCCGAGCAACAAATCAATTATTTCCCAGCTCACTTTTTAAAAGGTAAGGTTAAAGAAGCCAACCATTTTATAACCATTATTGCTGAAACAAACAAACATGAACTTGAAGGAATTGACCCCCATAAAATTATGCAACGAAATTTGTCCATAAAACCATATCTAGATTGGCGCCACAAAAAAGAATCACAAGGTAAATTTTCTTGGACCCTTGGACTTTATCCTACACCAGCCATGGCCAAAGAAGCTGGAATTTCATTAAAGAAATGTTGGCATCAAGTGATTAAAGCCTGTTATTTAGACAATTCATCATCTTTAAAAAAATGGCAAGAAATCCAAAGAGATATGAATTTTCACCTCAAAAAATTAAATAATTTGCCAATTGAGTACCTCAGAATTCAAGCAAAAAATACCGACTTAATAGTTGGCCTAGACAAAAATCGTCGTTGGCTTGGAGGAGATGGTTGTAATATTCCATCTTTTGAAATATTTACTTCTCCCGACTGGCGTCGTACTCAAGGACACATCTTCTTTGATATGCCTCTATACCATTATGGTAATGAGGTAAGGGACATATACCTTGAATTTAAAAATGGAATAGTCACCAAAATGGAGGCCAAAAAAGGTCAAAAAGTTTTAGAGGCAATGATTGCGACAAAAAATGCAGACAAATTAGGTGAATTCTCACTTACAGACAAAAGATTTTCAAAAATTGACCGTTTCATGGCTGAGACTTTATATGATGAAAATTATGGTGGTAAATATGGCAATACTCATGTTGCACTTGGAGCCTCATTTCATGAGTCCTATTCAAAGAGTTCAAAAAAAATATCTGATACACAGTGGGAAGAAATGGGTTTCAATGATTCCGCAATTCATACAGATATTATCTCTACTAGCAACCGCGTAGTTACTGCACATCTACTAGATGGTAGAGACAAGATAATTTACCAAGACGGTATCTTTACTCTCTAAGGTATAATTACTTATGGCAAATCTAATAATTGAAGACATTGTAGTTGGTACTGGTTTGGAAGTAAAAAAGGGTGATGGAGTTTCCATGCATTATTCAGGAACCCTAGAAGACGGCAAAAAGTTCGATTCATCTTACGATAGAGGTCAACCTTTTGAAACAGAAATTGGGGTTGGTCAGGTAATTAAGGGTTGGGACGAAGGTGTACCAGGGATGAAAATTGGTGGCAAAAGAAAGCTGACTATTCCCTACGACATGGCCTATGGAGAAAGGGGAATTCCCGGAGTAATTCCCCCAAAGGCAACCTTAATTTTTGAAGTTGAGTTATTGGATATAAAATAAATACATGAGTAAAACTTTAAAAAAAATTGATGATGTCAAGGACACGGTCGATAGTCTTCGATCATCCGTTGACTGGCTAAAAGATTTAGTTGATTGGATTAAAAATTTATTTAACAAATAAAATATGGCATTTAGTATAAATATGGCCGTAATCACCGGCAATGTTACAAGAGATCCTGAATTAAGATACACCCCCTCAGGTTCTGCAGTTTGTAGTTTTGGAGTAGCTACCAATCACTCAATAAAACGGGATGATCAATGGACCGATATCCCCACCTTTCACAACATTATCGTTTGGGGAAAACAAGCTGAGTACATTAGTAATACCGTCAAAAAAGGCATGAAAGTATCTCTTACTGGTCGTATCGACAATCGTCAATATGATGCCAAGGATGGAACCAAGAAATATATCAGTGAGATTGTTGCTGAAACAGTTATTCCTTTTACTGAGCGTCGTAGTTCTGAAGACAACAATAGCTCAGAACAACAACTAGAAAGCACCCCAGTCGAAGATAAGGTGGAGGATATTGTTATCCCTGACGAAATGCCCTTCTAATTCAGATTTCTTCTACCCACCCAGCTCCAGCACCTTCAGGCCAGCTCTTATTTAATCTACTATCAAAGTTATGGTGCCCATTCGCTTGGTTTGCCGGTATCAAAGCTCTATACTCTATTTCTGTATATTCTTCTTTTGGTGTGACTTGTCTTTCAAAATTTCCACCTTGTTCTATCAAAATACCTGCTATCATCGCGTCTCTTTCCCCAAACTCCTCCATTTCTTTGGAGTTTAACCTTAGACCAACTGAAATTATAACTTGTTTTTCCCCCATATTTTGTGTCCATACTGTAGCACAACAAAATCAGTGTTAAAATAGGGAAAATGGGTATAGAAAATCAATTACCCCTGCCCCATCTAAAAATTTCCCGCAAAGGACCTGTGGCTGTATTTATTGGTCTCAAAGACATAGACAGTGATCCAAAAGTTCTGTTGGCCAAAAGACCCTCAGGCCGTTATACCTTCCCTGGAGGTAAAGCAAAAGCCAATGAAAAACCCATAAATGCTGCAATTAGAGAAACAAGAGAAGAAACAGGTTGGCAAATATACAATTCAGAATACTTAATTTCGATAGGTGACAGTCCAATTAGAGTTGTTGCCGATGGTTGTGAGAGAGATTTTTATATATTTTTTGGTTTTACCGACGAGTGTATGGATTGTGATATTCCCACACATCGTGAGCCGAATAAAAACTCTCCTTGGGAATGGGTACCTGCAAGAAAAATTCCCTTTTTAGTTGCAACAGGGGAGTTACATCCGGTAATTTTAAGAGCCAATTTACCGGAAATTATCACTGAAGCACGTGAAGTGGACGACACTCTTTTTACAATAAATACTAGAGATTTTATTGACCTCGAGTCATACGATTTTCCCCACTATGGTCTTCATCCAAATCTTTAAAAATAAAGTCTTTGGAATAATTAAAAATGACGGTATAATCGGCTATGTCAAGATATGAAAAGTATATGGTTAGTGCCTGTGAATTGTATGATTCAGATTCTTTCAGAAGACATATTCAGGTTCCAATAATAAACCTTTGTGTATATGGTTCTGGAAGAAGTTGTGAAGCGTCAAAAATATTGGATGACATAGGTTATCAATCATTATTTCTCAGTTGTGGCTTAGCGGGATTAGAAGATTTTCATCCTAATTATCGGCAAGAAATAATTTCTAGGCTTAAACAGTTTTCTCAAATATTTATATTTACGAATGAAATTGAAAAAAATACTTATCAAGACACTATTTGTGAATTAAATGTCAGACTTCCAAACTTTTTTAGAAATGAGATTGAGTTTGAAAAACAAATTAGACAAAGAAAGATAACTTTACAAAAATAAAATTTTTGGTGAGCTCACTGTCTCACAGGTGGAACCCTTATTCGACAGTGTTATAAGGACATATTATAAACTGGATGAGCTCGGCATCAAAGAGGTAGATGGCCAAATCGTATTTATTGATAATGTGGAGGTGAGCCATGAATAACTACAGCTCCACACTCCATGATGAAAAGTCGTTCTATAAAGCTTTCTTGAGGGATCTCGACCAAGCTACAGAGGAAATAATCATCGAAAGCCCGTTTATAACCTCAAACCGGATGAAAATGCTCTGGCCGAGTCTAAAGCGAGCCTATACCAGAGGAATTAAGGTCTATATCATTACTCGCGATCCCAATGATCATAGTGATGGCTATGAAGTCCAATCAGAGAGTGAAATAGAGG
>Ga0172375_10007706_pt1 | contig 14678 bp, 19 predicted proteins | sample LakKiv1m_FD_114537 | JGI IMG/M metagenome (GOLD analysis project Ga0172375, IMG submission 114537) | Freshwater microbial communities from Kabuno Bay, South-Kivu, Congo - kab_092012_11.1m | ecosystem: Environmental > Aquatic > Freshwater > Lake | place: Democratic Republic of the Congo... | reverse complement strand
ACGAACGAAGTGAGTCTTAGAGCAGGTGAATCTCGGACATTGATGTTCTCGAACGAAATCTGAAAGATGAAGTGAGAGAATACAGCAATGGCTGCATGACCTGAAAGGTCAGGCCCTCGCGCTCCAAATTATATTCGACCTCATATATACGATTCCATTATCCTAATTAATGTATTGATATAGGTCATAACTACTCTGATGACTTTCAGTTGATAGATTGCTATATTATAAATATTTTATTAATTGTAAAAATTTATGAAATTTATCTTACAACTGAAGTATCAAAGTAATAATCTCCCAATAATTGAAATTAAGGATGAGGAAAAAAATTTGAAATATAAGGTTTCCACTAAGGTTAATGATTGGGGGCTGTGTTATAAAATCGCACTACCTTCCGGTGAAGATGTTGGTTGCATTAAAGAATATTGCCGTTCAACTAAGCCACCCGAGGTTTATGTCGAAGGGAAAATGATTGGTGAAATTACTTTTCGAGATAATTTCATAGGAGGAGAATCCAAGATTGAAGCATTCAATTGGGAAATTAAAATGGAAAGAACATTATTTAAAACTGTATATATAATCTTTAACCAAGATCATCAATTAGTACGAATTACTAAGATACCATTTGCTTTTCATAGAACTTATTCGATTGAGAGTAAGCTGGATACCTTAAATGAGAATATTATGGCACTTTCAATTTGTGTCGACATTGCTTTGGCTGAATCAGAAAAGGTTACTGGTGATTAATATGGAGATTTTATCTTGATTTTATAATGTCAAAATTGACTGAATAGTACTGACTTCATCTACTAATAAGCTTACTTGTAATAAAAACCACCCATATTATACCTCCGAAATTACATCGTACCCTTTATAACTTCCTGTGATCGCGCACCCATAAACTTTTTCAGCCAACTTATTTCCAATTACCTTCTTAGCTGTTTCATTCAAGGTAGCCCCCGAACCGACGGCATCATCTATAAGCAATACCTTTTTAAAGGTTCTCTTGTCCTCTACGATGATAGTATTTTTTGCGTTAATGACTCTATCCTCAAGTTTTGAAAGTGTTTTCTGAGGTACAACAATATCAGTTTTAACTTTTGAAATTTTCAAGATGGGAACCGGCAAATTCAATCCTTTTTCCAACTCTTTCATAAATTGTACTTCTCTTTTAATTGTTGGGGGAATATACCCGATAGCATCGATTTTATATTGCTTAATCATCTTGACTATTGCAGGTTTTACAATTGTTGATATCTTTAAGATTCGAGCACGATCCTGACTTTGCTTTGCATAAAGAAGAAGCTGTCCCAGTTTAGTTTTACCGAATTGCGGAATTGAGTAAAAATCAATAAAGAAAACATCCGTTAGATAGTTTTGCCTGAAAGTCGTTTCGAATTTATTGGTAGCAATTAATACTCCATTCCTTTTAACGGAATTAATCTTTTGTATCAAATTTACATATTTTTCAGCTTGAGTAATGATATTAAGTTTTCTCTCTCTACACCATTTTGAAAATCCGTTAGTCCCCTCAAAATATTCGCCTAGAGGAGTGATATTGAGAAAATAATCATTAATGATCTTTCGGAACTCTTGGGGAATGGTGCTTTCATTTTCAAGATTTTCAGATGCAATATTTATTTTATAAAATACTTTTGGGGGACTTCCAACTTTGGTGAGTTTTCCAGACGCATATAGTGCTGCCAACTGCTTAAATATTGCCCTTTCGGAGATAGGAAAAATAGAGGTAAGTTCAGATGCCGATACCTCTTTGTGCTCTTCAATATATTTTAATATTTGTTCTGATGTTTTCATGTGATTATTATACCATAAAGTTCATAGTGCAGGGTGAACTATGAACTTATTTTTCAATCAGTTCTAACCTCGTCTACAATCGCGCTCCGTTATTTACCTCACAAAACACCTTAGGGTGTTTTTTATTCGAAAAATTTATCTTCTTGTAATAATAGTTTTTGTGCCTAGTATGTTTTTATGGCTATCTAATTGTTATGATGGTATATATTCGTGATATAATTATATTGATGCTTTATTAAATCGAAATATTTTGGATCAAATATCAATTGAACAACTATCGGTTGATTTTAGTCAAAAAACAACCGGAAATACTAAAGTGACATACCCAGGACAATTGTGTAGTAGAAAGGTCGCGGTCAAGTTGTTTAGGAAATATGAGGCAGAGTCACATAAACCTATTGACGCAAACATTGCATCCCCTCTTGAGCTTGCAGGATATATCCGAACTTTTAATAGTCCTATCCAGCCTTATGTCCCAGAGCCTTTAGGTACTGTAACGGATGAGAAACGAAGCAGATTGATGTGAATAGTTGTTGAGTGGAGAGCAGGAGATATATTATCTAATCTTTATGGAAGAATTAGTGTACCAAAGTCTTATCTGCGTGGTTTCAAGGGGAATTTATTAAAGTTACCTCTTTGTCTCCACGACGAAGATTTTGGGCCTTTAACATGGAAAAGATTATGGTCGCAGCAGGATTTAAGGCCGGTACTGAGAAATCTATTAGTGCAGATAAATTTGACCAGGAAGAATTTGATAAAGAAAGAGACACTTATGCTAAGTTAGGGTTGGTCTTATCACCCGTAAAATATTCTGAGTTTCAAAGTGATAGAGGTGTTACTAAAGATTATAGTTATTATCTATATAATCCCGAAACTTTAATGGCACAAACAAGAGATAGTGAATTAGTGCCCTTTACTAAAGATATGACTATTGAGCAGTGGTTTGATCTAAATGCGCAAAATGGCAAACCCTCAGCATATGTTATCGGTAAGTTCTATTCATATCCTGAATCAGAGATAAAAGAATTTCATTCAATACAAGACTTTGACTCTGCCTTTGCATCAGGCGAATATGCAACTTCTCAGGATTCTTTCCCATTAGAATATGGTGATGGCGATAATGATGGATTTGTTTTTAAAGTCCCAGCTAGCTCTGAAGTCATTAAAAGAGAAGCCGATAAATCTATCCTATTTCAATTATGGGCTCAAGATCCTCAAATTGCCTCGATGCTTAATTCCGGCATTATTGAAGATTCAAGAAGCTTGTTCTGGGGGAATTGAAGTGTTTATTGCCCGAAATTTTAACCGCCTGTATATATTCCTGTGATATAATTACTACTCCAGTTAATACGGATAATGGCACTGATCGATTTCAGTAGGAACTCTGTTCTTTCCAGAGAAAGCAGGTTATTACAATACAATGGTGATCAGGATAGTAATGGCTTACCAGTACTATCCATGAGATCACAGGATGGATCCTTATTGGATCTATCTGTGTTTGAGCCTTGTAAAGTTGAAGGCTTTCCTTTACCAAAAGCTAGGTATGTTGCTCATCCATTAACAAGACCAGATAAATCAAACTTTGAACTGTTAAACATTTTAAACGGCGCTAGTCAGGCTGTCCCTATAACTGCTGAAGTTAGTCCATTCATTGGCTTTAGTAGGACTATACTTTATGCAGATCCTGATACCCCTTCCAGAATGTATAAATTGGGTGGTGTGGGAATTTGCACTCAGGATGGAAATAATATCGTTGTGGAGCAGCCTGATCCGGATAGAAGAATGGGGAAATATATTGCAGGTACTAAGAATATGAATGCCAGGGTGTTTGAACCTGATGGGTCATTTAAGCATGACGAGAATAATACCATCTTAGGCATATATACTACACCTGGGATTATTGATAAGGTCCAAAGGCATAGACTGATAGCTAGAGCCTTAGGTCAAAACGGAATTAAAGTTCCTGAACAGGTATTGATTGCAAATAAAGCAAATACTGACTATTACGTCTTAGGAACAGCTATGCCTTTATCTATTAATTTTGCTCAACTTGGCAATATTGAGGCCTGGGCTTTAAGTGAGGGAGTTCTTCGTGATCCTTTATTAACCTTAGCAGGAACTTTTTTAAGATTTAATATGCTGGCTGCCATACATGATTCTGGATTTACTCATAATCAATTTACTGCAACTAATGCCAGGATTAATGTAACAGAAAGTCAGAGTAATACTGTTATGCCAAATGATTTTACTGATTCCAGAAGACTAAGTGCCTATCCAGAAGAAAGGTATTTTTAAACAGCGCAAATGCCTTATCCTATTGATTTTAAAACTCTAGCCACTTTATTTGATTTCGAGCATACACTGCATCTTACCTACAAAGAGATTACAGGAGGAGATCCAATCTCAGCGAGAAAGCGTTTAATGCAGTTAGCTGGGGCTGCGATAGCAGGATATACTAATATCGATCTTTCTTTAGGGGATTTGCAAGAATCTATCCAGGAATTTATGGAACAGGCAAATGAATTAGGACTTAACAATGATAAGGATTTAATTAAAGGATCAGTCCTTTCTGTGTTCTTTCCAGGATCAATTAGCAATTAATTCGCAACAGCTTCTTAATTGCTCATCACAATCTTTTTTCACCCAGTATTGCTGTCTACATTCAACTATACATTCACAATAAGCCTTATTGCCTGTACCGAAATATTCGTAATCAGATTGTAGCCTTCTATCGTCAAAATTTAGGTTGAACTCCCCATCTATAGGGCAATTATTCTCTTCCATATATTCCCATCTTCCAATATCCCAGCACCCACCTCCTGCACTGATACAACTGCTATATTCTCCACTAACAGTGTATTGATTCCTCTTACAGTATTCATAATCATCTTTACATGTTTTCTCTGCACTGGAGTTTAAACTGATCCCTCCTGATAGATCAAGACAAGAAGTAAGTGGTATCTCCTTATTTTCAACCACTACATCAAATCCCAGGTTCATGGCTATTGAAGGATCAAGTAGGTTTGTAGATGTATCTACAATCGGTATATTAATCTCACTTACTTTTTGTTCTTGTACTTCAAATTCAGGAATGCAAATTCTTCAAGCTGCTTGTTTAATTTAAACAATGAACTTGTTAATTTTTTGTATAGAATATACTATTAATAATCTGCCCAATTAAGTTTAAGACTAAGTATTGTGGTTAATAACAATGGATTAGATCTTTCACATCTGGAAAGAGGCAGATTCAGCCCTCCTTTAAATTTAATGCAGCCCTTTTCTGATGCTTTGCAAAGTAGCGAACTTATAGAGCAGATCAGGCAAAGAAGCGAAATTGAAGCAGCTCCATTACGCTGGGAGCATTGTAGAATTACTCCTGATAGCGCTGAACTGGATAGGAATATCAGAGCCTTTAATTTTGATCATGTACTCCAGGTTGGTCTTTCTATTCTGGAACAAGGCCAATTACAGCCTTGTATAGCAGAGCCGATCTTAATTGAGGGAGAAATCAGAGGTGTAAGAGTAGTTGCAGGTCAGCATAGAGCGATTGGTGTTAATTTAATGTCGCAATTATTACAAAGTGCTGGGATCCCAGGTGAAATGGATCTTATGGTCAGGTTATCCAATCGTGAATTAACTCAAAGAGAAAAATTGGAGATCCAAATCGCTGAAAACCTTCAAAATCCTATGACTCCTGATGAAGAAGCAGAAGCTATTGCCCAACTATGGAGTGAGTTTAAAAGTGTGCATGGAGAAGGAGCAAGTAAAGCTCAGCTAGCTAGGTCAATAGGTAGGACTCCCGGGAAGGTATATAACGCATTGAATTTCGCACAACTTCCCATAGAGGTAAAAGCCATGGTATCTTCCAAGATATTACCCTACGGCACTGCCCTGGAATTAAATAAATTACAAAGAGACAAACTTGAAAGAATTGATCCTGAAGCTCAAGATCAAATTCCTCTGATCGAACAAGATCTAATTAGAACGGCTGTGCATATTGTTTCAAGAAATATGGACATGCCTACGGCCAAGACCCATATTTCCTCTCTTATAAATCCCGAAGGCCAATTCCAATTAGGCCTTTTTTCAGGTGAGGTTATGGCCTCATTAAAGAAGGAGGAATTAAGATTAGGGATTAAGACTGCTGTAGATAGAGCTTTTGCTGATGCAGTTGGATATTTTGTAAGAATAAGGGAGGTTATTCGAAAAAGTGGAGTAGATGAGAGAGTCTTTATCACGGATGCTCTTTTGCGGCATATTGCTGAGGCAATAATTTCAAATAATGCATTTCTGGAAACAATTGCTGTTCAAGAGCCAGAAATAGCTCAGGAATTAATGGAAAGAGTTGGTTCATATGTAAAAGTTCAGGAAGTTTGATTATCATGTATTAATAGCCTAAATTAAATATATGAAAAAGATCCTCGCAAATTACAAACAAGAGATAATCGTTGTTTTAGTTGCTTTATTTTCGAGACTTTTAACTGTCTTTATCGGTGTGGTCTTTGTCACCAATTCCTTAAATGCAAATGTTGATGATCTTCAGAAAGCATTCGTGCATTGGGATGGAGAATGGTATATGCAAATCATTAATGAAGGGTATGATAAAGATTATTCTTCGTTCGAGCCTGAGCACTGGTATTGTAATACTGGCGAGGGTAATTGTCAGAGAAATTTTGCATTCTTCCCACTCTATCCAATATCTGTAATGGGATTATCAGATTTAACCGGACTTGATCATACGGTTTCTGGAATCCTGATTTCGAATTTATGCTTTGTGATTGCCGCTCTTCTATTATTTAAGCTTACTAAAGAGCTTGTTAATGCCAGAGTTGCCTGGTATAGCCTAGCCTTCATAATAGTAGCACCCACTTCATACGTATTTTCAGCATTTATGAGCGAGTCCCTTTATATGATGCTTTTCCTTTTATCTGTCTATCTTGGCTTAAAACAAAAATGGTTATTAGCTGGAATAAGTGGCGCTTTACTATCAGCCACTAGAAATACCGGGATTATGATAATTCCAGTTTTGTTAGCTATATATATTGAGAAAAAGTATGAAGGTAAAAAGTTCCCGGGTATTAATTTTAAGCTAATTAAGGGTTTGGATCTTAAAGTGGTAGTATCGATTCTATTAGCCGGGCTTGGCCTTGTAGCCTTTATGATCTATCTTAATAGTGTAGTCGGAGATCCTTTAGCTTTCATAAATATTCAAAGATATTGGGAAAAGCCTGTAAATGGGATATCACCAATTCTGGCAATCCCCTACTCTTTTTTAAATTGGCAATTAGAAACATCTTTAAAGATTCATTTATACAATCTGGGATATTTTATGCTATTAGCTGTTTTGGGATTATGGGGATGGAAGAAAAAAAAGCTGCCCATATCTCAATTACTTATCATGACTTTTGTATTTATTCCCATGCTCTCAGGTAGTATGCTGGCTTTACCCAGATATATCAGTGTACTTTACCCCATATATATCCTAGCAGGGATGGTCATAGCTAGGTTTAAAAGAATTGGTGGAATATTACTGCTTTTAAGTGCCATAATGAGCATTATCATGCTCAATGCTTATGTCCATGGCCTATGGATAACTGTTTGATCAAATGATCCCTTCCTCCTGCATGGTCTTTTCCAGGATCTTAATCACTACCTCATTTTTTGAGCTGCACCCAAGTTCCAATTTCATCTTATCTAGATATTCATCCATAATTTGACTCAATCTAACTGTGAAGCGGGTATTAGGTACCATGCGTTTCGACCTTTCTATGAAGTTGGAGATGATCTCTTCTAATTCATCATCGCTATATTCAGAAACAGAAATATATGGATATTCTTTTTCTAGTAAACGATATTCTGCACTGTTAACATTATTGGTTTGAGCATTGATCAAAACCAAAGTCGGCTTTTTATTATTAGCACTGCCAATTATCTCCAGTATCAAAGAGGCTGAAGAGTTTGAAGCCTCAAAGACTGAGATCTGCGAGTCTTTAATATCGTTGAGTTTCAGGTAATAATAATTGGCCATTCCGCTTTTACTGCTTATGGGATTGTATCCGATATCCACCCCCAGCACGGTTTGGACCACATTACAATTATTCTTATTAAGCAAAGAAATTATTTTTTTATTGATCTGTTGTCCCTCTCTATTGTTCAAGAGACTGGAATCAAAAAAGGATTTGGTGATAGAGATGCTTTTTAAGTTTTTATTTGACATTTTATTTGGATATTAGTATTATTCGGGTAGACATAAAAAATGTCTTTCCTCTCTAAAAATTATGACACAAAAAATGTCAAATGTCAAAAAGATACAAGATAATGTCACTGCAAAATCTGCTCGAAAACTCGACCCCAACAATTTTCTAAAGAAATTAACTCAAGATCAAAAGGAATATATTACTTCATTTATTGGAGATAATAAGGATGATCTCAGAAAAACTGTCTATATAAGTAGCGGTGGTAAATACTATAAATACGTAGATTTCATTTTAGCCTTTGTATATAAGATGGGATATGTTCCGGTACATCCTATTCTTAATCTAAATTACTATGTTTCCACTATTGCCCATAACTATGATAAAGGTGAGATCGTAAGGGACTGCTTTTCTCTGATCGACGGTTGTAATGAGTTATGGGTAATTGATGAGGCTGTACCTGATTTTGGAGAGAATCCCAAACATGGTTTGAATAAGCAATTGAGCACATTCCCCGAAGGCGTATTAATGGAGATATATTATTGGCTTAAAACAAGACCAAATGATCCCATAAGATTTTTTACCTGGCAGGATATTGGAGCTCCAAAATATATGCTCCATGATAAATGGTCATTAATTAAATCAGGCTCCAAAAACATAATTGAAGAAGAGCGAAACCCAGGGAGATTTGCCATAATTGATCTTGGTTCTAGCACAGTTAAATTAACACTTTGCGAAATTAAGCCTGATAAGACCTTAGATACATTGTATAAAAAGTCGATAACAGTTAATTTGGCCGAGAACTTCTTTAAAAATGATATATTACAGGATGCTCCCATGCAGAGGACAATTCAAGCCATCCTGGACTTCCAGCAAACAGCATTAGATTACGGGATCGTTGATATCGTTGTTGTTGGAACAGGCGTTCTAAGAAAAGCCAAGAATATCGATCAATTCAAATTACTAGTAAAAAAGGAAACTGAGCTTGATGTCAGAATTATTACAGGTAAAGATGAAGCATATATGATCTATAAAGCGATCGAGGCGAGTTTTGAGAAACTGGACAAAGGATTGATCATGGTGAATGCCGGTGGGGGCTCAACTGAGGTGGTCATAGGAAATATGGGTAAGATTGAACAGCATTCCATCCCCTTAGGGATATCTGAGATAAATGAAAAGTTCATTAAGAACTATCCTATTGCAGATCAAGATTATTTAAAAATTAAAAGTTATGTTAAAGGCATAATTGATAAAAATATCAAGAAAAAGAGCCGTAAAGATTATTATCTGGTCTATTCTGGAGGTGAGCTAGATTATATGATACTCACAGGCTTCCCTTTGAGCGATTTCTCACAATCTATGAGTCATCCTAAGATGATAACCATAAAGAAACTGATCAGTCAAACAACTAAAATGCGTGCCATGGACCTGGATCAACTGCAAGGCTATATGCCAACGAATCCAGCCTGGATGAATGGGGCCATAGCCAGTAATACTATACTTGAAACCTTTGCTGAGTATTTTGGAAGTGAGTTGATTATTCCAAGTAATAAGAACCTGAACGATGGAGTGCTTTTGGAAATGATGAAGTAAAAAGCAAAGGTGGATTGCTTGAACAATCCACCTGTTGATGACAAAATCCTAACTTGACGAGCCAGGTATTTTGTTATCTGCATTTTACCACATTTAACGCAAGAACTATATATCACTATTGCATCTTGCCATATTTCCATTAACCTCCTGCATTGTTTTATTTTTTATTTTCTTATCATGCTGCAATCTTTACAGCCTTCAGCAGGAGCATTGCCACGTGTTTGGGAAGGTTTGCATCTTCCAGGCGTGGAAAGGCAAAGATATCCGGAAGCGATCTGGATGAATTCTTCAGATGGACAAAGATCATTTCGTTTAGAATATGATCCCAAGCTCTGCCTGTATCCAGATCAAATAACTCAGGTGCAGGGAACATTCGCTGCCCAGATGGTAGATCAGATGGGATTGAAAAAGATATGGGAATTAGGGGTGGGGAGCGGAGTCTTTCTTTCTCAATTGTTGCTGGATTCAGAAGACCCAGCTCAATTACAAGTTAAGGGATTTGATATTGATAGAAATGCTTTGGGAATTGCAGGGCATAATCTGAAAAGATTATCCCATCAGATGGGACTTAGAGGCGGATCATATTCACTCAGTCAAGGGGACTGGTTAAGCAGAGAAAGGCTGCCTAAAAGACCAGATGTCGATCTGATCTATGCTAATCCACCCTATCTACCACCAGATACACCGGTAAGACCAGAATTCGAAGAAAATCCATCTCATGCCCTATTTGCTCCGGAGAACGGGATGCAGCATTTCAGAACAATAATGCGTCAATCCCAATTGCATTTGAAACCGGGAGGGTATCTATTCCTGAGGACTTCTAAGAAGCCTGAGCTGGCAGCTGCTGTCCAGGGAATGGCAGAAGTTATGATGCCGGCATCAAACATTGAACCAATGCATTTCCAATCTGGCCATAGAGAGGGTGTAGGATTGATGATTAGATATTATCCAGCTGAGATATGAATTTAAATCCATTGGTAATATCTGGCCCCTCAGGTGCAGGAAAGAGCTTCATTGTTGAAAAGCTTGTTGCTGATCATGGTTTTGAACGAGTTGTTCCGCATACAACCAGACCCAAAAGAGCTGGTGAGGTAGATGGGCATATGTATAATTTTGTAGATGACGAGAGCTATTCAGAGTTGGCTAGGCAAGGGAGTTTTTTTATGGACAATCCTTTTCTAGGGGCACGCTACGGTATGGGATATGAGGCTGTAACAGGACCTCAATCAAGAGGTCATAGGCCTGTAACAGAGATATATATAACAGTATTGGATCAATTCTTAAGAGCCTTTCCTGATTCAGACCGTCTTTTTCTCTATCCCAGCAATCTTAACTTCCTGGAGGACAGGATGCGCAGGAGAGGTGATCCGGAAGCTAAGATAGCTGAGCGTATTCGTAGTGCACAGATGGAGTTGGCTGTGTTCGATCAGCAAGCAAGAGAAAACTATAATCAGATCTATTATATTGATTCAGATGAACAAGCGGCAGAAATAGTCGAATCAATAACACATCCTCTGATTCAAGTTGCAAGCAGTGTTCTGCCACGTTTTTCAATTGCAGTATAATTAATTATTATTTAATACACATCATGAGTAAAACCAATAACATTCAAGACACAATTGCTGCCATAGAGAAATTTAGAACAGAAAGAGATTGGAAGCAATTTCATAATCCAAAAAATCTGGCAATTGCCTTAATTTGTGAAGCTAGTGAAGTCGCAGAGCATTTTATGTGGAAAGATCTGGAACAATCAAAAATGCATCTAAAGGATCCTGAGAAATTAGCAGATTTTCAGACCGAACTGGCTGATGTAGGTATCTATTTGTTGTTACTTTGCCAGGAGGCCGGGGTTGATCTATTGGATATTATAAATGATAAGATCGAAATAAACAGTAAAAAGTATCCGGTGGAAAAAGCAAAAGGCTCAGCATTAAAATACAATCAGTTGTAAGGATCAGCGAAATCTCTGTTGTAAAAACTCCAATGATCTTTGCAGATCATCCATCTTGAACTTAAGATTCCTAACCTGCCCTACATTAAGATCATTGGAAACTGAGCGGATGGAAGTGCTTAGTGTTTCCAATTGCCTATAGAGGGTTTGACCTCTATTTACATTCAGATCCGTACAAATTGAATTTATTAGCTTATAGAGCTCTTCAATTCTTTCATTTGTTGTATTAATCTGACGAACCAAATAACGATATTCCTCTGTGGTCATTATATGGTTTTGGTAAAATATGGAATGCTTCTACTTAACAAAACGCATGAAAATGAAAAATTTACAAAGTGCTTTTGATGTTAGACAAAATTTACAGAAATTAGGAGACAAAAATAAAGCCAAGATCCTAATGAGGTTTTTTAAAACCGGTAAAGGGCAATATGCTGAAGGAGATCTGTTTTGGGGTATAAATGTCCCAAATATAAGGATAGTGGCTAAAAAAGCTGCAGGTATCGAGCTTAATGAGGTAGATAAGCTGATCCAGGATTCAGTTCACGAAGTGAGATTATGTGCTTTGTTGATATTGGTTTATAAATTCAATAGCTCTGACGATAGTATAAAAGTGGATATTTATAATTTGTATCTTGGTAAAAGCAAGTATATTAACAATTGGGATCTAGTTGATGTTACCAGCCCCAATATTGTAGGCAATTATTTATTAGGAAGAGATCGCTCAATCCTGTATAAGATGGCCGGTAGTGATAATATTTGGGAAAGAAGGATCGCAATAATATCTACATTCGCATTTATTAAAAGAGGTGATTTCAAAGATGCAATTAATATTTGTAAACTATTAATATCGGACAAACATGATCTTATCCATAAAGCTACGGGCTGGATGTTGAGGGAGATATATAAAAGGGATAGAGAGCCAGTTATAAAATTACTTGATGAATACGCGGCGAGCATGCCCCGGACCATGTTGCGCTACAGCATTGAGAAAATGGACGAGCCTGCAAGGCTTCACTATTTGCATCTTAGAGACAAAAAGAATAAACTTAAGTAATTTGAAATAAATATAAGATGGTCATGCCGCCTGCTCAGACAATGCCACAGTCTAATGTGAATCCAATCCCGGTAGATCCGCAGGTACAGCCGATCAAACAAACCCCTTTACCGGTTGAGCCGGCCGTCAAGATCGAGTTCAAACCTCCGGCATCTTCAGGAAATAGCTTGCCTGCTGTTGCAAAAACAGATAATAAGTTTCAAGTAATTATCATCCTGTTATTATTGATTTTGATATCTCTGGTACTGGGCTTTGCTGTGATCTTCTATTATCAGCTCCAGAAAGATGCATTGCCATTAATTAAGGATAATGATCAGTCTCAGGATCAATCCGATAACACTCCAACCCCTTCATCGGCAAATATCGCGGCACAAGGAATCTTTTCCATAGAATTACCCAGGGATAACGATCTGGTTAATGGAGAGATTAAGGTGCATTTTAAATATGAAGGACAAATCAATGCCTTAAAGGTAGCCATCTATGACGATAACGACTTGCTATTAGGTAGTTCTGATCAGCAACTTGATGAAGTTAGTTCCGAAAGTCTAAAGCAGATCAATCTTGATATTGAGAAATCCCCAACTGCTACTGCAGGATATATAAAATTAATTCCCGTATATGGGAATAGTGAATTAGCAAATCTGACTAAAGAAGTCGTAGTTAAGTTTTTAACATTGGAAGCAGGAGATAGAATTAAACTCTATTCTCCAATATTAAGACAGGTTATCTCTAAGACTAAGCCTGAACTGCAATTAAACGGAGAAATGCATAATTTTTTTGAAGGTCTGATGAATTACAGATTGGTAAGTTCTGCAGGAGCCTTACTTAAACAAGGTAATATCCAAGCGACACAAGATAATTATGCGGGTTTCGTTGTATTCCAGGAGCAATTAGCAATAGAACCATTCCCTCCAAACACTAGTGATAATGGAAGATTGGAACTCTATGAAGTAAGCATGCAGGATGGTAGTGAAAAAGTACTTTTAAGTGTACCCTTGAGGTTTAAATAGTTAGTCGATATAGCTTTTCCAGCTTTGAGCTGCTACATTCATGGATACTCTTCTTTGTTCTTCTAGAGGCAGAGTGCAATTTGCCATTTCACCTACAGTTTGAGTCAAATTAATACTTTCAAAAGGACGATTTGGCTCAAGGTCCAACATAAGTGTACGAAGTCTGGAAAGGGGTATAGTTGCACTAGGTTTTTTCCCTGCTAAATTTCTAGAACAGATCTCAATGAAGGGACAAGCTTGACATAATTGGATGCGGTATTCAGGTTTCCCAAGTATGGCTTTGGGATTTATAACTATATTTTCACCGTGTTTTGATACTTGTAATTGTCTCAATAAAGACACGTCTCCAATATAACAATTATATCACGCTACACTTTCTAATTCCATCTAATGTAGAAAGTGTATATTTATCTACTTTATTGGCAGGCATGGTAATATATGGCACACCATTAGTTATGCCGCTACATGTTGCACCTTCCCCTTTAAGTAGTTGAGCACAGATATCACAAAGGCCGATTTTAATTAATTCCTGCCTGGGAACATTTTCAACATAAAATCTGGTTTCCAGACAATTAAGCTGGAAGCGACTGTCTCTGAGATATGATTTCCCCATCAAGCTTGTTTAAAAATTAAAGCCTGCTGTAATAATTCAAGAAAAAGTCCATGTGGTTTCCAGGGTGTGGATTTGTATTCGGGATGAGCTTGCGTTGCTATGAAATAAGGGTGAATTGTTTTAGGCAGCTCTATCATTTCCACGAAAAAATTATCCCTGGAAGTTCCACTTATTATCAAATCTTTTTTCACTAATTTATCCCTATAAGAATTATTAAATTCAAAGCGATGTCTGTGTCTTTCACTTATTACTCCCTTTTTGCCCTGCCATTGATCATATTTATCATAGACCTCATAGGCGATGGTCCCTTTTTTTATCAAACAATCAAAGGAACCGAGTCGCATACTGGTGCCGTCGCCTTTTATTCTCTGGTATTTTTCATTAAAGGGAATGCTATGAATGATTTTATGACTAGTATTGGGATTAACCTCCTCGCTATGAGCATCTT
>Ga0172375_10007705_pt1 | contig 14679 bp, 19 predicted proteins | sample LakKiv1m_FD_114537 | JGI IMG/M metagenome (GOLD analysis project Ga0172375, IMG submission 114537) | Freshwater microbial communities from Kabuno Bay, South-Kivu, Congo - kab_092012_11.1m | ecosystem: Environmental > Aquatic > Freshwater > Lake | place: Democratic Republic of the Congo... | reverse complement strand
TGGGATTCCTTCACAAACATAAACATTGCAGGGATGAAGCTGAAGCTCAGAACCCTCAACGCTACTGTGCCGAATGCCACAAGCCCTCCGAACACCTTGACCGGAATAATGCTCATGAACAAAAGCACCGCAAAACCTGCCGTTGTTGCCAGTGCAGTGTAGCGCACAGGGCGGCCCACGGCCTGCATAGTTTCTATGATGGCCGTCTTCTTATCCCCTTTTTCTTTGTAACGGAAATAGAATTCGTTAAAGATATGCATGCTGTCCGTTGCAATTGCCATCAAAAATACAGGCGCCATCGAACTCATAATGTGAATAGGAAAGCCCAGCCAGATAAGAAGCCCCATGCTCCAGATTATGCTCATCATGGCATCCATCATCAGGGTAATGGATAAAAACAAGTCTTTGAACATCAGGTATCTGACAAGAAGCATTACCATTCCTGCAATCGGCGCAAAAATTGCCATAAGCTTGAACATCTCCGCCCCAAAGGTATCGCGGGCAACAGGGTCGCCAGCCACATAATATTTCTCATCGCCTTTTTCTTTTTTAACAACCTCTTTTATCCTGTCTGAGACCTCTTTGCCGTTGGAGCCTTTTTCAAGAGGGACATAGATGGCAGTAGTTTTTCCATCCTTTGAGATTATGCGGTTTAAGAAAAGGGGATTGTCATAGAGGTTTTTCCCGAATACCTTTAACTCCCCTTCATTCTTAGGCACCTCGGCCATAAGCGGAGCTACGCGCAGAGCGCCTTTTTCCGCGGTAACATTTGTAATCGTGGGAAAGCTGTTCACGTCGCGCGAGGCAACGCCTTTGATCCTCACAATCTCATCCGTTATCCTCTTAATCTTTCCGAGGGTGTCTGAATTTACAACGCCCTTTTCGTTTTTTATGCCTACTACGATCATGTCTTCATACAACCCGAAGGTGCGGTCCACCTCATCATTCCAGACCCTGACATCAGATGTCGCCGGAAGCATGTTCTTTGGATTTGTATCGGTCTTCATCTTCGGGAACTGGGTCGCGAAAATAAGCGTAACAATAATTGAAAAAATCACGACCAGTTTTGGATGATTCACAGAAAACTCAACTAGTGAAAACTTACGCATTCATACCTCCTAAACATAATGATATTCTCATAGTTATTATTCTAAAAAGTAAGATTCATGTCCGCAGGGACCACAATCTCCTTGTAATATGTTCCAGGGTTAGCAAGTTCAACGCCGTCAACAAAATCTGCCTTTGACATCCCGAATAACGGGACATTAAGCGGGCATGCAAGTATCTTTGCTCCCTCTTTCCATAAAAAGAATAACAGTTCTTCAACTGAAGGCAGCTCCATCTCTTCCATCCTCTTCATCACTGCCTCTCCCATCTCTTTCGGCTGGTCAGGCAGGCACTTCAGTTCCTTGACTTTCTCTTTATGTATCGCGTTTACTCCTCGCGACCCGAAGAAAAGGGTAACATTCGAGCCTTCCCTGAGCAGGCTCAATGCCGTCATAAGCGCATTATAAACCTGACAGAGCTCGTCATGAAAACACATTACCGAGACGTTCTTAGTTATTTTTGCCATTGTGTCTGCCTCCTTTTATTGCTGCTATAATTTCCCGGTTCGAATCACCGGGACGCCTTCCATGAGATATCCAAGCGCATTCTGCATCAGGCCGCACGCCTTTGTAATCTTTTTGTTGGCTATTCTGTAGTAAATATTTGTGCCGTGCCTTCTTGTTTTGAGAATCCCCATCATGCGCATTATATTCAGGTGCTGCGACATATTCGCCTTCGGGACCCCGAGTTTTTTAACTATATCGCTTACAGTCATCTCTTTTTCTTTAAGAAGACACATTATCTCAAGCCTTTTCGGGTTTGAAAAGGTCTTGCAAAATTCCGCGTGAAATTCAAGGACCTCTTTTTTCATGGCAAATTGCTCAGCCCGTGTCTTATCTTCCAGAGAAAATATTTCTCGAACCACGCCTTGGACCATTTATAAATAATGCCCGCCTTAAGCGTGGACTCCTGCCTCGGCGGTAAAACCGGCTTAGCCTTCATGAGCGCCGCGGTATTGCCCATATCCATCAGGCATAAGACGTCTATTGGTTTTTCCTCTGGAGGAGCGCTTCCCGTTATATCGGATACTATGGTTGCTGCGGCAGTTTTTGCCATCTTCACAGTCATATAACCTGTTTTTGGAACTCCTGTCGGCACAGGCGTCTGCTCAGGCGGAGCTATTGCAACAGCAACTCCAACCGCAAAGATATTTTTATGTTTTGTGTGCCTGTATTTTCCGTCAACCGGGATAAAGCCGCGCGGGTTTCCAAGATGAGCCACTGCCGGCACGCCTTTCATTGCAGGCGCAAACATTGCAAGTTTATGCTGTATCTTTGACCCGTCTTTTAGCTTAATCTCATTGGGAATAAACTCTTCAACAGCCGCATTTGTTATAACTTTTATATCGCGCTTTGCGAATTCATCTTCCATAATGCGCTTTGAATTCCGCAATCCCCCGATTCCGAAATGTCCTATATATGGCTCTGAAGTTACAAATACAATCGGAGCCTTATGCCTTATATTTCTTTTGCGAAGCTCCGCGTCTATCTCAAACGCATATTCATATGGCGGCCCGAAGCAGCTTACGCCCTGTACAGAGCCGGTGACAATAGCGCCGGGATTTTCAAGAAACTTATTCCATGCCTTATTAGCCATTTCTGCCTGTTCGAGCGTGAAGATGCATTCTGTGTGCCCTTTGAATGGCCCGAGCCCGGGGACTTCATCAAAGGCAAGGGAAGGGCCTGTGGCAATAACGAGATAATCGTAAGGAATTCCCCCTAATGATGTAACAACCTTCGCCGAATCAGCGTCAATACCCTTGGCTTCTCCGTTAACAAAGTCTATGCCCTTTCTTTCAAGTATCGGCTTTAAGGGGACGGTTATATCTTCAGCCTTTCTCCATCCCATTGCAAGCCACGGCAGCGAAGGAATAAAAATAAACTTATCGTCATCGCTGATAACCGTTACATCAGCTTTTTCCCCAAGAAGCCTTTTTAGTTCAAAGGCTGCTGTCAGCCCTCCGAATGAACCGCCTAAAACAACTATCTTTGCCATAATGCCTCCTTTTTAAAAGTCTCAGAGTATCACAGTGTCAGAGTATCAGAGCAACTCGGATATCAAAATTATCAATTAGCATTTATCATTTTAAATTTTGCAATTTACAATGATAATTTTAACTTTCTATTTTTAAGCTTTGACCCTATGACCCTTTGACGCTATTTAGAACATTCCTACTGCCTTATCTTCTCCTGCCATTAAATCAATAAGGCCGTCATAGTCTATATCCTTTATATTCTTGTTCTCATTGCCTTTTATGCCTCTTAATTTCTTGTCGTCTTCAAGCACATAAGCAGTCTTGAAAAAATTCAGGTCTTCGAGCCTGTCTTTTTCCATAAAATAAACCCCGTTTTGCAAAAGGACTATATCCGCAGACATATCGCGGGCAAGTTTTATTCCCCTTTTTCCTTCAGGTGTGTCATGTGCGCTTTTTATTATTACAAGCATATTAACCTCCAATAAATTCCGGTGAATTGGCATCCGGTGAATCGGTTAATGGATATTTTGTATTTTTATTTTTTTGTCTATTCACCTATTTACCCATTCACCCTTTAACCTTGTTTCTAAAATATCATCGTTGAATCGGCTTTTTTAATTATCTCTGCGATATCAGATTCATTTGCCGCCCTTACGCCTTCAACGATATCCTCATCTTTAAGGCCTTGCTCTATAAGGGAAAGATTATCGGCAAAGATATCTACGCCCATTTCCCCGCAATCCTTAAGCGTTGCCTCCAGATTTGTAAAACCGGTTCCTGTATCGTCCTGCCCTTTTCTTGCAAGCAGCACTCCTCCGTCAACAAGTATGAGTGAAACTTTAAGGTCGTCCGACACAGCGCCAAGCGCATGTCTTACTGCCTCAGCTGCATTAATATCGCCATATGGCGGTTTTCTGAGTATCATTGCTATTGTTCCCATATATCCTCCTCTACGCTCCCAAATTTAGCCAGACATTACTCTCACTCATGGTCTTAAAAAGACCTTTTAGAGAGCCAACCTCTGAACCATCGAGATAGTCATCCTTCGCCGCACGGCGAAAGTTCAGGCACCCGCCTCAAAGATAGACCTTCAACCCCTTTTGTATAAGCCTTGAGAATTCCTCTTCTGCGTTTGTAATTCCCTTTGCCTTCTGCTTTTTCAAAAAGCAATAGACTCCGTCTGCAGAGGCGATTAAATTGACTGTGTGCCCCTTATTCAGAGCCGCCTCTGCAATCCGAACGGTAGAGAGCGTATTCTCATATGAATAGGGTGACGTAGACAACAATAAGGTCATTGTTTTTGACATGACATTCCTCCTTTCTAATGTTTTCTTGTCCCCGGATATTTGCCCTTCTTTGTCACCGGGCAGCATGCCGGAGCGGGAAGCTCTTTTGCGTAATCTTTTTTTATGAGTTCAATTATGTCCGGTATAATGGGGTCTTTAAGGAAATAACACTTAAGTCTCCCATCAACATAGAAATCAATAACACCCTGCTGCCTGAGGAGTGAGAGGTGCTGCGACACATTCGGCTGGCTTATCTCAAGGAACCCCTCAAAGTCGCTCACGCACTTTACGCCTTTTGTAAGCTCCTCAAGGATTTTAATCCTTACGGGATGGGCTATTACCCTTAAAAGCTCGACCTTTTTGCCAAGAGAGCGCATGTTTCACCTCCTTTTTGTGATATATTCAAATATAATGATATTTGCATATATTGTCAAGCAAAAAATAACCTTCATAAAAAAAATTTGCTTGGATTGGAGAAATAATTTGATTGCCCGCAATGAAATAATGGAGTTTTCCGGAGAGTTCATCCTCTCGGCATGACGTTAAAGAAGTCTTGAGATAAACTTATCCAGCCCGTCAATGTAAATTTTCCCTGAGAACAGAAACCCCTCATTGTGACTGCCTGTTATCTGAAGAAATTCCTTCGGCTCTTTTGCCTTTTCAAAAAGCGCAGCGCCATGCTCATAAGGAATAATCTCATCCTGCGGGCTGTGGATAAAGAGCTTCGGCATGCCAATCATGCTGACCTTGTCAATGGTTTCGTATTTAAAGCGGCTGATTAATCTTACGGGAAGATAAGGGAAAAATTTTGCCCCAAGAGCAGGAATGGATTTAAAACCCGATTCAATTATGAGGCCTGCCGCCTTATGCCTTAGCGCAAGCTCTGCCGCGACAGCGCTTCCCAGAGAACGGCCGAACAATATAATCTTTTCAGGCTGAACTTTTTTGACATTTATAAGATAATCCCACGCTGATTCGGCATCGAGATATGTCCCTTTTTCCATCGGAGAGCCTTTGCTCTTCCCGTACCCCCTGTAATCAAATATCAGCACGCTTAGGTTTAACTCATGGAATATCTTGATGGAATCTATCCTGTGCGAAATATTGCCTGCATTGCCGTGGCAGAAAAGCAGAACCCCGCGCTCATTCTCAGCAAGCACATACCATGCCGAGATATCAACGCTGTCTCTTGTCCTTAGAACAATCTCTTCATATTTCAGGCCTATGTCCGCAGGTGTATTCTCTATATCTTTTGTAGGATAATAGACCATGCTGCCCTGCCTGACATAAACCAACCCGACAAGGAACAAATAACCGAGAGCCAGCCCGATGAAAATTGTATAAATCATTCTTCTTATCTTTATCGCCATAATTCAGTGACTGACAGCTGCTGCATCGCACCCACGGAATATTATATAATAACTACAGCCGAAGTGGCGGAACTGGCAGACGCGCTAGGTTCAGGGTCTAGTGGTCGCAAGGCCGTGCGGGTTCGACTCCCGCCTTCGGCACCATCTTTACCTACCCGCTATTCCCCTTGACAAGCCCTGTTTCTGATAGTAGAGTTTTTTATAGAGGGGATTATGATGTTTCTTGACAGAAGCGATGCAGGGATTAAACTCTCTGAAAAGCTTAAAGCCTATAAAGACAATAAGGAAGTTCTTATATTAGCGCTCCCGAGGGGCGGAGTTGCCACAGGTTATGAGATCGCCAGAATCCTCAACGCGCCTTTGGATGTCCTGATAGTCAGGAAGATAGGACATCCCATGCAGCCTGAGCTTGCGGTTGGGGCAGTCTCTGAAACAGGCACGGTAGTTTTAAACCCGCGAGTTTTATCGTTCGGCGTCTCAGAAGATTATATCAAGGATGAGACCTCCATTCAAAAAGAAGAGATCTCAAGGAGAATAGAACTTTACCGCAAAGGCAAAGGCATCAGCGAGATTCAGGGGAAGATAATAATCCTTGTTGATGACGGCGTTGCCACAGGCGCGACAATAAAGGCGGCTATCTCAACTCTCAATAAGGAAAAACTGAAAAAACTCGTTATCGCGCTTCCGGTTGCGCCGCCTGACACAGCAGATGAGCTTAAAGGCATGGCAGATGAGTTCATCTGTCTTGAAACTCCTTATGATTTCAGGGCCGTCGGGAATTATTATTATGACTTCACTCAGGTCACGGATCAGGAGGTTGTCAGATACCTTAAGATCGCAGAGGAGTTTTATGAGAAAAAATAAGAGGCCGAAATGGAGCAGATAGTAATAATCCCCGCGGATTCTGTAGAGCTTGACGGCATTCTGTACATGCCCAAAAAGGCTCAGGCAGTAGTAATATTTGCGCATGGAAGCGGAAGCAGCAGGCACAGCAAAAGGAATAAATTTGTTGCAACGGTCCTCAATGACGCGGGGATCGGCACGCTGCTCTTTGACCTTCTCACAATGGAGGAGGACGCGACATATGAAAACCGCTTCAATATCGAATTGCTGACAAAACGCCTCGAGGCGGCAACCAGATGGGTTAAAAACCAGCCGCAGCTTAAAGGCATCTCTATAGGTTATTTTGGCGCAAGCACAGGGGCTGCTTCAGCGCTCTTTGCAGCAGCAGGCATGGGCGAAGAGATCAGGGCCGTTGTTTCCCGAGGAGGAAGGCCTGATCTTGCAAAGAAGGCTCTTCACCTTGTTAAATCTCCTACACTCCTTATTGTCGGCGGCCTTGACGATGTTGTCATCGGGCTTAATCAGGAGGCATATGACCTTATACAGGCAAAAAAAGAACTTAAGATAATCCCTGGCGCAACCCACCTCTTCGAAGAACCCGGCAAGCTTGAAGAAACAGCTAATCTGGCTGCGGAATGGTTCAGAACGTATCTGCTCTCCCCTTAATCAATCAAATACGGAATCGTAATGTTTTTATCAGCAGAAAGGGTTTCGAAAAAACATAGACTCCGGAAATATCTGAAGTCTGATTCAGACTCATAGAGACATAAAGGTCTTGCAGTCTGCGTGATCCTGATGCATCCCTACGTGTATGCCTGACGCCGTGCACTCAAGAGCCTTGTTATATTTACAGTCATCTTCCTTGCATGCGCCAACTCCTCCGATCATATCCGAAACTCCGCCTTTTTGGGCGGCCTTAAGAAAGGTGTCGCACATAGGATGCCGGCTGCCGCCAACTGTGATAGCCATCGCATGACATTCCTTGTTTTTATTGAAAGAGCATTCGGCAACCGCGCAATCTAAAATCTTTGGCATCGTCATAGCCATATTACAACCCCCCTTTCATAAAACAGATTCCCTTCCCGCTGATAAGCCCATGCTATCAAGCTAAGAGGAGGTTGTCAAGGGATAGGCTGTTCCGCTATCTTAATCGCCTCTTTAAGATCCACTGCCCCTGAATAAAGCGCCTTCCCTGTTATAACTCCCCAGAGGCCTTTAATCTCTTTTAATGCCTTTATATCTTCAAGGGATGATACCCCGCCGGAGGCAATAACAGGAATTTTGACCGTTTCAACCATTTCTCTCATTGCAGGAAGATTAGGCCCTGTGAGCATCCCGTCTCTTGAGATGTCGGTGTAAATTATGCCTGCCGCGCCGTTATTTTCCACATCCTTGGCAAGGCTCTTTGCCCCCACCTCTGTAACCTCGACCCACCCCTTAACTGCAACCTTCCCTCCCTTTGCGTCTATGCCGACTAAAATCCTGCCCGGATATTTTCCGCAGGCATCTTTTAATAATGAAGGGGTTTCTATAACTGCGGTGCCGAGTATGATCCGGTTAATGCCAATGCCGATAAGGCTGTCTATCTTTTTCAAATCCCTTATCCCGCCGCCGACTTCTATGTCCATGGATACGGATTTTCTTATCATTATTATGGCATCAAGGTTTTTCTGGCTCCCTGTGAACGCTCCGTCAAGGTCTACAACATGGAGCAGCTTTGCCCCGCATGATTCCCATATCTTTGCGGTTGCCGCAGGATCATTCGAATATGCAGTTACCTCGTCTTCTCTTCCCTGAAGAAGCCTTACGCACTGCCCGCCTTTTAAATCTATTGCAGGAATAACACGCATAGAGTTAATATAACACATAATGAAAAGGGTTCAAGGGTTCAAGGGTTTTAGGATTCAAGCTGTTCTTTTTGCTTTAATTATTTCCCACAGTATTTTTTTTGCTCCGCAGGTTTCCTTTTCATTCAACATACCTGAAAGATTCGAATATGACCTTACATGGGCAGGCGTGAAGGCGGGCACATCCACGCTTGAAATAACAGCTTCGGGCAATGACATAAAGATTGTCTCAACCGCCCGGTCGGCAGACTGGGTTTCTGTTTTTTATACCGTTGATGACAGAGTAGAAAGCAATTTGAAAAAAAATCCACATTTGTTATTTGTCGGCCAGCCTGTAAACTACAGAATTAAGGTAAGAGAAGGCAGGCATAGAAGGGATAAAGAGGTCATTTTTAAGCAGAGCGGCAAAGTGGTATACATTGATCATCTTAACAATGAAAGGCATGAGCTTGAAGTCCCTTCTTCTATTTTTGATCCCCTGTCAAGTTTTTATTTCTTCAGAACCCTTCCGCTCGAAGTGGGAAAATCCCTTTACGTAACCATATTCGACAGCAAGAAAGTCTGGAATGTTGAGGTGCAGGTATTAAGGAAAGAAAGGGTAAGCATTCCATCAGGCACATTCGATACATTTGTAATAAGGCCATTAATGAAATCAGAGGGCATATTTTATAAGAAAGGCGATATTTATATCTGGCTGACAGACGATGAAAAACGGATACCTGTCAAGCTGCAGACAAAGGTCGCTGTCGGCTCTATTACCGCAACGCTTGTCGGAGGGAAGTATTGATACCTGTTTCAGTAGTAATCGTGACAAAAAACGAAGAGGCGAGCATCGAAGCTGCCCTTGACAGCGCAAAAGACACCGCTGAAATTGTTGTCATTGATTCGTTCAGTACGGACAGGACCGTAGAGATATGCAGGAAACATACGGACAGGATATTTCAAAAAGAATGGCAGGGATACGCACGGCAGAAACAGGCGGCTGTTGATGCGGCAAACAGCGCATGGGTCTTTATTCTCGATGCCGACGAAAGGCTTACGCCGGAGTTAAAAATAGACATTAAGAATGCGATAAATGAGAACAGGCACAATGGCTTTTATGTTCCGAGAAAAAATTTCTTTCTGGGCAGATGGATTAAGCATGGCGGATGGTGGCCTGATCATACGCTGAGATTATTCAAAAAAAATGCCGGGCGCCTCGAAGAAAGAGAGGTGCATGAGAAAGTAATCGTAAACGGCGGCGTATCATATCTCAAAAATCCGATTGAGCATTATACCTACAATTCGATATCGGACTACCTCAAAAAAATGGACGTTTACTCTGCGCTTGCGGCAAAAGAGCTTAAGAAAAACGGCATAGCTCCAAACCTCATGGATTTGACTGCGCGACCGCTGCTCACATTTTCAAAGATGTTTTTCATCCGGCTTGGTTTCATGGACGGCATGCATGGATTGATACTCGCCGTGTTCTACAGCTGCTACACCTTTTTGAAATACGCGAAGACGTGGGAGATGAGAGAAAAGTGAAGAGTTAAAAGTTGAGAGTGGAAAGTTTAAAAGCTTTTTATGTGTAGGTATGCAGAACGTTATAATCATACTGGGTAGCAGAAGGAGGCACTATGATAGATATTATTGCAATAATTGGAGCTCTCCTATCGATTGTAGGAGCTTTTTTTACTTACATCCAAGTTCGGGCGGCAAATCGTGCACTGCGTCAGGCACAACTCCTTAAGCTGTTTGGTTCATTCGATGCGGCAAGTGAGAGCACGATTGCAAACCCGGAACTTCTCTATTCAGTACATGGGCTAAACCCGAATGAGCCATTAGGAGAGGCACGCAACATCGCATACTTATCTATGCTGCTGGACGCATTCCAACACTATTATGGTGAAAAATATGAAGGTGACTTCACCAAGATGGTCGAAGAAATGAAAATTCAATCGACTTTCTTAAATCGGATGTTAAGCGTCAAAGGGAATAAGCGCAGATGGGACATTCTAAAAGATATTTACTACGGGGGTTTCGATCGGTCATTTATCGAAGCTATTGAAGCATTAATGGATTATGAAAAAAATATAAAATAGAAGGCAACCTGTTCAACGAGTTTGTTTTTTCCCCAGTTTAACAATATAATATCATCAGTAACTTTAGCCTGCAAATTTCTAATAATAAATATCAAGTAAAATAAACTCATTTTGTTGTCAGGGAGAGTGCTTATGAATGAAACTATGGGTCGTGGAAGAATAATGATAATCGGGGCCGGAGGTGTCGCAACTGTTGCAGCCCACAAATGCGCTCAGGTCCCTGAAGTCTTTAAAAAAATAATGGTCGCAAGCAGGACAGTTTCAAAGTGTGAGGCGATCAGAGAGGATATCAAACAGAGATACGGCAGGGAGATTAAAACAGCCCGGGTGGATGCCGACAATGTGCCTGAGCTCGCCGGACTGATAAAGCAATTTCAACCGGACCTTGTGCTTAACCTTGCACTTCCTTATCAGGACCTGCATATAATGGATGCCTGTCTGGAGACGGGAGTGCACTACATAGACACCGCCAATTATGAACCGCAGGATGAAGCACACTTTGAATACAGCTGGCAATGGGCGTATCAGGAGAAGTTCAAAGATCGCGGACTCATGGCTGTTCTTGGCTCGGGATTCGATCCGGGCGTAACAAATATCTTTGCGGCTTACGCTCAAAAGCATCTCTTTGATGAGATAAATTATCTGGACATACTTGACTGCAACGCCGGAAAGCACGGGCATCCGTTTGCAACGAACTTCAATCCTGAGATTAATATCAGGGAAGTAACGCAGGCGGTAAGGCACTGGGAAAACGGAAAATGGATCGAGACCCCCGCGATAATCGAGGAAGGCAGCAAACATTTTACGTTTGATTATCCGGTGGCGGGAGCACAGGAAAGCTATCTTCTCTATCATGAAGAGCTTGAGTCGCTTGTTAAGAACATAAACGGACTGAAAAGGGCAAGGTTCTGGATGACCTTCTCTGATAATTACCTTAATCACCTCAGAGTGCTCAGGAACGTCGGCATGACGAGAATAGACGGGGTTGAATATGAAGGGCAAAAGATTGTGCCGGTTAAATTCCTTAAGGCCTTGCTTCCCGAACCTGCCTCTCTTGGAACCAAATATACCGGTAAGACGGTTATCGGAAATATAATGACAGGGATGAAGGATGGGAAGATCATCACCAGATATATCTACAATGTCTGCGATCATGAAGAGGCGTTTAAGGAGACCGGAACCCAGGCCATCGCATACACAACCGGCGTGCCGGCAATGATCGGAGCGATGATGTTGCTGACGGGGGTTTGGCGGGGAACGGGGGTATTCAATATGGAGCAGCTTGACCCCGACAGATTCATGGAGTCCCTGAATAAATACGGCCTTCCCTGGCAGGTTGTGGAACATACCGGACTGCCTGATAGAATTTAGCGAAGCTGATGAATACAAAAGAAGTAAAAAGATTTCTCAAAATCGCAAAGGGGACAATAGAAACCCCGGTATATCTTTTGGACGAAGCTCTGATAGAAAAAAATATGAAGATCCTGCTGCATGTGAAAGAGCGCACAGGCTGCAAGATTTTTCATGCATTGAAGGCCTATGCCTCTTTTGCCACCTTTCCGATGATGTCCAGGTATCTTGACGGTGTGTGCGCAAGCGGCCTCAATGAAGCAAGGCTTGGCCATGAGGAATTCAAAAAGGAAGTTCACACGTTCAGTGCGGCATACCGGAGAGACGAGATCAAGGCTCTCCTGAAGTATTCAGACTCAATTATATTCAATTCGTTTTATCAGCTTCAACAATATGGAAAAGCGGCGAAAAAAAGCGGCGTTGAAATTGGACTGAGGGTGAATCCCGGACATGCCGAAGTCGCTACGGAGATGTATAATCCGTGTTCGCCCTATTCGAGGCTGGGAATAGTTCACAATATATTCAAGCAGGAAGTTCCTAAGTACGAGAGCTTAGTGGACGGGTTGCACTTTCACGCGATGTGCGAACAGAATGCGGACGTGCTTGAAAGAGTCCTGAAGTCATTTGAGAAGCTTTACGGAGGATATATCAAGGGCCTGAAATGGGTGAATTTCGGAGGCGGCCATCATATAACCCGAAACGATTATGACGTGGAGTTCCTAATCAGGCTCATCAATGATTTCAAAAATAAATATGATGTGCAGGTGTATCTTGAACCCGGTGAGGCGAGCGTCTACAATGCGGGAGTGCTCATCTCATCGGTTCTGGATATCGTGAAGAATAAGATTGAGATTGCGATAATGGACGCCTCGGCTGAAACGCATATGCCGGATGTCCTGCTGATGCCTTACAGGCCCCACATACTCGGGTCCGGCATGAAGAATGAAAAAAAATACCGGTGCAGACTTGCAGGGCCAAGCTGCCTTGCAGGGGACGTTATCGGCGATTATTCCTTTGATATCCCCCTGAAAAGAGGCGATAAGCTGATTTTTACGGATATGGCCCTCTACAGCATTGTGAAGAATACAACCTTCAATGGAATTAATCTCCCCGACATCGCAGTGATAAGGGACGGGGGAAAGATAGAAGTGGTAAAAAAGTTCGGCTATAAGGATTACAGGGACAGATTATCGTGATCGGACGCTTGAACTTCTTTTGGAACTAGGTTTGTTCGCATAAATATAACTTAAAAGGGTGTAAATCAATTTTGCGGCAAGGAAATCAGAGGCTTTGTGTTCGGAGGGGCATAACTCAACGACATCAAAGCCGACAATTCGTTTTGATTTCGAGACAGACGCGAGGAGCTTCATGATCTGATACCAGCCTAACCCGCCAGGTTCAGGCGTGCCGGTTGACGGCATGATGCCGGGATCAAAGACATCAACATCAATAGTGATGTAGACGCTATCGGTCAGCAGGCGAACCGCGTTATTTATCCATTTATCGGAATTGTATATATCATGCGCAAAAAACATTTTTTTTCTTTCGATGCGGGCATGCTCTGAGGAATCCATACTCCGTATTCCGACAGAGATAATGTTTTTAGTGAATTCACGGGCACGCGCCATAACACATGCGTGATTGTAAGGGCTCCCCTCGTAAGAATCACGCGAATCGGCATGGGCGTCAAGGTGCAATATGCTCAGATTCCTGAAATGCCTCGCGTATGATTTGAAAACGCCGATAGAGACCGAATGGTCGCCCCCAAGCGTCACTACAAGCTTTTTATCATTGAGATACTGCGAGACTCTTATGTCGGTTTTTTTAAATAAAATGGAAGACGAGGCGGCATGGAGCGGTTTTGCGGTAAAAATCCCCTCCTTGTAAACCTCGGTGTCGGTCTCTATATCATAAAATTCAAGATACTTTGAAGCCTCGATAATTGCCGCTGGGCCTTTGTCGGCGCCTTTAAGCCATGTGCTGGTTTTGTCGAATGGAATAGGGAGTATTACGGTAGGGGCTTGCGCATAAGCGGCTGCATTGGAGGGCAAACCGCAGAAACTCATTTCAGATGCTGACATATCCTAGTCTATAATAAACACTGCTGAAGCTAATACTGTGGTCCACAGGCCGTCTTTATTCCCCTCTGCAGACTGGCAGATATTTCGAGTCTTGAATATGTTGCCGCTTGCTCTATAGACCTGCTTACGCTCATCCCATGCCTGATTGGGATCAAAGGGAACGCCGAGAGTTGTGGCAAGCATTGTAGCGGCAAGGTCTTCTGCGTATTCGCCGGAGACAGCGGCTTTTTCACCGAAAGCATGATGTTCGGAAAGATAGCCGTAATTGCAACAATCTTTAGGCATGGCAAAACCGACCGCCGCAGAAATAAGACGATTCGGCTCGTTTGTCTCGTTTCGAGACATTACGCAATAAGTAATCTGGCCGGGCCTCAGAAGCCTCAGGCCTGAAGACCTTGGAAGAATCTTGCACTCCGGCGGGAATATGCTTGATACATAAACAAGGTTGCATTTCTCGATACCTGCGGCCCTTAATGCAACCTCAAAGGAAGATAGCTTGTCTTTATGGACACCAACCCCTTTCGTAAAGAAAACTTTTTTGGGCGTCAATCCTCATCCTCCTTTCCCGGTTTTGTTTATAGGACAATGCATATGATAAGACACAATCTTTATCAATGTCAACAAACATTGACAACAGAGCTATTTGGGTTTAGTCAAAATCTTTCCCTAAAAAATTATTCTCATCGGCTGACGGCTATCTTCCATTTTAAACATCATTAAGCTATATTATACGCAG